>Ga0070697_100001239_pt1 | contig 19305 bp, 22 predicted proteins | sample KBSK1501metaG_FD_65475 | JGI IMG/M metagenome (GOLD analysis project Ga0070697, IMG submission 65475) | Corn, switchgrass and miscanthus rhizosphere microbial communities from Kellogg Biological Station, Michigan, USA - KBS K1-50-1 metaG | ecosystem: Host-associated > Plants > Roots >... | reverse complement strand
TGCCGCTGCGGACGCGCCTATGATCTCGGATTCAGCTGCAAGCGCGGGTCGAACGCGCGCTGCATCGCCGACTATCAGGCGCGGCTGTCGGGGCCGTTGCTCGACCGCATCGATCTGCACATCGAGGTGCCCGCGATCAACGCTTCCGATCTCGTGCTGCCGCCGCCCGCGGAAGGAAGCCGCCAAGTCGCCGCCCGCGTCGCAGCCGCGCGAAAGATTCAGGCCGAACGCTTCGCGGCCCTCGGCAAGCCGGACTTGCGGGTCAATGCGGAGGCGCACGGCAATGTCCTCGACGAGATCGCACCGCTCGAGGCGGCAAGCCTCAAGCTTTTGCGCGAGGCGGCGGACGCCATGCGTCTTTCCGCCCGCGGCTATCATCGCGTGCTAAAGGTCGCGCGCACCATCGCCGACCTCGACGGGGCCGAGGCCATCGGCCGGCCGCACCTCGCCGAAGCGCTCGCTTATCGGGCGCTTTACGATCGCCTGCAGGTGGCGGCCTGATCGTTCAGAAGCGATTGATTTCGGTAATAGATCGTCAACCAAGCAGCGCGAATCCGCCGGGCCCGGGCTTTGCGCGCGCATCCTATTGATCGGCGCACGCATCCTATTAATCGGCGCAATGGCACCTTCGAGCGCAATTATCAACGGAAGCGGGGTGCGCTATGGCCGCAGCCAAGGCGCAGATCAGTTCAAACGGATTGCGGTCGCGAGCATCGCCTATGCGGTCCCTGCCGGGACGCCTCGCGCTCCTGTTCCTTGGCGTCACCGTGGCCCTGCTGCAGTTCGGCGGCAACGCCGGCGCGCAGGAAGGGCCGCTCAATCCCGCTGAAAGCGGCGACATCGGTTTTGCCGGCATGCTCGCGGGCCTGCTTGTCGTCGCGCTCGCGACGCTGGCGCTGCGCCATCGCCGCTCGAACACGCTCGCGGCGCGGCTTGCGAATCTCGAAGCGCGGTTGGAAGCGCGCGACGATCGGATTTGGGCGCTTGAGGAGTCTCTTGTCCGCACGACCAAGCTCGCCGATGCGCAGGGCGATCTCGTCGTGCGCGAGGACGAAGCGGGGCGCGTCACGTACGCGAGCGAGATGCTTTGCGCGCTCGTGCAAAGGCGGCTCGACGAGATCGTCGGCCATCCGATTTCGCTCGAAGCGCGCTCGCAAGGCGCTCGCGTCGCGCATGCCGACGGCTCGATCACCTTCGATCAGGAAATCGCGACCGAGGCCGGCTCGCGCTGGATCGCTTGGAAGGAAGTCACCGTTCGCGACGAAGCGGGACGGATCGTCGAAATTCAGCGCGTGGGCCGGGACGTCACCGCCCGCGTCGCCGCCGAACGGGCGCTTGCGGTGGCGCGCGAGAAGGCCGAGGCCGCGAGCCGCGCCAAATCGCGCTTTCTCGCCGTGGTCAGTCACGAGGTGCGCACGCCCTTGAACGGCGTCTTGGGCATGGCCGATCTTCTGTTGGAGACGGGACTTTCCCCGGAGCAGCAGACTTACGCGCGCGCCATGAAAACCTCGGGCGAAGCGTTGCTTGCGCTGATCGAAGAAATTCTGGATTTCTCGAAAATCGAGGCCGGCCGGCTCGATCTCGAATCGATTCCTTTCGATCTCGCCGCGCTTGTCACCGACGTGGCCGAGCTGATCGCGCCGCGCGCGCAGGCCAAGGGCATCGAGATCGCCGCCGACATCGACGATCATATGCCGGTTCGCGTCGCGGGCGACGCGGCGCGGCTGCGTCAGGTGTTGCTGAACCTCGCCGGCAACGCGGTGAAGTTCACCGACGCGGGCGGGGTCTCGGTGGTCGTCGAGCGCGAAGACGATCGAACCCGCTTCATCGTCAAGGACACGGGGCCCGGCATCGAGCCCGAGGCGCAGGCGCGCATCTTCAACGAATTCGAACAAGGCGACAGCACGCTCGCGCGGCGGCATGACGGCACCGGCCTTGGCCTCGCCATTGCGTCGCGCATCGTCGAGCGAATGGGCGGCGAAATCGAGTTGAGCAGCAGCCCCGAGCACGGATCGAGCTTCAGCTTCACCATCGAGCTGCCGGCGGTCGGAGACAAACAAGCCGCGCCCGCCTGCCCGGACTTTTCGTTCCGTGACATTCTGGTCGCTTCGCCCTCGCCCGTCGTCGGCCCGTTGCTCGAGCGAAGGTTGGCCGCCTGGGGCGCGCACGTGACGCTCGCCTCGGAAGCGAAGATCGCCGAAGCGCTCTTGCCGGAGCGGAGATGGGATCACCTTTTTGTCGACCGTTCCTTCGGCATCGACGCGACCCATTCGCTCGTGCGCTCCGCCGCCCGCCACGCGAGCCAACGGCTGGTTCTGCTCGCGCCGTCCGAGCGGCCGGAGCTGTCGGATCTGCGCAGTGCCGGCTTCGACGGTTATCTGGTGAAGCCGGTGCGGGCCGCCTCGTTGGCCGCGCGGCTGAGCACTCCCGAATCCGAGGCCGAGCCGGGTTCCGACTTCGATTTCGAAATGAGCGCCAATTCCGGACGCAAGCAGCGCGCGCTCGCCGTTCTCATCGCCGAGGACAACGAGATCAACGCGCTGCTCGCCCAGGCCATGCTCGGCAAGCTCGGCCATGTTCCGACGGTGGTGGCCGACGGCGTTTCCGCGGTGAGCGCCGTTGCGACCGCGCAAGCGGTCGGCGCGCCTTACGATCTTGTCCTGATGGACTTGCATCTTCCGGGCATGGACGGGCTCGAGGCCACGAAGCAAATCCGCGCGCTCGGCGCCGAAGGCGGCCGCGTTCCCATTATCGCGCTCACCGCCAACGCCTTCGCCGAGGACCGCGAGGCCTGCCGGGCGGCCGGCATGGACGGATTTATCGTCAAGCCGTTCGACCGCGAGCGGCTGGAAGAAGCGATCGCGGCCGTGCGCGGCGGCAAAGCCGGCAAGAACAGCCAGGCGGCGTGATGCCAGCGAGGACGAAATAATAGCAATGACTGTCGATAAGAAAGCGCTAGGCAAATGGCTGCGCGAGATTAGGGAGATTCTGAATCGCGAATGGGACCCGATAAGTGGGTGTCCCGAAGACGAATATGAAAGCTATGCGAGAAAGATTGCTGCGATGGTGCGAGATGGCACAACCGACGAACAGCTCTTGAAATATTTGGAACATGCAGAAGTCGAGAATATGGGCTTAAGCCACCCCTTTGACGTAGACCGGGGCAACCGCGTTGTCGCAGCCCTTCGCGCCGTAAGCTTGCCGCTGCAATCAGCCTAGGCCGCTACCTGCTGCCATTTCGTCAAAGCTTGCGTAGCGCGACGGTTTCGATCCGGTGATCCGCCCCTTTTCGCAAGATCAGGCTCGCGCGCAGCCGCGTCGGCAGAATGTTCTCGCGCAGGTTCGCGAGATTGATGCGGTTCCACAATGAAAGCGCCGTATCGAGCGCCTCTTTCTCGCTCGCCGCGGCATAGCGGTGAAAATAGGACTTGGGATCGCGAAACGCGGTTTCGCGCAGGCGCATGAAGCGCTCCACGTACCAGCGCTCCAATACGTCCTCGTCGGCGTCGATATAGACGGAAAAGTCGAAAAAATCGGAGACGAACGGCGTTGCCTTGCTTTCCTTCGCGCCGCGGTTCGGCTGCAGGACGTTCAGGCCCTCGACGATCAGGATGTCGGGACGATCGACCTCGACGGTCTCGCCGGGGATCACGTCGTAGACGAGATGGCTGTAGACCGGCGCCCGCACCGGGCGATATCCGCCCTTGATGTCGGTGAGAAAGCGCAGCAGCGTCTCGGTGTCGTAACTTTCCGGGAAGCCCTTCTTCTCCATCAGACCTTCACGCTCGAGCACGGCGTTCGGCAGCAGAAATCCGTCGGTGGTGATGAGATCGACCTTCGGCGTGTTGGGCCAGCGCGAGAGCAGCGCCTGCAGCACGCGCGCGGTCGTCGATTTTCCGACCGCGACCGAGCCGCCGATGCCGATGATGTAGGGCATCTTGGCGTCCTCGGTGCCGAGGAAGCGCTGCATGGCGCGAAACAGCTCCTGCATCGCGCCGACGTAAAAGGACAGGAGCCGCGACAGCGGCAGGTAGATTTCCTCCACTTCCTTCATCGACAGCTGGTCGTTGAAGGCCTGCAGCTCCGCGATCTCGCCGCGGGTCAGCGTCATCGGCGTGTCTTCACGCCGGGCGGCCCATTCTGCGCGCGAAAAGACGCGGTAGGGCGAAAGGCCGTCTTCGATCCGCTGTTCCATCGTTGTTCGGTCTTTCCGTCAGATCTTCCCGCGCGCCGCCTTTTCCTCGAGCCCCGACCGGCCGGTACGCCGCTCAAGCTCCGCATAGACCTCGTCGAGCTTCACGCCGCGCGCTTCGAGGACGACGAGAAGATGGTAGAGGAGATCCGCGCTTTCCCCGATGAGCGCTCCCTTATCGCCGGAAAGGGCCGCGACCACGGTTTCGGTCGCCTCCTCGCCGAGCTTCTTCGCGCATTTCTCGATGCCCGCGTCGAGAAGCTTGCGCGTATAAGATCGATCGCCGCCCGCGCGCGCGCGTTCGGCGATAATGGCGGCAAGATTTTCGAGATTGAAGCCGGGCATGAACGGCGCTCCGCTGGCACTCTAACGGCGCATGATCTGTTCCGAAAACCGGTTCCCACTTTTCGGGATCATGCGCTTACCGGCGCATGATCTTTGCTGAAAACCGGTTCCCGCTTTTCGGGATCATGCGCTAGGCTCGTATCATGGGTCGAGCCGGACCGGGAGGCCCACTTTCGCCATGTATTCTTTGGCCTCGCGCACCGTGAACTCGCCGAAATGGAAGATCGAGGCCGCGAGCACCGCGGTGGCGTGGCCGTCGCGAATGCCTTCGACGAGATGCTCGAGCTGGCCGGCCCCGCCCGAGGCGATCACCGGCACCGGCACGGCGTCGGCCACCGCGCGGGTGAGCGCGATGTCATAGCCTTGCTTGGTGCCGTCGCGGTCCATCGAGGTGAGCAGGATTTCGCCGGCGCCGAGCGAGACGACTTCGCGCGCATAGGCGAGCACATCGAGGCCGGTCGGATTGCGCCCGCCATGGGTGAAGATCTCCCAGCGCGCGGGCTCGCCGGGCTCGGATGCCTTCTTCGCGTCGATCGCGACCACGATGCACTGATCGCCGAACTTCTCGGCCGCCTCGCCGACGAGGCGCCGGTTCTGCACCGCCGCGGTATTGATCGAGACTTTGTCGGCGCCGGACGCAAGCAAGGTGCGCACGTCCTCGACCGTGCGCACGCCGCCGCCGACGGTGAGCGGCATGAAGCAGGCTTCCGCCGTGCGGCGGACGACGTCGAGGAGGATCGCGCGCTCCTCGTGGCTCGCGGTGATGTCGAGAAAGCAAAGCTCGTCGGCGCCGGCGGCGTCATAGGCTTTCGCCGCCTCCACCGGGTCGCCGGCGTCGCGCAGTTCGACGAAGCGCACGCCCTTGACGACTCGGCCGTCCTTCACGTCGAGGCAGGGAATGAGGCGGACCTTGAACATCTCAGGCGCGAGCCTTGCGCACGATGGCCAGCGCCGCTTTCGCATCGAGCCGCCCGTCATAAAGCGCGCGGCCGGCAATCGCGCCGACGAGCTTCTTCGCGCGCGGTGCGAGGAGCGCGCGCACGTCGTCGATGGAGGCCAAGCCGCCCGAGGCGATCACCGGAATGGACACGCTTTCGGCGAGCGCAATGGTGGCGTCGAGATTGAGACCTTGCATCATGCCGTCGCGCTCGACGTCGGTGTAGACGATCGCGGCAACGCCGCCGTTCTCGAACAGGCGCGCGAGCTCGACCGCTTCGAGCTGGGTTTCCTCGGCCCAGCCGGATACCGCGACCTTGCCGGCGCGGGCGTCGATGCCGACCGCGACCTTGCCGGGAAATTTTTTGGCGGCGGCTTTGACGAAGTCCGGGTCGCGCACCGCCGCCGTGCCGATGATGACGCGTGCAATTCCTTCCGACAGCCATTTGTCGACCGTCGCAAGATCACGAATGCCGCCGCCGAGCTGCATCGGAATTTTGATCGCCTTGCGGATCGCGGCGACCGCGCGCGCGTTCACCGGCTTGCCGGCAAAGGCGCCGTCGAGGTCGACGAGATGCAGCCATTCGAAGCCCTGCGATTCGAACGTCTTCGCCTGCGCCACGGGATCGCGGTTGAACACGGTGGCGCGGGCCATGTCGCCCTGTTCGAGCCGCACCGCTTCGCCGTTCTTGAGATCGATCGCCGGAAAGAGGATCACGGCTTCCAGCGCAGGAAATTCGCCAGCAGCGCGAGGCCCAGCCGCTGGCTTTTCTCGGGATGGAATTGGGTGCCGGCGAGGTTGCCGCGCGCGACCATCGCGGTGAGCGGGCCGCCATAATCGGCCTCGGCCACGAGATCGGCCTTGTCCGTCGGCCGCAATTGATAGGAGTGCACGAAATAGGCGTGCAGGCCCTTGGGGCCGAGCGCAATTCCGTCGAGGAGCGCGTGGCCGCGTTTCGGCGCGAGCGTGTTCCAGCCCATGTGCGGAATTTTGAGCGTGCTGTCTGCGGGCGCGATGCGATCGACCTCGCCGCGGATCCACGCGAGGCCCTCGGTCACGACGTTTTCCCGCCCGCGCTCGGCCATCAGCTGCATGCCGACGCAAATGCCGAAGAACGGCCGGCCGCGCTCGCGCACCGCTTCGGAAAGCGCGGCGACCATGCCGGGGACCGCGTCGAGCCCGCGCTTGCAATCGGCGAAGGCGCCGACGCCCGGCAGCACGACGCGATCGGCGCGCCGCACGGCGTCGGGATCGCTCGTCACCTCGATCTTTTCGCCGGTGCCGCCCTCGCGCGCGGCGCGCTCAAGGGCCTTGGCGGCAGAATGCAGATTTCCCGAACCGTAATCGATGACCGCGACCGTCATCGGATCGCGCCCGAATCGGGGAAGAAGCCGATCACCGGGCTCGGCGCCGGCTGCGGAAGCGGCGGCAATGAAGACAGTGGCAGCGGCTTTGCTTTTTCGCGCAGAAGCCAGCGATCGAAGAAACGGCGCTCGGCGCCTTCGATATCCTCGGCGAGCACCACGCCGGCTTCGCGAAACCCGCTCGCCACGAGCTTGCGCTGCCGCAACAGCGTCGCCTCGAACGCAAGGATCAGCGACGGCACGAAGAGGGCAAGGTAGGTAGCGAAAGATCCCAGTTTCAGCGCGGCCACCGCCGCGCCGATCAGCCCAATGGCCGCGAACCAAAAGGCAAAGGCGAGCCACAGACGATTCCACAACAGCCACAGCGGCCCGAACAGGAGCGCGGGCCAAGAAAATTTTTCCAGCAAGAACACGACGCGCTCCGCCTCCTCCGGCGTGCGATTTCCCGCTTGCGGCTCAAACACGAGATAGGTCTTCACGTCTCGCCTCCGTTCAGCCGAGGCTGCCCTTGGTCGAGGGGATTTCGTTCTGCGCCGCGGGGTCGAGCGCCACCGCCGCGCGCAGCGCGCGTGCGAGACCCTTGAAGCAGCTTTCGGCGACATGATGCGAATTGTCGCCGTAGAGCGTCTCGACGTGCAGCGTCACGCCGGCATTGGTCGTGAACGCCTGGAAGAATTCGCGCACGAGATCGACGTCGAAGTCGCCGATCTTGTCGCGCGGAAATTCGACCCGAAAGACGAGCACGGCGCGGCCGGAAATGTCGATCGCGACGCGCGTCAGCGTCTCGTCCATCGGCACGTGCACGTCGGCGTAGCGGGTGATGCCGCGCATGTCGCCGAGCGCCTGCTTGACCGCCTGGCCGAGCACGATGCCCACGTCCTCGGTGGTGTGGTGCTGGTCGATGTGGAGATCGCCCTTCGCCTTCACCGCGAGGTCGATACGCGAGTGGCGGGCGAGAAGATCGAGCATGTGGTCGAGAAAGCCGATTCCGGTCGCAACCTCGGCGCGGCCGGCGCCGTCGAGCTTCACCGCGACCACGACCTCGGTTTCCTTCGTCGAGCGGGTGATTCTGCCTTCGCGCATCGAAGCATCCTCAAGCCGCGCGTTTTCTAGCAGCAACGAAAAGCCCGCGCCACCGCCGCTGGCGCCTAAAAGCGGGTATGGTTTGCGCTCCAAGAAGCAGCCCCTAAATAAGGGCGGCGGGAGTTTCCCATGCGCGAAGAACCTGTGGCTTTTCACGGCACGACGATCCTTTCGGTGCGAAAGGGAAAGGCGGTCGCGATCGGCGGCGACGGTCAGGTTTCGATGGGCAATACGATCGTCAAGGCGAACGCCCGCAAGGTGCGCCGGCTCGGGGGCGGCGAGGTCATCGGCGGTTTTGCCGGCGCCACCGCCGATGCGCTGACCCTGTTCGACCGGCTGGAAACCAAGCTCGAACAGCATCGCGGTCAGCTCTCGCGCGCCTGCGTCGAGCTCGCCAAGGATTGGCGGACGGACCGCTATTTGCGCCGCCTCGACGCCATGATGGTGGTGGCCGACAAGGAGGTGACGCTGTTGCTCGCCGGAACCGGCGACGTGCTGGAGCCGGAGAACGGGCTCGCCGGCATCGGCTCGGGCGGGCCCTATGCGCTCGCCGCCGCGCGTGCGCTCGTCGAGGGCTCCCTCGACGCGGAAGCGATCGTGCGCCGCTCGCTCGAGATCGCCGCCGAGATCTGCGTCTTTACCAACCGCAATATCGTCGTCGAGACGATCGAAAGCTGAGGCATGAACAATTTTTCTCCCCGCGAGATCGTATCCGAACTCGACCGCTACATCGTCGGACAAAATGACGCCAAGCGCGCGGTCTCGATCGCGCTCCGCAACCGCTGGCGCCGGCTGCAGCTCGACGACAAACTGCGCGAGGAGGTCTTGCCCAAGAACATTCTGATGATCGGACCGACCGGCGTCGGCAAGACCGAGATTTCGCGCCGGCTCGCCAAGCTCGCGGGCGCGCCGTTCTTGAAGGTCGAGGCGACCAAGTTCACCGAGGTCGGCTATGTCGGCCGCGATGTCGATTCGATCATCCGCGATCTGGTCGAGATCGGGATTGCGATCGTGCGCGAAACCAAGCGGCGCGACGTGCAGGCCAAGGCGCATCTTGCCGCCGAAGAGCGCGTGCTCGACGCCCTCGTCGGCAAGAACGCCACTGCCGCCACCCGCGAAAGCTTTCGCCGCCGGCTCCGCGCCGGCGACCTCAACGACAAAGAGATCGAGATCGAACTCTCGGGCGGCGCGCCTTCCTTTCCGATGTTCGAAATCCCCGGCGTGCCGGGGGCGCAGATGGGCGCGATCTCGATCGGCGATATTTTCGGCAAGGCGATGGGACGACCGCGCGCGCGCAAGGTCAGCGTCGGCGAGGCGCATCCGCTCCTGCTCGCCGAGGAATCCGACAAGCTCCTGGATCAGGAAGCGCTCGTCCAGGAGGCGATTCACGCGGTCGAGAACAACGGTATCGTTTTTCTCGACGAGATCGACAAGATTTGCGCCCGCGAGGGCACCCGCATGGGCGCCGATGTCAGCCGCGAGGGCGTGCAACGCGATCTGTTGCCGTTGATCGAAGGTACCACGGTCGCGACCAAGCACGGGCCGGTGAAGACCGATCATATCTTGTTCATCGCTTCCGGGGCGTTCCACGTATCGAAGCCTTCCGACCTCCTGCCGGAAATGCAGGGAAGGCTGCCGATCCGGGTCGAGCTCGCCGCGCTTACGCGCGACGATTTCCGGCGCATTCTCAACGACACCGAGGCGAGCCTAGTCAAACAGGCGGTGGCGTTGCTCAAGACCGAGAACGTCGATCTCGAATTCACCGGCGACGGGGTCGATGCGATCGCCGATGTCGCCGTCGAGGTGAACTCGAAGCTCGAGAACATCGGCGCGCGGCGGTTGCAAACCGTGATCGAGCGCGTGCTCGACGAGATCAGCTTCTCGGCGCCGGACCGGTCAGGCGAGCGGGTCACGGTCGACGGCGAATATGTACGCACCCGCGTCGCCGATCTCGCCAAGAACACGGATCTGTCGCGCTATATCCTCTAGCTAAACGCTTTAGGCACGGCTTCGCCGGATGCGCACGTAAAGCGCGCCCGCGCCGCCATGCGAAGGCGCCGCTTCCTCGAAGCCGATCACCAGCGGACGCAATTCCGGCAGCGCGAGCCAAAGCGGAACCGCGCGGCGCAACACGCCGCGTTCGGCGCCGTGCGGCGCGGCGGTGCCCTTGCCGGTGATGACGAGGACGAGCGATTTTCCCTGCGCCTGCGCGCGGTGGAGAAACGCCGCGAGCCGTTCCTTCGCCTCGCGCTGCTTCATTCCGTGCAGGTCGATCCGCGCGTCGATCTCGACCCGGCCGCGGACGATTTTCTGCCGCGCCCGGCGATCGATGGTCGAAAGCGGCGGCAGCATCGGCGTTGGCGCCCGCGCCGGCGATGCGGGCGTGCGCGCCGCCGGTTTCGATTTTTGCGGACGGGCCACGATTGTCGCCTCGCTGCCGTCACGCTCGGCCGGCGGCTGCGCGTGCGCCTTGCGCAGCGGCTCGATCGACTTTTTCACCGCCTCCCACAGCGCCTCGTCCGCCTCGGCACGGCCGCGTTTATCGCGATCGCGACTCATGGCTTCGGCCTCGGCGGCGGGAACGGCACGGGGTCGATGCGCCTCGCAGGATCCGCTTCCTTCGGCACCAGGATAAAGAACTTTCCCGGATGACGGAGGCGGCCGGACACCGTGCCGGCGTCGATCCCGGCGCCGAAATAGATATCGGCCCGCGCCGGGCCGATGATGGCGCCGCCGGTATCCTGCGCGATCATCAAGCGGCGCAGGCGCGTCTCCGGCTTTTCGCTCGCGATCGGCAAGTCGGCTTCGATCCAGAACGGCGTGCCGTAGACGTGGATCGCCTTGTCGACGGCGATGCTGCGCTCGCGCACGAGGTTAACGCCCTGCGCGCCCGCGGGCTCGTTGTCGGGCGCAAGCTCGCTCACCTCGCGGAAAAACGCGAACGAGCGGTTCATGCGCATGATCTCGCGCGCATCCTCCGGCTCCTCGGCAAAGTAGGTGCGGATTGCGTCCATCGACATTTGCTCGCGCGGGATAATGCCGCGATCGATGAGAATTCGCCCGACCGGCGTATAGGGCAGCCCGTTGCTGGTCTCGTAATTGATGCGCAGGAGCTTGCCGTCTTCGAGCCGCACGCGCGCGGATCCCTGGATTTGGATGAAAAAGGCGTCGACCGGGTCGTTGAGCCAGCACAATTCAAGGGCGCGGCCCTTGAGCGCGCCGTCCTCGATCGCGGCGCGATCGAGCTGGCCTGCCACGCGCCGCCCGATGCGATGGCGCAACAATTTGCCGGCGGCGGTGCGGAGCTTCGCAAAAAAGCCCCCCGGCTGGCGGTAGATTGGAATGTTGAAATCGCCCGACGCCGTCCGCCGGCCCTCGACTTCAGGCTCGTAATAGCCGGTGAGAAATCCCACTTCCTCGCCGAGCCGCGCGATTCGCACGGGGCGAAAGTTTTCCTCGAAGAAGCGCCGCGCCGCGGCTTCGTCGGCGGGCGATTCGAGCTTGCCCAGGCGCTCGCAGACTTGCCGCAACGCCTCTTCGAAATGCCGACCGAGCATCACTCGGGCCCTTCGTTTCAAAATCGGTCGGCAGCTATTACGGAACGTCTGCAACGCGGCGACATGATCGTCATCGCTCCAGCCGTCGAGAGCGGTGAACGCCACCGGCTCGAGCGCGGTGTCGGGTATGCGCAGGGGTTCGGCCATCGATTGGCCGAACGCCAAGAAAGCCAACGCCGCGGCGACCCCAAAGATCGCGATCACGTTCGGCTTCGCCATCAATTTCCGTCTGCTCAGGCGGATTCGGTGGAAACCAATTTCCAGTTGGGATCGCGCACGCCGACTTCGCGCGCGAAGGTCCAGACATCGGTCACGTTGGTGACGCGGTCGGGGCTGCCGCTGATGACCTCGCCGGCTTTATTGCGCGTGGCGGAAATAAGCTGCGAAACGAACCGCACCGTGACCTGCGCGGTGTTTCCCTTCAATTCGACATGGGTGATCTCGGCCTTGTCGAGCGCGACGAAGCGCGTCTCCACCGTTTCGCCGCGGTTTTCGCGCTCGGCGATCGACTGCGCGAAGCCGTCGAAGACATCTTTGGCAAGCAGATTCTTGAGCGTCTTGCGGTCGCCTTCCGCAAAGGCCGTGACGATCATCTCGTAGGCGCCCTTGGCGCCCGTGAGAAAATGGCCGGCGTCGAAATCGGGTTCTGCTTTTGCAATCGCATCGAGCCCGGCGGCGACCGCCGTTCCTGTCTCGGCGATCCCGGCCCAGCGGTCGGCGGCGGGTTGCTCGGGCTGAAGCTTGCGAACGGGCGATTGCTCGCCGGTTTTGTCCGCCAAGGTGACAACTTTGTCCGGGCTCGTGACCGGTTTCGCCGCGTCGCGCGCGGAATAAGGATCGTAGGGAGGCCGCTCGCGCCCGGTTCGTTGGCCGAGCACGCTTCGCAGCCGCGCGAAAATGAATACGGCGAGCGCGAGAAAGATGATGGTATAAAAATCGAGCACTTTCCCTCTTCGCTCACGTTGATGAGCAAGGCCGGACATCCGCCACGAGGCCGGTGGCCGCCGTCTAGAAGAATATGGTCGCTCGGCGACCTTCGTCCAAGTGCACGCGGCGCTATTCGAGCGGACGTTAGACGATCCGGTTGCGCGCGCCAACCGCGAACGAGAAAAGGCCCCAGAGCGCCATTCTTGTGCCTCCTGATGAAGCGTGGTAGCGACCCCGATCCTCGCTTTGCGGCATTTTCTCAGGGATTTTTGGAGACAATCATGGCGAACACCAATGGCGGGCCGGGGCAACAACAGGCGGCGCCTTCGATCGGTGTTCTCGGTCAGTATATCAAGGATCTGTCGTTCGAGAATCCAAACGCGCCGCGCTCGATGATGGCGCTGGCGCAACAGCCGGCGGTCAATATTCAGTTCAACGTCAATGCAAAGCCGCTCTCCGGCACCGATTACGAAGTCGAGCTCGTGGTCGAAGGCAAGGCGCAGCACGAGGAGATGGTGCTGTTCAATATCGAGCTGGTTTATGCGGGCGTTTTCCGGCTGGGAGACGTGCCGCAGGACATCGCGCAGCAAGTCGTGCTGATCGAGTGCCCGCGCATGTTGTTCCCCTTCGCCCGCCACATCATCGCCAACACCATCCGCGACGGCGGTTTCCCGCCGCTGATGATCGACCCGGTCGATTTCGGCGCGTTGTATCGGGACCGCTTCCAGCAACCGCAGGCGCCGCAATAATCGAACCGGGCGCGGGCTAGCGTCATTCCTCGGCGAGGTAATCGCGCCAAACTGAACCCGCTCCCAGCCCCGCGAGCAACGTGTGATGGGCGGTCGTTTCGTCGGGCGTCAGCCGCGGCGACAGAGGAGCGGGCCTTTCCTTCGCCGTCGCAATTGCTACCGCGCGCGCCACCGTCCGCTCGCGATCGAGACTGAAACGCGCCTGACGTCCGCCGACTAGCTCCGCGTAGACTTCGGCCAGGAGTTCGGCATCGAGCAACGCGCCGTGTTTCGTGCGGCGGCTGTTGTCGATGCCGTAGCGCGCGCACAGATCATCAAGCCGATTGGGGCCGCCGGGATGGCGGCGGCGGGCGAGCGCGAGGGTGTCGACGATGCGATCGCGGACGATCGGCTGCCGCTTCACGCGGTCGAGTTCGGCATTGAGGAAAGCCAGATCGAAGCCCGCGTTGTGAATGACGAGCTTGGCGTCGCCGAGAAATTCCAAAAAAGTTTCGACGACGTCCGCAAACTTGGGCTTCGCGGCGAGAAAGTCCGACGACAGCCCGTGAATCGCCTCGGCTTCCGCCGGCATGTCACGCTCGGGATTGAGATAGGCGTGAAAGGTCGCGCTCGTCGGAATGCAATTGATGAGTTCGATGCAGCCGATCTCCACGACGCGATGGCCGAGAAAGGGGTCGAGGCCGGTGGTTTCCGTATCGAGCACGATTTCGCGCATGGTCCTACCGCTTGCCTTTGGTTTGCGAGAGGGCTCGTAGAATCGCTCGCACCTCCTCGCCCGCCGCCGCGAAGCCGCGGGACGTGTCGATCACGAAATCGGCGCGTTTGCGCTTTTCCGAATCAGGCATCTGCTTCGCGACAATGGCGCTAAATTTCTCTTCCGTCATGCCCGCGCGTGCGAGCACGCGTTCCTTTTGCACAGGCTGGGGCGCCGATACCACGGCAATCTTGTCAACTTCGTGTTCGCCGCCGGTCTCGAACAGGAGCGGAATGTCGAGGACGACGATTTCAGCGCCTTCGGCCTTCGCCGCGGCGAGAAATTCCTCCCGCGCCTTGCGAACGAGCGGGTGGATGATCGCTTCCAGCCTGGCGAAGGCCTCGCTGTTTCCGACGACGGCGCGGGAAAGCCGCCCGCGGTCGACCCGGCCGGCGGATACCGCCGCCGGAAACGCCGCCGCGATCAGCGGCGCCGCCTCGCCTTCATAGAGCCGATGCACGGCGGCGTCGGCATCGAACACCGGCACGCCTTCGTCGGCGAACATCTTCGCGGTCGCCGATTTTCCCATGCCGACGGAGCCGGTGAGGCCAAGCACGATCATCGGCCGAACCCTTCGCGCGCAAGATCGGCCACCACCAACGTGCGAAGCTCCGGCGTTACCGTCGGACGCACGCCGAACCAGCGCTCGAACGCCGGCACCGCCTGATGCAAAAGCATGCCGAGCCCGTCGACGGCCGGATGGCCGCGCGCGCGGGCCTGCGCGAGCAAGGGCGTCTCGAGCGGCGCGTAGACGAAGTCATAGACGATCGCGCCGCGCTTCAGCGCCGCGAGATCGATTTCGAGCGGGGGCGCGCCGCGCATGCCGAGCGTCGTCGTGTTGAGGAGAAGATCGGCTTCCGCCAGACGCGAGGGAATATCGCTGATCGCGACCGGGAGAACGTGCTTCCCGAAATGAGCGGCCAATTGCTCGGCGCGGGTGTGGGTGCGGTTCGCGACCACAATGTTTCCAACCGAGCGCTCGCGCAATCCGTGAATGGCCGCGCGCGCGCTGCCGCCGGCGCCGAGGACAAGCGCGGTTTTCGTACGCTCGGACCAGCGCGGCGCGGATTCGTCAAGATGGGCGAGAAAGCCGTAGACGTCGGTATTGGCGCCGAAGAGCTTTCCGTGCTCGTGCCAGAGCGTATTGACCGCGCCGAGCGCCTCGGCGACGGCATCGCGCCCGGCCGCGGCGGTAAAAGCGACCTCCTTGTGCGGAACCGTGACGTTGCCGCCGATGTAGCCGCTTTGCGGAAAGGCTTTTAGAAAAGCCTCGATCGCCGCGGGCGAGACGTCCTCGCGGACATATTCCCCCGCGATGCCGTGCACCGAAAGCCAATGGTTATGAATCAGCGGCGATCGAGAATGCGCAACCGGATGGCCAATGATGCAGGCGCGGAGCCGCTTCACGAAGCGACGAGCCCGGCCGAACGGAAATAAGCGAGCAGCGGCAAGAGCGGCAATCCCAGAATCGTAAAGTGGTCGCCTTCGACGCGCTCGAACAGATGGACGCCCAGCCGTTCGAGTTGATAGGCGCCGACGCTCGACGAGACCCGCTCGCCGGCGGCGGCAAGATAGGCGTCGAGGAAGCTTTCCGAAAGCGGGCGTACGGTGAGCCGGGCGGTTGCCACCGTTTCGAACACGATCTCGCCGCCTTGCGCGACCGCGACCGCCGCGTGGAGCTCGTGGGTCTTGCCGGAGAGCGCCTTAAGCTGCTCGCGCGCGGCGAGAGCGTTAGCGGGCTTGGAAAAACGCCGCGCGCCGAGCGCCAGCGTTTGATCCGCACCCAGTACCGTAGATTTGCTCCTTCTTCGCGCGACCTCCAGCGCCTTTTCGCGGGCAAGCAACAGGGCGACGTCTGCGGCGCTCGCGGACGCGGCTTTCGACGATTCGATCGCCCGTTCATCGATCGCCGCGGGCTCGATCGTGAGGGGTATCCCGGCTGCCTCCAGGAGAGCCCGGCGGATGGAACTCTTCGAAGCCAGGACCAGCGGCTCCGCCCGCCAAAGGCTCATGGATGGCCAGCCCCTTCGCGCCGGCGTCCCTGCAGGAGCGCGATGACCGCGGCGGCGGTTTCTTCGATCGAGCGGCGGCTGACGTCGATGCTCGGCCAGCCGTGCTGGGCGCACAGACGCTTGGACGTCGCGATCTCCTCGGAAACGGCCTGGCGGTCGATGTAGGCGGAATCGGTCTGCTGCGCATTGAGCGTGAGCAAACGGTTTTGCCGGATCTGCACGATGCGCTCGGGGCTCGCATAAAGTCCGACGACCAGCGGCTGTACCGTCGTCTCCAATTGCGGCGGCGGGTCGATGCCGGGCACCAAGGGAATGTTCGCGGTCTTGATGCCGCGATTGGCGAGATAGATGCTGGTCGGTGTTTTCGAGGTTCGCGACACCCCCACCAAGATCACGTCGGCTTGCTCGAGGTCCTCCGCGTGCTGCCCGTCGTCGTGCAGCATGGTGAAATTAAGCGCATCGATGCGGCGAAAATAGTCGGCGTTGAGCGTGTGTTGGCCGCCCACCCGCGGCGTCGTTTCGGCCCCGAGATAGTTTTGGAAAAGACCGAGGACCGGCCCCAGGATGGACAAGCAGGGCAAGCCCAACTCGCGGCAGCGGGTTTCCAGCTGGCTCGCGAGATCCTTATCGACGAGCGTGTAAAGAACAATGCCGGGATTGGCTTCCACTTCCGAAAGCGCGTGGCTCAGTTGTTTTTGATTGCGGATCAGCGGAAATACGTGCTCGATCGAGGACACGGTCGCATATTGGGCGGCGGCGGCGCGGCCCACGGCGAGCAACGTCTCGCCGGTCGCATCGGAAATCAGATGCAAGTGGAAAAAGCTCTGGTTTTTATGGGATTTCGGACTCACTCTGTTTCCCACCGTTCTGTGGATAATCGCGCAGGAATCGACTGTAACATGGCCCGGCGCGCCGTGCCTGGGGAGAACAATGTTTTCATGCACAATGACAGCCGTTTGAAAAACTTTGCGCGGACGAGCGGTGAGAATCGAGCACTTGAGTTAGTATGATTGAATCATTCGATTATCGCGAAGAGAGATGCCCGTTACCGGTGGGCAAGCTGTGGACAGTATATAAGTGAAAATTGGTACCGTTATCCATGGTCTAAGAGACATAAACTAAGAATCTTAGAAAAGGACTCAAGTTGAAGGACTTGACCGAGAAACAAATAGAACGTTCCCTTATCTCGGTTTTGCAGGGCGAGGTCGTCGATCCTCCGCCAATTTGGCTGATGCGGCAGGCCGGCCGCTATCTTCCGGAATATCGGCAGCGGCGGGCGAAGGCAGGCGGATTTATCGAGCTTTGCCTTGACCCTGTTGCGGCCGCAGAGGTTACATTGCAGCCGCTTGTTCGATTCAGCCTCGACGCGGCGATCATCTTCTCTGACATCCTGATCGTCCCACATGCGCTCGGCGCCAGGCTTTGGTTTGAGGATGGGGAAGGACCAAGGCTGGAGCCGTTGAGCGATCGAGCGGCGCTGGCGAAAATCCATGCAAGTCTTGCGCGAAATATTGTTGAGCGTGTCTATGAAGCAGTGTCACGCGTTCGGGCGGAACTGCCGCCGAAGGCGGCGCTGATCGGTTTTTGCGGCGCGCCGTGGACGGTCGCGACCTATTGGGTGGCCGGTCGCGGCACGAAAGATCATGCGGCGGCGCGGCGGCTTGCCGCGGATGAACCGGAATTGTTCGGGGAAATCATCGATCGATTGGTTGCGGCGACGGCGGATCATCTGATCGGGCAGCTCCGTGCCGGCGCCGATGTGGTTCAGATCTTCGATACCTGGGCCGGCGCGCTCGATCCGGAGAGTTTCGAGCGTTGGTGCCTGCAGCCGACGGTCGAGATTATCCGCCGTGTACGCAGCGTGGAGCCCGACGCGCCGGTCATCGTGTTTCCGAAAGGCGTTTCGATCGATCAAACCGAGCGGCTGGTGCGCGCATCAGGAGCGAGCGCGGTGAGCCTTGATGCGGATGCGAACCGAGCGCTCGCATGCAAGCGTTTAAAGCCGCTATGCGCGATCCAGGGCAATCTCGACCCGAACGTGCTGGTCGAGGGAGGAGACGCCCTCGACCAAGCGGTCGATGTTATCCGAAAGGACTTTCGAGGAGCCCGGCATATCTTTAATCTTGGGCATGGCATCCGGCCGGAGACGCCGATCGCGCACGTGGAACGCATGATCGCCAGGGTTCGAAACGGCTGATGCTTTATCTGTGGCTGAAGGCACTGCACGTCATCGCCGTCATCGCCTGGATGGCGGCCCTTCTCTATCTGCCGCGGCTCATGGTCTATCACTGCGAAGCCGCGCCGGGCTCCAAGCATTCGGAGACCTTCAAGGTCATGGAGCGGCGGCTTCTCCGCTTCATCGCGAACCCGGCGATGATCGCGTCGTGGCTCTTTGGGATCGCGCTGATGCTCGAGAATCACCAATACCGCGAGGGTTGGATGCAGGCGAAGTTGGTACTGGTGCTGGCGCTCTCGGCCCTGCATGGCCTCAACGCCCGGTGGACCAAGGACTTCGCCGCCGACCGCAACCGGCGGCCGGCGCGCTTTTACCGGATCATGAACGAGGCCCCGAGCCTCCTGATGATCGCAATCGTCGTTCTGGTGATCGTTAAGCCGTTCTGAGCGCCGGTCTTTCAAGGCTTGCGCAAAAGGCCGTCTTTCCTTATATGTCGGCTCTACTTTCTCCCAACGCAGGCAAGCGCAACAAAACGGCCGCCCTGGTCGTTATGCGCAGTATCAGGGCCTAGCGCTCTTTCAGACCTGCGGTTCCCTCCCCTTTCAAAGCGGACGAGCTTTTCTTTCGTCCGCGAGGTTCAATCCCCATGCGGGAAATCAAATTACAAGACTTGAAGGTCAAGACCCCCACCGAGCTTCTCGCCTTCGCCGAGGAGCACCAGGTCGAGAACGCCTCGACCATGCGCAAGCAAGAGCTGATGTTCGCGATCCTGAAGCAGCTCGCTTCCAAGGAAGTGGATATCGTCGGCGGCGGCGTCGTCGAGGTGCTGCAGGACGGCTTCGGCTTCCTGCGCTCGCCCGACGCCAACTATCTCGCCGGCCCGGACGATATTTACATCTCGCCCTCGCAGATTCGGCGCTTTTCGCTCCGCTCCGGCGACACCATCGAGGGCCATATCCGCAGTCCCAAGGACGGCGAGCGCTACTTCGCGCTGTTGAAGGTCAACACGATCAATTTCGAGGACCCGGAAAAGACCCGCCACAAGGTCCATTTCGACAATCTGACGCCGCTTTACCCCAACGAGCGCTTCAAGATGGAGATCGAAGACCCGACCCGAAAGGATATGTCGGCCCGGGTCATCGACATCGTGGCGCCGCTCGGCAAGGGCCAGCGCGCGCTGATCGTCTCGCCGCCGCGCACCGGCAAGAC
>Ga0070697_100001237_pt1 | contig 19327 bp, 17 predicted proteins | sample KBSK1501metaG_FD_65475 | JGI IMG/M metagenome (GOLD analysis project Ga0070697, IMG submission 65475) | Corn, switchgrass and miscanthus rhizosphere microbial communities from Kellogg Biological Station, Michigan, USA - KBS K1-50-1 metaG | ecosystem: Host-associated > Plants > Roots >... | reverse complement strand
ATAATCTCAACCAGATTTTTTCCGATGTCGTGCACATCGCCCTTCACCGTCGCCAGCACGATTCGCCCGCGCTTCGCCGTGTCCGCTTTTTCCATGAACTGCTCCAGGTGATTCACTGAAGCTTTCATTGCTTCCGCGGACTGCAGCACTTCCGCCACGATCAACTCGTTGGCATTGAATAGCCGGCCAACTTCGGACATTCCTGCCATCAGCGGACCGTTGATGATGTCCAGCGGCGCAGCGCCTTCCGCGCGCTTTTTCTCCAAATCCTCGATCAATCCGTCTCGCGTACCCTCTATAATGTAGTTCGCGAGCCGTTGATCCAGCGGCAAATCCTTTGCCCGTAGTTTGTCTTTTTTCTTCGCGGTCCGAAAATGTTCTGTAATCGCTGCAATATGAAATTGATTAATCGCCGCACGCTGCTCCTTGTTCTGCTCGCGCCAGTCTGCCGGGGCGTTCTTCAATAACTCGGCGCGCGGATTCGCGGCATCCACCATCTTTGGCGGATGCTGAAATAGCAGATTCTCCGCTAGCTCCCGCTCATGCTCCGGAATCGATGCGAACCGCTCCAGCTTTTCCGTATTCACAATTGCCAAATCCAGCCCGGCCTTCGTGCAGTAATACAGAAAAACCGAGTTCACCACTTCGCGCGCGCCCGCCGGCAATCCAAACGACACGTTCGAAATTCCCAGGATCGTCCGCACATCCGGCAACGCCTGCTTGATGATTCGAATTCCCTCGACCGTTTCTACCGCGCCGCCAATGTAATTTTCGTCGCCCGTAGCGCAAGGAAACACCAGCGGATCGAAAACAATGTCTTCCGGCGCTAGTTTGTATTTCGTGGTCAGCAGCTCATAAGAACGTTGCGCAATCGCCAGTTTCCTCTCCCGGGTAAACGCTTGCGCCTGTAACTTGTCCTCGTCAATGCAACCCACCACCACCGCCGCGCCGTAGTCATGCGCAATCGGAACCACTTTCTCGAACTTTTCCTCGCCATCCTCCAGATTGATCGAATTGATGATCGCTTTCCCCTGGCAATACGTCAGCGCCTGCTCCACGGCCGTAGGGTCGGTAGTGTCCACCATCACCGGTGCTTTCACTTTTCGAATCAGCTTCTCGTAAAACAGCGGAATATCCTTGCGTTCATCTCGATCGGTGCTCTGCAGGCACACATCAACGATGTGCGCGCCGCCTTTTACCTGCCGCCGCGCAATTTCGCTGGCTTCTTCCCATTTTTCTTCCGCCACTAAGTTCTTGAATAGCCGCGACCCGATGACGTTCGTCCGTTCACCCACCAGCAGCGGCCGCGTACTATCGTCCGCCTCGACTGTTTCGATCCCCGAATAGACGGCGCGGTGCGCCTCCTGCGGCAGCACACGCGGTTTTTTCCCCTCCACCATCTGCGCAATCGCTGCGATGTGCTTCTCCGTAGTTCCGCAGCATCCGCCCACTAGGTTCAGCCAGCCATGGTCAACGAATTTTTCCAGCTGCGCCGCCAGCGACGTCGGCGTCTCCAGATATTTCCCCTCTTCGTCTGGCAATCCCGCGTTTGGATAACACGAAACAAACTCTCCGGTCGAAGCACTCAGCGTTCGAATGTGGTCGGTCATGAACTCCGGCCCCGTGGCACAGTTCATCCCGAACGCCAACGGCTTCGCATGCCGTAGCGACGCCCACATCGCCTCCACTGTTTGCCCAGCAAGCATCGTCCCCATCGGCTCGATCGTCACCGACACAATCACCGGCACTTCGCTGCCAATCTCTTTGGAAAGTTTTTCAATCGCCAGCAACGCCGCCTTAATGTTCCGCGTATCCTGGCAAGTCTCCACCAACAACAAATCCGCCCCGCCCTCCACCAATCCCTTCGCCTGCACGTAGTAATTTTCCCGCAGCCCTTCGAACGTAACTCCACCCGTAACTGTGATCGCCTTCGTCGTTGGCCCCATCGACCCAGCCACAAAGCGTGGTTTGCTCGCTGTATGAAACTCATCAGCCGCCGCCCGCGCCAATTCCGCCGCCTTCTTGTTTAACTCCTGCGCTTCCGCCTGCAGCCCATACTCCGCCAGCACCAGTGGCGTCCCGCCAAAACTATTCGTCTCCACAATGTCTGCGCCAGCCGCAAAATATTTGCGGTGAATATCCAGCACCACATCCGGCCGCGTTCGAACCAGCACTTCGTTACAGCCCTCGAGCGCAGCTCCGCCGAAGTCCACAGCCGTCAGCTCGCGCTGCTGCAGCATCGTCCCCATCGCGCCATCCAGCACGAGGACACGTTGTCCCAGCAACTCCCGTAATTCCTTGCCAATTTCTTTGAAGTTTCGCATCCGAAGAAAGAAGGTAATGGCTCCTTGAGGCTCCGCCAGCCGGTCCATCCCCCTCAGGGTAACGGCCAACTGCGAACATCCCCTATTTTACGCGGCTTTTGCTCAGGAATCGAATTACATTCAAGGAGGCCTTACCTCGATAAAAACCACCGTCATTCACAAAACCGCCGTCATTCCGAGCGCAGCGAGGAATCCCTCTTCTTTCTGGCGTCGTTCGCCAGGCCCGCAAACCGGCTGTGGAAGACATCCAAGTTGTCAGTATCAATTCGTGAACAACTCGTTCCAACCCCCTTGCCCGTTCGGACAGTTTTCACTACCCTGACAACCGTGGCTACTAAACGCTCCAATTCACCCAAGCTTTCCATCTGCCTTCTCTCGCCACATCCTCTGGTGCTGAGCGAGTTCGAACGCATTCTTTCCAAGCCCGATTTCAAAGTCATCAGCAAGCAGCTCGAATCCACACTTGCTCCCGACCTCCGTTCTTTCGAACCACCCAAAGCTCAGGTATACGTCATTGACGCTCACGCCGCTCGTCAAGCGACCGGTGCGCTGCTCTCCAATATTCTCGAACGCCACCCTGACGCCCGACTCATCGTCGTCGGTGAAGCCCATCAGGACGCCAACAGCTTCTCCCTGCTCCGCCTCGGTGTAAAAGGCATTCTCACGTATTCCGAAGCCCGCGATCAGCTCATCCGCGCTCTGCCACTTGTCGCCACCGGCGGTTTCTGGGTACCACGCACCGTTCTTTCCGGTTTCGTGGACTCCATCCTTTCCGGCCAGACTCGCCGCCTAAAGTCCGATTCCGTCGCCAACCTCAGCCGCCGCGAACAGGAAGTCCTCGATTCGCTCCTGGAAAATCTTTCCAACAAAGAAATCGCCAGCAAACTCAACATCGCCGAACGCACGGTAAAATTCCACGTCTCCAATCTCCTCAACAAATTTGGCGTCCGCCGCCGTGCCGACCTCATCCTCCTAACCTTCCAACGCCGCATGGCCCCCGACGCCTAATTCTGATTTTTTTATACAGCGGCGGCTTTATGCCGCTGTCTTTTGTTGTGGCTGATCCTCGATCCGATCTCCCTTTACTCCTCTTCCAGTCCACCGTTACACTTTCTCCTCAAACATCTATGGCCCATCCACGCCACAACCCTCTCGCCCTCATCGATCCCAAACTCTCAGTCGTCATTCCCGTTTACAACGAACGCGCCACCATTGACGAAATCCTTCGCCGCGTCATCGAAACTGAGCCTCGCAAGGAAATCATTCTCGTCGACGATTGCTCCACCGACGGCACTCGCCAGATCCTGGAAAAAATGCTGCAGCTGCAAAACGCCGGTGCATCCTCGGCGCCCGCCTTGGATGGCGCGGACAGCATTCCTCTCCGCGATCTCCGCATTTTTTTTCAAACCAAGAATCAAGGCAAAGGCGCGGCCCTCCGCCGTGGCTTCGCCGAAGTCACCGGCGACATCATCCTGGTCCAGGACGCCGACCTCGAATACGATCCGCGCGACTATGGCAAACTACTCGAGCCCATCCTCGACGGCCGCGCCGACGTAGTCTTCGGTTCTCGTTTTCTAGGCGGCCCTCAGCGCGTTCACTATTTCTGGCACTACGTCGCCAATAAGTCGCTCACCCTGCTCTCCGACATTTTCACCAATCTCAAACTCACCGACATGGAAACCTGCTACAAAGTCTTCCGCCGAGAAGTCCTGCAAGGCATACAGCTCAAATCCAACCGCTTCGGCTTCGAACCGGAGATCACTGCCAAAGTCGCAAAAGGGAACTGGCGCATCTACGAAGTTCCCATCTCTTACGCCGGCCGCACCTACGAAGAAGGCAAAAAGATCACCTGGAAAGACGGCCTCCAGGCCCTCTGGTGCATCATCCGCTACCGCTTTCCCGACTAATTCCGGGTCCATATCTCAAAAATATCCTCGCTGAACCAACGTCACAAACGTGATCAAACAACCGCCGTCTCGAGCGCAGCGAGGGATCTCTCTTAGCTCTTTGTGATGGCACACTCTCGGCTCCTTCTCGTTCAGCACTCACTCATGCCGGCGACGTTCTTACCCGTCATTTTGTGGGCAGGTCGCCATCTTTCTTGGTGTAGCAGCGGCTTTATGCCGCCGCACTTTTTTTACTCTTCGTCTTTATTCTTTGCTAGCGCCGCCGTCTGCGGCGGGCAGCTGCTAGCATCTTCTTCGTCCACCGCTCTTTGCTATCCTAATGAAGCGATGCCCACCTTCTACATCGAACAGTTCGGCTGCCGCGCCACCCAGGCCGACGGCGCCGCCATCGAACGCCAACTCCTCGACCGCGGTTGCACTCTTGCAAGTTCCCCAAACGCCGCCGACGTAGTCGTCCTCAACACGTGCACCGTGACCGGCGCCGCCGACGCCCAGGCCCGCGATGCCATTCGCAAGCTCCACGCCAAAAATCCCCGCACTCATATCATCGTCACCGGCTGCTACGCGCAACGCGCCCCAGAAGAGTTAGCCATTCTCCCCGGCGTAACCTACGTAGTAGGCAATTCCCACAAACCCCAAATCCCCAATCTCGTAGCCAACTCTCACTCCCCGTCAGGTCCGAGTTTCGTACCGGTTCACACACTCGCCGGTTTCGCTTCTGTAGGGGCGCAATATATTCCGCCCCAGTTAGCAAGCAAACCGACTACATCGGGCCTCGATTTTTCCTCTGCGTCGAATCGTACGCCTCGCCCCGCCCCGATCCTCACTGGCGACATCTTCGATCAACACGACGTCCTGGTCGCCCCCGTCCTCGGAGGTGAATCCAACCACACGCGCCCCACTCTAAAAATCCAGGACGGCTGCAACAACCGCTGCGCCTTCTGCGTCATCCCCTTCGTCCGCGGAAAAAGCCGCAGCCTCCCTCCCGAAAGGATCCTCGATGAAATCCGCCAACTTTCAGAATCCGGCCACAAAGAAATCGTCCTAAGCGGTATCAATCTAGGCGCCTGGGGACGCGACCTGTCCCCACGTCGCGATTTCCCAGATCTACTACGCCAGATCCTCGACGAAACGTCCGTCACACGCCTCCGTCTAAGCTCCATCGAACCCCTCGACGTTACCCGCGACTTGGTCGCACTCTTTGCATTTTCGCCACGTCTCGCCGATCATTTCCACATGCCGCTACAATCCGCTTCCGATAAAATACTTGCCGCCATGCATCGCTGGTATCGTTCGGAGCACTACGCCCGCCGCATCGACTTCATCCACGAACAACTGCCTCACGCCGCCATCGGCGCTGATGTCATCGCCGGTTTCCCCGGCGAAACCGAAGACGACCACGCCACCACCATGAATTTCATAGAGTCGCGCCCCTTCACCTACCTCCATGTTTTTTCTTATTCTGTCCGCCCCGGCACTCGCGCCGCCACTCTCCCCAACCAAGTCCCCGGCGCAACCATCAAGCGCCGTGCCCGTGAACTCCGAGCCCTCAGCGAAAGAAAATCCGTCGCGTTTCGTCGCAGCCAGGCGGGAAGGAATCTTTCGTTTCTAACGCTCCGGCACTCCGATTCCACCCAATCATCCGAATGGACGCCAGCCCTCTCATCCAACTTTCTGAAACTCCGCCTAGCCGGCCAATTTCCTCCAAACCAATTTGTAACTGCGCTTTCTACGGCGCGCTCCGATGCGCGCGCACAAGCGCAGCGGGACGACAATTCTCCGTGAACTCCGCGCCCCCGGTGTTAAAAGTGTCAAAACAAACATTCACCATATTCCCCGGACCCATCCGCTGGCGCGCCGAATCTCATAACCTATGAACATTCTCGGCATCGCTATTCCAGGTCCCGGCGCATCCGTAGCCCTTTTTGATAACCACAACATCCTCGCCGCCATCGAGGAAGAAAAACTCAGCCGCACCAACGACCCGCACGCCCTTCCACAGCTCGCGCTCGCCAGCGTTCTGTCTTCGTCCGGCCTTCGCCTCTCGGATATCGGTTCAATCGCTCTCGCCGATCGTGGCTCCGCGTCAAAAAAGAATCCCCGCAAAAATTACAACCACGAATCCACGCTGGCCCACCTTCGTCAACTTCTTGCCGGCCGCCGCTTTTCCCGCTTCGATCATCATCTCTGTCACGCCGCCAGCACCTTCTACACTTCGGATTTTTCCCGCTCCCTGATCCTCACCCTCGATCATGGCTCTGGTGGCAATTCTGGACTGGTCGCACTCGGCGAAGATGACCACATCAAATCGCTGCATTCGCTGTCATTTCCAAATTCGCTCGGCTGGTTCTATTCCCGCGTCACGCAACTTGTCGGCCTTCGCCCGCACCGCGACGAGCACAAACTGCAATGGCTGAGCAAGGATGGCCAACCCGAATATCGCGAATCGCTCAAGAAACTTTTCGTCTGGAATAGCAAAGGCTTGCCGGCCCTGGACCGCAAATATTATTCCGCAGGCGCTGATGGTACCGGTGTCTTTTCCCCGCGCCTCTATCGCGAACTGGGCTTGTCACGTTCCGTGCCGCCCACTGATCGCGCAATTCGCGCTGCGCTAGCCCGCAGCGCGCAAGATGTTCTGCAAGAACTCGTCCTGCAACTTGCCGAACACTTCCGCGAATCCACCGGCGCCGATTCGCTCTGTCTCGCGGGAGGCGTTTTTCAGAATGTCTTGCTGGTCCGCGCACTCGAGCAGCGCAGCAGTTTTCGCAATGTCTACGTCCAGCCGGTCGCAGGCAAGGCCGGAACATCGCTAGGCGCGGCATTCCTGGCGCGCAAAAAAACCACGGGCCGTTCCGGACGCGCGCCGCTGGCCTCGCTCGCGCTCGGCCCGGAACCCACGTCACAAGAGATCAAGTCCGTACTCGACAACTGCAAGATTGTTTACAAATATCCATCCGGCGAAGACCAGTTGGTCGAAGAAACCGTCTATCATCTGGATCGCGGCAAAATCGTAGCCTGGTGCCAGGGACGCAGCGAATTCGGTCATCGCGCTCTAGGCAACCGCAGCCTCCTGGCCTCACCGTTCAACGAATATGTTCTCGACAACGTCAACCAGTTCATCAAGCACCGAGAAGAGTTTCATCCCTTCGCTCTGTCCGTTCCCGCCGAACGCGCCCACGAATGGTTCGATTGCGGCCCCAACTGCCGTTTCATGGCTTCACTGGGCGATCTGAAAAATCCGATTGCAGGACTCGATCGCTTCACCTTCAACGGCGCCGCCATCCGCGTCCACACGGTAGAAAAACAATCCAACCCCCTCTTTTGGAAGCTCCTACACAAATTCGGCGAATCCGCTCCCGCTCCCATCCTGGTCAACACCAGCTTCAACCTCTTCGGCGAGCCCCTCGTCACCGACCCCCGCTCCGCCGTCCGCAGCTTTTACTGCGCCGGCGTAGACGCCCTGGCCGTCGGCCCGTTTCTTGTCGTGAAGTAGGCTTCTTGTAGTGAAGTAAAACTCTTGCAGCGAAGTAGACGGCAGGACCAATTCTCGCAACTTCCGTGAAGCTAGGTTTTGACGTTCGTAGTGCCGGGCTTCAGCCCGGCTTTGCAGTGCGGCAGCCCAGCTACGGCTTTTCCGCCCTCAGCGCGCGCACAGCCCTTCCGCTTTGGAGGTTTTTTCGCCGCTGCTAAATCAGAACCCAACTACAAAACAATGGGCGCCGGATAGAGAAGTTGTCATCCTGAGGCGAGCAGAGCTCGCCGAAGGATCTCAGTGTAAGCCATAGCAAAAACGCGCCGCAGTATAGAAAGCCCTCAGCGAGCCTCCGCGTACTCTGCGTCTCTGCGTTGTCTTCTCTCTTCCTCTTCAGCTCTCAAAAATCACCTGCGCCATGGCTTGCTTCGACGTATGCGTAATACTGATCGCAATATTCTTCACACCCAGCCGGTCCGCGATCTTCCGCGCCTCGCCCTTCAACTCCAAAGTCGGCCGTCCACCGCGAAGCCGCGTAATCTCAATATCCACCCATCGCACTCCGCGGCTCCAGCCCGTCCCTAACGCCTTCATTGCCGCTTCCTTGACTGCAAACCGACCCGCATACCGCTCGTACTTATCCTTGAACTGCTCGCAATACGCCCGCTCTGTTTCCGTAAAAATCCGCCGCAAAAACCGCTCGCCCTGACGCTCCATCGCGCCCCGCACACGCCCCACTTCCTCTACGTCAATTCCCATTCCAATAATCATTCAGCCCTTTTTCGCATCGACTCCGAAAAGAATTTGTAGACGCTGGCCTTCAGGCCAGCGGTTTTCCTTCGATTGGACAAGATCAGCCAGACCGCGCGGCCTGCACCCGAATACGCATGCGATTATACTGACATGATGCCGAACGTTGCCAAAACTTCCCGTGTCCGCCGACTTCCCGGTAAGCCCGCCACAGAATTCGCGCCGCGCCCCAAAATAGCCGCTCCCTGGTCGCTACGCCGCGTCGGCGGCGTACAAATTCTTGAACTCGCCTCACTCAAGAAACTCCCATGGCTGGTCCACGGTTTCAGTACCCGCACCGGAGGTGCGAGCACTCTCAATTCGGGCGAACGTGTCCTCAATCTTGGTTTTACTGACTGGGACACACGCGAAAATGTCCTGAAAAATCGTAACGCCTTCCAGTCCGCCATCGGCGCAACGGACTCACCCGTCGTTCTATTGAGGCAATTTCATTCAGCGGTCGCACTGTTCTTTGCGGAGCCGCCGGCACAACCACACAAAGGCGACGCATCGTTCACGAATTCGCGCGGCATTCTTCTCGGAGTGCAAACCGCGGACTGCGTTCCAATTTTACTAGTCGATCCGAAGAAGCGCGCCGTCGCTGCCATCCATGCCGGGTGGCGCGGAACCCTAGCCCGCATCGCAGAAAAAACCGTCGGCGAAATGCGCATGCACTTCGGCTCAAAGGCTGCCGACATTCTAGCCGCTCTAGGCCCTGCCATCGGAGGCTGCTGCTACGAAGTAGGCACGGAGCTGGCCACAGAATTCACGTCGCAGTTTGCAGACGCCGCAGAATACTTCGACGAGCTCCGAACCGGAGAAGAGCCCAACCCCCTGCAATGGCTCAACAGGATGCCTCCCGGCCACCAGCCACCACCCAAAAACGTTCGCCTCGACCTGCGCAAAGCCAACCGCTCGCAACTCCTAGCCGCCGGCCTCCGTGACCTAAATATTTTCGTCAGCGACCTCTGCACCGCCTGCCACCCCGGCCTCTTCTTCAGCTACCGCAAAGAAAGTACGAATTCGGGTCGCTTGCTCTCCGTGATTGGTTCAAAATCGGGCTGAACGCACTTACAATTTGACGTGTACACGGGCATAGTGTACACTGGCTGAGTGAAAAACGTTACCTTCAGCGCCGACGAAGACCTCATCGAACGAGCTCGCGAAGTCGCCAAGGCTGAGCACAAGACTCTGAATGTCGCCTTTCGGGAGTGGCTCGCGGGCTACGCTGCGCGCAAGGGCAATGTTCAGCAGTACCGTGCTTTAATGGAGCGCCTCAGGCACATTAACCCGGGTGGCCCGTATACTCGCGAAGAGATGAATGAACGATAGATTTTTTCTCGATACAAATATCTTCGTGTATGCGCTACCTTCGAATCCCTCCGGCAAGAAGGATCGTGCTGCGGAGTTGGTGGATCGTGCCATCGGCTCAGGGAAAGGAGTGATCAGCTATCAGGTGGTGCAAGAATTTTTTAGCGTCGCTTTTCGCCGCTTCACTCCCAGGATGACGTCCGCCGAAGCCGAGCAATATCTTGCGGCAACTTTCCAACCGCTGCTGGCGGTGCATTCCTCTTATTCGTTGTACGTCGAAGCATTGACTCTGAGCCGGCGGTATTCACTTTCGTGGTACGACAGCCTCATCGTGGCCTCCGCGAGTGAGAGCCAATGCAGCATCTTGTTCAGCGAAGATCTTCAGGATGGGCAATCTTTCGGCGGGCTGAAAGTACGGAATCCCTTCACCGGCCTATAACAGCCTTCGGCCAAAGCTTTTGTTCGTCATTCCGAGGAGCGAAGCGACGAGGAATCTCTCTTCTCTTCCGTTTTTAACTGAGTACTGTGAACTGATCACTGTTTACTTCCGTCAGCGCCAATTGCCCGCAAGCCGCCATCACATCGCGTCCGCGCGAATAGCGAGTAAACGCCGGAATGCCTTTCTCCAACAAAATTTTGTGGAACCGCTCAATGCTTTCCTCGCTCGGTTCTTTGTAGGGCAGGGAACCGGGATTCCACGGAATCAGATTTACTTTGACTCGGCCCAGATCCCCTAGCAAACGCGCCACACGCCGCGCATCCTCCGCAGTATCGTTCACCCCGCCCAACAAGACATATTCAAACGTAATGTATTCGCGCGAACCGCGAGGAAAGTCCCTACAAACCGCCAGCAATTTGCTCAAAGGATATTTTTTATTGATCGGCATCAACACATCGCGCTGCGCATCGCTCGAAGCATTCAGAGAAATCGCCAGCTTCGGCCGTCGAGTTTCCTCTGCCAACCGCTCGATCCCCGGCACAATGCCACTGGTCGAAAGCGTTACATGTTTCGGCGCCAAGCCGATTCCCGATTGATCCAGCAAAATCTCCATCGCCGCCATCACCTGGTCATAATTCAACAGCGGCTCACCTTGGCCCATCAGCACAACATTCGTCTGCGGCGTTAAAGTTTCCTTGTGCTCTTCCAGCGGAAGCAGCACCTGCGCCAGAATTTCTCCAGCGGTCAAATTGCGAATCAACCCAAGTTGCGCCGTCATGCAAAACTGGCAATCCACCGCGCATCCCGCCTGTGTAGAAATACAAATCGTCTGCCGCGCCTCACTAGGCATAAACACCGCTTCCACCGAAGCAACAGCTTTCTTCCTCGTCTTTTTCTCCGCGACCTCTGTGCCCTCTGCGTTAAAACCTTTTTCTTCGCCCAACCCAAGCAAATACCGCACCGATCCATCCGCCGAAACATACCTCTGCCGCACAGTAGGCAACGTCACCGTAGTCTCCGCCACTAGTTTTTCACGGAATCCGGCAGGAAGATTCGTCACCCGCGATAAATCAAAAATCCGCTCCGCATACAAAGCGCGATACAACTGATCGCCGCGATAGGCAGGCTCTCCCATCGCGACGCACAACGCCCGCAACTCCGCCCGCGATTTTCCCAGTAATTCCTTACTCATTCCGATTCAACGCCCTTTCCACGTCAATCATTATCTCACCAGCGCCGCCGTTTCTCCTCAACCTCCTCTGTTTCCTTAATCTCCTTTACCTCCCGTCTCGCGTTATACTTTCCTCCGGGTACAAGGTTTCAGGGCCTGTACTTACAGGCCCTGAGGTAAAAAGGCCGTACTTACGAGCCCTGAGCTAAAATCGGAGACTGCTACCATGTCCAAACAACTCGCAACCGAACAACTCGTCATAGATGACTGGGTCAAAAACCTCGCGGCCATCTCCGACCGCAACTTCACACTGGAAAATGTTCAGGACTTCATCCTCCACCACGCCGTCCGTCCCGAATCGCTCGAGAAATATCTCTTCTTCTCCAAAGGCTGCTACACCCGCAACCTGATTTTCAAGAACGACATGTTCGAATGCATGGCCATCTGCTGGGAAGTCGGCCAGTTCAGCCGCATCCACAATCATCGCGACCAGAATTGTTGGATGTCCGCGCCAATCGGTCGCCTCAAAGTGCAAAACTTTCGTGTCCAAGATCGTCATTCCGATGGAGAACACTGCGGAACATGCAATCTCGTCGCTACCGACATTTATGAGATGGACGCGGCGCATCCTGCCTACGTCAATCCGCTCGAACCCGTCCACCAGGTCCTGAATCTTCCCGAATACAATCAGCGCGCCGTCAGCATCCACGTCTACTCCAAGCCGTTCGACATGTGCGAAGTCTATTACCGCGATAAAGGCACCTACGCCGACGTCCCGCTCCACTACACCAGCGAATACGGCAAGCTCCATCCCGACGAAAAGCTCCTGTAGCGCGCGAGCGTTGCCGCTTTTGGCATTTCCCTCTGCCCATTACTCGCCACTCGCCACTGCCTCCCTCCGTGTGTCACAATCTCTGTATGGTTGCTGAACAGCGCGACATCCAGCGGCATGTCCTTTCGAACGGCCTCGTCGTCGTTACCGAGACCATGCGCCATGTCCGCTCCGTCTCCGTCGGTGTCTGGATTCGCAACGGCTCTCGCCGCGAAGCCCTCGAGCAAAACGGCCTGGCGCACTTCATGGAGCACATGGTCTTCAAAGGCACCGAGCGCCGCTCCGCCGAATCTATCGCCCGCGAAATGGATTCCGTCGGCGGCATGCTCGACGCCTTCACTTCGAAAGAGCAGATCTGCTTCAACGCTAAAGTTCTCGACGACCACCTCCCAATCGCTTTCGACATCATTTCCGACCTGTGTCTCCGTCCGCTTTTTGATTCCGAAGACGTAGCAAAGGAGCGCCAGGTCGTTCTCGAAGAGATCAAGATGGATCTCGACAATCCGGAATCGCTGCTGCACGAAATTTTCACGCGCGGCTTCTGGCCGGAACATCCTCTCGGCCGCCCGATTCTCGGCACCCCTGACACTGTTCGTCAATTCTCGCGCGAAGCGCTGCAGACCCGCTTCCGCGAGTGGTTCGCTCCCAACCATTTGCTGGTTACCGCCGCCGGAAACGTGCCGCACGAAAAAGTTCTGGAACTCGTGCAGCGCGAATTCGGCCACTTGAAGCCCGCGCACTGCCTCGAGCAGCATGAACCCCCGAAAGCCGGCGCGCCCATCCATGTCGAACGCAAGAAAGATCTCGAGCAGGTCCATCTCTGCCTCGGTGTTCCTTCCCTTCCCATTGCGCACGAACGCCGTTTCGGCATCGCGGTTCTCAACAATCTTCTAGGCGGCGGTATGTCCTCGCGTCTTTTCCAGAACATTCGTGAAAAGCGCGGCCTGGCCTACGCTGTATTCAGCGAAATTACTCCGTACTCCGACGCCGGAATGTTCACTGTCTATGCCGGCACGGCAAAAGAAACTATCGGCGAGGTCCTCGATCTCACCCTCGCGGAATTCCGCTCCATGAAGGAATCGCTGGTCAGCGAAGAAGAACTCCTGCGTGCAAAAAATCACCTCAAAGGCTCGCTGATGCTTTCCCTCGAGTCCACCAGCTCTCGCATGTCCAATCTTGCGCGCCAGGAACTTTACTTCGGCAAGTTCTATTCGCTTGATGAAATTCTCGCTTCCATCGACGCTGTCACTCGCGAAGAAGTTCAGATTCTGGCCCAGGAATTCTTCCGCCCAGAGCAGATTTCCGCCACCGTACTGGGCCCCGTCAACGGCTTCTCTCTCGAACGTTCCCGCCTGGCCTGTTAACAATTGTGCGCTTCTCCGTTGACGCTGTGGCCGCGCTCTGCCATCATCCTAAAAATTTGTTTTGTGGCTGATTGAACGGACTTGGCCGCCGCAAATTTTGGAGAAACTTCGATCGGCTTGCGCGTCTCCATTCTGGCTTCGGGCAGTTCGGGCAACATCACGATGCTCGAAACGGAGCGCACCCGCCTCCTCATCGATTGCGGACTTGGCAAACGCGAAACCCTCGCGCGCCTCGCTGCCTGCGACATTACGATCGATCAGCTCGACGGAATTCTCATCTCCCATGAGCATTCCGATCACTGCAACGGCTTGCCGCAAATGCTGGGTCTCTATAAAGCCCCGCTTTACGTTACAGAGCCGACATTCGATGCGCTGAAACGTGTTCTTCCCGATCGTCTGGAAAAGCGTTTGCGTGGTGTCGAAACCGTGCATGCCGGCCAGCATTTCACTATCGGCGATATTGACGTTCACGCCTTCGCCATTCCGCACGATGCCGCCGATCCGGTTGGCTTCACGTTTCGCGCTGCTGGCGTCAAAATGGCCATCGTTACCGACCTCGGCTATATGCCCGAACTCGTAAAAGTACATTTGCGCGATGCCGATTGCCTGGTGCTTGAATCCAATCACGATTTGGAAATGTTGAAGGTGGGCCCTTATCCCTGGGTAGTCAAACAGCGTGTGCTTTCGCGCACTGGACATCTTTCGAATCACGCCGTCAGTGAATATCTTGCCGATCCGGAAGGTTTCGACGGACGCGCCCGCTATCTGGTCCTCGCGCACATCTCGCAGGAAAACAATAATCTCGATGTAGTTAAAATTTCCGCCGAACAGGCTCTCGGTTGCCGTCCCGCAGAATCCGCCTTCGCCGGCGAACTACTCCTCGCCTCGCAACAAGTTCCACTCAAGCCGCTCGAGTTGTAGGGCTTGACCGCTGCGGCCTGAATTATCGACACCAACTGATTCTTATTCAAGAAAAACTCGCGCTGGAATTGATCCTTAATCCCCCCGCCAGGCAGCGCCACGGCTATCGCCAAGGAACATGGCGTTGATCTTATGACTCTCTTCGAAAATCTGAAACTGCCTCCGCCGGAAAGAGCACGCAAGCTTGAGCGGTGCCCGAATCTTGCGGCAGCGCCGCCTTTCCCGCGAACGTCACAAGAAGGCCGCAATTTACTTGCGCGTGAGAGTCACCGTGGAGTGGGAGTGTGTGCGCGGATAAAAACAATCTGTAAGGTGAACGGAAGACTGTAAACGACGAACGGCAAACGGCCTATTACTTCGCCAGCACTCTCTCAAAAAAATCCAACGCCCGCGGATCATTCGATTGTCCCAGCCAGAACATAGCCTGCTTCCGCACTTCCGGATTTTTATTGTTCTGCGCCACCTGAATCAACTTCGGCACTCCGTCATCTTTCGGCATCTGGCTAAGCGCAAACACTGCTTTCTTTTTTACTTCGGTGTCAGGATCGTTTTCGATCGCTCCGGTAATCGCGCTCGAAGCCTTCTTGCCGGCTTTCTGTGCCAGCCAGAACAGTGCCTGCCCTCGTACGTGACCGCTTGCGTCCTCGTGCGCCATGCGAATCATTTCGTCCACCGCGTTGTTTTCCCTGCTGATGGACAGCGCAAAAGTGACGTGCGCTCGTACATCGCTGCTCGGGTCGTCTTTTGCCATGCGCTTCAACGACTGCACTCCCGCAGCGCCGCGCGCTTCGCCCAGCCAGAACGCCGCTTCCTTGCGCATGGCTTCTGGCTTGTCCGGCGCGGCAAAACCGGCCATCGCTTGATCCGCGGACGCATCTCCGTGCATCGCAATCGCCATCAACGCGCCACGGCTCAGCCGGTTGCCGCCGTGTTCATCTAACTCTTTGCCGTCCACAAATCGTTCCAGCAGCTTTACGCTGTCGGCGGCCTTAACTCCGGTCAGCCAGGTAATCTGCAACCCACCAGCATCCAAAACGCAGTTCTCAGAAACCGCGCGGATTTTCTGAATTTTGTGACCTTCCGCTCGCAACAAAACCACGACACTGCTCGCGCCTTCCAGCTTCACGTCGCCGCTCTGCAAATTGTAGTTATTTCCGCCGCGCGATCCTTCCAGTTGACATGGACCGCAGCCTCGTCCGCCATTCCAATCGCCGCCAGAATCGCCGCAGCACATTTTGTGATCGCCGGCTACCGCCGGCACGGAGTAGCCAAGCCATTGCGCCTTCTCCGCCGCCGCAGCCCAAGCGTCCACTTCCTGCCCCAGCCCCGCTTTCACTTCACGCTCTTCCGCCTTCGCATTTGTAATTTGCGGTTTGCCGCTCAATTGCACGGATTGTGCGCGAGCAATTAGGCAGAACGTCGCGCCAATCAAAGCTATGGCGGTGGTCCTCGCGACCGTTCGTCGCAATTGCGCTTTTGCTCTCATCGCCACTCCTTTTCACGACGCAAGGTTTTTTACTGATCTCTGATCGCTTCTTCACTTATTCAGCAGCTCCATCAAATACTCATTGCCCTCTTTCGAATTCATCAACGAAAGCTTTTCCACCGCCCGCTTTTTCAACTCTGGATCCTTCTCGCTCTTGGCAATCGCCACCAGCCCTTTCGCGTTTCCGCCGATGAAATAAGCGTTCAGCACCTCTTCTCTCAGGCTGCGGTCCGTGTCTTTCGCGTAGATCGATTGCAAAACATCGCTCTTGCCCATCAGTCCGAGGTTGCGAACCGCTGTGCGCCGCAGTTCCGCATCTTTATCGCTCTCCGCAACCTGCACCAGTTTGTCCGACTGTCCGGCAAGAAAAAATCCCTGCAGAATTTCCCGCCGCACGTCCGTTGAAGGTTCCACCTGATAAAGCTGCTGCAGTTCGTTCTGGCCGCCGACCAGGCCCAGGTTTCGGATTGCGTCACGCTTCAGACTTTCGTCTTTTTCGCCCTTTGCCAGCTTGAAAAGTTCTTCGCGATTTCCCGAAATCATGTAGCTGCGAATTACCGCGCGCTTCACGCCGGCGTCCGTACTGTTTGTGTACACAGCCTCCAGAGTAGCCGCGGCGCGATTGCCGCCGAAGATTCCCAGATATTCCACGGCCTTGCGCTGCAGGTCCGGATTGCTCTGTCCTTGTGCGATTTTTCCCAACACTTCGCGCGCTTCCGGCGATCCGTTCTGCGCCAGCACGAAAAGCATCTTCGCTTTATCCTTCGGCGACGCCGTTCCAGCCAGCCGTTTTTCGATCATCTGAATCCCTCGCTGCGGATCGCTATTCATCAAACCCTGCAGCGCCAAAGTTTTCAGTTCTTCGTCGCTCTGCAATTCTGGATTCACTGGGTGCCCGCTGGACTGCCGAAGCTCGATTTCCAACGCTTCCGCATCTTTCTTCCAGCGGCTCTGCGGAAATTTGCTCTTGAGACTTGCGATGGTTGCCAGAGCGGTGTCCCGCTTGCCCGACTGATTTTCCGCATACGCTTTCCAATACATCGCCGCGTCCGTTCGTGGACCGTTTTTCTGTGCCAGTTCGTCGAATATCTGCTCTGCCTGCTGGTATTTTCCGTCGTCCAACGCTTCGCGGCCGGTGTCGTATAGGTCTTGCATCTGGTCCAGCTTCTCCTGCTCGCGATCCTTCTTTTCCTGTTCCCGGTCGCGTTTCTCCTGTTCGCGATCGTTCCTCTCCTGCTCACGGTCCCGCGCTTCCTGTTCCGCATCACGGCGGTCCTGTTCGCTCTGTTGTGAGGCAAAGTGATCGGGCTGCTGCATTAATTCCATGAAGCTGGGTGCATTTTCTCCGGGCACCTTTTCTCTGGCAAATGGTTGCCGTTCATGCGCCCGTACAGGCATGGCCAACAGCCCTGCAATCAATCCCGTGACCATTGCTTTTTTCAGTCCGCCTTCCGTCCTCTTGCCCCCGTTCATACTTTGTTCCTCACTTTCGGTGTCGAATCGTTTTGCGCTGGCACGGATTTATTTCCCGCTGCCTCCGCGCGTAATTCCTGCCGGACCACCCGGACCTTCAGCAAAAGTCCCTGCGCCGCAATTCGCTTCTGGATCGATTCGAATTGCGCTGGCGTCACTTCTGCCGGACTGTTCGCAACGTCCAGCAGCACCCGCTGCAATTCGTCCAGCGTGCTGGCGATAGCGTTGTCGCCGCCCTCCAGCGCGGTCTGCCGGTACAGGCGGTTTTCTTCCACCAGGTCTTCGGCGCGCTTCTGCGCAGTCGAGATGTTGATCAATTTCTTCCCGGCATCGCCCGGCTGCGCGTTCGAAAGCTCCATCAAAATCATTTCGGATTTGCCCAGATGCTCGCCCACCGCAACCACCAAAACTCGTTCGCGTACTTTGCTCGCATCGACGTTTTCTTCGTTCCCCGTATTTGTACTGGTCTTGCGGCCAGCATAAAACGCCAGCACCAGCAACGCTGCCGCAACTCCGACCGCTACCAACCTTCGCGGCGCAAACCACGCGCTCAACCAATTTGCGTCCCTTTTCGGAGCATGCTCCGGCAGGCGATTCGCAATTTGCCGCCACACTTTTGCGCCATACTGTTCGCCCGGATCGGGCACTGGTATCGCATCCAATGCCTGAAACACTTCTTCCATTCGTTGGAGTTCCGCGCGGCACTCGCCACACTCCTGCAAATGCGCCGCAATCGTCTCGCGTCCCTTCATTTCGCCTTCCCGGTAAGCAAACAGCTCTTCTTCCGTTGTGTGTTTCATGATTCCGTTCCCACCGCCTTGGCCGCGCCGCGCCCTTCTGCAAAAGGTTTCAAGGCTGCCCGCAATTTCTGTACTGCCCGGAATACCGTGTTTTTCGCCGCGCTGCTGTTTGATTTCAGAACCGCGGCAATTTCTTCGATTCCGCAGCCGTCCCAGTGCCGCATCACGATCGCGGTGCGCTCCGCGGGAGTTAGCGCGTCCAACGCCTCTTTCATTTTCTTCGCCAGTTGCGTGCTGCCGGCCAGCCGTTCTGGCGATGGCGCTGAATCCTTCAACTGGCTCAGCGGATCAATTTCCGATTCGCCTTCTGCCGTTCGCAGAGGAATTTCCCGCCGTGCCTCTTCATTTTTTTTCTGCCGCAGCCGGTCAATCGCATAGTTCGCCGCAATGCGATACACCCAAGTTCCGAAATTGGCGTTTCCGGCAAACTGTTGCAGCTTCTGGAACGCCCGCAAGAACGCCTCCTGCACCACTTCTTCTGCATCCTGCGAATTTCCCGTCATGCGATAAGCCACGCGATAAACGTAAGCGCTGTGCCGCTCCACGAGCACACGATAGACCTCACGCTCGCCAGCCAGCGTCCGCTCAACCGCGGCCGTGTCGCTGATCCCGCCCGCGTCGTAGCCGGCAAACGCCTCAGCCATTTCGCCACTCTCTCGCATCCTCACGATTAGACAGGTTTTCCCCTTCCCGGTTAGGTCTCGGACTTCTTGTGCTGTCTGCGGTCGCAACCGTTGTACCGGCCCCGACTCGGTCGGGGCCATCCTGCGTACGGCGGGTCTATCCCGCCGTCTTTCCTTTCCTAGCGGCCGGTCTTCCGACCGGTGCTTTTCGACGTGGCCCAACCAAGCCCCTAGCTCCGCCTCTATTTCGCTCTGCCACGCCAAAATACCGTATCATTACAAAGGACTTACCCCCACATGCACAAAGGGAGCGTATCTTGATTGCACGCTACACCCGCCAAGAAATGGGCGGCGTCTGGAGTGACGCCAACAAATACTGCAAGTGGCTGGAAGTCGAACTGGCGGCCACGGAGAC
>Ga0070697_100001236_pt1 | contig 19328 bp, 16 predicted proteins | sample KBSK1501metaG_FD_65475 | JGI IMG/M metagenome (GOLD analysis project Ga0070697, IMG submission 65475) | Corn, switchgrass and miscanthus rhizosphere microbial communities from Kellogg Biological Station, Michigan, USA - KBS K1-50-1 metaG | ecosystem: Host-associated > Plants > Roots >... | reverse complement strand
CGGAGCCTTGCGCATGGCCGGACGCACCGACGTCACCGAAGCCACCCGATGGGCCGGACGCTCCATGGACCGGCCCTTCACTATTCTCGGACTCACATCATGATCTTGGAACGGCCGTGCGCGAACGGCTACGGAGCGTCCTTACACAGCCCGACCGGTGAATGATCACGTTCGGTCGCTTCACGATGAGTGCGAGGCCGGGCCGCTTGGCGCGAGGCGGGAAACGCGTCGGTGACGGCGGTGGCGAAGGATCTGTGGCATGGCCGTAACCGACGCCTTCACGCCAGCACCGTCGGGTACTCCGGCGCTCGCGCCGGGACCGGGATCGCCCCCCGCGGTGATCGACGCGTGGCTCGGCACCGGCGTCCCCTTCCCGCTACGGCCCGACTCCGTGACCGGCCGGATCGACTGGCTTAGCGGCATGGAAGTCGTCCGCCAGTCCGTCGAGACGATCCTCGACACCGAGCCCGGTGAGCGGATCATGCAGCCGGCGTTCGGATGCGGCCTGCGCCGGTTCCTGATGGCGCCGAACACCACGACCACCCGCAGCGCGATCCAGCAGGATGTCGCGTACGCCCTCAACACGTGGGAGCCGCGGATCCGGGTGACCGAGGTATCGGTGACCCCCGGCGACGACGAGCCGACGCTGGTATGGATCGACATCTCCTACGTGCGCCTGGCCGACCTGCGTCCGGACAACCTCGTCTATCCGTTCTACCTGAGGTAGCGGGGGTGACGACGGCATGGCGCTGAACGGGCCCATCCTCGACGACCGCACGTTCGAGGACCTGAAAGACGAGCTGGTCAAGCGGATCCGCGTCTACACCCCCGAATGGACCAATTACAACGAGACCGACCCCGGCATCACGCTGCTCGAGCTGTTCGCCTTCCTGGGCGAGTCGCTGCTGTATCGCTTCAACCAGATTCCGGACGCCACGAAGGTCGCGTTCCTCCGGTTGCTCGACGCCCAGCCCCGCCCGCCGCAGATCGCCCGCACCCTTCTTGCGCTGCAGACCGAACGGCCGGAGGGGATGCAGGTGCTGCGCGGCCAGGAGGCCAGGGGCGGGGCGGTGACGTTCGAGACGGACGACGAGGTCTATGCCTGGCCGCTGGAAACCCACGCGGTAGGCAAGGTCGCCGCGCCGGAACCGCCCGCTGACCCTGCCGCGCAGGCGGCGGAAAAGCACCGCCGCGACGACGCCGTCGCCCGGCTCCCCGACGCGCAGCGACAGCAGGCGGCGTCACAGGGCACGGCCTTCTACGAGGTGAAGGCGGTTCCCGCCGATCCGCAGGCCGCGGCGGACCCGCTCGACGTCAGCACCACGCTCGACCGGTCGCTGTGGGTCGCCCTGCTGGCCAAGACCCCCGCGGCGGCCCTCGACACGCCGAGCTGGTCCGTGCTGCAAAACCGCACCATTTTCCTTGGCGCCGCCCTCGACGAGACGGTGGAGCCCGGCTTCAACCTCGCGGCGCTCGACCCGGCCGACACCGCGCTCTTGCGGGCCTCGGAACTGACCGCCGACCCGCCCGGGATCTTGTGGGAACTGTGGCGGCCGCCGGCCGCCTCGGCCACGTCGCAGGATCCCGCTTTCACGGCCCTGGCCATGATCGGCGACACCTCACGCGGCCTGACCACCGCCGGAGCGGTCAAACTGGTCCTGCCTCGCGACTTCACCGCCCTCGTGCCGCCGTGGGCAACCATCGGCGGATCGCTCGATCCTCCGCCCCTGGATGACGACAAGGACGCGGCACGTGTCATCGCCTGGCTGCGCGCCAGCCGCCCCGTCACCGAGCACGACGCCATCCACCGCGTTCGCTGGGTCGGGATCAACGCCGTCGGCGCCAGCCAGGCCCGCGCGGCAGCGACCGAGCTGCTCGGCATGGGAACCGGCGAGCCCGGGCAGGTCTATCGTCTGGCGAACCGGCCGGTGGTTCCCGGCACCGTTCGCCTTGAGGTGGAAGAGCCCGGCGGCTGGACCCCGTGGACCGAGGTCGGTACCCTGGCCAGCAGCGGATCGCTGGACAGGCACTTCAGCGTGGACCTGACAGCCGGCGAGGTGCACTTCGGGACCCGCTCGATGGTTCCGCAGATCGGATGGCGGATCCGGGTCGTCTCCTACCGTTACGGCGGAGGACCAGCCGGCAATCTCCCGGCCGGGTCCATCACCTCGTTCAGCGGCGTGCCAGGGGTCAAGGTCACCAACGTGCTCCCAGCCGTGGGAGGCGCCGAAGCCGCCTCGCTGGCTCAGGCGCTGGACGAGATTCCCGCCGAGGTCCAGCGGCGAGACCGCCTCGTCACCGCCGAGGATCTGCAGGCGCTAGCCCTGGAGGTGCCGGGCGTCAGGCGTGCCGACCCGCTGCCGCTGCTGCATCCGGACACCCCGGCAACCCCGGCCGCCGGGGTCATGAGCGTCGTCGTGTTCCCGGACGAGGACCTCAGCCACCCGGACGCGCCCTTGCCGGACACGGGCCTGCTTCGCCGGGTGGCCGCGTACCTGAACCCCCGCCGCCTGGTGACCAGCGAGCTGTACGTTATCCCGCCGACCTATCGCAAGGTGGCCGTCGCCGTCGGGGTCCACGTCCAGGACGGTTACCAGGCGGACGCTGTGCGGCGCTGGGTGGAGCAGATCCTGCGCCAGTACCTCGCGCCGCTGCCGCCGTACGGCCCGGCCGGTTCGGGATGGCCGCTGGGCCGCGCGGTGCGGCGCGCCGAGCTGGAGGCGATCGCCGTCCAGGTGGAGGGCGTGGAGTACGTCGAGCAGGAACTGCAGCTCGCCCAGCCTGACGCCATGGGGCAGTGGGCGGCCAGTTCGCTGATCGAGCTGGAGAAGTGGGAGGCGCCGGAGCTGGCGGCCGTGACCGTCGTGGCCGGGCCGCCGCTGAAGCCGGGCGAGGGTTACGACCCGGCGCCCGACCCGAGTCAGCCGGTCCTCGTTCCGCTGCCGCCGGAGGTGTGCTGATGGAGGGCGACCGCCAGTTCAGCCTGATCGCCGACCCGGACCAGTGGGCCCGGTGCGCGCACTCGGCGACCGCCCTGCTTGACGGCGGCGGGGTGGAACTTACCTGGGACGACGACCCCGGGCCCGCGCTGCCTGGTGGTACGCGGTGTGAGGACCCGGGCCATCCCGCGGCTGCCCAGGCTCAGGACCCGTGCGCCCTCGACGAGGGGCCGGGTGGGCTCGCCTTCGACCGGTGGTGCCGTGCCTACCGCGCGCGCCCGATCGCGGGACGGGTCGAGCTGCTCAGCAGCACAGGCCAGTCGGCCCTGGCGCCCGAAGCGGCGGCACGCCGGCCGGGTGCCTTGCTGGCTCCGCGCGGGCTCGCCGTGGACTGCGCACAGCGTCTCTATGTCGCGGAGTCCGGCGGCGGCGCCGTCCACGTCATAGACCTGTGGGCGCAGCGCCTGCTCCGGCGGATCCCGGTCCGCTCCGCCCGGCACCGCTCGCGGCGGCCCGTCGACCTGGCCGCGCTCTGCTGTGGCGCGGTCGTCCTGCTCCGCAGGCCGTCGGCGCTTGCCGTCGTGGAAGGCCGGCGCGGGCCCCGTCCCGGGCCGCGGCTTCGCCGTCCCCCCGGCGGGCCGCCGTGGCAGCCACTGCGGATCGCAGCGTGCGCCGACCTTCTCCTGGTGCTGTGGACCGCGCCGGACGGCAGCGCCGTGATCGCGACACCCGCCGGCGACACGGTCCTCGCGGTGCCTGGCGCGACGGACCTGGAGCTTATCCCCGACGGCGTGCTCGTGGTCGCCCGTCAACCGGGGCGCGGCTTCCTGCGGTACCGGCGGTCCGGGAGCGCGTGGACGGAAATCGAGCCGCTCAGTGCTCCCGGTTACGACGGGGGCGCGGTGACGGTGGCCCCCGACGGGCGGATCGCCTACACCACCGCGGCAGGCCTGCGCTGGACGGCCGGCCCGGCCGGGCGCCATGCGGCGACTGGCCGCGTGACCACCTACCGGCTCGACGCCGGGGCCTACCGGACCCGGTGGGGGCGGCTCTTCCTCGACGCCTGCATCCCCCCGGGTACTGACGTCAGCGTCCGGTTCCTCACCTCGGACGACGACGAGGTCCCCGACCGCCTGCCCTGGACCCAGGCCTCGCGCGGGGCCCGCCAGGTCAGGTTCCCCGAACTCACCCCGCCGTTGCCGTCACAGGTCCTGCTCAAGACGCTCCAGGCGGCCGAACCGCTCTTCCGCCGCCCGGGCGGTTCGGAGTTGCCCTGGTCCCAGACCGGAACCGGCGTGGCGTTCCAGACGTATGAGGCGCCGGTAGCGGCGCCACCAGGCCGGTACCTGTGGCTGATCCTCGAATTGTCCGGCACGGCTCGCACCTCCCCGCAGGTGCGTGCGCTGCGGGTTGAGCATCCCGGACATCGGCTGGGGGAGCGGCTCCCGCGCGCCTGGACGCGGCAGGAACCGGATGCGGCCTTCCTGCAGCGGTTCCTCGCCCCGGCCGAGGGCATGCTGCACGAACTGGATGAGCGGGCCGCCCTGCGCGCCGTCCTGCTCGACCCGACGGCCACCCCGGCGGAGGCGCTGGCGTGGCTCGGCAGCCTGCTCGGGCTCGTGCTCGACCGGCGGTGGCCGGAGCCGGCCCGCCGCGCCCTGGTGGCTCAGGCCTTCACCTTGTTCCGCCTCCGGGGCACGCAGACCGCCCTGGAGCGGCTGCTGCGTCTCTATCTGGGCGTGCCCGTCGCGGTGGTGGAGAACTGGCGGCTGCGTGGCCTGGGCGGCGCCGTCCTCGGGACGGCACCGGGAGGGGATTCGGCGCCTGCGGTCGGGGGCGCGGCCAGGTCCGCCGGCTCTCTCGGCCACTTCACCGTGGGGGGCACCGTTCCGGGCGACGACCCTTACACCGCGACCGCTCACCGGTTCACCGTGCTGATACCGACCGACCTCGAGCCTGAGCAGCGTGACGTCGTCGGGAAGATCATCGAGGAGCACAAGCCCGCGCACACCGAGCCCACCATCTGCGAGCTCGGGGCCGGGATGCGAGTGGGGCGGCAGCTGCACCTGGACCTCAGCTCAGTCGTCGGACCGGGCGCCCGGTGGGGTCCGGCGACCGTCGGCCAGGTGTTCCTCGGCAGCGACGGGCTGGTCGGCCAGCCGTCCGTCGCGGCTCGTATCGGGACCACCTCGCGGGTGGGGTCGCTGAGGGCCGGATGAACGCTGACCTGGCGGTCCGCCGCCTCTCCGCCACCATGCACCAGGATCCAGGATGGGTCCAGGCCGGGGCGGACGGCGGCCGGGCACGAGTGGAACGGCTGCTGCGCGAGGTAGCGGAAACCGGGCTGGAGCGCGCCATCCGCGCGGCGGCGCTCCCCTCAGGACGATGGTTCATCCGGCGGCTTGACCTGCCGCTGGTCCTCGAGCTCGACCGCACCGACGGCGCGCTGGCCGATCAGTGGGCGCGGGCGCTCACGGCCGCGGTGCACAGCGGCGTGCGCGGGCGTGGCTGCCCCGTCGTCTGCTACGCCGACGACATCGAGTTGCTCGCCGACGCGGTGGCGGGCATAGCGGCCGGCCATACCGAGCGGACATGGGCCTGGGCCAGCGCGGGTCTGGTGCGGCCCGGCGACCCCTCGCCCGCGGCAGCCCCCGGCCGCGCACTGCTCGCGATGCTGCGCCGCCAGCCGCAGCATGCCATCGCGGCGCTCGCCCGCGCCGTCGCCGCCTGCGGCGCACCGCCGCTGGACCGGGCGCTTGGCCGCCGCGGCTGGCTGGACGTGGCTGCCGTCGTCCCGGGTGCCGCCGCCGCGGCCGAGGGCGCCGCCATGCTCCTGGCGGCCGGCGCCACGGCAGGCCCGGCCCAGGACCCTCACGGCCCAGGCCAGGCGGAAGTAGCCGCCGGTGACGACGGCGCGGCACGGTTCCCCCCGGCCGCGCCGCCTGCGTCCGTCGTCCCCGGCGCGGGCGTCGCGGGCCCGCGGCCTGTGCCGCCGCACCCGGCCCGGGTCCAGCCAGTACCGCCGGAACCGGCCGTACCCGGGCCGGCCCCGGCCTGGCTTACCCGGTCCGGGCTGATCCGGTCGCTGCTCGAGGGTTCTCCGCTGGCTGCCGCCTTCGTCCGGGCCCGGCTGCGCCCGGACGCCGGCACGCTGGCGGCCTGGGCGGCGCTCGTAGTGGCCGACGCTGACCCGGCGTCGCTGCACCGCGCCGGGTCGAGAGAACTCGTCGCGGCCATCGGATACGCGCTGGCGACGGGGCAGGCTCCCGCATACCATGCCGGCCGGCCCTGGAGCGGCCCACGAGCGACCTCGCGGCGGGCCGCCCCGCCGGAGGCCGGTGCCACGCCGTCCCGGGGCGCTCCTATGCCGTCGCCAGGCGCTGCTACGCCGTCGCCGGGCGCTGCTACGCCGTCCCGGCCCGGCGCCACCCCCCTACCGCCTGGCCGCAGTCCGCATGCGACCGGGCCGTCCACGCGCGGCCAGGGTCAGGATGCCGACCCCGGGCAGGCCCGGCGCGAGGCGGCAGGGACCGCCGCCAGGCCTGAGGGTGCGTTCACCGCCTGGGCCGGTGCGCCGTTCCTGCTGTCCACGGCGCAGGCAGCCGGTCTCCCCGGCCGCGTGCTCGGCGACCTCACGTTCGCCGGGCGCACCATGCGCTGGGTCGTGCACGCCGCCGGCCTTCGCCTGGTCCCCGCCGCCGCCGCCGACCCTGCGTTGCTGGCGCTGGCCGGAGTGGCCGCCGCGGACGGCGCCGCGCTGATCAGCGCCGATCCTCCCACCGCAGCCGAGCAGGAGGGGATCGACGACCTGGCGCGCGACTGGGCGGCGGTGACAGCCGCCCGCTTCCTGGCCGCTCAGCCCGCGCCCGAGCGGGCCGAGCTCGCGGCCCCGGCGTCAAGGAAGCCGGCCGAGGTGATCGCCGGGATCGCGCGCCGGAACGGCCGCGTCACGGGCAACCGCGGGTGGATCGAGGTTCACTTGCCACTCGCGGATGTCGATATCGCCGTACGCAGGGCGGGCTTCGACATCGACCCCGGCTGGGTTCCCTGGCTGGGCACGGTTGTGAGGTACGTCTATGAGTGACGCGCCGGCATCGCCAGCCGCCGCCGAGCCGACTGCGGCCAGCCGCGACCTGTCTGCCCGGGCGGCGGTGCTTGCCCTCCGCCTGGCCGACTTCGTCGAGGAGCACAGCAGTGAGGCGGCAGGCGCGGCACCTGCCGTTGCCTTCCTGCGCAGGTGGGCCCGGGCGGCTATCGAGGCCGATCCGGGAGCCGACGGTACCGGCCCGGCCGGGGCGCCCAGCGGGGATGCTCCCCTCGGACAGCTGGCCGAGCGCCTGGGCCTCAGCGACGTAGAGCGTGATCTGCTGCTGCTGGCCGGCTTGCCGGAGGAACACGAGGCGCTGGCCGGCATCTTCCGCAGCATGAATCCGGGCGGCGAGCCATACCCGAGCGTAGGCCTGGCCGCCCACGCCGTCGGCCAGCAGATCGACCGGATCGGCCTGCGAAGGCTGCTGCACGAGGGCGCGGCTGTCCGGACCGGTGCGCTGCGGGTGATCGGGGACGGGCCGTTCTTCGAACGCGAGCTCGCGTCTGCGGTCCGGCTGTGGGATGCCCTGCACGGGCACGATGCGTGGCCGCCTTCGGTGGAGCAGGTGGACGTCGGGCCGCCTCCGGCAGGTCTGCGGGACTGGCTCAGCCTGCCCGGCGTCCAGCGCGTCGTGGCGGCCTTGCGCTCGGCCGAACCCCGCACCCTGCTGGTGACCGCCGATGACAACGCGATCGCGCTGAGCCGGTGCGCGGCGCTCGCCCGCGCTGCCGACGCCGTTGTCGTGGCGGGCCGCGCGCGCCCGGACGCCACCGACGCCATCGGGCTGCTCGCCGTGCACGCTGCGGCGCGCGGCGGCATTCCCGTGCTCGTAGTCCCGGCGCCCGGCGCCGGCGAGGGTCCGGTATCTCTCGACCTGCGACGTGTCACCGGACCGGCGCTGGTCTGCTGTGAGCCCGGCGCGCTGCGACCCGGACCGGGCCGCGCCCTGCTGCCGGTACCGCTCGGGCCGATCGGGATCGCCGACCGCCGCGCGGCGTGGCGCGCGGTGCTGCCGGGCACGTCCGGTCAGGCCTCTCACCTGGCGGCGCGTCACCCGCTTGACCCGGCCCTCACCGCCCAGGTCGCCCTCGATGTCCGCAGCCGCCAGCAGCTAGCCGCTGGCACGGACGACGCGGCCGACGTCACGAGCGCGATCCGGGCCCGGGCCGGCGCGGTACTGCCAGCCGGGGTGGAGCTGCTGACACCCGAGGCCGGGTGGGCGCGCCTGGTGGTGGACCGCGCGGCCGAGGAACAGCTGCATGATGCGGTGGAGCGCCTTGAGTACCAGTCGCTGGTGCTGGACGACTGGGGGCTTCGGGAGAGCGCCCGCGCGGACCGGGGGATCCGGCTCCTGTTCACGGGGCCGCCCGGAACCGGCAAGTCGCTGGCGGCCGACGTGATGGCGACCGCGGCCGCCACCGACCTGCTCGTGGTGGACGTCTCCCGCGTCGTGTCGAAATGGATCGGCGAGACAGAGAAGAACCTGGCCGCGGCGTTCGACGTCGCGGAGCGCACCCAGGCGGTGCTGTTCCTTGACGAGGCGGACGCATTCTTCGGTGCCCGCACCGAGATCAGCGACGCCCACGACCGGTACGCCAACCTCGAGACGGCATATCTGCTGCAACGGCTTGACCGCTTCGACGGGCTCGCCGTGCTCGCGACGAATTTGCACCAGAACATCGATCCGGCGTTCCTGCGCCGGATGGACTATGTCGTCGACTTCACCCTGCCGGACCAGCAGCGCAGGCGGCGGCTGTGGACGCTGTACGTACCAGCCGGGCTACGAGGACCAGACGTCGACCTCGCGCTGCTGGCCCAGCTCTACCCGGTGCCCGGGGCATGGATACGCAACGCGGCCATCGCGGCGGCATTCCTCGCCGCGGCGAACGGCGGGGTGATCCGGCAGGAGTATCTCGTCAGCGCCATGCACCGGGAGTACGGCAAGGCCAGCCGGCCGATTCCCGTAGTGCCCGCGGAGCGCCTGACCGATGCCCCGGACGAAGACGCGGCACGACAGCTCGAGGCCGCCGCCGCGAGCAAGGACGCCATGGAGGAGACGAGAGACGATGGCCGCTGAACAAAGCGCTCCGGTGCTGTCCGGATGCTCCGGAGCCGGAACGACGACCGCGCCGGCGGGAGAAGGGCTACAGCACGACGCCGATCTGCCGGTCAATCCGTTTGTGGCGCTGCGCGTGGCCTTCGGGATGCTGCTCGGTGAGGATGACTTCCGCGTTCTGATGGGAAATCCGCGCGGCAAGCAGATGCTGCATACCGCGTGGCTGCACGGCCCGGGAGTGTTGTGGGGTTTCCGGGTCGCGCGCGAGGACGACCAGCTGGTCGTGAGCCCCGGCCTGGCGGTGGATGCTCATGGGCGGGAGCTTCACCTCGACCATTCGTGCTGCCGGTCGCTGCAGGAATGGGCGGCCGAATGGCGCCGCCTGTACGCGGCCGACACCGCCGGGGAGGCGACGAGCACAGTCGAGGCGTGGGTGGTCGCAGAGTTCGCCGGCTGCCCGGACCGGGCCGTGCCGGCCCTGGCGGACCCTTGCGACGTGACCCGGCAGCACGACGACTATTCGCGGGTCGTCGAGAGCGTGTCCATCAGCGTGCGCCCGCAACGGCCGCAGTGGCCGCACATCTACCATCGTGTCCGCGCCCTGCTCGGGCTGGAACCCGTCGAAGACGGCGACCAGGATGTCCGCGACGCCGTCGATGCCGTCCACGCCGCGGACCCTTACGAGCGACCCGGTGTGCTGCTGGAACACTTCGGCCGGCTCGCGGCCAGGGACGTCATGGACCGCGCACCCGAGCTGGAGCCGGGTGACGTCGGCCCGGGCGTGTTCCCGGTGACCGACGACCACGCGGGAGTCGTGCTGGCCCGGCTGACAGCCGAGGTGACCGACCACGGGGCCTGCGTCAGTGTCGGCACTGTCAGCGTGGACCCTGAGGTCCGCACCGCCCTGCTGCCCACTTCGACGATCCAGGACCTGACCTGCGGCCGGGCGCCGACGGTGTTCGGCCCGCAGCCACGGGCTGACGCCGGGGGGCCCCGCCTCAGGACCGGCACGGTGCAATGGGAGCGCGGCAACTCGAGGGTCAGCTTCCGCGTCACCGCGCCGATCGCCGAAGGGTCGCAGGAGAGCGGGATCGAAGTAAGCTCACTGTCCGGTCAGGGCCGCGGCTGGGCGCCGAACCACATCGACCGGATCACGCTGCATGACGGCGGCGAGCGCGTGGTGGTCGACCTGGACGAGCCGCCGGCTTACCGGATGGTCCGGCTGGTGATCCGCGGCACCGGGCCGACACCGCTGTACGGCCGGAATCCGCTGGTGCCCTTCGCCGGCGTTGAAGGCGGCCCGCCCGGAACACAGGACGACGGGCATGATGCCGTCCACACTGTGAACCTCAGCCGGGCCGGCCAGGAGGGGAGGAGTGAGTCATGAGCACGGTCGAGGGCATCGAGGTGCAGGAGCTCGGCTCGGGCGGGGCGCTGCAGCAAACCGACACGTCGGCCACCGGGGCCGGGGGCATCGTGCGGCTCAGCGCCTTCGACGGCCTCTTCCTGCGCGCCGAGCATCTCAACGCGATGCAGGACTACGCGCTCGCGCTTGCGCTCGCGCTCGGCACTGCCGGGGGGGCCGGTGTCGTCGAGGGGTTCGGCGTGGCCCTGAAGAACGGGACGCTAGAGGTCGGCGCGGGGCTGGCCATCGACCCGACGGGGCGCCCGTTGCCGTCGCGCGCGAAGATCACCCTGCCGCTGGACAAACTCCAGCCGGATGCCGACACGTTCTGGTTCATCGAGGCCATCTACGCTAGCTGGCCAGATGGCAACGAGCCTGTGCAGGGGCTACTGTGCGACGAGCCGTGTGCGGGCGGAACCACATCACAGCCATACAAGGTCGAGGGGACGCGCATCCAGCTCACCCGTGCGTCCGAGCCAGGACTTGTCGGATGGCGACCCGAGCAGAAGCGCTCCCGGCTGGCTTCGCGCCTGTTCGCGCTCGAGGAGACCGCGGCAGGCGCTTGGTCGAGGACACCTGGCAAACCCGGCGCCAACCTGGCCAACCGGGGGTGGCTGCCGCCGCCGGCCCAGGATGTCACCGACCGGGCGGTCCGCCTTGGCATCCTCATCCCCGATGCGGACCTGGAGCAATGGCAGGTCGACGTGTGGGCGGCCCGGAGAGACCACGGCGCTTCGCCACCCACGCGCCTGTGGCAGTGGCAGCTCGGGATGCGCCCCTGGGATGTGTACGTGGCGCAGATCCTCCAGTTCCAGGACGTGCTCGGCTACTCGTCCGGTGTCTCCTTCACCGCGACGGTCCTGCACCAACTGGAGGAGATCGCGGCAAACATCCCGCACGAACGGCAGACGAAGGCGCGCTCGGCCGAGCTTGTCACCGGACTGCGGGACTTCATCGCGACGAGGGACCCGGCGGGCCGGGGGCTCATGGCCGGCGAGACCTCCAGCCTGCCCATGCGCGGGATCGACGAACTCCCGCCGGCCGGATTCCTTCCTTATCAGGGATCGCTGGAGGATGCGGGCCGGGCCATGGAACAGCTGCTCGGCACCGGTGTGCGGATCCGGGTGTGCACCTGCCGGCCAGCTGATGTCGCCCAGGCGGTACAGCAGGCTCAGCATCGTGACCGGATTCCGCTCGGCAACCTGGACCTCCCCGCCGACGTCGACATCCTGATCCCCGTCACCGAGGACACGGGGCAGCCAGCGTTCGACTGGGTCGCGTTCGCGCACCGCGAGGAGATCACGTGCGGGACAGCGATAGCTCCGGCTGAGGCCGACCACGTGCGCGTCTGGCTGTTCGAGCCCGCGCAGAGCGATGCGGAGCAGGCAGCGCTGGAAGCGGTCCTGAAAGGCCAGATCCCCAAGGGTGCCGGTGATCTCGGCCAGCTCGACTACCCCCCGGGCACATGGGCGGTACCCCAGAGCGCGGTTTATCCGGCGATCTACGCCACGGTCGCGGCGGTTCCGCCCGATTCATCCTGGCTCGCGGTCGGCTTGGTCACGGCCGAGGGGCGGCGGCCGCTTGGCGAGGTGCGGGCCATGCTCCTGGCCCTGGCCTTCACACCGGAAGGCCAGCCGCGCATCCCGCGGGTTTTCACAGCGCTCGCCGCCGATCGCGAGGAGGCGATCGTCTTGATACGCACCACACGTCGTTGAGCTTCGGGGACCCGATCCGGACAGGCGCTGCGCGCGAGCGGAGCGACGCACTACAGGCGGCCAGTATGATCAGCCAACCCCCGCGGGCCGGCGTCTGCATCATCCGGCTGGAACACGACGGTACGCGGCTCAGGGTTTCAATCCGGCTCAGAGCGGACGTCGCGAACCGGTCGGGCGAGCGCCAGCACCGCTTCACCGACATCGACCGGGCGCTGGAGGTAGTGCGGGACTTCATGAGATCGTTCGTCGAGGACCGCCCTGATCCACATCCTGGTAGTTCAGGACACGGTGGTGACGTTCCGCATACGCGCCAGTGACATCGGCGCCAGTGACATCGCCGGCGGGCCCGCTGCGCAGGAGGTCAGTATGAGCTGGCGGAACGGCTGACGTCGGGGACGCGAAGAAGCATCAGCATGTCGCTCGATGGCTCCACGCCGAGTTCCCTGCGGACCAGCTCGCGATATGTCCGGTAGCTGCGGCGCGCTTCTCCCAGATTCCCCTCGGCGACGTGTGCCTCGATAAGTGCTCGCTGTGCGCTCTCCCTGAGGGGTTCGGCCCTTACCGCCAGGATCGCCGCCTCAATGGCATCGGCAAAGCGGCCGGCGCGAGTCAGCGTCCTGCTGAGTGTCTCCAGCGCGTGCAGCATGCGCTGTCTGACCCGCTCACGCTCCATCAGCACCCAGTCGTCGTACCAGCCGGGCAGGAGATCGAGTGCGTCGCCCCAGGAGGCTGAGATAGCGAGATCGCTTTCGATAGCCGCCTCCTCGATAATCCGCGTCGCCCACTGGTCGATGACATGAAGGTCCACGAGCACGTCTGCGTTCAGGGCCAGCGAGCATTTGTCGGCGACCATGACGTCGATTCCCGCTCGGCGGAGGCGCCACAGTGCGGACCGGAGGTTACCCGCGGCCCGCGCTTCATCACCGAACGGCCATAGGGTACCGGCGGCATGGCGCCGCTCTACCCGCCTTCGGCGCACGGCAACAAACGCCAGCAATTGCTTGCTGCCCTCAGGCACCTCCTGCCGGCGCGTGCCCAGTGTTACATACGGACCGTCCAACAGATGCACGACAGGTCCATCGACATAGCCGACATGGTAGCGGCGGAGTTGGTCAACTGTGTGCGTGCCCACGGTGTCTCCCCCAACAAAGCTTGCCGTTGCAAACTTTGGCAGCGCAACGTCACCCGACTGTCACCATCGAATATGGGCGGGAGTCGCGTCGCTTTTGACGGGCCGGGCTATAACTCCGCCAGACCCACCTTGCTGATCTCGTTGGCTCTTAATTGGCGACTGCTGTAGCCAGCGCCGCTGCGCCGCCCGATGCTGCTGGATAGCCGGCGTACCCGGCGACCCAGACGCGCTTGCGCTCCATGGCTGATGATGTCGACCGACGCAGACGGCCCAGGCTCTGGCCCCGGCGGTTCTGGCGTCCACGTTCAATCCTTAACGCTTCTCAGCCGGCATTACAAGGGAAACACCAGGGTCATTCTGCCGGATTAATGCTTGATCTGGCCCGGGTTGGAAACGATAATTGATGGTCCGCCTTTGTATACGGAGTTCCGTACCCGGCGGTTGCCGGCGAATGCAATCGCGTGCATTTAGTCCGAACGGGCCTCATGGCTGGTGAGCTCCTGGCGCGCGTACGGCAACGTGAAGACGGCAGCGCTTATGACATAACCATCGCGATCTATTTCTAAAATAAACACTATTGCTCCAGGCGCCCCGTCGGCACCGTATGTTTCAGGCAGCGTCGGTCACGCGGTCGCGCAGGGCGTAGATCCCGGCGGCCAGCGTGCCCAGGCAGAGGGCCACGGAGCTGAAGCCGAGTGACCAGTGGATGCCGACGGCGGCGCCGAGGATGCCGACGGTGAAATTCAGCGCATGACCAGGCCGCCGTCGGTGCACAGCACCTGGCCGGTGAGCGCGGCGGCGCCGTCCGAGGCGAGGAACGCGACCGTGGCCGCCACGTCCAGGTAGGCGAGGTCGGCCCGGTCGAACGCGGCTGCCGCGTGGACCAGCACGTCGCACCGGCCGACCTGGTCCAGCACCCGCCGCGCCGCCGCCCGGACCTGCTGCTCCTCGCCGAGATCCACGGGAACGTCACCCGTTCGGTCCATGATCACGACCTGATGGTCCGCCGCGGTCAGGGCGGCCGCGACGCTTCTGCCTATGGCGCCGGCGCCGCCGGTGACCACGGCCACCCGCCGGCCAAGCCCGGTCATGCCCCGGGCCCCGGCGCAGTGGCGGCCCGGGACGCCGCTTCCGCCCCGGCGATCCGGCCGAACACCATGGCGTCGGTGAGCCCGCCGCCGTGCTCGATCAGGTGTCCGCCACGGCGCGCCTCACACCTCGACAGCGGTTACTTTCACTCCATGAAAGTAACTTTCGACAGATTCCGCTTCGGTGAGTCTCGCCTGGATACCCAGCGTTGTCAACGGGCAGCAGTCGGCTAGACACCCGGTTCTGCCGCAAGCTCGGCCCTGGCCTGCATTATCTGATCTAACGATGCCGTAACCGCACGGACCGGCGGAACTTGCCCATCAGGTGCGGCCCGGCGAGCACGGGCTCGTAGCGGGGCCGCTCGCCCGGCTCCAGGCAGGTGGGCAGGCAGGAGACCTCCGCGGACCAGTTGGCGTTCTGGAAGTACGGCATGCTCTGCCTGCGCGCCGCCGCCGCGGCGGGATCGGGCGGATCGACCACCCGGTGCAGGGTCGAACGCCACCGGTCGTTGGTCCAGCGCGCCATCAGGTCGCCGATGTTGATCACGAATGCGCCGGGGACCGGTTCCGCGGCCGCCCACCGGCCGCCGGGGCCGAGCACCTCCAGGCCGCCCACCGCGTCCTGCCGCAGGATCGTCAGCGTGCCGTAGTCGGTGTGGGCGCCCGCCCGCAGCTGCCCGGGCAGCGGGGCGGTATCCCGGGCCGGGTAGTTGATGGCACGCAGGGCGTTCGCGGCCTGGCCGGTCTGGCCGGCGAAGAACCCTGGCGGCAGCCCGAGGCCGCGCGCGAACAGGGACATCAGGCGGTCGCCGAGGTCGCGCATGACGTCGTAATACGCCGTCCACGCCACCCGGAGTTCCGGCAGCGCCGCGGGCCACAGGCTGGGGGAGTAGGCCCAGGCCTCGCCCGGATCGGCAAACGGCCCGCCCGGCCGGCCGGGCGGGCCGGCGTTGAAGACCTCCTTCAGGTCCGGTGGCGCGGCGCCGGACATCGACCGGCTCAGCGACTCACCCGCCAGCGGGATGTAGCCGTACGGGTAGTCCGGCTCCGGCCGGGCCACGCTCAGCTTGTCCGCCGGCGGCAGGTCGAAGAACCTCGTCGCCGTCGTCCACGCTCGCTCGGCGATCTCGTCGGGGACGCCGTGCCCGGTGATCTGGAAGAAGCCCGCCGTGCGGCAGATCTCGTCCAGCTCCGCGCCGACGGCCCCCGGGTCGGCGGAGATGTCGATGACAGGAACGAACGGCACGGCGGCTCCTCTCCCCTCCAAATAGCTTCTTCCGCCGTCACGGCCAGCCTGCCGCGGCAACGTCGACGTCGACGGCCAGGACCTGGCCGCTGCCGGGCGTCACCATTTCGCCTTCGGCCATGCCCCGCCATTCGGCGGCGACGATGAACAACGTGGTCCGGGCCGGGCCGCCCAGGGCGCATGCGAAACCGCCGCGGTCCAGGTCGACGGTCTGCAGCACCGTGCCGCCTTCCGCGACGCGCACGCACCGCCTGTTGGGCACGTCGGCGTACCAGACGGCGTCCTGCGCGTCGGTGCAGATGCCGTCCGGCACGCCGTCGCCCAGGTCGGCCCAGACACGCCGACCTGACAGCCCGCCGTCCGCTCCGATGTCGAAGCCGACCAGCTGATGCCGGTAGGAATCCGCCACGATCAGGGTGGAGTTGTCCGCGGTCACCGCCATCCCGTTGGGGAACGCGATGTCGTCGGCCACCTGACGCACGCCGCCACCCGCAGCGGCCAGGTGAACCGAACCCGGCCGGAACTCCTCCCCGGCCACCGGGTTGAACCCGGCCCCGTTGACGTAGGCGTTGCCGCGGCCGTCCACCACGATGTCGTTCCAGCCCGGCCGGCCCAGGTCCGCGTGCGTGACCAGGGATCCGTCCGGCTCCCGCCGCAGCAGCCGCCCGTCCGGCGAAGAGACGATCACCAGGCGGCCGTCAGGCAGCCAGGCCGTGCACAGCGGCAGCGACTCCACCCGGGCGATCACCTCGCTGTGGCCGCCTAGGTCCACGGCGAGCACCTCGCCCGCGGACCAGTCAGAGAAGTACAGCCGGTCACCGTGCCACCGTGGCGACTCGACCAGCCCCCGGCCGGTGAGAAGCGTCCGCACCCCGTTCGTCTCCATCTCGATCCTTTCCGCTAGCCGGCATCGTCTAAGGCAGCCTCATCACCTAAACGAACGGTAACCGGCAGAATCAACAGCCCCGGGCCGATGGGCTCGCGGTTGTCCTTCGGCGGCCTCCGCCTCCCGAGCGCCGGGCCCGGTGTGCCAGCAGTTAGGCTTGCGGCGCCGTCAGGAGGTGCGGTGTGACCCGTCGTGCAACCGTTGTTTACGTGGCCCTTGCGGCTACCGACACCCTTCTGGCGGCGACCGGCCGCGATCGGCAGCGCTTGCTGACCAAGCCGTTGCTGATGCCGGTGCTGATGGCGGGCCGTGACCGCCCGACACAGCGGGCACTCGCCCTCGGCGGTGTAGGCGACATGGCCTTGCTAGGCAGCGGTGAGACCGCTTTTACAGCGGGGCTGGTGAGTTTCCTGGCCGGCCACGTGGCCTGGATCATTGCCCTGCGCCAGCGGCCTCGCGGCGGACGCCTGCGTGCCGGGCCAGCCCTGGCAGCGCCGCAGGTAGCAGTGTTCGGTGCGATGAACGCCTACCTGTGGAAGCGCACGGGCAAGGACCGCCTCCCGGTCCTCGTCTACAGCTCCGCACTCCTCGCGATGTCCCTGGCGGCGCTGGATTCCGGCTCACCGCGGACGGCCGCTGGCGGTGCGCTCTTCCTGGCATCGGACACCCTGCTGGCGCTGGAGAGGTTCGGCGGCCTGCACCTGCCCGCTCACGAGGGACTAGTGATGGCGACCTACGCCAGTGCTCAGGCGCTGCTCGCCACGTAACTGTTCGTGCTGGCCCGCGTAGCCTGGCGGACGGGCACGCGTCCGGACCTTCCCCGGCTGGTGAGCGGATTGATCCGCACTCGCGGTGGCCTGGCCGATTTCTGTCGTTAGGCTGGGCGGCGTGACCGATTACTACCGCGCGCCTGGCTGGTTCACGCGTAACGTCTTCAATCAGCTGGTGGCGTTTCTTACCCGGCACGGCATCAGCATTCTGGGCTCGCGGGTCCTTGCGGTGAAGGGCCGGACCAGTGGCGAGTGGCGTACCACGCCGGTGAACCTGCTCACCCTCGATGGCCGTCGTTACCTTGTCGCACCCCGGGGTGAAACCCAGTGGGTGCGCAACCTGAGGGCCGTCGGCACCGGTGACCTGCGGCTGGGCAGGCGCGCCGAGAGCTTCCGCGGCCGGGAGCTCACCGACGATGAAAAAGTACCGGTGCTTCGTGCCTATCTCAGGAGGTGGAAGGCGGAAGTCGGTATCTTCTTCGAGGGTACCGGCCCAGACTCCAGCGACGACCAGATCCGCGCTATCGCTCCCAGGCACCCAGCGTTCGAGGTGCTTCCTGTCAGGTAACTTCCCGCGGCAGCCGCACTTAGCGCGACTACTACGTTGACTGATATATTGGTCGACGTACTAGGAGGGCGGATGGCCGCGAGCAGACGGGACAGCAGGGTCGGGCAGGACGTGCTGCGGAGGGTCGGCGAGGCGTCGGTGCTGATCCTGATCAGCCTCGCCGGCGGACCTAAGCACGGTTACGCGCTGATCCAGGACATCAAGGAGCTCGCCGACGTCGAGCTCGGGCCCGGCACCCTCTACGGCGCGCTCGACCGGCTCGAGCGGCTCGGCTTGATCGAGCCGCTGCCCGCCGACGACCGGCGCCATCCCTACCGCATTACCGCACCGGGAGCGGCGGCGCTTCGCGTGCATCTCGATTCGCTTGAGCGAGTCAGCGCGGCCGGGCGGCTGCGGCTGCAGCTGGGCGGCATCTGATGTATGACCCCCAGGCGACCCGGCTGGTCGAGACCGCGCTGCGGTGCTACCCGGCCCGCTGGCGGCGGCGGCACGGCGACGAGGCCGCCGTGCTGGCCGCGTTGCTCATCAGGGACGGGACTCCGGCGGGCTCGATTGCCCTGAGCTACCTGGCCGGCGCGGCGCGGGCGTGGCTCACGCCGCGCCCCGGCCGGCCCCTGAGCACGGTGGCCTGCGCGCTGCTGGTCGCGGCCTGCTCGCTGGGCGTCTCGGCGGGGCTACTGGCCCCGGCGGCGTCGGCCAGGGCGGCCAGCACGAGCCAGGCGCACGGATCCACGCACTGCCGGCCTGGCTCGCCTGCGCCCGTTCCGGGCGTGATCCCCGCCATGGGCCGCCCGCAGGTGATCATCTGGGAAGCCCGGCATGGCCGGTCCTGCTGACGCCAGCCCGGCCGGGGACGTCCCGCAGCCGCGCCGGCGGTGGAGGCGGGCGCTGGCTGAGACGGCCATCATGATCCTCGTGGCGGTGCTCCTGGCCGGCCTGGTGCGGGCGTTCGTGTTCCAGACCTTCTGGATCCCCTCATCGTCCATGGTGCCGACACTCGGCGTGTACGACCGGATTGTTGTGCAGAAGGCGTTCTTCACCTGGCGTGACGTGCGCGAGGGCGAAATCGTGGTGTTCAGCCACCCGCCGCTCGACCACTGCCCGGGGCCGCAGGAAGACGACCTGGTCAAGCGCGTTATCGCGCTGCCGGGGCAGACGATCTACTCGTCGGGCAACGGCATCTACGTGAACGGGCGGCTGCTGGCCGAGCCCTACCTGCCCCGCTACGACCCGCTCGGGCCGCCCATACCGGACGCCAGCAGCCAGCACCCCTACCGGGTGCCGCCAGGCGAGTTCTACGTGCTGGGCGACAACCGGGCAGACTCATGCGACAGCCGGTACTGGGGGCCGGTCAAGGGCTCGAGCATCGCCGGCAAGGTGGTGCTGGTGTTCTGGCACGACGACCACCCCGACTTCCGCAGGTTCTGATCCTG
>Ga0070697_100001234_pt1 | contig 19331 bp, 24 predicted proteins | sample KBSK1501metaG_FD_65475 | JGI IMG/M metagenome (GOLD analysis project Ga0070697, IMG submission 65475) | Corn, switchgrass and miscanthus rhizosphere microbial communities from Kellogg Biological Station, Michigan, USA - KBS K1-50-1 metaG | ecosystem: Host-associated > Plants > Roots >... | reverse complement strand
GAAGAAGAACGTCTTGTCCTTCTTGATCGGTCCACCGAACGAAGCTGCCCACTGGTTGGCATTGTCGAATGGCCGGGGCGCGCCATTCTGGTTGTTGAAGAAGCTGTTTGCGTTGAGGGCCCGTCCATTCCACCAATAAAGGGCATTCCCGTGGAAGTTGTTAGAACCTGACTTGGTCACATAGTTGACGTTGGCTCCCGCCAATGTCCCGTACTGCCCCGAATAGCCGTTGGTCACGACCGTCGCCTCGCGGACATCGTTGTTGCCCAGCAACAGATTCGTCGCACCAGAATTGTTCAAATTGAGGAACGGATCATTTTCATTTTGTCCGTTTAGAGTAAATAGGTTCGAAGTGGCCGGAAGTCCGTAAGCGGAGAAATTACCGTTGCCGCCTTGCGTGTTCTGAACTACACCTGGGGCCGTCTGCGCGATGTAGCTCAGGTCATTGCCGGGGTTGGGCGTCTGGGAGATCTGTATTTCGCTAAAACTGGTCGAAATGTCGGCGTTGTCAGTCTGCACCAACGGTGCGTCTGAGGTCACTTCTACCGTAGATGTGGCCTCGCCAAGAGCCAAAGCTATGTTGACTGTCGCAGCTTGACCGATAGTCACCACAGCCGTTGCATTGGCTTTATGAAAGCCGGCGACAGTGACGGAAACCGTGTAACGTCCTGGGGGCAACAGCGAGAACCGATACGCACCGCGAGAGTTCGTGAATTGCGCCTGCATGCTCCCATTTTCCTGGCTTTTCAGGGTCACGCTGGCATTAGCCAGAACGGCTTCCGAAGGATCAGTAACGAGACCCACAATATCACCGGAGGTGATAGATTGAGCCACCAGTTGCGATGTGGCCCCTACAAGAAGTATCAGGGACAACATGGTGACCGAGCATAATGAGAACGACCAAAAAGCTGGCCATCTTTGCAGATTGCCGCTTTTTGTCAGACAGGCCGATACACGACTGAATTTCACAGTGATTCTCCTCGTCCGAGATCTAGCTGATGAAAAAGCTTCCCTACTAGGAGCACGGGCACTGCCATGGATACTTGTGATGAACCTGGCTAGCAAAGATATGAACTCGGCCTGAGCGGGGGCGGCGGTGAGCGATACAAACTTTGGAAGCAGCTCACATTTGAAACTATGAAATGTGGAATCGTTGAATGGGAAAGGCGAGCACTACCTTGAGCCAGAATGAGCCGCTCGAACGAAGATGTATTGTGAGGGGAACTTAAACTACGAGATGTCTTTCAGCAGTTTTCGCAGTAGCGCTCGATTGGCTTTTCGAAGCGGTAGGCACAGTCCATCGTTCAGCTTCACGAACATATTACCGTTCGGCGGCAAATGGAACTCCTCGACATGGTCGAGATTCACGATCGCATTGCGATGCACGCGGAGAAAACGATTCGGGTCGAGGAGCGCCTGGAGGTTCTTCATGCTTTGCCGAACCAGATGGGACGTCTTCCCCACATGCAGTCGAATGTGATTCGCTGACGACTGCATCCATCGGATATCTTCGACCCTTACAAGCACAATCTTTTCATTCGCCTCAACTGCCAGTCTCTGCAGAAAGCGCCGCGCCGGTCGTTGTTGCTCCTGGTCACTCGACCTCTCGCCAACGTCGAGCTCCATCCGAGCACCAGCAATTCGCGATCTTGCCAGATCCAGAGCGGCTTCGAAGCGCTCGGCATCAAATGGTTTTACAAGAAAGTCGATAGCGGAAGAAGCAAATGCAGACACTGCCGACGGATCGTAGGCGGTGACGATGGTTGCTGGCGCACGCTTGATTCCTACAGCCTCCCAGCTCGGGGCTCGTCCAATCGCTGGTGTATGTACGTCCAAGATTACGAGGTCCGGGACGCTCTCCTGAATTGAGGACACCAACCTGGAGTCGTCCACGCAAGTCACCGTCATCCCTGCTTCACACTCGAGCAGTAAGCAAATGAGCCTGCGACTCACTGCGTCGGGTTCTGATACCAAAACTCGGATCGGCAGCGCGTGAGTCGATGCTCTCGCTTCACTTTCACGTATTTCGAGAAAAGAGCTCAATGGACGCTTTTCAAACCATGGTCAAGAGTAAAGTGAAATCATTCGTACTGAAACCGGCGCGATCAGGGGCGGGTTGAGTGCCGTCAGGGCCATGCTCGTCTTTCCGTTGGCGATGAACCCGCACTACTGGTTACCTGCTGCTGGATGTACTGCTCATAGCCTTCGGTCGCAAAACACAAAGCGCGATCGAAAAACTGGTCCAGCAGGCGCAACAATTCCATCTCGCCGTAGATTTCGACCGGGCCGCGGATGAGGCTCTCGCGCTGCAGGAATTCCCAGAGATGTTCCTTGGTCATGACAATTGCCCAGCAGAAGTCGGACAGCGCGACCCCCTGGGAGGCACGGCGCTCACCGATCTCAAAATAACGCTGCTCGATGTCGCGGCCCGTCTTGACGAGCAGCCATTCGCTCAAGTGCCTCAGGACTTCGTGAAGTCGTCGCCGCAATTCCTCGGCCGGGACTTTGTGCAGGTCGGAGGTGCGCGAGGAACTTTCGAGTTTCGCGACCAACACGGTCACGAGTTCGTCGGAATGACCTTCAATCAGTTGAACCAACCTTAATGAGATCATGCCACCCTCTTTACTCGATTCGATGCGGTTTCTGTTCGAACAGACGCAGGCAAAAGCGGTTGGCGTCCGAAAAGTTTTGTAATGAAATGTAATTCACTCCTGCCCGTATTTGTCGCTCCGCTGTTTTGGAAATCGGCCTTCCCGCCCGGCGCTTGCTGTGTACTATCAGTCCAGGTCGCGCAACTAAATTGGGACTTCGAGTCATGCTTATCTGCCTACGAATCACGGTGCACGTTGCAAGACTGTGCGGTATGCACGGTCGCGTCCTCGGTTGGCTCGAAATCAGTTGGCAATGGCTTCGATCACGCTCTGTGGAGCCATAGTTGGAACAATTCTCGTGAGCGTGTAGTCGGCAGCATTGAGCAGAGCACGGAACTCAGCTATGGTGCGTTCGCGTCCTCCATTCATCACTAACATGTTCAAATCTAGAAGCTTGCTGAAGGACGCAAAAGCGGCGTCCGGTACAATCATGTCAACCAGCAACACCCTGCTATTCTTAGTCATCGCTTTACGGCAATTTCTAAGGATCGTAACGGCACGACTATCGTCCCAATCATGGATCACCCCACACAAAAGGTAAGCGTCTGCTCCTTGTGGAACCGAGGTGAAGAAATCCCCGGTAACGTACGAGCATCGCCTGCCCCATGCGTTGTTGCTGCGTTGTCGCTTTGCCCTTTGGATTGTCGAAGCCGTGTCGAAAACCGTACCTCCAATGTCCGGATTGAACTGCAAAATCGTTTCCAGGAGCTCGCCTTGGCCTCCTCCAATGTCGACGATGGAAGAAATTCCCGCAAAGTCGTAGGCCATCAGAACTGCGTAGGCCAACATTGATGCCACGTTCGCCATACCCTGATTAAATGCATCCGCGGCGTCGACGTTTTGTCGAAGGTAGTCGAATAGGCTTGCTCCGAACACATGGTTAAAGGCCGGAGATCCGGTTTGAACGCTACGGAGCATGTGCCCGCATGCCTGGTAGTGAATTTCACCGAGCGTGATTACCATTGCCCTGAGAGATCCACGAACTTCGGTCTGAAGACTCTCCGCAAGGCGGGAAAGAGCAAAGCAATCTGTGCGGACGTAAGAAAAGACACCCACGCTTGCTAAGGCTCGCATTAGGCGGAAAAGCGAAGCGGCGTCCGCGCCCGTGGCAGTGGCTAGTGCAACACACGACTGCGGTCCGTCTTTCAGTAAGTCGGCGATACCGAGCTTGGCCGCCACGTAGATTGCCTGGGAAACCCAATAACCGGTTGTCATCTGGAACAAATCGGGCGGGGACGGATTCCGTTCGTTCGTTGTCGCACTTTTCACGGGGAATAATCGATCTTTCATAAGTGGCTTCATCTCCGCCCACAAGCCCATCCTCCTGGCCCGTCGTAAAACCCGCAGGAGAGGCCGCAACGCCCATCGTCGAGCTACCATCTGAGTAGTGCAACCTCCGCAGCCATTCCTGGTCCTAACGCGATCATCACTCCCCAGTCTCCTGGCCGCGGATCACCGTTCCGTACGACCTCGTCCAATACAAACATGACGGTGGGGGAGGACATATTTCCGTAATTCCGCAATACAGTTCTGGAGAAACGCAACTGGGCATCCGTGATGCCGAAATGCTTTTGAACGTTGTCGATCACCTTGCGTCCACCTGGATGAACAACCCAGAAGCCAATGCGAGATCTTGAAAGCCCATGTCGCTGCAGCAACCGCTGGAGTGCCGTTTCGATCATAGGACCAGCTAGGTGTTGAATCGAGGCTCCCAGCACGATTCGCAGCTTCCCATCGCGATGTTGGAGTCCAACCTCTTCGATCTGTTCGGTATCGATGAAAGTCTCGAAGTCGATAATTTGTGGATAGCTGCGATTGGCTTGCTGCCCGGCCGCAAGCAAGAAGGCTGCGGCGCCATCAGCGCAAATCGCGTTACCGACAACTGTTTCGAGGGTGTTATCGAGGTAGTAGCAAGCTGAGCAGATCTCGACGGCTAGCATCAATGCTTGGCGGCCCGGATTTGCTCGAACGAAATCGACCGCACGCTGCAACGTAGGCAGGGCACCCGCACATCCAAGGCCCATGATCGACGCTCTCTGCAGGTTGGTGCGGAAGGCCATATGCGCAATGAGACGACTGCCCACATCCGGACACACGTAACCTGTGCAGGTGCAGACTGCTAGGAAATCCACATCCTGCACAGTTGTTCCCGCTGCTTTCACACAGTCCAAAATGGCGCGGCACCCTGTTTTCATGGCCCCAGCCAGATAGCGCTGATTCAGTTGATCAGAGCTCTCGTTACGGTTCAGCCGGCCTTCCAGATAGAAATGGCGGTAGTCAATGTCGCTATTCAGGAAGATCTTCCGAATGCGCTCGCTCTGGTAACCCGCGGCATGAAAGCTTTGCTCTTGGGTGAGCCGAACCGGCGGGTTCGCCGTTCCGATACCGAGTATCCGAGGATGATTCACTGGTCCCCAAACAATTCATGCGAACCGTCGATTTTGCTGTCCCGATGCGCAGCATCAAGTTCCGCACCCAGTTGAGACTTGAAGCCGCGGCTTGCCTCTTCGAACTCTGCTTTGGCTCGCGCCACGTGTCCCAGCACTGCGTGCAGGCGTTTTGGGCCCAGCACCACGAGTCCGAGCGCAACCAGGAAGGGTAGTTCGGTGCCAAAACCCACACTTCACCCCTTGTTTAGTCCTTGGTCGTTGGCGACGATGGTTGTTGCGCTGGCCGGCTTCTCTTCATCTTTAATAGCTGCCTTGAAGCCGCGGATGCCCTCTCCGATTCCTTTGCCCAGTTCCGGAAGTTTCTTGGGTCCAAACACGAGCAGGGCAATTCCGAAAATAACCAGCAGATGCATGGGTTGAAACAGTCCTTCAAACATAGATGCTCCTTAAGTTGGGTGAATAGCTCAAGCGAGCTCCAAGCCGCCATTATTAAGAATGCAGGCGCTGTGACCAGTTGCTAGTTACAGCGCCCGCCAGTCAAGCAGGGAGAGGACACGCAACAGCTAAAACCCGCGCCGAACCGAGTCGGCCGCGACGGCCAGCTGCATGGCTAACTCAAGAAACTCGTCCGATTGACCGATGAAAAGCCCGTCGTCCGTGAAAGCCTTCACAGTCGCCACTGCGCCTCCATTCTGCGTCGTAGTCGGTCGGATCACCGAGCACCGAGGCAGATTCTTGCTGACGAAATCGCACGGCTCAGGCAGGATCTTGTTGGTTTGAGTGAGCTCCGTTGCAGGGTTGTTGAGATTGGGAAATGTCAACCCGGTTACGGGATCGGTCACGCCGGCCAAAGGCGAGTTCACCGCATTGCCCGCTTTATCATGCCAGAGCCCGAAGTGATCAATCTCGACTCCGCCAATACTCACCAGGATCCGCAGGACTGTCGGGTCGGTTGCCTTGAAGGCCAGCGTGGGATAGAGGCTGGCACCACCCTGCTCAATAAACGCAAAGTGAAAACCTGCCGTGTTGGCGATCGCTTGTATGCGCTCGGCATCACGGCCTGTGATGGGAACTGTCGGATTGGTTGACGGAGGAGTGTCTGTATCGTTTAAGGGAATGGCCGGTTGGTTCGCAATAACGAAGGGTCCCTTGAACGCTTCACCTAAGTCCGGGTTCTTTCCACTGCGATACCGGGTATACCAACTGAGGTCCACGTTGAGGTTCATGAGGTTGGTAATCCGTTTGATTTGCCTTGCCCCAGTCGCCTTACTGCTCGGCAGCTTGCGAAATGGTTCAAGGTCGACTGGTTCTACACCCCTGGACCTCAAGAAAGCCTTAAGGAAGGCTGCATGGCTCAGCTCATCATCAGTATTGTCGGTGATGTACTGGGGCATGTCGCCATCCAGGTTTTGAAGCGCCAGGTTGTAGGCTGGATTTCCGCCTATGAATTTCTGGAACTCTTCGCTCGATTGTGCGGCTCCTCCACCGGAAGGCCCCACTCCGCCGAGTTCCGCGTATTGGGTCCACAGATCACTCTCCACAATTTCGGCCCACGCCGCGAACTGCAGGAGTGCAACATCGCCTTTCGAAAGCTTGACCGTGCTGGACGGGGTCTGCGCTGTACCTTCAGTCGCCAACAGTGTACCGGCTGACAGCGCTGCTCCGGCGATTCCGAGGCCCTTCAGAAATGAACGTCGCTTGACCACACCCTGCCAGTGACGTTGAACATCTTCTTCAGTCGAAGGAAGCATTGTTTCAGATGAGTTTGTCTCAGACACGACAACAGATGGAAGACTCTTTTTTTTCATGTCTAATGCTCCAATTCCTTTTGGGTGATGATTTTGTTCCAGCTAGTATGTGAAACTCCGTTATGCGAGCTTTATTCCCCAATCCAGAAATATTTCTTTTGCCAGGCGGTCTCCGAAACGCTTGCATGTAGCAAGAGTGGTGGTTGCGTCTATTGCGGAGCAATCTCGGTAATGATAACCGTGCGCTTGCGGCTCTTATTTCAGCGAGGGCAGCCTTAGCGGCCTGTTGAAACCACTCATTCACGAGATCTAGAAGCTTAGATTCAGCGATAAGGGTTCGGATGGGGACTAGTTGTAATCAGATTGTCAAATAATTGACTTCACTGGCGACAATGTCTCGCTGGCCACGAGCGTGGTATCCGAATCGCCTCCGCCTGTTATCGCTTGTCATCTCCCGCCGGACGCCGGACCGCAGCCGATCCGCCAGACTCTTCAGCTCCGTCCTTCACGACTACCCAGAGTCTGTATCAGCCCTTAGTTAGACACTGTGTGCTCTGTGTCCACTCCCTGGATTCACCAGCCAGGCCACTCCGATGCTGATGGCATAGAGCGCGACCATGGGGGCAGCAAAAAGGCACATGTTCAAGATGTCGGTACTGGGTGTGACGATCGCCGCGACAACAAAAATGGCGAGTATGGAATAACGCAGATTTCGCCACATCCAGCGAGCAGTAATCACCCGCATCAAAGCGAGAAAGAACACGAGAATCGGCATTTCGAAAATCACCCCGAGACCGACGATGACGGTTAAAAACACTTTCGTATATTCCCCAATCGTAATCATGGGTTGAAAGCGTCGGCCGTAACCGATTAAAAAATCGAGCGACGCGGGATAGACCATCCTGTAACCGAAAAACCCTCCGGCTATGAACAATCCAACTGTACCGGTCAAGAACGGCAAAACGTAGCGTTTTTCGTTGCGATACAGTCCGGGAGCGATGAACAGCCACAATTGATAGAACACAAACGGAGAGGCCGCAAATAGGCCGGCGACCAACCCAACCTCTAAGTAGAGGTTGAAGGGTTCAGTTGGGTTTAAATACACCAACCCGCCGCCGAACCCGTGCTGACGCAGCGCCTGAATAATCGGTTGCTGCATTAAACCGAAAATGCGGTCAGCAAAGGACCAGCACGAGAGAAATCCGATGAGTACCCCAAGGACTGAGAAAATGATTCGTTTCCTCAACTCCTCCAGATGGGCCAAGAGCGGCATGGAGTGCGTGTGTGGTGCCAGCGGAAAGGGAGCTGCGTTAGCCATTGAAAACCTCTACTTGCCCGCGATCGTATCGTTTGAAAACTAGCGCTATAAATGGCGCCGGGGCTTGTTTCAGCAGGCGATGTTGTTTGCAGCAAGGAGGCCGGAGCAGTTTCCTGTTGCTTACCAACTGTCCCCCGGAATTATGGATTCTCCGTCCCAGGCTCGATCATCTGAGAATCGTTCAAGTGTGTGTTTATTGATTAGATCGAACGAGGACTTTCCTCGTGCCGGTTGGAATTCATCGCCGTATGCAAAAAAGAATGCTATAACCACTATTGCAGCCAGCGCCATGAGCCCGTAAATAGTTAGTTCCAGCATTCTTGCCTTCCGTTGCATCTCCTTTGCGCTCGTTGACGGTCACCCCGAATCGACATGTGGTCAAAGATCGCCCCTGGGCCCAGTACTACCGGAATGGCGCCACATACCATGCGCAGTACGTTCCCACGCCACTGACTAGAACAATCACCCAAAGCACCAACTCCGTACGCATCCACAACTTCCAATGTTTGAACCGCAGCCACTGTGGAAGAACGTTTGTCCCTGCCACGATGACGATATAAAGTCCCAGAAGCTCGGCTGTTATCCCGAGAAACGCGTGTATTGCCGCCGCCTCGTAGTACCACTTATGAAGAACCTTAGAGAGCGCTGGCTTGACTTGTTGTTGGAACGACGGCCACATCACCAACCCGATCATCAGTAAATTCAAGAGCAGCACCGTCGTCTGGCAAATACCGTGAGCTTTGTAGCGTTTTTGTTTCGCGAGAAGAGCGCCCGCGATCAAGGCTGCTCCCATGATGAGTTGCACCACGAGGTTGAGATCTGCCCCGAAGGGGGCACCGGTCCCGAGAAAGCCCTTCATTGGAAAGAAAGCCAACAGCACTCATCCGCTCCGCCCACAGATTCTTGATTCTCAATAGCCGGCAAACTCTTCCGTCCGAATGTCGTCTTCATCTACGCTCCCCTCGATGAGGGTTCGGCGCGCCGCTGCAACCATCGTTGGCGGCCCAGCGATGTAATAGATCGGATTTCGCAAGATTCCCACGTGTGTAAGAAGCATTTCCGAGCTGATGTGTCCCGTTTCCCCCTTCCAACCTCGGTAATTCTTATCCGTGCGCGTGAGGATCGGAACAAAGCGGAACCTTGGATTTGCACGCTCTAACTTCCAGAGCTCATCGATGAACGCGGCATCCTCCAGATAGCGGTTTGCGTAGAACAAGACAATAGGATGGCGAAGTTTCTCCTCTCTTGCGTAAGAGAGCATGCTGAGGAATGGCGCGATCCCGATCCCGCCGGCGAGGAAGACAGCTGGCCTGGCTGTGTTGTTATGCAGGCTAAAAGAGCCCATTGGCCCTTCAATCCTCACCCCCCTACCGATCGGCAGGATGGATATGGCTTGCTTGAAAACCGTAGTTCGCATGCGGGTAGTGACTACAAGCTCTTTCTCCGACGGGGAGCTTGCGATGGAGAAGGTATGGGTCAGTCCCTTCGACAGCCCCGGCTGAGAACCTAAAAGAGTCAGGTCAATATACTGCCCGGGCTTGAATACAAAGTCCTTTGGCTTTTCAAACTGAAATGCCATTGTGCTTTCGGCAACTTCTGTTCGACCTAATAGCGTGCTTTGGTAGTCAATCATTGCGATCATCCTTTTGTTCGTTGCCCCTAGTCCGGAACAGAATCCATGTCTTGATCCCGGACGTCAAGTTGTGGAACTCTGCCGCGTGTGTCGCATCACTGGGGAAGGCTCGACATCCGCGGACTCAGCATTGTCCTACGGTGCCGACTCGAACCCGCTAATGCCATCGTCTAGGACCGCGCCAGGCTCGGGAAGTTTATGGCCCGAGCATTCGGCTCCAATCAAGGAATGTATCTTCTCTCTCCACATTGATAACGAGCAGGGCCGCTTTTTATTCCAAGGAATCTCAGAAGTTGGGGGGGCGCGCTTAAGCGCGTAAAGCTTATTTACTACGCAACCGCCGTTCTTCCGCGGTGTCTCCCCCTGGGCGTAACTACTCGCGCAGTTTCCGCTCGCTTACTGAAGTACTTGTGGCCACCACGTGATGCCACTTATGAAGGGACCCGCCAAGGGCGTACCGAAGTGCACCCTCGCCCGGGCTGTTTTGTCTTAGTGGATGGTGATGGTTACAGGGATGGAATGGCTTAGCGAGCCGGATGTACCTGTCACCATCAAGGTGAGCTGAGATGCGGGCGTTCGGCCTTTTGAACTGCTACCGCATCCGAGGGCAAACATTGAGATGAGAAGCAACAAACCCAGGACGCTCGTCCACAGAATGCTCTTGCGCGTAAGCGGTTTCCGTTTGCGAGTCGTGAAAACGGTTCCGAACAGTCCCAGACCCGGTAGCAGGGCCGCCAGGCCGGACAAGCTGTAACCGGTAACCGGCGGCGGGGTCGAGGCAGCAGAGATGGTCAACGTGGAGGATGACGCGCTCGACCCGGGAGAGATCGTCGTAGGACTGAAAGCACAGGTCACACCAGGGAGCGCAGCACAGGAGAGAGTAATCTGACCGTTGAATCCTCCAACCGCGCTGGCGCTGATCATGTCGTTAGCCGAACCACCCGGCGCGACGGTTAGACTTTGGGCCGAGAGACTCAGAGAAAAACCTGGGCTGCCGACCGCGGCCGCAGGGACAAGGCTAGCGAACACGCTGGTTGTGCTGCCTCCAGCCGGGAAATTGGGTTGGTTGCCGCCTCCAGCCGTGAGATAAAGAGTGTTTGGATCACCAGAGGGACCGCCTCCGCCAAAAACCATATCCCACAAGCCGGGATTCACCAGCACCTTATTCGAAGAGTCGGTGAGCTGACCGAGAAACTTCCCAGTCGTGTCGAACGCGTTGATGGTGCCATCCCCAAAGTTGCCCACAAGGATTGCGTTTGGGAACGTTCCGAATGTGGCCGGAGCTGCCACCACGCCCCAAGGCGCGTTGAGCATGCCGCCGGAAGCGAAGGTCTTCACAAAATTGCCGTTTATATCGAAGATATCCACCTGCCCCAGGCCAGCGCCGGGCTTTGCATCGTGCTTGGCAGCATCCTGCATGGCATAGGCGACGTAGATCTGGTTACCGATGACGTGGATGCCATGGGGAGCGAAACCCGCCGGAAGGTTTGGATCGCTGAACGAACCGCTGAACGAAGTGAGGTTGAAGTTGCGATCGAAGACGTCGACTTTGTCGCTATTGAAGTTCGCTGCCAAAAGGGAGGTGCTGTTGAGCAAGGCGAGACCTTTGTAAACGGCGCCACTGGCGGAATTATCAAAGGCCACTGTTGCCGTGTTGCTGGCGCCGGTCCAGTTAGCGACGATCCCATCTTCGGTGTCAAAAATGAACTGCCCGCCGCCGAAATAGGTGCCGTTGCCGTTTGACACGGTTCCCGTCGGGCAGCCAGGGCTGCAATTACCGTTTGGATTGTGTGCGGCCCCGGGTATGGTCACTACCAGCGCAGCATCTTTGTTACCCTGTGCGTCATAGAGCGTGGAGGTGCCGCTGTTGTTGTTGGCGATCCAGAAATCTTGTCCGGGAAGAATAGAGATTCCCCAGGGGTTCAAAAGTTGAGTGTCTGTAGTATTGGCTACGCCGGCAGTATTGGAGACCAGGTTGGTCTGGGAATAGCCGGCCTGCTGAGCCCACAGCCCCGCTGGAATCACTAACGTCATCAATAGTGCGAATAACAAGAGTGGCTTTTTCAAGTTGTCCTCCATAACCTTACTTTCATGATTTGTACGGCGCTGAACCCGGCTCATTTCGTTTTCCGCCACGATGCCTGATTGCCGGATAGGAAGGGAATTCAGGCATAGATGGATGCACTTCCAGGCCCTGAACTCACTGCCACAACCGTGTAAAAGCCGATCTTGTACTCGACTTAGTTAGTGCCAGAGGAAGACCCGGTGCCGTGATCCTTCATCTGGGCTACCTGGGTCATCGCTCGTGGTGTCCTGAAAGCATAGACGCCCCCCAAGGTTTCAACCTTCCTGAGAAAGTACTTGCCCCCAACATGCTCGAAGCTAAGCTCTGCGTGGTCAAAAAAAGCTCCATCGAAAAACATAGGGAGCAGAAACACGCTGTTGTCGTGGTTGCGGATGACTAAGGCACGACTCGCCTCAGAAGAGACACGACTAACGCTGTATGCGCCCGCGGGAAGCGTCTCACCTCCGGCCACAAAGTCGAACGGGACATTCACAGCGACCTTGTCTACGTCCTGGGCGCGGGCACTTATGCCCAACCCAAGCAGGCAAGTCAGAGTAAGTACAACGGTTAAAGATGAGTTCTTCATGACTTCTCCTTGTTGAAATGTTTTGAACTTCACTATTGATAACTGCGCTCGTGAGACTTTATTCCGCAAGTGTCTCGTGAGTCTTGGTTGTCACATGCATATCACAACGTATATGGGATTAGACGCAGCGACCAACGCCGAGATGCGGACCGGATGTCACATCATTGTCAAATCTTTGGCGAGCCGCTCTCGTAGAACCGCGGAACAACATCACTGCGACGCTCGAATGAAGAGTATTGCGTTGTATCTGCGAGGTATCAGGTTGAAGTATGCATTGCGAGCGCGCATTCGATATGGTCTGTGGCCGAGGGATGCGCGTGGTGACTTGGTAAAACAGATCAAGCGCGTATGAGATATCGAGGGAATTAGACACTGGCTAAAAGGCCGAGAAGTGTTTGGGCAGGGCGGACAGGACGTCACTCGGTTCGACTCCGTTCGAAAATGGTCTTCTCGCTGACGCCTGCCCGTTGTTGGGGGAAGAGACCTGAAATCTTCTACTTGACGATAGCGGTTCCTGTCATCTTTTGGATGACGTGTGCAGAAATACTGGAACTGGCCAGCCGCCATGAACGTATGCCGGTGCCATTGGACTTAGAATATTTCAAGGAACCTAGCCTACGCCGTGCAGCCGCTTGTAGACGCCGCCCCTTGCAACCTCAGTTCCTCAGCGGTGTCTACTCCTGGGTTTGACCCTACTCGCGCCGATTCCGTTTCCTTTCTGAAGTACCTGTTCAGGCATTCACGAAGCTGCAGCCGACCTCGCCAGAGCCGCGCCTTTACGGCGGTGTGACTCAAGTTCAGCACTTCTGCTGTCTCAGCCGTTGAAAAGCCTTCAACATCCCGCAGCACGAAGACTGTTCGCAAGACCGGTCGCAGCTCTGTTAGGGCTTTGATCAGGATGTCTCGTAATTCAGACGCCCTGTAGAGTTGCTCAGGATCGGGAGCCCAATCGATGACCTCCATCGGAAGCATGTCTTCGCCTACCTGAAAATTCTCCTCCAGGGACACTTCTCTTATTCTGCGCCGCTGCTTTCGCAGCTTCATAAGCGACTGGTTCAGAGTAATGCGAATCAGCCAGGTTGAAAATTTGGAATCCTCTCGGAATTCGCCCAAGTGTTGGAAGGCCCTCAAGAAGGCTTCCTGAACCGTGTCTTCGGAATCTTCCCGGTTATGCGTGACGTGTTGGGCGATCCGAAAGAGTTTGCGATCGTATCGCTTTACCAATTGCTCGAAAGCAGCGACATCGCCATTCTTGCTGGCATGGACAAGATCCAGGTCATCGCTTGCCACTGTTGTCATTGCGATTTGTGTCCAGTCTGCAGTCATATTGGTTCACGGCGCTTTGGAGAACATCAGCTTTGTGGAAGCACTCGGTGCTACCAAGAATGGAAAGCCACTTCCAACGCAATGCCAACCCGAACTTCGTGTCTCACTGCACCACGACCTTGCCGGTCATCTTCGGGTGGATCGTGCAGTAGTAGGGATACGTTCCCGCCTTGTCAAACGTGTGGGAGAACTTCTCATCCGTATCCATCACCTTCGACTTGAATACGCCGTCTGTGCTCACTGTCGTATGCGGAATGTCATCTTTATTTGTCCAGGTAACTGTCGCTCCGACGGCTACCGTGATCGTCTCCGGCCCAAAAACGAAATTATCGATTTTGACCTCCGTGTTTGCCGCAGAGGGTTGATCATTCGCCGTGACCCTCGGTGATCCCGCGAACAGCAGCAGCATCGCAATCATTACCGGTGTCGCCAAACCCACAATCCACACATTTGTCCTCGTCATTTTTCTGTTTCCTTTCTAAGTTCGACTTTCTTGCTTGATCTTCTTTGAGTCAACTCCTGCCAGGGCCGCCATTCTCAGAAGCCGAAGACCCCGAGTCCGCGAGTGGCGAATCGACGACGGCAAGGCTGCGACCGCTGACCAGATAGTTCACATCGGTGATACCCAACACCCGCTGCAACTGGTCGGCTGGCACCTTCATCGGTCCGGCCGAAGGAGCTGTTCCCGGCGCAGGTTGGGGGAAAGCCGTTGACATCGCGGTGTGGAACGAAACCTTACCTTCGATCTTCTGCATGATCTGGTGAATATGTCCGTTTAAAACAGTTACGGAACCGAAACGCTTGACGTAAGACAAAGCTTGTTCACTGTCGTCGGTTCCCCAGCCCCAATCGGGATAGATGGTCCACAGCGGAATGTGTGCAAAGAGCACAATCGGCGTGCTGGCAGAGCGGCCCTTGAGATCGTCCTCGAGCCACTCCAGCTGTTCGTGACCGAGCGACCCCATGCCTCCAGCTTTCAAATTGGCGACATTTACCAGGCCAACGAAATGCACACCCTTGTGATCGAAACTTGACCAGCCACTGCCCTTTGTGCCTTTCCCATAACGTTGGAGATATTGCTCGCCGTTGTCGGTCAGCAGGTCGTGCTCACCCGGCACAAAGTAGATCTGTTTCGCGGACGCTCCTTTTAATACCTGGTCCAAAGTATCGAATTCACTCGGCTTCGAGAGCTGACTCAGATCACCGGTGTGGATGATGAAATCCGGTGTGTGGGGCATGGCATTGATCTTGTTGATTGCCGTCTGCAGCGTGGCGGTAACGTCCGGATTGGCTGGTTTGTTAAAACCGATGTGGCTGTCGCTGATCTGGACAAAAGTGAAGTCCCCGCCTTTGGCGGCAGTTTGGTCGTGGCCCTTGGCGAATGCCCGAGACATCGGAATGCCGCCGCTCAAGGTCCAGACCAGCCCGGTGCCCGCCCATGCCATGCACTTTAAGAACCCGCGACGGTCCACGCCATCATTGTTGAGGTCTTGCAATTTCTGATCAATAAGATCTGGCTTTTTGTCTGGCATTTCTCCTCCGTGTTTTGTAGCGTTCTAAGTGGATAACTGGCGCGAGTCATTTTTATTCCACCGATTTATGCCGCCGGCTAAATTCTCCTGGGATAGCGGACAAAGTGAGGGATAAAAGCAGGTCAGCCCTCACGTCGAGAGAGCCACCGGCGTGATCAATATTGAATGACGTGGCGCAGGGAAACGTGTTTGGACGGCGCAGCCGGATGGGATCGGTTTCTAACAGGTTGGGACATGGCTGCTAAAGCCACCGAGAACCTCCTCGGTGCCTTTAGCGATTCGTGCAATGAGTCTAGCCAGGCCCGTTTACGCCACTAAGAAAGCCGCCCAAGTGCCCTGTCAGCGCGACGATACCGACACCCAGAGATTCAACCGCCAGGCGGTAGCTCGGCAAGGCCTCTATCCGCCGTCGCCCACGGAAATGCACCCACCAGACCAGCCAGATCATCACACTCGAGACACATGCAAGTACCAGGTGCAGCAATAGGATGCCTTTCAGTTTCTGGCCCTCGAGTTGGAACTGCCACGCCAGTATCCCAGTTGCGAGAACCGGGACCGTTGAAATCGCTGCGACCAATAGGTTGTAGTAGGCTGCGTCCGCAATGCCTTGTCGCTTCGTCCATTGCGCTATAAGGTCGAGCACCACTGCCGTGATGAACAGTGCGATTGGAAAATGGATCAACACCACATGTTGTGAGTGCTTGGCCAACAGTGCCGTCCTGAGATCGAAAGGATTTACCATCACCCTACCCCTATCTAAAATTTGCGCGGAGGTTGCTGCGGGGGACGATGCCCCGCCTGCGGCCTCCGTGCTGCCTATCGATGTTGCTGCAGGTCCCCGCGGTATTTTTCAATCTCCATAGGGGAGCGCGGTCTCAGTTTGTTCCGGCTGGCGATCCACTGGCTCCGAAACCACCCATAATCCGTCTCCGTTCAAGACATACATGAAATTTCGCTCGTCCTGAAGCCACTTGACCACTCCCGAGAACTTTTGCACTACTCGAGGAGCGACTGGATTCGATAAATCCCAGAGTACAAGGTCATCAGTGGAGGTGCTGCTGTGCATCGGGAGAACTTCGCTTTCGGCGATGACCGCCAAATCACCCGTCAAGCTTATCCTGCTCGACAGGGCTGGATCCGGCCACGGGATTACTCCTACTGCTCTCGGTTGAGCGGGCTTGCTGATATCGATAATCGAGATGCCTTGGTCTTTTGAATGCTCCACATAGAGGTAGTACTTGTCGTTCACTTTTCTCTGCATTGCCATGTCAACAGCCGATAGCCCGCTAAATGAGATGTGAGCCACCACCTGGCTTCCCGCGCCAGATCCTTTAGGCTTGTGCTCCTTCGCCGATGCACTGCTAGCCGTCACAACCAAAACGATGGTAAGAAGAGCCAATGTGGTCGGGCTGGATTCAACAAACTTGCTAGTTCTGATTTTTTTCACCATCCGCCTCCTGCGAAATGAGTCTCACTGGGTATAACGGGGTTTCTGATCTTTTATTCCTCGTCGACAAATGTAATTATTGGCGCCGCAAGAATTGATTAGCTTCAATGCATTAGCGGCTGGGGACGATAGCTCTCATCTCTGAGAGGCTGTGCTTGACGCGAGCCGTGCCAGCATCATGCAGACAGCAGCCGAAAGTAGTCATTCCGAATGGGCGTAATACCCAGTCTTGGCATAGACGCGGAGCGGCGGCAGCCCTTTGGGGGGAACCAACTTGACTTTTAACTTGTGCCATTTTCCATCGGATGCGGGATTGGTGGGCCGATATCCGAGCACATATTGGTTGCGCAACTCGATCCCAATTTTTGTAGCAACGTCCGCCAAGTCGTTGGGATTGTCGATCGAGAATGCGCGCCCCCCGGTGAGTTCCGTAATGTCACTCAATAGCTGTGGACCCAGACGTTCTTCCTCAGTCGGGAAATAGTGGTCGTAGATGCCGATTGCGTAGATCTGCACGTCCGATTCCTTTACCAAGTTCTTGATCTCGCTCTCCGTGTAGCGGCTGTGGTTGTCCCCGCCGTCGGAGATGATCAGCAGTGCCTTCCTCCCATACCGGGCTTGCCTCATCTTGTTGAGGCCGAGATAGATCGCATCCAGCATAGCCGTGCGCCCTTTCGGAACCGTGTACAGTAGCCTCCCCTTGATGTCCTCCACCGAGCGCGTAAAGTCGGTCACTTCCTCTGGCCTGTCGGCAAATGCGATCATGAAAAACTCGTCCTCTGGGTTCGCCGTCTTGAAAAACTCCACCACCGCTTCGCGCGCTCGCTCGATCTTGTTTGCCATGCTGCCGCTCACGTCGAAGATGGCACCCAGCGACACCGGGGCATCCTCACTCGAAAGGTGCTGAATCTGTTGTCTTTCCTTGCCCTCGAAGACCTGGAAATTCTCTTTGTCCAGCCCGGTCACCTGACGGTTCTCCGGGTCTACAATGGACACCGGCACCAGCACTAGATTTACATCTACTTTGATAGGCTTGGTATGCGTTTTCAGGGTCGGATCGTCGGCCGACTGACCATACTTGGTCTGCGTCTGCTCAACACGCGGAGTCACGTGCACGTCCTCCCCGGAACCTTGCGCCCAGGCAGCTGGCAGGAGCCAATAGACTGCGACCAGTACGGCGATCCAGGCGCACGACATCGAGGAGCGATCAGTCACTTTCTATTTTCGCCTGGCGTGTAGTGAGAGACATGGCTTCCGTTTCAGGGATAACCGTCACCTGAACAGTACTGCTGGACGGATCCTTTCAGCGATCTTCCTGCGCCCATAAAACACTTACACGCTCCGTGTTCTACGCCGCGCACTTGCGACGAGGTGCAATCTGCCGAGGTCACTAGTGATAACCAGCCAGATGACGGTTTATTCCCCCAAAGAACTATTCTGTATATGAAGGAATAAAAGTGCTGTCCGGTAGTTTTACATTGTGTATCTGGCACGCTTGGACGCTCAATCCGATTCGTTCGAAGAACTGGCGATGCCGCTCTTCGATCAGCTATACAACTTCGCCCACTGGCTGACACGGAATCGCGAGGAAGCTGAAGAGTTGGTTCAGGAAACCTACGCCAAGGCCTTGAAAGGGTTCTCGTCGTTCCGTTTGGGGACTAATTTCCGGGCATGGATGTTTCGGATCTTGCGCAACACGTTCTTGACGTCGCGTACGGGATTGAAGGCGACAATGATTCTATCCGTTGATTCCGAGGAGGACGGGCCCGAACTGGGAGTTGAGGGCAACACCCCGGAAACGATTCTAATGGAGCGCTCGAATCGTCAACTGGTGCAGAGCGCGATCGATGAGTTACCGGTGTATTTCCGGGAAGTCGTGCTTCTTTGTGACGTCGAGGAGATGTCGTACCAGGAAATTGCAGAAACGCTTTCCATTCCCATAGGCACGGTGATGTCGCGCTTATCGCGTGCCAGAAAAACGTTGCGCGATGGCCTACGGCTACAGTTCCAAAAAGGATGAATCATGGTTTGTGAGTCTTGGAAGGCAAAACTCGACACCTACCTCGACGGTGAGCTTCCGTCGGAGGAGATGCGCGCCTTCGACGTTCATGTGCACAACTGCCCCTCTTGCTCGGCGGATGCTCTTACGCGCGTGCAGATGAAGCGCAGTATTCAGGCTGTTGGAAAACGGTTTACTCCCAGTGCGGCGTTCCGAAAAAGAATGCAACAGCGCATTGAGGCGAAACCGCGACGCAGCAGCTTCGGCTTCGCGTGGATGATGGCAACAGCTGTCATCGCTATTCTTGCGGCCGTCGGTTTGACTGCCACTTACAACGAACGAGAGGGAGTGCACACAGAACGGGTCTACAGTGAGGTCGCAGACCTGCACGTGACGACGCTAGCCAGCTCATCGCCGGTGGACGTGATCTCCACGGATCGGCACACGGTGAAACCCTGGTTCCAGGGAAAGATCCCCTTCGCGTTCGATTTGCCGGAACTTCAGAACTCCGAGTTCTCTCTCCTTGGAGGCCGGATGGCGTATCTTGATCAAACGCCCGGCGCACATCTGATCTACGATGTGCGGAAGCACCACATTTCTGTGTTCGTGTTCCAGGAACGGTCTTTGAGATTGCCA
>Ga0070697_100001233_pt1 | contig 19334 bp, 9 predicted proteins | sample KBSK1501metaG_FD_65475 | JGI IMG/M metagenome (GOLD analysis project Ga0070697, IMG submission 65475) | Corn, switchgrass and miscanthus rhizosphere microbial communities from Kellogg Biological Station, Michigan, USA - KBS K1-50-1 metaG | ecosystem: Host-associated > Plants > Roots >... | reverse complement strand
CCGTTAGGGTGAATTTCGATTTCAGCCGCATCATTTCGGCCCGAAAATGCGGTGGGCAGCATGGGTACCGTCTGGATCGCGCGAAACGTTTCCTGATTCTCGTTCGCAAAAACGGTTACCGCCGAAGCCATCTCTCCTTCGACATACATGAACTTTTCGTCTCTGGAGAACACTGCGTGACGCGGTCCCGTTCCAGGCTTCAGTGTCGCCCAGGAATTCTCAGGAACCTCAGCGAGGACGCCTTTAGTGGAATCAAACTTATAGACCAACACGCGGTCCAATCCCAAGTCCGCAACATACACAAAACGATTGTGCTCCGACGGTGCAATGAAGTGCGCGTGCGGCGCTTCCTGGCGTTCCTTGTTTGGCCCAAGCTTTCCACTATCCTGCTGCAGCGCAGTGTGCTCTCCGAGCCTGCCATCGGCAAAAATCGGAAACACCACTACGTTGCCGCTCGTATAATTCGCGACAAACAAAAATTTACCGGTCTTGTCGAACGAAAGGTAACAAGGATCTTCGCCAAGCGCGGGAACTTGATTAAGGAGTGTCAGCTTTGCGCTTTTTGGCTCAACCGCAAACGCGCTGACCGTGCTGGCCTTGCCCGTTTCGTTCACGGAGTAGAGAAATCTTCCATTTGGGTGAACAACGACCCACGAAGGGTCTTTCGTCTCGGCAGCAACTTGCACCGCCGACATCTTCCCCGTCGCGGCATCGAAGTCAAATTCGTAGATTCCTTTGCTATTTGTTTTCGCGGTGTAAGTTCCGACGTAAGCGCGATATGTTTTCGCCGGAGATGCGGCCGCTCCGCCGCGCACAGCAAACAGCGCCAACGGAGCAGTCAGCAGAATTATCAGTGAGCAGAAGCGGCGCAGATTTTTCATGGCGCCGAATAGTCTACCACCTATGCCGCTTACTTCTTTTCTTCTTCGTCTTCTTCCTGCAGCACGGCAGCGGCGGCGATGGAATCGTCATCATCGAGTCTCAGCAGGCGCACGCCTTGCGTAGAACGTCCCGCTTCGCGGATTTCGTTCGCGTGCACACGAATCACTTTTCCGTGTTCGGTGATGATCATCACGTCGGATTCTTCCGTCACCTGCAGGGTAGAAACCACCGAGCCGTTGCGGTCTGTGGTCTTCATGTTCACCACGCCCTTGCCTCCGCGCGAAGTGATGCGATATTCCGCCAGCGGAGTCCGTTTTCCGTAGCCTCTTTCGGAAACGGTAAGCATTAACGTGACCAGCGAATCCTTGATCTGCTCGTTTTCCAACTCCTCGAGGTTCTGCGTTTCTGTCTTGTGTTCTTTTTTGATGATTTCAAAATCAGGCTGCACCGCGTCCATGGATACCACGAAATCTTCTTTGTCCAGGTCCATGCCGTTCACGCCACCGGCGCTGCGTCCCATCGCGCGAACTTCCGTCTCGCGGAACAGGATTGCCTGGCCTTCGTGGCTGGCCAGGAAAATCATTTGTTTGCCATCGGTCAGTTTCGCGCCGATCAATTCGTCCGTGGCATCCAGGTTGATGGCGATAATTCCCGTCGAGCGCGGGTTGGAAAACTCCGTCAGCGTCGATTTCTTCACCGTGCCATTTTTCGTTGCCATGAATACGAATTTGTCCGCCGCTTCCAGATCGCGCGCAGCGACCAGTGCCGTCAATTTCTCGTCTTCCTGGAATTTCACCAGGCTGTTGATGGCTTTCCCGCGCGTTGCTGCCGCGCCTTCCGGCAATTCGTAAACCTTCAGCCAGTAAACCCGGCCCTTCGATGTAAACAGCAAAATGTAGCTGTGCGTGGACGCAATGAACAAATGCTCGACGAAATCCTCTTCGCGCGTTTTGGCGCCGATGCGGCCTTTTCCACCACGCCCCTGGTGGCGATACGTATCCGTCGCGGTCCGCTTGATGTATCCAGCGTGACTCACGGTGATAAGCATTTCGGTGTCAGCGATCAAGTCTTCCAGCTTGATCTCTTCCACCTTGTCCACAATCTGCGTGCGGCGGTCATCGCCATACGCCTTGTGAACTTCTTTGAGCTCAGCCGTGATCACCTGCTTCAATTTTTTGTCGCTGGCAAGAATTTCCCGCAACTCCGCGATCAAATCGCGAATGGATTTCAGTTCCTGCAAAATATCGTCAATGGAAAGCTGCGTCAGGCGATGCAATTGCAGTTCGAGAATTGCGTCGATCTGAATGTAGCTAAGGCCGAGAGTGGCAGCCCCGCGTCCTGCGGCTTCGATTTCCGGCGCGCCAAGAAAACGATACTTGCGCCCATCAAGCTTTACGCCTTCGAGTTTGCGCGACTTGCCGTTCTCCGTGATCGTTACATCCTGCTCGGTAAAATATTTGAACAGGTTTTCCTTGGCTTCCGCCCGGCTGGCCGATCCGCGAATCACGCGAATCACGTTATCCAGATGGTCCAGCGCCACTTGGTAGCCAACCAAAATGTGTTCGCGCTCTTCCGCTTTGCGTAGTTCGAAGATCGTGCGTCGGCGCACCACGTCAACCCGGTGCTCGATGAACAGCTTGATCATCGGGATCAACCCGAGTTCGCGCGGCTGCCCGCCGACGATCGACAGCAGGATCATGTGGAACGATTCCTGCATCTGCGTGAACTTGTACAAATTATTCAGGATGAATTGCGACTCTTCGCCGCGCTTCAGTTCAATCACGATACGCATGCCTTCGCGCGACGATTCGTCACGAACATCGGCGATGCCTTCGATTTTCTTGGTTTGTACCAGCTCCGCGATGCGCTCGATTAAGCGCGCTTTGTTCACCTGGTAGGGAATTTCGGTGATGACGATGTTGTCGCGGTCCTTGTTAGCCGCTTCAATCGCGGCTTTCGCGCGCATGGTGAAGCTGCCGCGGCCCGTGCGGTAAGCGGCTTCGATGCCTTCGCGCCCCGCAATGTACGCGCCCGTCGGAAAATCAGGACCCGGAACGATCTTCAGAATTTCCTTCAGCGGGGTGTCCGGTTTTTCGATCAGCAAGATTGCCGCATCCACAATTTCTCGCAAGTTGTGCGGCGGAATGTTGGTGGCCATGCCGACCGCGATGCCGCTGGCACCGTTAACCAAAAGATTCGGAATGCGCGAAGGCAGAACCACCGGTTCTTCGCGCGTCTGGTCGAAGTTTGGAATGAAATCGACAGTTTCTTTTTCCAGATCGGCAAGAATGTCTTCTGTGATCTTCGCCAGGCGCGCTTCCGTGTACCGCATCGCCGCGGGCGGATCGCCATCGACCGAACCGAAATTCCCTTGACCATCGATCAGCGGATAGCGCATGTTGAAATCCTGCGCCAGCCGCACCAGCGCCGGATAAATCACTGCTTCACCGTGCGGGTGGTAGTTGCCGGAAGTGTCTCCGCAAATTTTCGCGCACTTACGATAACCGCGGTTCGAAGCGAGGCCGAGATCGTTCATCGCCACCAGGATGCGCCGCTGCACCGGCTTCAGCCCGTCGCGAACGTCGGGCAGAGCGCGCGCGATGATCACGCTCATCGCATAGTCGAGGTACGACTTGCGCATTTCGGCTTCAATATCAATCGGAAGCAGTATCGATGTGTTCTGTTCGTCCGCCATGTCCCCTCAGTTCTATTTCAATTCGTCATTCCGAGCGCAGCGAGGAATCTCCCCGCTCTGATCCGAACAGATTTTTCTCGGTTCGCTGCAAAACCCAAGCCTTCACGGTGTCGTACGCGTCGGCGGCATTGCTAAATTGCCGCGCCGAGAATTCCGCCTCAGCCGCCTTCAAAAACGCTTCGCACGCCGCATCATCCGCGAATTCCACCGCAACTCCACGCTGCATATCAGGATTTTTCGTCAGCTCCGCGCGAAATTCGCTCACGCTCAACCCGCGCAGACCGGGCAACGTTGTCCAACCTAATTGGTACAGCATCGTTTACGCCGGTACTCGCTAAATGTCCAAATTGACGACTTCGAGCGCGTTGTCCTCAATAAATTTCCTGCGCGCTTCGACGTTTTCACCCATCAACGTCGTGAAAATATCCTCCGCAGCTACAGCGTCTTCGAGTTTCACCTGTAGCAGCGTCCGCGTATCCGCATTCATCGTGGTGTCCCACAACTGCTCGGCGTTCATTTCGCCCAAACCTTTGAATCGCGTGATGGTGAAATCTTTTTTTGCGTCGTCCATCACATAATTCAAGACGTCGGTAACCTTCTCTTTCGAGACTTTTGTTCCGTTGCGCGCCACCGTAAATGGCGGGTGGTTGAATTCTTCGATCTGCCTGGCCAGTCCGCGCAGCCGCTTATATTCCGCGGTCGAAGCTACGGCCCAATTGATTTTCTGGTTGTGTGGAGCGCCAAACTGAATTTCGTACAGGCTATGTTCTTCGTCGAAAGCAATCTTGCCTTCCAGTTTGATTTTCGCTTTTTCGATTTCCTTCAGCAGTTTTTCCAGAGTCTTTTTGTCCTCAAAATCGGTTTTCTTTTCCAGTCCGCTTTCGGCAAGCAGTTCGACCAATGCCGGCTCGCGCAAACGGCGGCCAAGCTTAGCGGCGGCGGCTTCGTATTCCTGAACATTCAATAAGAACGTCGTCAGTTTCGCGCCGTCCAGATTGACGCCTTCCTTGGCTTTGACCACGTGATCTTCTGTCGCGCGCTTCATCAGTTCGCGGGCAAAATCCTGTTCATCGCGGATGTAGCGTTCGGTCTTGCCGCGTTTCACGCGATACAGCGGCGGTTGCGCAATGTAAATGTGCCCGCGATCAATGAGTTCCTTCATGTGGCGGAAGAAAAATGTTAGCAGCAGCGTGCGGATGTGCGAACCATCCACGTCCGCGTCGGTCATGAGAATTATTTTGTGGTAGCGCAGCTTGCCGGCGTCGAAGTCATCCTTACCAATACCGGTCCCCAGCGCGGTGATGATGGCGCGGATTTCTTCATGGCCCAGCATTTTGTCGTAACGCGCTTTTTCGACGTTAAGGATTTTTCCTTTGAGCGGCAAAATGGCCTGGAATTTGCGGTCGCGGCCCATCTTTGCGGAGCCGCCGGCCGATTCGCCCTCAACTACAAACAGTTCGCAGCGCGAAGGATCGCGTTCCTGGCAGTCGGCAAGTTTTCCCGGCAAGCCGCTCGAATCCATGGCTGACTTGCGCCGTGTCAGTTCCCGCGCCTTGCGGGCGGCTTCGCGCGCGCGCGCCGCATCAATGCACTTGCCAATGATGCGCCGAGCCACGGTGGAATGTTTGTCGAACCACTCGCCCAGTTTCTCGTTCACCAACTGCTCTACGTCGCCCTTGATGTCGCTGTTCAGCTTACCCTTGGTCTGTCCCTCAAATTGCGGCTGCGGCAAGCGAACACTAACAACCGCCACCAAACCTTCGCGCACATCGTCACCGGATATGCTGACTTCGTCTTTCTGTTCCTTGAGCATTCCAGCGTTGGACGCAAAATTATTGATCGTCCGCGTCAGCGCGGAGCGAAAACCGGAAAGATGCGTGCCACCGTCAACCGTGTTGATGGTGTTCGCAAACGCAAAAACATTTTCGCCATAGGTATCGTTGTACTGCAACGCAATCTCGATCTCGACGCTGCCTTTCTTGCCTTCCATGTAAATTGGAGAATCATGCAGTGTGGTTTTGCCGCGATTGATGTGCTTCACGAATTCCGCGATACCGCCGGTGAAGCGGAATTCTGCGCTCTTTTCACTCCGCTCGTCGGTCAGCGTGATCTTCAATCCCTTATTCAAGAACGCATACTCACGCAGTCGAGTGGCCAGCGTGTCGTAGCTATAAACCGTCTTTTCAAAGATCGATGGATCGGCATGAAAAGTAACTTTGGTTCCCGTCTTCCGCGTTTTCCCGGTCTGCTTCAGTTTCGAAGTTGGTTTGCCTTTTTCGTACGACTGCTCCCACACCGCGCCATCGCGCTGAATCTCCAGCTCCAGCCAATCCGAAAGCGCGTTAACCACCGAAACTCCAACGCCGTGCAAACCACCGGAAACTTTGTACGTGTCGCTGTCGAATTTCCCGCCGGCGTGCAGCACCGTCAACACAACTTCCGCGGCTGGACGCTTCTCCGTGGCGTGCATGTCCACCGGAATGCCTCGCCCGTTATCAACAACCGTGACGGAATTGTCTTCGTGCACGGTCACGTTCACTTCGTCGGCATAACCGGCCATCGCTTCGTCGACCGAATTGTCAACCACTTCCCAAACCAGGTGATGCAAACCCATCTCGCCCGTCGAACCGATATACATCGCGGGACGCAGACGAACCGCTTCCAGGCCGCCCAGCACTTTGATGGATTTTGCGTCGTACTGATGGCCAACCGTCGTTTTGCCCGGCACTGTTTCTTTTTCTTTATCGCCCATGAAACCTCATCTCTCAACGATCAAGAACTACAGCGAATTTGTTTGTGTGCAGATGTCTTGTGTGCACCACATCAAACTCAACACTCGGCAGTCGCGTAGCGAACGCCGTAATTTCGGCTGCACTGAAGCAAGATTGGCGCGATAGCGGAAGGATGCGAATATCGTCCCGTGCGGCCCGCGAAATTTTACTGGCCGACGCCTCACTCTTTGACCACCGGCACTGCAACCAGCGCCGCGGCTCGTAGAGTTCCTGCTTCATCCCGTCCCGCACAGCGGGACGCGGCGAAGACTATTCCCCTGCGGCAATTTCCGCAGGTTCGTTTCTCCAGGTTGTCAGACCTGTGGCTCCTGGCGCGGAGCCAATTTTCGGGTCTGAATACCGTGGTGGACGTGTCGATTTGTAGGAATTTTCTGCGAATCGACAACGAAAACAGTATAGCTGAATTGACCAGTTTTCTCAACCTTTTCCGTGACTGCTTTATGCTTATAAATTACTTGTTTTCTGCCGGTTACGCTTACGTCGGCGAGATTTCGCGAGACTTTGCCGGCGACCCGATTGGGGCGTGAAATCCAATCGTTTTCTTTGCCGGAATTGGCGTTTCCAGCATCCGCCGAATTGTTTCGAAAACCGCTTGAAATCTGGCGTCGTAGCGCTTTTCCACCGCGTCAATTTTGCGACGCAATTCTTCATGCGACGAAAGCATTTCACGCAGACGCACGAACGCGCGCATGATCGCCACATCACCTGCACCGAGCGTTGCCTGCGCAGCACGCTCGACAACATCGCGATCCCTGGCTCGGTGAACGCATAGGGGAGCAAAACGTCGGTTTGTTTGAGGTTCCAAAATGGAATATCAAACCGGCGGACATAATCGCATTTCGTTGTATTTATTATTTCAATATCTAGAATTAAAGTTATAAAGGGCGATGGTAGTGCGCATGTTGCGCCAAATCAGATCCGCATCGGCATGATGATGTAGCGATAACGATACGATTCATCGGCGAGCGGCCGCATCTGCCCCGCACTCTGTTCGTCCTTCAGCTCGATGCTGATCGGGCCCTCCGCAGCTGCGGCAAGAAAATCCAAAACGTAGCTTGAATTGAACCCGATCGAAATCGCATCGCCCTTGTAATCCTTCTCGATGGTTTCCTTTGCTTCCCCGTATTCCGGGCTTGAAGCGGAAATCTCGATACCTTCCTTTGATACCGCCATCTTCACGGCGTGCGAACGTTGATCAGCAAGTTGCGAAACCCGGCGCACCGCATCGCTCAATTCCGCCCGCTCCAGCACCACAGACTTATTGTTGTCGCGGGGCAGCACTGCTTCGTAATTCGGAAATTGCCCAGTCAGAATTCGCGAAATCAACAGCCGGTGACCCACCTGGAAAAATAAATGGCTCTCATCCTTGGCAAAGTCCATCTGCGCCTCGGGGCCGGCTGCGCTGGACAGCTTTTCCACTTCGTCCATGGCTTTCTTCGGAATCAACACTTTTACCTCGCCATTAAGGCCGGCAAGTTTGTGATCCGTTTCCGCAAGAGCCAGTCGATGTCCATCCGTCGCCACCATGGCCAGCGTGTCAGGCTTTAAAATCAGCAAACCGCCATTCAGCGTATAGCGTGACTCCTCCATCGAAATCGCGAATTTAGTTTTCGAAATCAGCCCTTCAAGCAACGTTGCGGGAATCTGTACCAGCACGTGCGGCATCGCGGGAAGCGCCGGAAAATTCTCTTTCGCCATTCCCACTAGTTTGTATTTTTTCTTTTCACTGACAATTTCCACCCAGTGATTGTCAAGAAGTTTGAATTTAATCTCGCCTTCGGGCAGCAAACGCACCAACTCCAGCAGTTTCTTGGCGGGAATTGTTCCCGCACCATCTTTTTTGACCTTTGCTTCGCACGAGGTGCGCACACTTAATTCCAAATCTGTGGCCGTAATCGTCACGCGGCCTTCGCGCGCTTCAACCAGTAGATTCGACAGGATCGGGATAGTGGTCTTGCGTTCCACAACTCCCTGCGTCGTCGTCAGTTCATTCAATAGAGCCGATTTGCTGACACTGAATTCCATCGCTTGGCTTTCCTCGCGCACCGTGCCGGTTGAAGACATTTACACCTTCCCTGGGAGCCTGATCCGCTGCTGCGTACTTTACTCGTTTTTCGCTTCCGGCGAAAGCCTTACGAACGCAATAATCGCTTTCTATGTGTGGAAATTGGTGGGAAACTTCTCACGTCCAGTGCACCCGCCGTTCCCGCAAACCAGCAGCAAGCCAAAAAAATTCACAACTACAACTTCAACAACAAGAGATTTTTCCTTACTGTTCATATTGCCCTTTAACAACAGATTTATCCTTTGTTGTGATGATGAGCGTTGTGCATTTGTGGAAACCGCCAGAACTTCCGCAGCATCAACCAATTGTGCCGAAGGTGTGATGTGCATGGCGTGTGTGGATCTCGGATATTTCCTCGATAGAGCTCGACTGACCTCATTGCTTGACCTTTTCATCCTCAAGGTTCAACAGAATATCCCCAGTTTATTCAGTCGATCTTCACAGCACGTTCGCGAAAATCTTCGCGGAGTATCTTGCCGCAACAGCGCAGTATAAAATTATTTCACTTGCGGTCAGCGGGCTGAAAATGCCGCACACTAGTCGCACAGGAAAAAATGTAAAGTAGAAATTTGGTTCGGAAAGAAAATATTACTGCAATGCATCCATCAATCGAGTGATGGTGCGGTTCAATTCTTTGTCCGAGCGGCGCATCTCTTCAATCTTATTGATGGAGTGCAGCACAGTCGTGTGGTGCTTGCCGCCGAACTGGCGCCCAATTTCTGGTAACGAAGCTGTCGTCAACTGTTTCACGATGTACATCGCTACCTGGCGAGGGAACGCGATTGCGCGCGTGTTGCTGCGTACCTTTAGATCCTGTTCGCGCAAATTAAAATGTTCACTCACCCGCTTCTGGATCACTTCAATCGTCACACGCTTTTCCTGCGACGCAATAATGTTGCGCAGCACTTGCTGGGCGGTCGCCAGTGAAACAGCGGCGCCCGTCAGCGAAGCGTAAGCCATCAGCCGTGTCAAAGCGCCTTCCAACTCGCGCACGTTTGACTTGATCGCTCGCGCGATGTATTCCGCCACATCATCGGGCAGCACAAACCGGTCGTTCTCAGCCTTCTTCTGCAGAATCGCAATCTTGGTTTCCAGGTCGGGCGGCTGAATGTCCGCAATCAAACCCCACTCAAAACGCGAACGCAACCGCTCTTCAATCGAGTTGATATCTTTCGGCAGGCAGTCCGAAGAAATCACAATCTGCTTGTGCTGTTCATAGAGCGCGTTAAATGTGTGAAAGAATTCTTCTTGCGTCCGCTCTTTTCCCGCGATGAACTGAATATCGTCCACCAGCAATACATCCACGGTATGGAATCGTTCGCGGAAGCTGAACATTTTGTCGAAACGCAGCGAGTTGATCACTTCAATCGTAAACTTTTCCGCGCTCACATAGCTCAGCCGCGCCGCCGGGTTGCGCTGCTTGATCGTATGCCCAATGGCATGCATTAAGTGCGTCTTGCCCATGCCCACTCCGCCGTAAAGGAACAGCGGGTTGTAGGCTTTCGACGGCTGTTCCGCAACCGCCCGCGACGCTGCGTGTGCAAACTCATTCGACTTGCCAACCACAAACGAGTCGAACGTGTACCGCGTGTTCAACTGGTGGTCGCTACTCTCGAAATCCAGCTTGGATTGCTTGGTAGACGCTGTTGCAGCCACGGCAACGGCCGCCACCGGCTCTTCCTCGGTGCAGACATATTGCACCCGCATCGCCGGCACGCCCAGTTCGTGAAAAACGGCCTTCACGATTTCGCCGTACGTCCGCGTAAGCACCTGACGAAACACGGTCGTCGGAATCTGTACGTAAACCATGTCCGCATCGGAACGGTTGAGCCGGGTCGGCTGGAACCAGGTGTTAAATGTATTGATGCTGACGCGGGATTTTACGCGCTCCAGGAACTTGTCCCACAGGTTTACCGCTTCGCGTTCTTTGCTAAGTTGAATAGCCGTCGTCATTTGAACGGAATACCAAATCCTCGCTATTTCCACAGATGTGCATATCCTGTGGAAAGACTTAATTGTCTTGAAGTACGGCCCTCGTGATTACTTTTTGCTGCGGGAAGGCTGTCCGAGCGCGAACGTCTGCGTGCCCCTGATCTCCGCGCGCGTCCCTTTTTGTTCTCTCGACCGCCGACCGCCTCTGTGAGTCAGCGCGGGATTCTCGCCGATTGACGCGAACGGGGCAAGCAAAAAGTATGGCAGGGGACGTGCCCACGTTCACACAGCATACACAACTTTTCCACAGGCGGCAAAGTTGTCCAGGTTCGCGCCCCGCTTCCCGCAACTCCATGCATTCGCTCAGGAAAAATCAGCTGCCTAGTCGTTGAGCGACGCATTGGCCGCCAAAAACCGGAGAAATTCCGGCCGCGCACTCTGTGGAAAAAACGCCAAGTTGTAAAATTTATTTTCGCAAACGCCTTTTTCTCTTGCTCACCTATAACGTCTAGTGCATCGAATCTTGCGAACGCTTTTCAAGCTAGGAAATTTTTCTACTTTCTGTCCAGTCGTTCGAATTCGTAAATGCCGCTCGGATCGCCGCCAATAATCAGACGATCCTTTTCCACCACGATCGCCACCGCCTCAAGCCGTGCGTTTTGAGTCGTGTACAACCGGAACGTCGCCCGCCGGTTCCCCTCCTTATCGAATCGCAACAGCATGTTGCCGATCGCAATCCACACTTCGCCGGTTTCCTTTTCCACGCCCATCGCGGTCATCACTTGCCGGAATCGCGGCGTGTCGCCGCGGCTTTCCTGACGCGCAATCTCCCTGCGCATGGCCGCGGCCTCCGGCATGGCGTCGATCGCCGTATAGCGAACGTCTTCGCCCGCGTACCCGAAGCGATCGAATTCTCTGACGGTCGGTTCCGGAAAAAATTTGAAACCGTAATATAAATGCCCCATCGCGTCCGTCGCCAGCGTGCCGAGATTCAAGAAGCGGTTAAGATCGCTGCGAGCCGTTAGCGGCTCCGGATCGCCAAACTCGCGTACCAACCGGCCGGTCTTGTCGAATACAGTCAGCAGATGTTCCTGCTGCATAGTTCCGACCGCAATTTCGCCCTCGGGCATCGCGGCCACAGTCACCGGCGCTCTCACCTCGATCGTCCGCAGGTGGCGCCCTTCCTTGGAATAGACTTGAACATTATTCGTCGCGCGATCGGCGACATAAATCGTGCCGCCGGCGTCCACGTCGCAGTCTTCGCCGAACTCCACCAGGATTTCGCCGGAAGCTTTCGCTTCCGCCAACGCCGCAGCAGGCAATGCCGCAGCTTCCCGCATCGTCAACAAACGCCGGGCCTCGGGTGAAAACACCACCAATCCTGGCGACGGTGACGCCAGTACGTATATTTTCCCGTCCGCCCCTTCACGGATCTGCTTGAGTCCGGGTCCCATCGGTGCGAACAGCCGCCGCTTTGCCACCAGGTCGGCGTCAATCTGCGCTCGCGCACTGCCTGCCGCGCTCAAGAACAGACACATCACCGTAAGAATTTTCAAGGCCGGGTACACTCCAGTTTCCTATACGCAAGCTCTCGTGCGTTTGGTGAGACTGCCAGATAACTCTTTTGGTTGCTTTCTCTTGCCGCGCTTGTGTCCAGAAGGATATAAGGCGACTCTTGCCGCCACCACCGCCGCTATATGGCCTTAGTCGATGCGCAGCCGCAAACGTTCTATGCACGTCGCCTTTAGCCGTCCCGCGCTATTCCGAGGACCATCATCGTCGGTGTCGATTACCACCGCATTCATCTGCACGTCACCCTCGGCGACTTCGAACCGCGCCGGCAGCCCATCCAGAAATTTTTTGATGATCGCCGTCCGGTCCATCCCAATCACGCCGGTATGCGGCCCAGTCATCCCCACATCCGTGATGTAGGCCGTACCTTGCGGCAGCACGTGCTCGTCCGCCGTCGTTACGTGCGTATGTGTGCCCACCACCGCCGTCGCCCGCCCGTCCAGGTACCATCCCATCGCGATTTTTTCGCTCGTGGTTTCCGCGTGCATATCCACTAGGACAAACGCCACGTCAGCAAACAAATTCGCCAGCAACTCGTCCGCTTTACGGAATGGATCGTCAATCGCCGGTAGAAAAACGCGCCCCTGCAGATTGATCACCGCGTACTTCACGCCATTCTTCGCGGTTCCCACATACATCCCGCTGCCCGGAGCGCCATCAGGAAAATTTGCCGGACGCAACAGCCGCGCTTCATGCGGCATAAACTCCATGATTTCCCGCCGGTCCCAGCTGTGATTGCCTCCGCTGATCACCTCAACGCCACACCTCAACAACTCGTCCACAATCTTCGGCGTAATCCCGAATCCCGACGCCGAGTTTTCTCCATTCGCAATCACCAGATCAATCTTTTTTTGTAATACCAGATCCGCCAGCCGCTCGCGCACGACCTCGCGCCCCGGCGATCCCACAATGTCTCCAATGAAAAGTGCGCGCATAGAGGAAGTTTTGGGTGTTCGGTACTGAGTTTACAGGAAAAACTTTCGCGCTGTTCTGATTCGCGCTTCGCAAGAGGCATGCAAGGCGGGTTCTACTTAAATTACTTACCACTGAAACTCAAAAAAGGAGCGGACTGCTAGGCCGTGGAGAGCTAGGCCGTGAACCTCCGAATTAGGTGGGCACCACGAGCCAACCATTAGGCTTTCCTGCCCCGCTCGCGCGCCCGCTTCCTGCAAGCTCGCCAGCGGGACAGGCCGTGCACACAGGCTGTCTGTCCGCAGCACCCCAGAGATTCATTACGGTTCAAACGGCTTTCGCACTCTCACCTGCTTCGAAGTGCCGCTCCGTCCCAATTGTATTCTTTCCGCGCCCCGCCGCCAAACCGCCTCCCCAACGCACCGCGCGATCTTCGCCATTATTTCACCATCGCCAATCTTTCAAAGTCGCCTCAGTCGACAAAGTCGATCACCGCCCCATCGCGCCGGTCCAGAAAACCCGCAAACTGGCCAAAGTTTGGCGCGGTCACGTTGTTGAACACAGCATTGAAATTTCCGTGATTCGTGACGTTCAGCGAATAGAAACCCAGGCGCACATGATGACCCTTGCCGTTTCCATGATCCTTGCCAACAAAAGGAACACGGAATTGACGATAAATCTTAATGTCCAGCGTGAAAAATGTGCCAAAGCGCTGCCCGTTCGGCGTTCCCACATAATTTTGCAACGTATCAATGTCCGAGTACGGCTGGCCAGAGTGCAAATCCGCGATGGGGCTGAACTTAAGTTTTTTCGGCAGAGAAAAAATCCCCCAGGCCACCAACCGGCTCGGCACGTCGTACGGCAGAATGCCGTAAACATTTGGCCGAATCACTGGCTGTAGAAAAGGAATCTGCACCGCGGAAAGGTTGTTCAAATCGCCGCGTGTGCGGCTCCAGATGTACGACACGTTCGCTTCATCGGTATGATGAAACGCGAAATGCAAACCGGTCTCCACCTCGTGATAATGCGATGACCCTGTGTTCGCCAGAGCCAAAAACGATTGCCCGCCCGCCGGCGCAGTGAACGGATTCTCCGTGAAAAGATATGTCGTATGGCTGTCCAAATAACCAACCCGAAAAATCCAGTTTTTCTTCAGCTCGTGCTCGACTTCAACATTCCAGGTCAGGTTCCGTGGCGTCGTGTCTGGCCCGCTCGGCAAAGCAGTGCCTGTCAGGGGATTCTGCCCTCCCGTGTAGACATTCGTGTAAGCCACCGGCGGCCCAATCGGCAAGCCTGCATTGAATGGCGTAATCACCTGCGTCGGATTGGCCGCGAAGTCTCCCGCCAGAAGCGGCAGCAAACTGTAAAACAATCCCGCGCCCGCCCGAATCACCGTTTTGCCGCTTTCGCCTGGCGAGTAAGCCAAACCAACCCGCGGAGCCACCGCCGCGGACCAACCATTGGTCTCGGTAGATAAACGCGCTCCCCAATCTGCTGACCAGTGCGAGTCCAGAACCCAATGATCCTGCACAAACTCGGCTACCGCTGAATCCGAAGCACGCTGTATCGTGCCCGGGATAAAAGTAATCTGTTCCGCGAGCGTTCCGTCCTGATTAAGAATCTGCACTGGATTCGAGTTGCTGTTACCGGTGTAAGAACGATGGTCGAAATCCACGCCCGCATGTATCTCATGGCGGCCGAACCAATGTTTCTCTGCAAACTGATACGCCGAGACCAATTGAAATTCCTTGCCCTTGCGCGACCATCGATTGAAGTAATCTCCGCCATAGCCTTCCGGTGTCACCAGCATATCCGCAAGTCCCTGGCCGTGTGCATTGCTATCAAAGCGGGTGTACTGCGCGATGGTGCTGAAGATTGCGCCGGAACTAAATTGGTATCGGTCCGTCAATCCATAGGTTTCGCCGCTTTGATTCAGGTCGTTCGAAGCCGGTTGAGGAACCAGGGCATTGATATCCGCGTGCTGTACGCGCAGCGGGTACGCGTTCACCGTCAGCGTCACCACATGGTTCTTGGAGAGAATTGCTTCCAGCGTTGAAAATGTGCTGAATCCCTGCGTCTTGCTGATGTCAAAGGGCCACGGCAGGCCTCGTACCGTGCGCTTCTTCATGTTGTACTGAAAAATCTCCGAAAACAGCAGTTTGTGTTTGATGATCGGCACGCTGAAGTCGATCCCCGGTGTTGCCTCCTGCAGCCCGACCATGCTTCCGTTCTTTCCTAGCACCGAAGGAATAAAACTCTTCAGCCTGTAGGTAAACCCGTCGTCAGGTGGCTTGGTTTCGACTTCCACCACTCCGCCGGTAAAACTTCCCAGGCCCGCGTTATACGGCGTCTTGTAAATATTGAACGACTGCACGGCATCGGTCGGCACCGGCACTGCGAAACTTCCTGTCACCGGATCGGTGGTCCGCGCGGAATTCACCAGCAGCAGGCTTTGATTCTCGTCCGAGCCTTTGAAGCTCAGTCTTCCGTCTATGATTTTCACTACGCCAGGCGTCACCGGAAGAACTTCGCGAATCTTTTCTTGTGCCGTCGGAAGCGAAATCAACTGCCGCTGCGTGAGCGACACGGTCGGGGTCGTTGCGTCCTCGGTCGCTATCGTCTGAGTCGTTTCGCTGACCTCAACTTTTTCCGAAACCGCCTGTAGCTCCAGGCGAATATCAACGATCGCCGCCTCTCCGGGTTTCAACTCCAGCGATTTTGTAAAGGGCGCGAATCCTGCCTGATTGATCGAAATCGTATAAGGCCCGGGTCTCAGGTCCTTGAAGTCGTAGTGTCCCGCGTCATCCGTGTCGGCGGTCAATGGGCCGCCATCGGGAGGCTGTGCGGCCAGCTGGACGGAAATCCCTGCCAACCCACCCGAGCCGTCGTCCGGCTGCGTGGTCGTCAGCGCTCCATGAATGGAGCCGGCACCCTGCTTCTGGTCGCCTTGTTTCTGCTCGCCCTGTTTCTGGTCACTGGTCGGGGCCGTCTGCGCAGGAGCCGGAATGGTTGCGAGCATGAAGACGCACGCAGCCACCGTATGTCGCAACCAACCACCTATCCAGCGGCGAGACAATGCGCCTGCGGATTCAAACGAGATAATTTGACAGATTGCTGATCGGAATAAGGGCACGGTTCTCCTGGCTGTTGGCTACTTCCCAATTGTCTCGCGAGTAGTTCCGCCCGATTCAGCCTTATTGCAGCCACCCTTGTCCAGCCAGTGAACATACCTGGCTAAGTCAATCTGCAGCGCTGAAAGCGGCCCCGGTGCCGCCGTCAGGATGTCTCCCGGCCTTCTCGCGCTCTGCTTACCCGATCAATAGGAGGGTCTATACCGTAATCTTCGCCTAAATTGGATGCGACTTACCGTAATCCCGGTACTATGACTCCATTAAATCGCGGCATCCATCGCGTGGGCACACGACGCCCGAAAAGACCTCGCAAGGCTCCAGTCACTCGAATTGGTACGTGATGGCCGGTCAAATAACCGGCCAACGATTTCTGCGGATGGAATCCCGCGGGGCCCTTCTGGGTGCCCTTAAAGGGTGCCCTGCTCTAAGGTGGAAGGACCTTCGCGGAAATTCCTCGTGTCCCGTGCGCTGATGCGGGCTTTAGAAGTGGAAACCCAGCTCCACCGTTTCGGCGCGCGGCGTGACGAAGTGGGTTCCTGTGAAGCTCGACAGGAAGTTATAAAGCGCCACCTTATTGGTTAAATTGACCACCGTGAAGCGCAGGCTCCATCGGTAGCGATCGCCTCGGAACAGGTTGTCTTCTCCAACCGCGATGTCAAACAGGTGACGCGGCTTAACGCGGTCGGGATTGTGGTCATCATTTTCCTGGCTCGGAAAGTTGCCGTACCCGCCTTGCGGCAAAGTGATCAGCTTCGAAGTAACCCGGCCTTCGCTTCCGTCAGGATTTACGCAGTTGGTCAGCGGAACGGCAACTGTAGCGAACACTCCATTGCACGCCAGTCCTATGGTGACCTGCTGATTTGGAGTCAGCCCGAGCGCGGCACCCGCATCCGGCACGCCGCTCACCACCAGCCCGCTGTCGTAGCGCCAGTTGAAGCCCACCCAGGGACCCTGTTTCCATGGCTGGTACTGCAGGTGTGTCGTCTGGTTGAATTTTTCGTCGTGATCGATGCGGAAGACTCCAGTCCCGCCTTGTCCTCCCGGAGTAACACCGAGCCCTGAAATTTGCGGCTGGAAGAACCGCGCCGCCACGCTCGACATCACCACCAGAGCCGTGAAACCGTGGAAATTAGGCACGCTCGCGCGAAGCGCCCACCCCGGAATCTTCGAATTGTGCCATTCCACAGGGAACGTCACGGGTGTATTGCCAAGGATGCTGAAGTCGAACCCGTAATGCGTGTATTTCCACAAATACTCTGCGTCGATCACCAGGTATTTGCCAAATGCTTGCTCGAATCCGGCGTGAAACTCATTCCGCCACCCCGGATGAAGCGGCACGTCCAAGCAAGGAGACCCTCCCGAGGACGCGCTGAAAATCCCATTCACCACCGGGTCATTGCACCCCGCGCTCGCCAGCACCAGATTTTCGTTGAAGGGCGTCTCCATCACCCGCGCATAGGATAGCCGCAGTACCGTGTTTGTGGGCTTGATGTTATACGCCACCCCTAGTCTAGGCTCGGGCGTCGCGTAACTCGAAATCCCGTTGTACACGTCGCCGCGAATTCCCAAATTGAATGACCAGTTGTTCTTGGTAATGGTGTCCTGAGCGTACAGCGCCAATTCCTTCACGTCCGTGTGGCCATGAAACAAATGAAAGGTGCTCGCCGCATTGCTGCAGCCGTCGCCGGCCGCCGGTGTAGGCCTGGTGAGATCGAAGCAGCCAAGCAAAGGGATAAATGGTGCTACCGTGGCATTCGGGTTCGTCCCATTATTCGGGGTAAGCCCGCCTGCCGCGCACTGCGTAGGATCGGTGAAACCTGGCTGTGGATTGCCGTTAATTTCGAGGCACGGCGAATTCAACGTCGGATTTACAATGGCCAAGTTGTCGTCCTCCGTCAGGAATGTCTGCTGATAGACTATGCCTGCCTTAAGGTTGTTTATCCCCTTCACATAGGAAATATCGGAGCGCAGCCCCGCATTGGTCAGCGTCCTTTTTTGCGCAATGCTTTCCGATTGGATGGATGTGAAATCTGCCAACGGGTTGCCGCTGGGATAGTATTCGAACCGATCGTGGCGCACGAACGCCCCAAGCGTGAACAATGTCGTCGGGCTGATTAGCCGCGTCCAAACCGGTGCGATGTTATAAGTTTGGATTTTGGAGCGCTGGTCGGTATTGCCCACAGGATTACCGTTGACGTCGGTGAGGTTCAGATTGTCGAACGCGTTCGGTGTCTGAAACCACGACCGCGTGTAATTCACGTTCAGGTGCAGGGTATCTTTCTGTGAGAACTGATAATCAAAGCGGTCAAAAATATTCTCCTCATTGCCCTTTGCGTGGATGACTTGAAACTCTGGCGGATCCAGGAATCTCCCCGAATTAAGCCCATTGGCCGCAAGAAAGTTGCCCCACTTTTGGCCGCCGTAGGCGAAATTGAAACCGGCATTGGTCGTTCCGAAGCTGCCGTAATCCGCGTATACCGTCCCGGTGGGCTGCGTCACTCCCAGGCCCGATTTGGTCGTCGCCTTGATCACCAAGCTCGTTTTGTCGCCAAACTCGGCTGGCGGCGCTCCCGATATGATCTCCATGGATTGGATCGCGTCAGACGGAAGCTGGTTCGAGAAGACCTTGCTAAACTGGTCCGTGATCGGCTGTCCATCCAAGGAGATCGAGTTCTCTGCGTGATCTCCGAGTCCGTGCATGAGCCCGTTTGAGTCCGCCGCTACGCCCGGCGATACCAGCGTTGCGATCGAGGTAAACGAGGACGAAACGCTTTCAACCGGCAACCTGTCGATGATCCCCTGATCCACGTCGGTGTGAAATGTCGATTCGTTTTCCACCAAGTCTCCGCCCGTAGCCTCCACCGTCACGGTTGTACTGCTCGCCGATCCCACCTTCAAGACGATCTGCACGCTCACCGGCACCGCCGAACGGACATCTGTGTCCTGTGCATATGGCGCAAAACCCGGCGCGGTCACCACCGTGTGGTACGTGTTGAAGGGTACGTTCGTGAATCTAAAGCTCCCGTCGCTTCCCGTGATTGCACTTCGCTGAAAGCCACTCACCCCATAGGAAATCTCCACAGCGGCGTTCGCCACTGCCGCTCCGGACGGGTCTCTCACTAGGCCTTCGATCGATCCCGAGTTGCCCAACTGCGCCCGCGCCGGAATCGCCCCAAAACACAAATTCAAAACGAATGCCAGCCCTGCAATACTTCGCAAATTCTGTAACATTATTTTCTCCGTGCCCAATGGGCGGTGTGTGGTTGGTGGATCAAGGCCGCCGCCTGTTGAAAATTAGCGGCGCGTCTTCCGCAGCACGCAAGCTGATCGGAGGACAATGAACTACCGGGCAA
>Ga0070697_100001232_pt1 | contig 19340 bp, 18 predicted proteins | sample KBSK1501metaG_FD_65475 | JGI IMG/M metagenome (GOLD analysis project Ga0070697, IMG submission 65475) | Corn, switchgrass and miscanthus rhizosphere microbial communities from Kellogg Biological Station, Michigan, USA - KBS K1-50-1 metaG | ecosystem: Host-associated > Plants > Roots >... | reverse complement strand
CACTTCCCTGCCCGTCCACGTGCAGGTCGAGTTCCTGCACGCCGTGCCGGGGCTCGAGCGGGCGAAGCTAACGCGGCCAGGCTACGCCATCGAATACGACTACTATCCGCCGAGCCAGCTCACCCCCTGGCTCGAGACCAAGACGATCGAGCACCTGTGGTTTGCAGGGCAGATCAACGGCACCACGGGCTACGAGGAGGCGGCAGGACAGGGAGTGGTGGCGGGGATCAACGCGGTGCGGCGCATCCGGGGGCAGGAGCCGGTGGTGCTGGGGCGGGACGACGCCTACATCGGAGTGCTGGTGGACGACCTGGTGACGCGCGGCGTAGACGAGCCGTACCGATTGTTCACATCTCGCTCGGAGTTCCGGCTCCTGCTGCGGCAGGACAACGCGCTGCGGCGGCTGGTGCCGCTCGCCGAGAGGCTGGGGCTGCTGACGGCGAGCGAGCTGCGTGTGGCGGAGATCCGGCTGGGACAAGAGGAGAGACTGCTGGCGGCCGCTCGCGAGACGACGATCACCCCCGCGCAGGCGGCGGCAGCCCTCGCGCCGACCGGAACGAAGCTGGCGGAGCCCGAGCGCGTGGCGTCCGTCGTCAGGCGACCAGGCGCATCGCTGGCTGAGCTGCTCAGGGCCGCGGGGGCCGCGCCGCAGGTGGAGGCTGACGTGGTAAGGTCCGCCGAGATCGAGCTCAAGTACGAGGGGTACCTCGCGCGTGAGCGGGAGGCCGCCGTGCGACTTGCCGAGCTGGCGTCGTTCGCGCTGCCGTGTGACCTGCCATACCTCGAGCTGGCGAGTCTCGCAACCGAGGCGCGGCAGAAGCTCGATGTCGTGCGCCCGACCTCCCTGGCGCAGGCGGCGCGGATCCCGGGTGTCTCGCCGAGCGATCTGCACAATCTGGTGGTGGAGTCCGCCCGCTGGCGGCGGAGGCAGGTAGCCTAGACGCCGTTTCACGTGAAACTACCCCATTCCCGTTTCACGTGAAACTGCCGCTTTCCTTCCCCCATCCCTTACGCTATATTTGTTGGCCACTTAGCGAGTTTTGCTGTAACATATTATCATATAAAGAGTTAGATGGCATGTCTCGAGTAGTCGCGATCACCAATCAGAAGGGTGGGGTCGGCAAGACTACCACCGCGGTGAACCTCGCCGCCTCCCTCGCGGCGGCGGAGCGCAAGACGCTCCTGATTGACGCGGACCCACAGGCCAACTCAACCAGCGGCGTCGGTATCGAGCGCGATCGCATCCGCCACTCCCTCTACGACGCGCTGCTCGACGGTCGGCCACTTTCGGGTACGCGCTTCCCGCACGTGCACTTCCCATTCCTTGATCTCGTGCCGGCCACTCAGGATCTCGTGGGGGCCGAGCTCGAGCTCGTTAATGCGTCGGCACGCGAATCCCGTATGCGGCGAGCCCTCGACGACGTGCGGGAGGAATACCACTACGTCATCATCGACTGCCCACCGTCGCTCGGCCTTATCACGCTCAACATGCTCGCCGCGGCGGACAGCGTCCTGATCCCGATTCAGTGCGAGTACTACGCGCTGGAGGGACTGTCCCAGCTCCTCAACACCATCAAGCTCGTGCAGCGCAACTTCAACGCCGCGCTCGCCATCGACGGCGTGCTGCTGACGATGTTCGACGCGCGGCTCAACCTGTGCAGGCAGGTGGCAGAGGAAGCGAAGGAATACTTCGGGTCGAAGATGTTCGACATCACGGTGCCACGGAACGTCCGCCTGGCGGAGGCGCCGAGTTTCGGCAAGCCGATCCTCTTGTATGACGTGCAGTCCGTGGGCGCGAAGAGTTATCTCGCGTTGGCGCAGGAGCTGATCCACCGGGTGGAGCGTGCGCCGTCCCCTGCCCCGCCTGCTGCTGAACCGCTGCCGGAGGTGCCCGCATGACAGAGACCACGCTAGGACGCCGTCGCCTCGGCCGGGGGCTCGAGGCCTTACTCGGCCCCACCCGCGAGGAGGCCGAGCGCGAGGGAAGTCTCGTCGAATTGCCCGTGCGGGAGATCCGCCCCAACCCGTTCCAGCCGCGGCAAGACGTGGATGCGGCCTCGCTCGAGGAATTGAAGTCCTCGATCCAGCAGGCAGGGTTGCTGCAGCCCGTGGTAGTGCGAACGGCGGCGAGCGGCGGGTACGAGCTGATCGCGGGCGAGCGCCGGCTGCGCGCCTGCCAAGCGCTCGGGTGGGAGCGCGTCCCGGCAGTGAAACGCCAGGTGGACGACCGCACCGTGCTCACCCTCGCCCTGATCGAGAACCTGCAACGCGACGACCTCTCGCCGGTCGACGAAGCGCGCGGCTACGACCGGCTCATCGCGGAGTTCAGTCTCACGCAGCAGGACGTGGCGGACGCCGTGGGGCGCGATCGCTCCACCGTGGCCAACGCGCTCCGGCTCCTGAAGCTGCCTGAGGCCGTGCTGGCGATGCTCCATGGCGGAGACCTCACCGTGGGTCATGCACGCGCGCTCCTCGGCCTGGAGGATCCGCGCATGGCGACCACGCTCGCGCGGGAGGCGGTCGCGCAGGGGCTCTCGGTGCGCGAGGTCGAGGACCGGGTGCGCGGCGGGCGCGCACCGGAGCGGCGACCGCGCCTCAAGCGGGGAGTGGGGCAGGTCCCCGAGGTGCGGCGCATCGAGGAGGCGCTGCGCCGCCGGCTGGGGACCGACGTGCGCGTCACGCTGCGCGCGAAAGGGAAGGGGCAGATCCACATCGCGTTCTACTCGAACGAGGACCTCGCGCGCCTGCTGGAGGCCTTCCTCGGAGCTCCGTTCGACGGATGAGGGACCGCGGCGTGACGATCGTCATCCACACGGATGGCGATCTCGACTCGCGGCAGTATCGGGTGCCGGTGTGGGCGTTCGAGGCAGGGAGGTGGGGGGCACTGGTGGTCGCCCTCCTGGTGGTCCTGTTCTTCGCCTTCGCGGGGCCCATCAGCCGCGCGGCCGCGCGCGTGCCCGGTCTGGAACGCCAGGTGACGCGACTGCGCGAGGAGAATGGTCAAGTGCAGCAGCTCGCCGCGGCGCTGAATCGTGCGGAGGAGAACTACCAATCCCTGCGCCAACTGCTCGGCGTCAGAGCGCCACCTGAGCGGACCAGCGCGAAGGTCGGGGTAGAGCTGCTGCGGGCAGTCGCGGTGCGTGCGCGCTCACCCGCGGCCTCGCCCCGGTACGAATCCGGACCGTCCCAACCGTCACACTGGCCGCTCGACGTGGGCGGGTTCGTCACGCGAGGCCAGGTGCGCGCCGGAGACGCGGCCGAGTCGCACCCGGGCGTCGACATCGCCGTGCCCGAGGGCACCCCGGTCCGCGCGGCGGGGGGCGGGATGGTCGCGGCCGCCGGCATCGATCCGGCGTACGGGTTGTTCGTGCTCTTGCGCCATGCCCAGGGGTATGAGACGATGTACGGTCACGCCTCACGCCTGCTAGTGCGCGAGGGGGACTCGGTGCAGGCAGGGCAGGTGATCGCGCTGTCCGGGACCTCGGGCCGATCCACGGCTCCGCACCTACACTTCGAAATCCGCCGTGACGGACGATCGCTCGACCCTCTCACTGTCGTGAAACAGGAGAATTGACATGGCGATCTTCACCGAGAAAGGGCACGGCGCGCCGGAGTCCGAGGCTGGGCTCTCGATCATCGGGGCCGGCATGCGTGTGGAAGGCGACATCGTCGCGGAGGGGGTCGTGAAGATCGAAGGGACGGTCGTGGGCACGGTACGAGCCGGCCGGCAGGTGCTCGTGGCGAAGGGCGGGGAAGTAGAGGGCGACGTCATCACGAAGGAAGCCATCATTGGCGGGGAAGTGCGCGGCAGCGTGCGCGCCGAGGAGCGGATCGAGATTCAGGCGGCGAGCGTCGTCCACGGAGACCTCGCGTCCCGGCGCCTGCAGGTGCAGGAGGGGGGCGAGATCAACGGTGTGGTACGGATGGGGGAGGGTGCGTTGGAGAAAGAGCCTGAACACACAGGCTCCCACTGAGGTCTAGCGGCACATATCCACACGGAGCTGCAACGTCCGTGTGGAAATTTTAGTCCGCTGTGCAGCAGCGAGTTACCTAATCGGTCGTGTGGGAATCTCCCCTTAGCCGGCCGTCACTGTCTCTAATATGGCGCGATAATGTCGACATACTGTCAAGGCGCTTCCGCAGGCGTGCTTTGCCGCGGATTCCGATGCGCCTAGCGGATGTGACGCAGTACCTCGATGAGTACCTCCGAGTCACAGAAGTCCCCGACGCCCCGGAGGCGCTCAATGGGCTGCAGATCGCGAACGGCGGCGAGGTCACTCGGGTCGCTGCCGCAGTCGATCTCTGCGAGGCGACTGTGCGGCTCGCCGCCGAAGCGCGGGCTGACTTGCTGCTCGTGCACCACGGACTCTTCTGGGGGAGTTCGCGTCCGCTGATCGGTCCCGCCTACCGGCGGGTCGCCGGCCTGCTGCAGTGCGACATCGCCGTGTACAGCGCGCATCTGCCGCTCGATCGGCATCCGGAGGTCGGGAACAACGTGGTGCTCGCTCGGCAGCTGGGGGTGAGCGTGCGGGGTGAGTTCGGCGAGGAGTACGGCGTCACGATCGGCGTCTGGGGGGAGCTCGACGTGGAGCGGACGGACCTGCGGGGGCGGCTCGCCGAGCTGCTCGGATCGACGCCGCGCCTCCTGGCGTTCGGCCCGGCGCGCACCCGACGCGTCGGCATCGTGACGGGAGGGGCGGGCTCATTGATCGGGCAGGCTGCGGCGGCCGGACTGGACACCTATGTCACGGGCGAGGGAGCCCACCACACGTACTTCGATGCCGAGGAGCTCGGCCTGAACGTCTTGTACGCGGGTCATTACGCCACTGAGACGGTGGGTGTCAAAGCGCTGGCCGAACACGTGCACCGGCGCTTCGGGTTGCCCTGGGTGTTCCTCGACCATCCCACCGGCCTTTGACCCCGCGCCGCGTCCTCGCGGTGCTCGCGGCCGCCGAGCTGCTGGCGATGGCGCCGTGGTTCAGCGCGTCGGCCGTCGCGCCGGTCTTGGCCGCGCGCTGGGGTCTGGGCGCGGCGGGGACGGCGTGGCTCACGATCTCCGTGCAGCTGGGATTCGTGGCTGGCGCGCTCGTGTCGGCGGTGCTCACGCTGAGCGACCGCTGGTCCGCACGGCGGTTGATCGCCGGCTGCGCCGTGATCGCGGGGCTCGCGACCGTTGGCGTGGCGGTCGCGCCGACGGCGGGCGTGGCGATCCTATTCCGGTTGCTGACGGGGGCGGCGCTCGCGGGGGTCTATCCGCCGGGCATGAAGCTCACGGCAGGCTGGTTCCGAGAGGCGCGGGGCTGGGCGATCGGAGTGCTCGTGGGCGCGCTCACCGTGGGGTCGGCGCTGCCGCACCTGTTGCGCTGGTCCGTGCCGGGCGAATTGTGGCGCTCGGTGCTCGGTGCCGCCGGTGGGAGCGCGCTGGTCGGCGCGGGCCTCGTGCTGGTGGTGCCGCACGACGGACCCTATGCGGCGGCCGCGCCCCCGTTCACTTGGCGCGCCGTGCCCCGGATCCTGCGCGATCGCGCGCTCACGCTCGCGAACCTCGGCTACCTGGGACACATGTGGGAGCTCTACGCTATGTGGACGTGGATGGCCGTGTTCATCGCGGCGAGCGAGCAGGCGCGGGGGGGCGGCGCAGGCGGCGCCGGTGGCGCGGGTGGCGCGCTCCCGGCTCTACTGACGTTCGCCGTCGTGGGGAGTGGAGCGGTCGGGTGCTGGCTGGGTGGGGTGTACGCCGACCGGTGGGGACGCACCGTGGTGACGAGTGGCGCCATGATGATCTCGGGCGCCTGCGCGCTAGCCGTCGGCATGTTGTTCGGGCGACCGCTCGGGGCCCTCGTTCCGCTGCTCCTCACGTGGGGCGTGACGGTCGTGGCTGACTCGGCCCAGTTCTCGACGGCCGTGAGCGAGCTCGCGCCCGCCGACCACGTCGGCACCGCGCTCACGCTGCAGACCAGTCTGGGGTTTTTGCTCACGTGCGTGACGATCTACCTTCTGCCGGCGGTAGCCACTCGCATCGGTTGGCGCTGGAGCATGAGCGTGCTGGCCTTGGGCCCGGCGTGCGGGGTGTGGGCGATGCTCGCGCTCAGACGCCGGCCGGAGGCGGTACGGCTCGCCGCGGGGAGAAGGTGAACATACAACGAGGCATCGTCGTGAACGGATCGGCTACTTCAGTGGAACCACGAAGCGCACCGTGACGCTCTCCGCCGTCTGCGGGGCCACGGTGCAGTAGCACTGCGCCCCGATCAGCTTCTTCACGCCGAGCACCTCTGCTTCGGCGATGCCGGCCACGTCCCGGAACGTTATCTCGAACACTTCGCCGTCGAGCACGCGATAGCTGACGGGCCGGCCGAGCAGGCGATGGTGTGGATCGATCCTGGCGAGTCCGTCCAAGAGGCGGTGCCGGATGTCGCTGAGCTGTTCGGCCGAGAGGAGGGGTGTGGGTGCGTCGCTCATCGGAAGTTGGCCGACACGGCCGCGGCGTTGCGGCGCATCCCGTCCGGGCCGGGGCGCTCGAACGCGGTGTCGCGGAAGCGGCGGTCGAATTCCTCCGGGTCGATCCGGAGCAGCGTGTCGAGCTCGGGGGCGGACAGTTCCGGCCGTGGCGCGAGCTCGGGATCCGTCGTGGGAGTCGCGAAGCGGACGTTCCACGGGCACACGTCCTGACAGACGTCACACCCGAACAGCCAGTCGCCGACCATCTCCTGTTCGCTGCCCGTGAAGCCGGCGCGATGCTCGATCGTGAGGTAAGAGATGCAGCGGCGCGCGTCCAGCACTCGGGGGTCCGGGAACGCGGCGGTTGGGCAGGCCTGGAGGCAGCGAGTGCACGTTCCGCAGCGGTCGGCCTCGAACGGCGCGTCGGGTGCGAGTGCCGCGTCGCTGAGGATGGCGCCGATGAAGGTGAAGGAGCCGAGCTTGGGGTGGATGAGCATCGTGTTCTTGCCGATCCAGCCGAGCCCGGCGCGCTGCGCCAGCTCGCGCTCGGGCACCGGCCCGGCGTCGACGTAGCAGCGCGTGCGGGAGTCCGGCGCAAGCTCGCGGACGGCGGCGGCGAGTCGCTCCAGCCGACGGCCCACGACCCGGTGGTAGTCCGCCGTCCAGGCGTACTGGGCGACCTTCCCATGACCCCGGGCCGCCGGCCCGGGGTCAGCCGCGCCGTGGAAGTAGCTGGTGAGGGTCACCACGGCAACGGTCGCCTCGGGCATGATGCGGTGGGGCAGCTTGCGTTGCTCCGCCTGGCGGTGCAGGTAGCTCATGGTGCCCGCGTAGCCGGCGGCGAGCCAGCGCTCCAATTCGTCCGCGTGCGCGTTGCGCTCGAGTGAGGCGACGCCGATGGCGTCGAAACCCAGGGCCTCCCCGCGACGCCTGATCGCGACGCTGCGCTCGACGGGGTTCATACGTGCATCACTTCGCGCCGCCAGCGCGCGAACCGCACCACGTCCTCGAGCGGCGGCACGGCGGCTTCGTCGCCGTAGGCGGTGAACATGCGCCAGCGCACGTACTCGGGGGGCGGGAGCGGGAGAAACGGCGGGCGGCGGTACCACCCGCGGGCGCGGAAACTCCAGGCGAGTCGCAGCAGATCCACGGCGAGGCGCGGATTCGCGAGCGCTCGCAGCGCGAGACGTAGGGACAGGGACGGCCAACCGGTAGGGGTGCGCATCGCCCTCTGCAATCTACACGAGCGCTCGCGCGGCCGAGCGTCGCGCGCGGTGTCGAGGGCGACGCTCGTCCTGTATATTGACCGCCTATGACGCTCGCAAGCGGCCTCACGGCGACGCGCCAGGCCGGCGCCCATCCGCTCGCCCACTATCGGGGCGAGTTCCCGATCTTCCGGGACAGGATCTACCTCAATACCTGCTCCCTGGGCGCGCTGGGCGAGCGCACGCGTCGGCGCATCGCCGAGTTCCTCGATCTCTGGCAGGAGCGCGGCGCGTCCGCCTGGTACGACGTGTGGTGGGCCGCGCTGGGGGAGCTGCGCCGCCGTTACGCGCGCGTGATCGGCGCGACGCCCGAGGAGATCGCGCTCGGCCCGAGCATCTCCGTCGCGCTCGCGTCCGTGGCGGAGGCACTGGACTATGGCAAGCGCCGTCGGGTGGTCGTCACCTCGCTCGACTTCCCCACCGTCGCCTACCAGTGGCTGGCGAAGCGGGCGCGGGGGATCGAGCTGATCGTCGTCGAGAGCGCGGATCAGGTCACGGTGCCCGTCGAAGCGATCGCGCGGGCGGTGGACGAGCGCACCGCGCTGGTGGCGACGTCCCACGTCTACTTCACGAGCGGAGCGATCCAGGACATCGCCGCGGTGGCCGAGGCCGCCCACGCGAGCGGCGCGCTCTGCCTGATCGATGCCTACCAGTCGGTGGGGCAGGTACCGGTGGACGTGCACGCCAGCGGGGTCGACTTCCTCGCCGCGGGCGGCCTCAAGTGGCTGCTGGGCGGCCCGGGGGTGGTGTTCCTCTACGCGCGGGAGGAGCTGGCGCGCCGGCTCACGCCGGGGGTCGCCGGGTGGTTCGGGCACCGGGACCAGTTCGCCTTCGATCCCCGGCGGCTCGAGTTTCACGACGACGCGCGGCGCTTCGAGCTCGGCACGCCGGCGCTCGCCGCCATCTACGCCCAGCTCGGCGGGCTCGACTACATCGACGAGATCGGGGTGCCGGCGATCCGGGCCGTCGCCGCGGCGCTGACGGAGGACCTCATCGCGCGCGCTCGTGAGCGGGGGTTCCAGCCCAAGGTCGCGGCGCACCCGCAGCAGCGCTCAGCGATCGTGATGCTTCCCGCCGCGGATCCGGCGGCCAAGGTGCGTGTGCTCGCCGAGGCGGGGATCGTCGCGGACGCGCGGCCCGGGCACGTGCGCCTCTCCCCATTCTTTTATAACGTGCAGGATGACCATGTCGCAGCGCTCGAGCGGCTCGCAACGCGCGCCGGTCACTGAAGACGAACGCCTCCTCACGCCCACGTCCGCGGAGCGGCGGGGGTTCACGCGCACGGACCCGTGGCGGGTGCTGCGCATCCTGGGCGAGTTCGTGGAAGGGTTCGACACTCTCTCCGACGTCCACAACGCCGTCACGATCTTCGGCTCGGCGCGCACGCCCCCCGACGACCTGTTCTACGAGCGGGCGGTCGTGACGGCCCGGCTGCTCGCGAGGGAGGGGTTCCCCGTGATCACGGGGGGCGGTCCCGGGATCATGGAGGCGGCGAACCGCGGGTGCCAGGAGGGGAACGGGCTCTCGATCGGCTGCAACATCGAGCTGCCGTTCGAGCAGGGGATCAACCCCTACGTTGAGCGCGCGATCAACTTTCGCTATTTCTTCGTGCGCAAGACGATGTTCGTCAAGTACTCGACGGCGTTCATCGTGTTCCCGGGTGGGTTCGGGACGATGGACGAGCTGTTCGAAGCGCTGACGCTCATCCAGACGGGAAAAGTGAAGCACTTTCCCGTCATCTTGTTCGGCAACGCCTACTGGGCCGGCCTCGCGGAATGGCTGCGGGAGCGGGTGGCGGGGGAGGGGAAGATCGACACGGCGGATCTCGAGCTGTTTCACGTGACCGACGACCCCGAGGACGCGGTGCGCCGCTGCGTCAAAGCGCGCGCCCGTCGCACCGAATCCTTTGCGGTGGAGAGCCGATGACAACACGCAAGGACTACCTGCGCGGCCCCCGTATCGATCCCCGGCCGATCACTGGCAAGGAGACGGTCACCGAGCTCGTCGACAACGCGTTCCTGGCCTACAACGCGGGCCGGCTGGCCGAGGGCTGTCGCCTGTTCGCCGAGCGGATGCTCGCGGACGACGTCACGGTCGGAATGAGCCTGACCGGTGCGATGACGCCGGCCGGGCTCGGCATGTCCACGATGATCCCCCTCATCGAGGCGGGGTTCGTCGACTGGATCGTGTCGACGGGCGCGAACCTGTATCACGACTCCCATTTCGGGCTTGGCCTCACGATGCACAAGGGCACGCCCTTCGCGGACGATGTCGAGCTGCGCGAAGAGGGGGTCGTCCGCATCTACGACATCTTCTTCGACTACCAGGTGCTGCTCTCCACCGACGCCTATATCCGTGAGGTCTCGGCCCGACCGGAGTTCCAGCGCCCGATGAGCACGGCGGAGTACCACTACTTGCTGGGCGGTTACGTCCGCGAGCGCGAGAAAACGCTAGGGATCGGCCGCAAGTCGGTGCTGGGCGTGGCCCACGAGTGCGGCGTGCCGATCTACACGTCGTCTCCGGGGGACTCGTCGATCGGGATGAACGTGGCGGAGCAGGCTTTGACGGGCTCGCAGCTGCGCTTCGACGTGAGCGCCGACGTGAACGAGACCTCGGCCGTCGTGTTCCACGCCAAGACTCACGGCGGCAAGAGCGGCGTGTTGATCATCGGCGGGGGGAGTCCCAAGAACTTCGTGCTCCAGACCGAGCCGCAGATCCAGGAGGTGCTGGGGATCGGTGAGAAGGGACACGACTACTATCTTCAGATGACCGACGCCCGCCCCGACACCGGCGGACTCTCGGGGGCGACGCCGTCCGAGGCGGTGAGCTGGGGGAAGGTCGACCCGGAGAAGCTCCCGGACACCGTGGTGTGCTACCTGGACAACACGGTCGGCTTCCCGATTCTCGCCGCCTACGCGCTTGCCAAGCGCAAGCCGCGTCGCCTGAAGCGGCTGTACCACAAGCGCGACGAGATGCTCCGCGAGCTCACCGAGGCGTACCAGGAAGCGAAGGCCGACCGCGACGCCCGCGCGGAGGCGACGACTGTCGGGCGCCAGCCCTAAGTCCGGCTCCGACCCCGAGCATTCGAGGGCGTACGCCGTCTACGCCCTCGGGTTGCTCACGCTGATCAACCTCCTCAACTACACCGACCGCAACGTCGTTTTCGCGCTGTTCCAGCCGCTGAAGCGCGAGCTCGCGCTGACCGACCACGAGCTCGGCTGGCTGGGGTCGGCGTACGTGATTGTGCTGTCGCTCGCCGCGCTGCCGCTCGGCGTGGTGGGCGACCTCAAGTCGCGCCGCGCGGTGATCGCCTTCGGGGTGGGGCTGTGGAGCGCGTTCACGGCGCTCGGTGCCGCGGTGAAGGGATTCTGGCAGCTGCTCGTGTGCCGGGCGATGGTCGGCGTGGGGGAGGCGGGCTACGGGCCCGCGGCCCAGGCGTTGATCGCGGAATTCTTCCGCGGGCGGCGTCGCGCCTTCGCGATCGGCGTCTACTCGGTGGGTATGGCGTTCGGGGGCGTGCTCGGCATCTGGGTGGGCGGCGTGCTGGCCGAGCGCTACGGCTGGCGCACGGCGTTCGTCGCGATGGGCGCCCCGGGGCTCGTGCTCGCACTCCTCGCCTCGCGGTTGCGCGAGCCCCGGCGGCAGGCGCCGGCGTCCGTCCGGGCCACCCTCACACGCTGGTATGACAGCGGCGTCCGCAACGTGGTGCGGCCGGCGCTGCCGCTCGCGGGCCTCGCGCTCGCGGGCGCCGCCGTGAGCGGTGTGATGGCGCTGTTCCAGCGCATGCCTTCGGGCGTGGACACGGCGGTGTTCGGCGGCTTCGTAACGGTCGGCGTGGTGTGGACTGTGATGCGGTTGGTGCCGATCGCCGTACGGCGCACGACCGAGGCGACCGCGGTGGCGGCGACCGCCTTCGAGGACTTTCTGCAAGCCGCCGCCACGGTGCTGCGCACGCCGACCCTGATCTGGATGTTCGTTGGCGGCGCCCTGGTGACGTTCGCGGTGAACGGGTTGATCGCGTGGGCCCCGAGCTTCATGGAGCGGGTGCACGGGTTCTCCGTCGCGCGCGTCGGCCGGGAGTTCGGGATTTGGGGGCTCGCCGGCGGCGCGCTCGGCGGGCTGTTCGGGGGGCGCGTGGGGGATTGGCTGCTGGGGCGCTGGCCCGGGGGGCGCGTGGTCGTCTCGGGAGCCGGGTTCGTGCTGGGCGGCCCCGTGTGCGCGGCGTTGCTGCTCGTCGAGGAGCTGCGCTGGTTCGTACCGCTCTTGTTCGCGACGTTCTTCCTCTACACCTGGTACAACGGCCCGCTCTCGGCCGTGATCCTGGACGTCGTGCCGCCGGCCGTGCGCGCCTCGGTGCTGGGCGCCTTCCTGCTGTTCTCCCATCTCGCGGGCGACGCCATCGCGCCGCCGCTCGTCGGTTACCTGTCGGACCGCTTCGGGTTGCGCCCCGCGATGCTGCTGTTGCCTTCGGCTGGCCTGGTAGGCGGCCTCGTCATCCTGGTAGCGTTGCGGACGGTGGCGCGGGACATGGCGCGGGTGAAAGCATGAAGATCGCCGTCCTGTTCGACACCGTGCACCCCGACTGGAGCGACGCGGACTACAAGAAGGCCATCGAGACCAAGGTCGAGGAGGCGGAGTACGATGTGGGGCGGGCGCTCGTCGCCAAGGGGCACGACGTGTTGATGGTGGGCGTGCACGAGGCGCTCCCGCCGCTGCTCGATCGGCTCGCCGGGTTCCAGCCGAAGCTCGTGTTCAACGGCTGCGAGGCTTTCCGCGGCCGCGCCCACCACGAGTACGGGCTCGCTGCGGTGCTGGAGATGCACGGCTACCGCTACACGGGCTCGTCGCCCACGGGGCTGCTGGTCGCGCGTAACAAGTCGCTCACGAAGAAAATCCTGGCGTACCACGGGATCCGCGTCCCCGCCTTCGCGGAGTTCCACCCCGGGGAGAAGCCGCTCCGGCCCTCGGAGCTCCGCTTCCCGCTGATCGTAAAGCCGCTGCTCGAGGACGCGTCGATCGGCATCGCCCAGGCATCGGTGGTCGAGGACGATGGCAGCCTGGCCGAGCGCGTGAAATTCATCCACGAGAAGTTCAACCAGGCGGCGATCGTGGAGGAGCTGATCGAGGGACGGGAGCTGTACGTGGGGCTGCTCGGCAACGACAAGCTGCAGGTGTTACCGATCGTCGAGATGACGTTCGGCGAGGCGGAGGCGGCGGAGCAGCGCATCGCCACCTACAAGGCGAAATGGGACGAGGAGTACCGCAAGCGGAAGCGCATCAAGAACGTGTTCGCGAAGGGCCTGGCGGACGACGTGACGGCGAAGATCGGGGACCTCTGCACCACGGCCTTTCACGCGTTGTGGCTGCAGGACTACGGACGGGTTGACCTACGGTTGACCCACGACGACGAGGTATACGTGCTCGAGGTGAACCCGAACCCGTTCCTCGCGTTCGAGCACGAGATGGCGAACGCCGCCGAGAAGGCGGGCCTGTCGTACGACGATTTCATCCAGCGCATCGTGGACGAGGCGATGAAGCGTGAGCAGATCCGCTAGGGCCACGCGCCGCCGGCACCGCGAGGTGCCCACGCCAGAGCTCCGCTGCCCCACGTGCCGGGCGGAGCTCGATCGGTTCTGGTCGTACTGCTCTAACTGCGGGCGTCGGCTCGAGTGGCGGGACGTCACCCGGGAGACCGGGGCCGAGTGCTACTACTGCGGCTGGGTCGTCTCAGACAGCTTCTCCCATTGCCCGTGGTGCGGGCGCGACATCGCGGACCGGGACTCGAGCCCGGAGCCGCTCAAGGCGCCGAAGGGGTTCAAGTACCACCGCCGCTGCCGCTGGGGCTGCGGCGGCGGCGTGATGTATCCGATGCGCTACTGCCCCTGGTGCGGCCGGCCCGAGAAGTGGCGCCACGACGAGTTCCAGAACGTCTGCCCCCATTGCAACAAGGGCGTGAACGACTGGATGAACTGGTGTCCCTGGTGCGGGGAGGATTCCACCGGACAGGACCTCGTCCGCCAGGCGCTCGCGCGGGCGCGCCGGCTGCTCGTGACGACGCGGATCAGGGACTGGCATTACCGCGTGCTGCTGCGGCCGGGCGTGTCGGGCGTCACGCACAGCTCGCCCAAGGTGATCGAGATCGAGCGGCGCTACGTGACGGGGAAACGTCGGCGCGACGAGATCTCCTGGACCATGCTCACCGGGCTCGTCCTGCACGAGCTCGGGCACTCCTTCCTGTTCCACAACTGGCGGTTGACCCGCACCGGTCGGTTCCGGCGCGCGTTCGGCGAAGTGCGGAAGGCCTACCGCGTGTCGGACTCGAAGTGGGTGGATTTTGAGATGCGCCACGTGACGACGACTCTGCCGAACTACGTCACCGCGTACGCGGCGACCCATCCGCAGGAGGACTTCGCCGAGACGTTTCGTGTGTACGTCGTCCGGCGGGGCCGGCTGCGGGAGCTGTTCGGCGAGTTCGGTCGGAAGCGCAAGGGCGTGGTGCTGTTCGAGAAGTTCCTCGTGCTGCACGACTACGTGCGGTCGCTGTGGGGTTGGCGGTGACAGGACGGGGAAGAGGGAAGGGGGAGGGGGGAAAGGGGAAGGGGCCCGCGGGAGGGGCGAAGCACATCGGGATCGTGGGGGTGAGCGCCGAGGGCGCGGCGCTGTGCTATCGCACGATCTGCACCGAGGCTTCGCGCGTGATGGGGGAGCACAGCCATCCCGAAGTCACGATGCATACTCACCCCCTCGCCGACTACATGCGCCACATCCGCCGGCACGACTGGCAGGGCGTCGCGGATTTGATGCTCTCGTCCGCCCGCAAGGCGGCGCAGGTCGGCGCCGCGTTCGCCATCTGCCCAGACAACACGGTCCATCAGGCGTTCGCGCTCGTGGCGCCCGAGTCCCCCATCCCCTGGCTCCACATCGGCCGCGTCGTCGCTCGGGAGGCCGAGGGCCGCCACCTCCAGCGGCTCGGCATCCTGGGCACGCGGTACCTGATGGAGGGCCCCGTCTACGCCGAGGCGCTCCAGCCCGCCGGGATCGCGACCTTGACCCCGGAGCCCCCCGAGCGCGCGCGCATCGACGCGATCATCATGGATGAGCTCGTAAACGGCCGCTTCCTCGAGGCGTCGCGGGCGTACTTCTATGACGTGATCGCGGCGCTGGCCCGGCGCGGCTGCGATGCCGTGGTCCTCGGGTGCACCGAGATCCCGCTCATCGTACGCGACGGCGAGGCCCCTCTCCCGACGCTTGATTCGACCCGGCTGCTCGCACGGGCCGCACTGCGGGAGGCCATCGGCGGGGCTGCGTAGCGGCGCTGCAACGTTTTCCCACTTCGAAACATCCCTCCCTCCAAGGGCGCCGGTAGTCGGCCCGTCTCCCCCCCGGAGGTTGCCATGTCATGGCTAGCCGTGATGGCCGTCGCCGCTCTGTCCCAGATCCCCGGGCAGCCCATGGATTCCGCGCGCGTGGCGCAGCTCCTCAGGCTCCTCGCGCGCTCCGATTCGGCCGTGTGCGAGCTCGCGGGACAGACGCTCGCCAACAACTTCGGCTTCTACTGGGGTTGGTCCGAGTTGCCCACGCCGATGCCCAGGCCGATGCCGACCCCGATGCCGATGCCGATGATCGAGCGTCTGGCGCCGCGCCCGCGCGTGATGGTGCCGCGGGTTCACGTCCGCCACTTCCACTATCGCGGCGGGCGCTTCGACGCCGCCACGCTCGGCGCATTCCGCGCCGTGCTGCGGGACGACAGCCGCTGCGTGCGCAACGTGGCGGCGCGAGTGCTCGGTCGGACCGGTGGGCCCGACGCGTACGAGACGTTCGCGACGCTGCTGCGCGAGCAAAGCCCCGGGCTCCGGGAGACGGGCGCGCTGGGGCTCGCCGAGCTCGGGGACGTCCGCGCGGAGCGGCCGCTCGTCGGCGCGCTCAAGGACCGGGACCCACGGGTGCGGGTCGCCGCCGCCCGCGGCCTCGGCGCGCTGGGCGATACGGCCGCGATCGCGGCCCTCGCGGGAGCCTTGGGCGACGACACTGCGGCGGCACGGCGCGCGGCCGCGTGGGCATTGGGGGAGCTCTCAGATCCGCGAGCCCTCGATCCGCTCGCGCGCGCCCTGGGCGATCGCGCGCCGGAGGTGCGCCAGGTGGCGGCCTGGGCCCTCGGTAAACTCGAGGACCGCCGCGCGCTGCGCCCGCTCGGCGGCGCGCTGGGGGATGCTTCGGCGGAGGTGCGTCGCGCCGTGTCATGGGCGCTCGGGCAGATCGAGGACGACGGTGCCGTCGAGTTAGTGACGCCGCTGCTCCGCGACCGCGACCCGGGGACGCGAGCCGCGGCCGCGCACGCCCTGGGACAGATTGAGAGCCCTCGGGCGGTCGGCGCGCTGGGCGCGTTGCGGGACGATGCGGCGGCCGAGGTGCGGCTCGCCGCGATCTGGGCCTTGGGCCAGATCGAGGATCCATCCGCCGTCGAGCCGCTGGGCCAGGCCCTGCGGAATCCCGACGCTGAGACCCGCCAGCTCGCGGCTTGGGCGCTGGGGCAGATCGAAGATGAACAGGCGGTGGACGTGCTCATCCCCGGGCTCAAGGACCGCGACCCCGAGGTTCGCATCGCCGTGGCCTGGGCCCTGGGACAGATCGAGAGCCCGCGCGCGAGAGACGCCCTCATGGCGGCGCTGCGGGACGACTCGGCCGACGTGCAGCGGGCGGCGCGCTGGGCGCTCGCCCGAATCGAGGACGGGCACGGGCCAGCGCGGCGTGTGCGCGTGCGGCACAAGGGGAGCGAACGAATCTGAGTCTCAGGGTCGGCTGAGCCGCGCGACCTCTTTCAGGTACGCCCGCGACTGCGCCACCTGCTTCGTGTAGTCGGCGATCTCCTCGGAGCGGCGGGCCGCATCCCAGCCGAGCAGCTCACCTAGATGGTCCGCGACGGCGCTCGTCGCGGGGATGGCCTGGTCCCGGGTCTCGGAGAACAGGTGGAGCCGGCGCATGAGCACGTCCCCGAGCCGCAGCGCCATCTCCCGCTCCACGGCGTGCGTTACTTCAGCCCAGATCTCCGGCCGGCCGGGGATGATCGGCTTCCCGAGGGCGCGGTCGCGCTCCACGAGGTTCACCACCGCCGGCGCTTCGCTACCGTAGGCCTGCACCAGATGGCGCGCCGTGGGCTCCGGGACCTCGCGGGCACGGGCCGCCTCGACGAGCACGTCGAGATCGGCCGCCTCGCCTCCCGGCAACGGCACGCGATCGGTGGGCGGCCGGCGCGGGATCGGCCGGCCATCGAGTTCGTGCAGCCGCCGCGCCACGCGGTCGACCATATCGCGCCCCATGACGCGAAACGTCGTGAGCTTGCCGCCGGCGATGGTGATCAGCCCGCTGGCGCTCTCGACGATGCGGTGCTCCCGCGGCACCGCCGACGCGGCGAGCTCGCGCTCGGGAGCGAGCAGGGGCCGCAGTCCCGCCCAGGTGCAGATCACGTCGTGCGGGGCGAGGCGGGCCTGCGGAAAGAACGCGTTCGCCGAGCGCAGGAGATAGACGACGTCGCTGCCGGACGCCCGCACCTCGTCGGGCGGGGCAACGTCGTCCGTGTCGGTGGTCCCCACGTAGCTCAGGTCCCCCCAGGGCAGCACGAACATCACCCGCCCGTCGATCGGCGACGTGAGCGTCACCGCGTAGGTATTCCCGATCCGCGCACGGGGCACGGCGACGTGCGCGCCCTTCGTGAGGCGTAGCAGCGGCGGGGCCTGTGGGTCGTCGAGCCGGCGCAGGGCATCCACCCAGGGACCCGTCGCGTTCACCACGATCAAGGCGCGCACGGTCCGTGCCTCGCCGGTAAGCGCGTCCCGCACCATCGCCCCCCGCACGCGTCCGTCGGGGCGGACGAGGCTCGTCACTTCGGTGTAGTTCGCGACCAGCGCGCCGGCCTGGGCCGCGCCGCGGATGGCGGCCAGCGCGAGCCGCGCGTCGTCGGTCTGGGCATCGTAGTAGACCGCCGCTCCCACAAGCCCCCGCTCCCGCAGTCCCGGCTCGGCCTTGAGCGCGGCCCGCCGGCCCAGCCAGCGGTGCAGGCGCACGTTGCGGAAAGCGGCGAGCAGGTCGTACAGCCACATCCCCGCCCGCAGCCGCCAGGCGGGCACACGGGCGCCGCGGTAGACGGGGAACAGGAACGCGAGCGGCCGCACGAGGTGCGGCGCCAGGTCGAGCAGCAAGCGCCGCTCGCGACTGGCTTCCCGCACCAGGCGAAAGTCGTACTGCTCGAGATAGCGGAGACCGCCGTGGATCAGGCGCGAGGAGCGCGACGACGTCGCGCCGGCGAAGTCGCCCTTGTCCACAAGCGCCGTGCGGAGGCCGCGTAGCGCCGCGTCGCGCGCGATTCCGGCGCCGGTGATCCCGCCGCCGATGACGAGCAGATCCACCGGCTCAGCGGCCATCGATGCGAGCGCGCGCGCGCGCGTGCGGTGTGAGAACGGTGTCTCGGCCGCCAACTCCCCTCCCCTCGGAGCCGATGCTAGCTTTCGACCGGGCGTGAAGGGAGAATGTAATGCCGGGTGGAAACGGACGGCGCGTGGCCGTCGTCGCTGGATGTCGCACGCCGTTCTGCAGGGCGGGCACCGTGCTGAAGGACGTGCGCGCGGTCGATCTCGCGCGGCTGGCCGCGCGCGAGCTCGTGCACCGCACCAATCTCGACGGCGCGGAGGTGGACCAGGTGATCTGGGGCCAGGTCGTCCCGTCGGCCCTCGTCCCCAATGTGGGCCGCGAGGTCAGCCTGCTGCCGCAGTTCCCGAAAGAGATCCCCGCCTACTCCCTCAACCGTGCCTGCGCCTCCAGCAACCAGGCCGTCACCGCCGCTTACGACCAGATCGTGCTGGGCCACGCGGACGTGATCCTGGCGGGGGGCGTGGAGAGCCTCTCGGACATTCCGGTTCTGGCCTCGCGCCGCCTCGCCGACATCCTGGTCGAGGCGAGCAAGGCCAAGACGGCCGTGCAGCGCGTGAAGGCATTTGCGAAGATCCGGCCGCGCGACCTGATCCCCGTGTCGCCGGCGATCGCCGAGCCGTCCACTGGCGAGACGATGGGCCAATCGGCCGAGAAGATGGCCAAGGAGAACCGCATCTCCCGCGAGGCCCAGGACCGCTGGGCCCTGCGCAGCCATCAGCTCGCCGCGCAAGGGGGTGCCGACGGCCGGCTCACCGCGGAGATCGTGCCGGTCTTCCCGAGCCGCCCGGGCGACCCGATCATCACGGAGGACAACGGCATCCGGCGCGACACCTCGCTCGAGCAGATGGCGAAGCTCAAGCCCGTGTTCGACCGCCGCTACGGCAGCGTCACCGCCGCGAACTCCTCGCCCCTCACGGACGGCGCTTCCGCGGTGCTCCTGATGAACGGCGAGGCGGCCCGGGCCCTGGGGTACGAGCCGCTTGCCTACGTGCGCTCCTACGCGGTCGGGGCGGTGGATCCGGGGTGGCAGCTGCTCCAGGCGCCGGTGTTCACGGTGCCCCGGGCGCTGGAGCGGGCCGGCGTCGCGTGGAAGGACCTGGGGCTGATCGAGATCCACGAGGCGTTCGCCGCCCAGGTGCTCTCCAACCTGAAGGGCTTCGAGGAGCGGGGCTGGGAGATCAATGAGGACATCATCAACGTGATGGGCGGCTC
>Ga0070697_100001231_pt1 | contig 19340 bp, 13 predicted proteins | sample KBSK1501metaG_FD_65475 | JGI IMG/M metagenome (GOLD analysis project Ga0070697, IMG submission 65475) | Corn, switchgrass and miscanthus rhizosphere microbial communities from Kellogg Biological Station, Michigan, USA - KBS K1-50-1 metaG | ecosystem: Host-associated > Plants > Roots >... | reverse complement strand
GGCTGTTCAAAGAAATGGATTGAAGCTGCTCCACGGCGACCAGACCATCCTGGGACGCGTCCGCGCGAGCGAGCGGCCGGCCGGGCTCGGGCCGCAGGACTGCGTCATCGTCGCGCTGAAGGCCAACATGCTGGGCGCGTTCGCCGAGCAGGCCGCGCCGCTGCTGGGACGCGAGACGTCGGTGGTCTTCGCCCAGAACGGCGTTCCATGGTGGTATGCCCTCGGGCTGAAGGCCGGCAGGCCGAGACCGCCTGATCTCCGCGCCCTGGACCCCGAAGGGAAACTGCAGGCCGCCGTGGCGCGCGAGCGCATCATCGGCGCGGTGGTCTACTCGGCGAACGAGGTGGTCGAGCCGGGAGTGATCCGCAATTTCGTTCCCGGGAGAAACATGCTCGTGGTGGGAGAAGTGGATGACCGCGCATCGGAAAGGATCGGGCAACTGAGGCTGGCGCTGGAAAAATCCGGCATGTCCTCGCCCCCGGCCGCCGATATCCGGCAGTCAGTCTGGAGCAAGCTGACGCAGAACCTCGGCAATTCGACGCTCTGCCTGCTGACCGAAGCCACCGTCGGCGCGGTGCGCGCCGACCCGGCCCTGTCGAAGCTGCTCGGGCGCATGGGCGAGGAGGCCCGCGCGATCATGCGCGCGCACGGCATTCCCACCGAGGGGGCCGTGGAGCGGCCGGGCGGCGGGCAGTCCCCGGGGCTGATCGGCCACAAGCCCTCGATGCTGCAGGACTACGAGCGCGGCCGGCCGATGGAGATCGAGGCGCAGCTGATGGCCCCCCTCGCCTTCGGCCGGGCGGCCGGCGTCGCTACCCCGACTCTGGACGCCCTGATCCCCCTAGCTACTTTCAAAGCCGCCGCCAAGGGCCTGTACGCAATGAATTTTTTACACTGACGGTCCAGGCGGGAAACTGGCGCGAGGATTAGAATCGCCCCAGGGAGAGCTATGCCCAAACGACGAGCCGGAGTCAAAAAAGGCGCCAGGGCGGCAAGCCCGGCACAGATCGATACGGCGGTGCAACTCGTAGAGGCGCTGCCGGTGCCGGTGTTCTTCAAGAGCCGCGACGGCAAGTACCTCGGCGTGAACAAGGCCTGGGAGGAGTTCTTCGGCCTGTCGCGCGCGAGCTTCCTCGGCAAGCAGGTCAAGGACCTCTATCCGCAGAGCCCGGCGATCGCGCAGAAGCACCTCGAGATGGACGGCGAGCTCTGGCGCAAGCCCGGCGGCCAGAGCTACGAGGCCACGGTCACCGCGCGCGACGGCCGCGCGCGCGACACGATCTACTACAAGGCGACTTTCGCCAACGGCAGCGGCGAGGTCGCCGGGCTGATCGGCGCGATCGTCGACATCACGGCGCGCAAGCAGGCCGAGGCGAGCCTGCTCGAAAGCGAGCGGCGCTTCCGGCGCACCTTCGAGCTGGCGGGGTCCGGAGTCGCGCACATCGGCATGGACCGGCGCTTCCTGCGGGTCAACCGGCGCTTGTGCGAAATCCTCGGCTATCCGCAGGAGGAGCTTCTGCGCCTCACGGGCAGGCAGATCTCGCATCCCGACGACCTCGACGTGATCAATGCGCAGCGCCCCCGCCTCTACGCGGGAGAGATCGATTCGGTGCGCGTCGAGAAGCGCTATCTGCGCAAGGACGGCTCGATCGTCTGGGTATCGTTCACCATGGTGGTCGAGCGCGACGCCGCCGGCAAGCCGCAGTACGAAATCGCGTTTTTCGACGACATCACGGCGCGCAAGCAGGCCGAGGCGGCGCTGCGCGAGAGCGAGGAGCGCTTCCGCTCGGTGGTGGACTCCGCGAACGACGGCATCCTCGTCTACGACAAGCAGCTCAATATCGTTGCCGGAAACCTGGCCGCCGAGCGCATCCTCGGGCTGCCGCTGGCCAGGATCATCGGCGCCGCCGGCTTCACCTCGCTGCTGCCGTGCGTGCACGCCGACGGCTCGCCGGTCCTGCCCGATGATCGCCCGACGCGCCTCACCGTCAAAAGCGGCAAGCCGCTGACCGGGCAGATCGTCGGCATCTACCGCCCCGACAGCTCGATGAACTGGGTGGCGGTGAACACCGGGTTCCTCAGGCGCCCGGGCGAAGCCGACTGGTACGGCGTCGTCTCCACCTTCGGCGACATCACCAAGCAGCGCAATGCAGAGCTCGCGCTGAGCGCGAGCGAGGCGCTCTACCGGCAGACTTTCGAGCTCGCGACCGCGGGCATCGCCCACATCGATCTCAGCGGACGCTTCGTGTCGGTGAACCGCAGGCTGTGCGAGATTCTCGGCTACACGGAGAAGGAACTCATCGGGCGGGCGGTGAAGGAAGTCTCGCACGCCGAGGACCGCGACCTCGCCGATTCGCAGCGCATGCGCGTGCGCAGCGGCGACCGGCCATCGGTGCGCTTCGAGAAGCGCTACGTCAGGAAGGGCGGCCAGATCGTGTGGGTCGACCTCGCGGTGGCGCTGGCGCGCGACGCGCAGGGCCATCCGCAGTACGAGATCGCGCTGTTCGACGACATCACGGCGCGCAAGGCGGCCGAGGCGGCGCTGCGCGGGGCGCACGAGGAGCTGAAGCGCTCGAACGCCGAGCTCGAGCAGTTCGCCTATGTCGCCTCGCACGACCTGCAGGAGCCGCTGCGCATGGTGTCGAGCTACACCCAGCTCCTCATGCGCCGCTACGGCGACAAGCTCGACGGCGACGCAAAAGAGTTCACGGCGTTCATCGTCGACGGCGCGACGCGCATGAAGCAGCTGATCGAGGACCTGCTCGCCTACTCGCGCGTCGGCACCCGCGACAAGAACTTCAAGCCGGTCGAGGCCGGGTCGTCCCTCAAGCGCGCGCTCACCAACCTGCGCGCCGCGATCCAGGACTCGGGCGCCACGGTGACGCAGGACGGGCTGCCGACCATCCCCTGCGACGAAGTGCAGCTGGCGCAGCTGTTCCAGAACCTGATCGGCAACGCGCTCAAGTTCCGCAGGCCCGACGCTGCGCCCGCCGTGCACGTGGGCGCCGCGGACCGGGGCGCGGACTGGGAATTCACGGTGCGCGACAACGGCATCGGCATCGAGCCGCAGTACTTCGAGCGCATCTTCATGGTGTTCCAGCGCCTGCACGACAAGGGCGAGTACCCGGGAACGGGGATCGGCCTGGCGATCGTCAAGAAGGTGGTCGAGCGCCACGGCGGCCGCATCTGGGTGCAATCCCAGCTCGGCGCCGGCACCACGTTTCATTTCACGATGCCAAAAGAGAGGGAAGCCGCGAATGGATGACGCAACCAAGGGCAGCCGGCCGGTCGAGATCCTGCTGGTCGAGGACAACCCCGGCGACGAGCGCCTGACGCGGGAGGCCCTCAAGGAGGGCAAGGTCTACAGCAACCTGCACTGGGTGAAGGACGGCGTGGAAGCCATGCAGTTCCTGCGCCGCGAGGGCCGGTTCGCCGCCGCGATCCGCCCGGACATCATCCTGCTCGATCTCAACCTGCCGAAGAAGGACGGGCGCGAAGTGCTCGAGGAGATCAAGCAGGACGCCCAGCTGAAGTGCATCCCGGTGGTCGTGCTCACCACCTCGAAAGCCGAGGAGGACGTGCTCAAGACCTACGGCCTGCACGCCAACTGCTATGTCACCAAGCCGGTCGACCTCGACAAATTCATCCACGTGGTGAAGTCGATCGACGCGTTCTGGCTGTCGGTGGTCACGCTGCCGGGCGGCCAGCGCTGAACATGCGGCGCTTGAGCTTCATTTTGCTGGCCGCCCTTGCCCTTCCCGCCCGCGGCGAGGAAATTCGAGTGCTGTCCGGCGGCGCGGCGCGGGCGTTTGTCGAGCCCCTCGCCGCGACCTTCCCGGGGCATGCGGTGAAGCTCGAGTACCAGCCGATGGGCAAGCTGGTGCAATCTCTTGCCGGCGGCTACCGGGCCGACATGGTGATCGTGACGAGCGAGGTGCTGCCGCAGCTCGAGCGCGACGGCAGGGTGGCGGCGGGCGGCGGCAGGCCGGTCGCGCGCGTCGGCATCGGCGTGGCGGTGAACGAGAAGGCGCCGCTGCCCGACATTTCCACCCCGGAAGCCTTCAAGCGCACGCTGCTCGCGGCGCGCTCGGTGGTCTACATCGACCCGAAGACCGGGACCAGCGGGAAGCATGTAGCCGAGGTTTTTGAAAGATTGGGAATCGCCGCTGAAATGCGGGGCAAGAGCACGCTGGGCCAGGGCGGCTACATCACCGAGCCGGTCGGGCGCGGCGAGATCGAGCTCGGCATCCACCAGATCAGCGAGATCCTGCCGGTGAAGGGCGTGCGCCTCGCCGGCCCGCTGCCGCCCGAGCTGCAGAAGTACACCGTCTACGTCGCTGCGCCGGTTCTCGACAGCCAGAACAGGCCTGCAGTCGACGCCTTCATTGCGCATCTGGGCGCACCGCAGGCGCGCGCGCGGCTCGCGGCCTCCGGCTATACCCCGCCCGAGTGAGCGCGGAGCGCCCGGTCATTCTGGTGGTCGACGACGCGAGCGATCTCCTTGCGCTGACCACGAGAATGCTGGCGGACGACTACGAGGTGCTGACCGCCGAGGATGCCGGGACCGCGCTCGAGCTGGCAGCCGGCAAGCCGCGGCCCGACCTGATCCTGCTCGACGTCGAGATGCCGGGCGCCACCGGGTTCGACGCCTGCCGGGTGCTCAAGTCGGAAGGCAACACCTCCGACATCCCGGTGATCTTCCTCACCAGCAAGGCCGAAGCCGATGCCCAGCTCGAGGGCCTGGAGATCGGCGCGGTGGATTACGTCCTCAAGCCGGCCAACGCCGCGGTGCTGAAAATGCGCATCGGCCTGCACCTCGGCCTCTCCAACCGGCAGCAGGTGCTGGAGCGCGCGGTGGCGGAGCGCACCGTGCAGCTCGACAGGACGCGCACCGAGCTGATCCGGCGCCTGGCGCGCGTGATGGAGCTGCACGAGAGCTCGGCGGTGGGCAACCGGATCATGCGCCTTTCGCAATACGCCAAGCTGATCTCGCAGGCGGCGGGCGCCAAGCAGGCGGTCTGCGACATGATGATGAAGGCCGCGCCGCTGCACGATATCGGCAAGCTCGGCGTGCCCGCCGAGATCCTGCGCAAGCGCGAGCGGCTCTCGGTGCCGGACTGGGAGCAGGTGAAGCGCCACCCGAAGCTCGGCGCCGACATCATCGGCGAGCACGACGACCCGCTGCTGCAGCTCGCGCGCCAGCTCGCGCTTACGCACCATGAGCGCTGGGACGGCTCGGGCTACCCGGACCGCCTGCAGGGCAACGCCATCCCCTGGGCGGGACGGGTGATGGCGATCGCCGACAGCTTCGAGTCGATGACCAGCACCCAGTTCTACCGCGACGCGATGCCGATCGCGAAGGCAGCCGCGGAGATCATCTCCGGCAGCGGCAAGAAATTCGACCCGACGCTGATCGAGGCTTTCAAGCAGGCGCTCCCCGTCATGACCAAAGTGCGCGAAACTTACTCCGATGCCCTCGGCGACATGATCAATCTCGACTTCTCGCCGGCCCGCGGCGGCGCCGCGGCCAAGGAAAAAGCCATGGCCAAGGCCAACAAATGAGCAAGCTGTTCGACAAGCTGAAGGACGCCGACCGCCAGCGCGCCGGAGCGCAGCGCGACCGCATCGAGGCCGAGCGCAGCGCCGGCGAGGCGGTGCAGGCGAAGCTGGGCGAGGAGAAGCGCGGGCTGGACATGGCGCGCGAGCGCCAGGCGGCGGAAGTCGAGCTGCGGCGCATCGCCAATGTGCGCGCCGAGGCCGAGGCGAAGGCGGCGCGCGTGATCGCCGAGCGCCGGCGCGCCGAAGCGCAGGCTGCCGCCGAGGCGAAAGCGCGCGAGGAAGCGGAGAAGAAGGCCGCGGCGCTGGCCGAGGGCCGCCGCCAGAAGGAGGAGGAAGCCGCGCAGCACGCGCGCGAGCGGGCCGAGTCCGAGATCCAGGCGGCCGCGGCGATGCGCGAGCGCGCGGCGGCCGAAGAGCTGGCGCGGCGCGCGGCGCGCGAGCGCCTGCTGGCGGAGCAGCGAGCGCTCGAGGCGGCAAGAGAGCGCAAGGCCGGCGAGGACAAGCTCAAGCGCGATGCCGAGGCGCGCACCGCGGCGGAGGCCGAAGCGGGGCGCCTGGCAAAAGAGCGCGGCGACATCGAGCGCGCGCACCTCGAGCAGCAGCAGGCGCGCCGCAAGGCCGAGAAGCAGGCGGAGAAGCTCGCCGACGAGCGCCGCCGGCTGGAAACCGAGGCCGCGCAGCTCGCGCGTTCGCGCGCCGATGCCGAGGAGCAGGCGCGCGTTGCCGCGGAGGAAAGGATCGCCGCCGAGCGCAACGCCATGACGGCGGTGCGCGAGCGCGAAGCTCAGGACTCGCATGCCGCGCGGCGCGCGCAGGCGCGTGCCGACGCCGAGGCGGCGGCCATCGAGGCGGCGAAGGAGCGCCAGGCAGCCGGAACGCGCGCGCTGGAAGAGGCGAACTCGCGTATCGCCGCGGAGAAGCGCGCGACGACGCTGTCCGAGGAGCGCCGCGTCGTGGAGCTCGCGGCCGAGAAGAAGGCGCGCGAGCGCGCGGATGCCGAAGCCCAGGCGCTCGAGGCGGCGAAAGCGCAGGCCGCGGCGGAGCAGGCCGCCCGGCACGCTGCAGACGTGCGCGCCAACGTCGAGACCGAGGCGGCGCGCCTCGCGCGCGAGCGCGAGGCGATGGACGCCGAGCTGCGCCGCAGCGCCCAGCAGCGGCTGGAGGCCGAGGGCAACGCCGCGCAGGCGGCGCGCGAAAGCGAGGAACTCAAGGTGCGCGCGCTCGCCGAAGCGCAGGCGCGCATCGCGTCGGAGCAGGACCTCGCCGCCGCCGCGCGGGTGCGCGCCGAGGCGGAAGACCGCGTGCACGCCGCCGAGCTGCAATCGCGCATCGCCGCGGAGGAAGCGCTGCGCCGGCAGGCCGAACAGGCCGCCGCCGCGGAGAAGCAGGCGCTCGACGCGGCGCGCGAGCGCGCCGCGCTCGACGATGAGCTTCGCCGCGGCGCCCTGGCCCGGGCTGAGGCCGACCAGGACGCCATCAAGATTGCCCGGCAACGTGAAAAGGCGCAGACCAAGGCGGCCGCCGCGCTGCAGGCGCGGGTCGAGGCCGAGCGCAAGAGCGAGGCGCTCGCCGCCGAGCGCGCCGAGGCGGAGTCGCGCGCCACCGCGACGCTGCAGGCGAGGATCAGCATGGAGGAGATGCTGACGCGCAAGGCGCTCGATGCGGCGGATGCGAAGCGCCGCGCCGCGCAGGCGGCGCAGCAGCGCGGTGAAGCGCAACAGGAGCTCGGTCTCGCGCGCAGGGCGCATGCCGAAGCCGGCCGTGGAACCGACCAGCGCTGGATCATTGCCGCGGCGGCCGCGCTGGCCTTGGCTGTTTTCCTCGGAATTCTGGAAGTGCAACCCACTGCTGAAACTCGGGCTGCGCCGCTCACGTTGCGGCTGGATTACCAGCTCCAGTCCTACAAGCCGTAGAAGCGCTCGGCGTTGTCCGCGAACACGCGCTGGCGCGCGACCGAGTCGGGCAGCCATTCGAGCGCCGCGCCGATCAGCTCGAGGTCGTCGGGCGCGCCGCCGCTCCAGCCGGCGTGCGGCAGGTTCGAGCCCCACATCAGCCGGTCGGGAAAATCGCGCGCGAACAGCCTGACGATCGGCGCCACGTCCTTGAACCCCGCGTTCGGCAGCAGCCGGTAGAAGCTGCTCAGCTTGAGCACGAAATCCGGGCGCTTGTCGAGCAGTCGCAGCACCGCGCGCAGCCCCGGCGCGTTCGCGCCCTGCTGCTCCTCGATGCGCCCGAGATGCTCGAACACCACCGGCACCGGGGATTTCGCGAGCCGCGGCTCGAGCGCGACCCATTCCTCGCAGGCGTCGACGTTGATCTCGACGTGCCAGCGATGCGGCAGGCAGCGCTTCGCCACCTCCTCGAAGGCCTCCAGGCCCACGCTGCCGATGCGCGAGGTCATGAGGCGCGCGCCGACGAAGCCGCCGCGCGCCAGCTTCTCCAGCTCGACGTAGCCGATCTCGGGATGGATGGTGGCGACGCCGCGCGCCGCGACGCCGCTGGCGCGGCACTCGTCGAGCGCGTAGCGCGTGACCGAGTTGTCGAGGCCGTAGCAGCTTGCGTTGACCTGCACGCAGCGGCGGATGCCGAGCGCCTGCGTCCAGGCGAGGTAGTACTCGAGCGGATAGGGCAGAGGATCGAAAGTCCGGGTCGCGGCGAGCGGGAAGCCGCGCTCGAAAACATGGGCATGGCAATCGACCGTCCCGGAGACCGGCCAGGCGTCGCCGAGCCGCGCTCGCACTTCCTCGGCCGAAGGCGCCAGGCGCATGCCGTGCGATCGTAATCCAATTTGCATTTTGTGCGGTGCGGGAGTAGTTTTCGGCGCTTCTTGGAAAAGGAAAACCACCGCACCTCCTCGCGCGCGGCCCTGACCCTTACGGCCCTGGGCGTGGTGTTCGGCGACATCGGCACCAGCCCGCTGTACGCGGTCAAGGAAACCTTCTCGCCCGACCACGGCATTCCGCTCAGCGCGGCCAACATCCTCGGCGGCCTGTCGACGATCTTCTGGGCGCTGATGATCGTCGTATCGCTCAAGTACGTGGTGCTGATCATGCGCGCCGACAACAAGGGCGAGGGCGGCATCATGGCGCTGATCGCGCTCGCGCTCACCGCCATCAAGGACCGTCCCGAGTGGCGCACGCCGCTGCTCGCCATCGGCATTTTCGGCGCGTCGCTGTTCTACGGCGACGCGGTGCTGACGCCGGCGATCTCCGTGCTGTCCGCGGTCGAGGGCCTGGAAGTCGGCACCAGGGCCTTCAAGCCGTACGTCGTGCCGATCGCGGTCAGCGTGCTGATCGCGCTGTTCGCGTTCCAGGCGAGCGGCACCGGGACCGTCGGCAAGCTGTTCGGCCCGGTCACCATGGCGTGGTTTCTGGCCCTCGGCGCGGCGGGGATCCACGGCATCGCGCAGCAACCCGCGATCCTGGCCGCGCTCAATCCGGTGCACGCGCTCGCGTTCCTGACCAGCCACGGCGCCGCGTCGTTCGTCGTGCTCGGCGCGGTCGTCCTGGCGGTGACCGGCGCCGAGGCGCTGTACGCGGACATGGGGCACTTCGGCAAGGGCGCGGTGCGCATCGCCTGGTTCGGCCTGGTGGCGCCGGCGCTGGTGCTCAACTACTTCGGCCAGGGGGCGCTGCTGATGGTGAAGCCTGCGGCGGTGCAAAACCCCTTTTACCTGATGTTTCCCGGCTGGGCGCTCTACCCGATGGTGGCGCTCGCCACCGCAGCCACGGTGATCGCCTCGCAGGCGGTCATTTCAGGCGCCTATTCGCTCACCAAGCAGGCCGTGCAGCTCGGCTTCCTGCCGCGCATGACCATCGTCCACACCTCGGCGCGCGAGATCGGCCAGATCTACATTCCTTCGATCAACTGGCTGCTGTGCGCGGTCGTCATCGCCGCGGTGATCGGCTTCGGGTCGTCGTCACGCCTCGCCGGCGCGTACGGCGTCGCCGTGACGGCGACGATGCTCGTCGACACGCTGCTCACCTTCTTCGTGATCCGCTTCGGCTGGCGCTATCCGCTGTGGCTGTGCCTGTTCGCCACCGGCTTCTTCGTGATCACCGACCTGTCGTTTTTCACCGCCACGCTCCTCAAGATCGCCGACGGCGGATGGTTCCCGCTCGCCATCGGGGCCTGCGTCTTCTTCATCATGAGCACGTGGCGGCGCGGACGCCGGATCCTGTTCGAGCGGCTGCGCGCCGAGTCCGTGCCGCTCGCTCCGTTCCTGAAGTCGTTGTTTCTCGAGCCGCCGCAGCGCGTGCCGGGGACGGCGGTCTACCTGACCGCCACCCCTGAGACCACGCCTCATGCGCTGCTGCACACCCTCAAGCACTTCAAGGGGCTGCACCAGCGCGTCGTGTTCCTCTCGGTCGAGTTCCTCGACGTGCCGCGCGCCCCTTTCGAGCAGCGTCTCACCTGCGAGCGGCTCGGCCGCGACTGCTGGCGCGTGCGGGTGCGCTACGGCTTCATGAACCGGCCCGACGTGGTGCGCGCGCTGGAGGCGTGCAGCGCGCTGGGCCTCCAGATCGACTTCATGGACACGTCGTTTTTCCTGTCGCGCCAGACCATAGTGCCGGTGCGGGGGGCAAGCGGCATGGCGTTCTGGCGCGAGCGCTTGTTCGCCGCCATGTCGCGCAACGCGGGCAACGTTACCGAGTTCTTCAACATTCCGGCCAACCGCGCCGTCGAGCTCGGCACGCGCGTCGAAATCTAGTCTTCTTCAGCCACCAGGCGGTAGCCGACCCCGGTTTCGGTCAGCAGATGGCGCGGCTGGACCGGATCGTCTTCGAGCTTCTCCCTAAGCTGCTTCATATAGATGCGCAGGTAATGGGTATGCTCGACATGCGAGGGCCCCCACACCTCGCGCAGCAGTTGCCGGTGCGTGACCACCATGCCGAGGTGCTTCGCCAGGCAGGCGAGAAGGCGAAATTCCAGCGCCGTGAGATGGACCTCCGCGCCGTCGCGCTTGACGACGTGTTTTTCCAGGTCCGCGGAGACCTTGCCCAGCTTGAGCACCGGCTTGCCGGAGCCGGGCCGGGTGGCATGGCGCAGCGCCACGCGCACGCGCGCGAGCAGCTCGCCGACGCCGAAGGGCTTGGTGACATAGTCGTCCGCGCCGGCGTCGAGCGCTTCGACCTTCGAGCGCTCCTGCGCGCGCGCCGACAGCACCAGGATCGGCATCGGCGACCAGGCGCGAATGCGCCGGATCACGTCCACGCCGTCGATGTCGGGCAGGCCGAGGTCGACGATCGCCAGGTCGGGTTTCTGGCTGCCGGCGTCGATGGCGCCGCGCGCGCCGCTGCCGGCCTCGACCACGCGGTAGCCTTCGGTGGCGAGCGAGGTGCGCAGGAACCTGCGGATCTCCGGCTCGTCCTCGACGACGAGGATCGTCCCCCGGGTTTCGGTCATGCTTCCCGCGGCACCCGCGGCGCCGGCTCGACCGGCAGGGTAAAGCGGAACGCGGCGCCGCCTTCGGCGCGCGTCTCCGCCCAGATGCGCCCGCCGTGCAGGCGCACGATGGCGCGGCAGATGGCGAGCCCCAGCCCGACGCCGGCGACAGCGCCCTCGGTATTGCCGCGATGGAACTTGGCGAACAGCTGCTCGGGATCCCCTGCCGGCAATCCGGGCCCGGCGTCCTCTACGGAAACCAGCAGGCTGTCGTCCTGCTGGTCGACGCGCAGCGTGATGCGCGTTCCGGGCGGCGTGTGCTTGGCGGCGTTCTCGAGCAGGTTGGCGAGCACCTGCTCGATGAGCGCGGCGTCGACGCGCACCAGCGGCAGCTCCATCGGCAGGTCGACCTCGACCAGGTGCGACTCCAGGCGGTCCTGCAGGCGGCGCAGCACCGAGCCGGCAATTTCGCTCATGCTGTGCCAGTCGCGGTTGAGCGCGATCGCCCCCGCCTCGAGGCGCGTCATCTCGAGCACATTGCCGACCAGGCCGCCCATCTGCTGCGATTGCTCGAAGATGCTCGCCGCCAGCGCCTTGCGCTCGTCGGCGCCGAGGCGCTCGCCGCGCTCCACCAGGCTGGACGAGGCACCGGAAATCACCGCCAGCGGCGTGCGCAGGTCGTGCGAGATCGAGGCGAGCAGGGCGTTCCTCAGGCCCTCGGTCTCGGCCTCGACCTGGGCGCGCTGCGCCTGCTCGGCGAGGAGCGCGCGCTCGAGCGCGATCGCGATCTGCCCGGCGAAGGTCTCGAGCAGATGGAACTGCTCGGGCAGCAGCACCCGCCGGACGTTCGCGGGAAGCACCGCCAGCACGCCGAGCACCGCTTGAGAGCCTTTCAAGGGCAGGTATACGGATTCGGCGGAAGGCAGCGTGTCGGTGCCAAGGCCCGCGGGCTCGCCGTGGTCCTGCACCCATTGCGCGACAGCGAGGTCCGCGCCGCGCAGCGAGCCCGGCGTGCTCGCGCCGCGCGGGTGGCGAATGCGTCCCGCGGCGTCGGGAAACAGCACCACGGCCTGGCTTTCGAACACTTCGCTTACATGCCGCACAGCGGCGCGCGCCATCGGCTCCTGGCCGCGCGTGGCGGCAAGCTCGCGGGTCATGGCATAGAGCATTGCGGTGCGCCGCTCGCGCTGGCCGGCGACGTTCGCCTGCAGGCGCACGCTTGCGGTGAGGTTGGAGATGATCAGCGCGACCGTCAGCATGATCGCGAAGGTGATGAGGTACTGGACGTCGCTCACGGCGAAGCTCAGCAGCGGCGGCACGAAGAAGAAATCAAACGCGGCCAGCGCAAGGAAGGAGGTGGCGATCGCCGGGCCGCGGCCGAAGCGCACGGCGACCAGCACCACCGCCAGCAGGTACACCATCGCGATGTTCACCAGCTCGAAGTGCGGGCTGATGAGGGCGCCGAGCCCCGTCCAGAGCGCCGTCGCCGCCACGCCCCAGGCGTAGCCGGGCCAGCGCCTCTTCGTTCCGGGGTGGGCGGCGCCCAGATAGGCGCGGCTGCGGGCGAGGAAGGGGTTGCGCAGCGCGCTCGCCTCGTCGCCGCCGCCTACGACAAGGATGTCGATCCCCTTGGTTCCCGCGACCAGCTCGCCGTAGGTCGACGGCTGGAACAAGCGCCGCCACAGCGGCCGGCGCGGGCGGCCGATGACGATGCGCGTGACATTGCGCTCCTGGGCGTAGTTGGCGATTTCCGCGCCGGCCGATGAGCCGCCCAGGGTCACCGCCTCCGCGCCGAGCGACTCGGCGAGCCGGAGCAGCGCGATGCGGCGGTTGCGCTTCTCGTCCGACAGGCGCAGCAGCTCGGGCGTTTCGACATAAACGACGATCCAGTCGGCGTGCAGCGCCGTCGCCATGCGCTTGCCGGCGCGCACCAGGCGCTCGCCCTGCTCGTCAGGGCCGATCGCGACCAGCAGCCGCTCGCCGGCCGCCCAGGTGGCGCGGATGCCCTGGCCCTCGCGGTATTCCCGCATCGCGGCGTCGACGCGGTCCGCGGTGGTGCGCAGCGCCAGCTCGCGCAGCGCGATGAGGTTGCCCTTGCGGAAGAAATTCTCGATCGCGTTGCGCGCCTGCTCGGGGATGTACACCTTGCCCGCCTGCAGCCGCTCGAGCAGCACGTCGGGCGGCGTGTCGATCATCACCACCTCGTCGGCGCGCTCGAACACGCTGTCGGGGACGGTTTCCTGCATGCGCACGCCGGTGATCCCGGCGACGATGTCGTTCAGGCTCTCGACGTGCTGCACGTTGACCGTGGTATGCACGGTAATGCCCGCCTCGAGGAGCTCCTCGACGTCCTGCCAGCGCTTGGCATGCCGCGGCCGCGGCTCGCCCTCGAGCGGATTGCTGTGCGCGAGCTCGTCGACCAGCAGGATCTGCGGCTTGCGCGCGAGCGCGGCGTCGAGGTCGAAGTCGCGCAGCGCGGCGCCGCGGTAAGCGATGTGCCGGTACGGCAGCCGCTCGAGTCCCTCGAGCAGAGCCTCGGTCTCGGCGCGGCCGTGCGGCTCGACGTAGCCGACGACGACGTCCACGCCTCTCGCCTTGAGCGCGCGCGCGTCTTCCAGCATGGCGTAGGTCTTGCCGACGCCCGCGGTCGCCCCGAAGAACACCTTCAGCTTGCCGCGCTTCGCCTTCGCTTCTTCGCGCTGCACCCGGGCGAGCAGGGCATCGGGGTCCGGGCGCACGGCGCTCATGCGGCTACTTTAGCGCATCGAGGGCCAGATTTAGCTTGAGAACGTTGACGCGCGGCTCGCCGAGCACGCCGAAAGTGCGCCCTTCGGTATGCAGGCTTACCAATTGGTTGACTGCCTCCTCCGTCAGCCCGCGCGCCCTGGCGACTCGCGAAACTTGGAAGTGAGCAGCTTCGGGGCTGATGTGCGGATCGAGCCCGCTCGCCGAGGCGGTCACCAGGTCGACTGGAACCGGTTTGCCTTCGAACTGCTTCAGCCGTTCCGCTACCGCCTCGGCGAGCGCCTTGTTCGTCGGCCCGAGGTTCGAGCCCGACGAGGACGCGCCGTTGTAAGGCTGCGGCGAGGTTGCGGAGGGCCGGCTCCAGAAATACTTCGGGTCGCTGAACGGCTGGCCGATCAGCTCCGAGCCGACCGCCTTGCCGTTCACTTCGATCACGCTGCCCGTCGCCTTACTCGGGAAGAGCTGCGCGAATGCCGTGACGATCAGGGGGTAAAGGACTCCCGTGATGACAGTGAGAACCAGGAAGGCCAGCGCAGCGGGGCGCAGTTCTTTAAACATAGGTGATGAGAACATCGATCAGCTTGATGCCGATGAACGGCACGACGATGCCGCCGAGGCCGTAGATGAGCAGGTTGCGGCGCAGCAGGGCCTCGGCGCCGACCGGCCGGTAGCGCACGCCCTTCAGCGCGAGCGGGATGAGCGCGATGATGATGAGCGCGTTGAAGATCACCGCCGAAAGGATGGCCGACGACGGCGTCGCGAGGTGCATCACGTTCAGCGCATTGAGCTGCGGGTAGGTCGTCGCGAAGGCGGCCGGGATGATGGCGAAGTACTTGGCGACGTCGTTGGCGATCGAGAAGGTGGTGAGCGAGCCGCGCGTGATGAGGAGCTGCTTGCCGATCTCGACCACCTCGATGAGCTTGGTCGGATTGGAGTCGAGGTCGACCATGTTGCCGGCCTCTTTCGCCGCCTGGGTGCCGGAGTTCATCGCCACCGCGACATCGGCCTGCGCGAGCGCCGGGGCGTCGTTGGTGCCGTCGCCGCACATCGCGATGAGCCGGCCCTGCGCCTGATGCTCGCGGATCAGCTTGAGCTTCGCCTCGGGCGTCGCCTCGGCAAGAAAGTCGTCCACTCCCGCCTCGGCGGCGATCGCCATCGCGGTGAGGCGGTTGTCGCCGGTGATCATGACGGTCTTGATGCCCATGCGCCGCAGCTCGGCGAAGCGCTCCTTGATGCCGCCCTTGACGATGTCCTTCAGCTCGATGACGCCGAGCGCGTGCGGGCCTTCGGCGACGACGAGCGGCGTGGAGCCGCGGCGCGCCATGGCTTCAACCAGGCTGGTGACCTCGGCAGGGAAGCGGCCCCCCTGGGCCTCGACCCAGGCGCGCAGCGCGTCGGCTGCGCCCTTGCGCACGCGCCGCTCGCCGATGTCGACGCCGCTCATGCGCGTGTTCGCAGAGAAGGGAATGAATTGCGCGCCGAGCGACTTCAGGTCGCGCTCGCGCAGGCCGTAGCGCTGCTTGGCGAAGACGACGATCGAGCGGCCTTCGGGCGTTTCGTCGGCGAGAGAGGCGAGCTGGGCCGCGTCGGCAAGCGCCTCGCTCGTCACGCCGGGTGCCGGGGCGAACGCAGCGGCCTGGCGGTTGCCGAGCGTGATGGTGCCGGTCTTGTCGAGCAGCAGCACGTCGACGTCGCCGGCGGCTTCGACCGCGCGGCCCGAGGTGGCGATGATGTTCGCCTTGATCATGCGGTCCATGCCGGCGATGCCGATCGCCGAGAGCAGGCCGCCGATGGTGGTCGGGATGAGGCAGACGAGCAGCGCCACCAGCACCGTGATCGAGACCGGGGTTCCCTGGGCGGCGGCCGTTACCGCGAACACGGAAAACGGCAGCAGCGTCGCGCAGGCGAAGAGAAAGATCAGCGTGAACTTGGCGAGCAGGATGGAGAGCGCGATCTCGTTGGGCGTGCGCTGGCGCTTGGCGCCTTCGACCAGGGCGATCATGCGGTCGAGGAAAGTCTCGCCCGGGTTCGCGGTGATGCGCATCACCAGCCAGTCGGACAGCACGCGCGTGCCGCCGGTGACCGCGGAGCGGTCGCCGCCCGATTCGCGCACCACCGGCGCCGACTCCCCCGTGATGGCGGCCTCGTCGACCGTGGCCGCGCCCTCGATGATCTCGCCGTCGCCGGGGATGACTTCCCCGGCCGGCACGTACACGAAATCGCCCTTGCGCAGGGCCGATCCCGGCACGCTGCGCCAGGATTGCTTGTTGGCGGGATCCGACAGCTTTTTCGCCATCACGTCGCGCCGCGTGCCGCGCAGCGCGGCGGCCTGCGCCTTGCCGCGCCCTTCGGCGACGCTTTCGGCGAAGTTGGCGAACACGACGGTGAACCAGAGCCATAGAGCCACCGCGAGAACGAAACTGGAGCTCTCCTTTCCGGTGCCGACGAACCAGATCAGCGTGACCAGCAGGCTGCCGACCCACACCACGAACATCACCGGGTTGCGCCATTGCACGCGCGGATTGAGCTTGATGAAGGATTCCAGCGCCGCGCGCTGCACGATGGGTGCGCTGAGCGTGCGGATGTGGGTGGTCATCTCAGCGGCTCCAGAGTTGCAGATGCTCGACGATCGGGCCGAGCGCGAGCGCGGGAACGAAGGTCAGCGCGCCGAGGATCAGGATCGTGCCGACGAGAAAGGCGATGAACAGCGGCGTATGCGTAGGCAGCGTTCCCGGGCTCGCCGGGACCAGTTTCTTGCGCGCCAGGCTGCCGGCGATGGCGAGCACCGGCACGATGAGCCAGTAGCGCGAGATCCACATCGCGATGCCGAGCGCCGTGTTGTAGAAGGGCGTATTCGCGCTCAGCCCCGCGAACGCGCTGCCGTTGTTGTTGCCGGCCGAGGAGAAGCCGTACAGGATCTCCGCGAAGCCGTGCGCGCCGGGGTTGGCGATGCCGGCCTTGCCCGGCTCGACGAGCACGGCGAGGCCGGTGCCGATCAGCACCACGGCGAACGGGAACAGCACCGCGAGCGAGGCCATCTTCATCTCGAAGGACTCGATCTTCTTGCCGAGGTATTCCGGCGTGCGGCCGACCATCAGCCCGGCGACGAACACCGCGACGATCGCGAACACCAGCATGCCGTAGAGCCCCGAGCCGACACCGCCGAAGATGATCTCGCCGAGCTGGATCAGCGCCAGCGGCGCGAGGCCGCCGAGCGGCGTGAACGAGTCGTGCATCGCGTTGACGGAGCCGTTGGACGCCGCCGTAGTCGCGGTCGCCCAGATGGCGGAATTGGTAATGCCGAAGCGGACCTCCTTGCCCTCCATGTTTGGAGCCAGACCCAACGCCGGGTTGCCCGCCTGCTCGGAGAGCAGGCACAGCGCGAGGAAGCCGACGAATACCACCGTCATGGCGGCGAGCAGCGCCCAGCCCTGACGGGGGTCGCCGACCATGCGGCCGAAGGTGTAGCAAAGCGCCGCCGGGATGAGCAGGATCGCGAGCATCTCGAGGAAATTGGAAAGCGGCGTCGGGTTCTCGTACGGGTGCGCCGAGTTGGCGTTGTAGAAGCCGCCGCCGTTGGTGCCGAGCTGCTTGATCGCGATCTGCGAGGCGGCCGGCCCGAGCGGAAGGGTCTGTTCTCTTGTGCTCAGCTTTTTGCCTTCCTGCTCGAACTCGAGCGGCTGCTGCACCAGGTCCACCGTCTTGTAGGGCTCGAAGGTCTGCACCACGCCTTGCGTGACGAGGACGCCGGCGAGCAGGAGCGAAAGCGGCAGCAGGATGTAGAGGGTCGTGCGCGTCAGGTCCGCCCAGACATTGCCGATGCCGTTCGTCTGCTTGCGCGCGAAGCCGCGCGTCAGCGCGATCACCACCGCCATCCCGGTCGCCGCCGAGAAGAAGTTCTGCACGCCGAGCCCCAGCATCTGCGTGAGGTAGCTCATCGTCGACTCGCCGCCGTAGCCCTGCCAGTTGGTGTTGGTGATGAAGCTCACCGCGGTGTTGAACGACGAGTCCGCCGAGACGGCGCCGAATTTCTGGGGATTGAGGGGAAGCAGGTGCTGCAATCGCTGAATGAAATAAGTAAACAAAAACCCGATCGCGTTGAACCACAACGTTCCCCATAGATAGCGCTTCCAGTCCATCTCCTCTTCAGGCCGCGCTCCAGCCGTGCGGTAGACGAGGTTCTCGAGCGGCGCGAGGAACCGGTAGCGGCCCTCGTACACGTTGGCCATGTAGGCGCCGAGCGGCTTGACGAGCAGGAGCAGCACGCCGAGGTAGATGGCGCATTGCAGGAGCGCGTTTATCAGAAATCCTCCGGGTTGAGGAGGGCGTAGACCAGGTACGCGGCCAGGCCGATCGCCAGCGCGAGGGCGAGGATCTCCAAGCCGCTCACGATTTGCGCTCCATCAGGCGGTCGCACAAAGCGCCGAGCCCCAGCGTCGCGACGAACAGCGCTGCCGTAAGCACGATGAAAAGCAGGTCCATTTCCATGACGGCGGAGTACTTTAGGCGTGCCGGCGTAAAAACGGCGTTAATCCTGACGACCGATGCCTTTCGGACCATTGCTCATGCGAACCGCGCCACAAATCGTGCAACGCCGTGGTTCCAACCTACGAGCTGGCCGCTTCCCTCCCTTCGAAGCGGCTCTAGCCCCGGCGCCGCCCCCTAGCGGCCGGGGCTTTTTTTAAAGAGCTATAGGAGCGCGAACATCGCGATGACCGCGGCGGCCATGACCGCGACCGCGAGCCAGCCGAGGAACTTGAGCCGGCGCTTGACGATGAAAGGCCCCATCACTTCCGGCTTCCCCGCGAGCAGCATCATGATCGTCATGATCGGAACGGCAATGACGCCGTTCACGATCGCCGCCCACACCAGCGCTTTCATGGAGTCGATTCCGGACAGGACGATCAGCACTCCCAGCACCGTCGCGACGGTGAGGACGGCATAGAAGCCGCGCGCTTCCGCCAGGGTCAAGCCCAGACCGATCGGCCAGCGGAAGGTCTCGGCGACGGCATAAGCCGCGGAGCCTGCAAGCACCGGCACGGCGAGCAGCCCGGTGCCGATAATCCCGGCGGCGAACAGCGCGAACGCGAACCCACCGGCAAGCGGCCGCAGCGCCTCCGCGGCCTGCGCCGAGCTCTGGATGTCGGTGATGCCGGCAACATGCAGCGTCGCCGCCGTGGTGAGCATGATGCAGAAGGCGATCAGGTTCGAGAACATCATGCCGACGTAGGTGTCGGTCTTGATGCGCTGCAGGTGCTCGCGCGCCTGCCCCGGGGCGTCCTTCAGCGGCTCGTGGCCGGGGGTGGCGCGCTGCTCCTCGACTTCCTGCGACGCCTGCCAGAAGAACAGATAAGGGCTGATGGTGGTGCCCAGCACGGCGACCAGCATGGCGATGTAGTCGGCCCTCCACAGCAGCTGCGGAATGAGCGTGTCGCGCAGGCTCTCGAGCGGAAACCGCACCACCAGCACCGTGCCGACATACGCGAACAGCGCGAGCGTGAGCCACTTGAGCAGCGGCGCGTAGCGCGGAAACGGGATGAAGATCTGCAGCGTGAGCGACAGCAGGGCGAAAAACACGATGTAAATGGCGCTCTTGCCGCCCGCGAGCAGCACCAGGGCGTCGCCCATCGCGCTCAGATCGGCGGCGAGGT
>Ga0070697_100001229_pt1 | contig 19342 bp, 17 predicted proteins | sample KBSK1501metaG_FD_65475 | JGI IMG/M metagenome (GOLD analysis project Ga0070697, IMG submission 65475) | Corn, switchgrass and miscanthus rhizosphere microbial communities from Kellogg Biological Station, Michigan, USA - KBS K1-50-1 metaG | ecosystem: Host-associated > Plants > Roots >... | reverse complement strand
CCCGAGGATCAACGCGGCCGCCAGCAGGCGCTTCCGCCGCGCGTCGGTGAAGGTGAGGTGCCCGATGGTCAAGGCCGCGCGCAGGACCCCGGGCACCCGGGCGGCGACGCGCGGGGGTGGCTCACCCGACGACGGGGACATCCCCGATGACCTCCAGAAACAGATCCTCGAGCGAAGGACGCCGCGCGGCGAGGTGATAGAGGCCGATGCCCTGCGCGGCCAGCCAGCGCGTCATCTCCGGCAGGTGTTCCTCGCCGTCGACGCGCAGACGCACGAAAGCGCCGTCCTCACGCAGGTCGCGACCGAAACGGGCCAGCGCCGCCAGGACGTCCGGCGAGGTCCGCTCCAGGCGCAGCTCGACCTCGAGGTCGCGATCGGCCACGCCCAGGGCCATCTCCCTCACGACCCGGCCATCCTTCACGAACACGACCCGGTCGCACGTCACTTCCACTTCACTCAGCAGGTGAGAGTTCAGGAACACCGTGGTCCCGGCCGCGCGCAGCTCGCGGATGACGTCGCGGACGAGCCGCCGGCCCAGGGGGTCGAGACCAGAGGTCGGCTCGTCGAGGAAGACGAGTTGCGGTTCGCCCAGGAGCGCCTGGGCGAGGCCCAGCCGCTGCTTCATGCCCTTGCTGTAGTCGCGGACACGGCGATGCCCGGCCTCGCCGAGGCCCACGCGAACCAGCAGCTCCGTCACGTGCGTGTCGAGCCCGCGACGGGAAAGGCCGAGCAGGCGCGCGTGGAAGCGCAGCAGCTCGCGCGCCTCGAGCCATTCGTGGAAGGCGAAGTGCTCGGGCAGGTAGCCCACGCGGGCCCGGCCCGCCGGGGCGCCGAGCGCGGCCCCGAGGAGCCGTCCGCTGCCGGAGGTGGGACGGACGAGACCGAGGAGCATCTTCATCGACGTGGTCTTGCCCGCGCCGTTCGGGCCCAGGAAGCCGAAGATCTCGCCTCGAGGCACGGAAAGGCTGAGGTCGCACACGGCGGCCGTGTCACCGAAGTCCTTCCGCAGCCCGCGCGCCTCGAGGGCGAGATCCGCCACGTCGCCTATCGGATGGACTGGGCCATCTCGAGGATCTCGATGCCCTGGCCCGGCCCGTCGAGGGCGAAGATCTCGCCCCCGTCCGCCCAGAGCAGAACGGAACGCCAGCGGCCGGAGCGAGGCGTTCCGTCCGCCGACGCCCTCGGCGGTTGCATGGAAGTGACGAGCAATCCCTTCTGTCCTCCCACTTCGACCTCGCGGAAGGTGCCGCCCTGGGCCGGGATCGGCACCAGGAGGGTGCTCCGCCAGTCGATCGTCCGAGCGAAGAGGCGCGCTTCTTCCGCGGTCATCCCCGTCATGCGGAGTCCCAGCGTGCCCAGGCGGGCGAGGTCGACGCCCTCCGGCACCTCGATCTCCGGGTTGCGTGACTGGAGCAGCATGAAGTCGTCCGGGCCCCGGTGATAGCGCATCATCACCACCGGCGGCGCCTGGACCTGGATCGCGGCGCCGTTCCACGAGGCGGGGATGTCGGGGTCGTCGACGCCCACGGCTCGCGCGACCAGCTCGACCTTCGACACGTCGAGGCTCACCCGGAAAGCGCCGGGGTGGCCGACCGAGACCTCGGCGAGCGCCGCTCCGCGCGGCAGGACGGACGGCTGCCGGACGCCAATGCCGGCCGCGGCGGAAGCGGCTTCGGGACCGTCGACCGGCTCGGGCTTGCGCGCCGGTTCGATCACCTCGACCTGCTCGGACACGAGCGATTTCAGGTCGAGGCCGCCCCGCTGGAGACGAGCCAGGCGATCCGGGTCGACCGGCACGGCCGCAAACCGCTTCACGCGGAACAGATCCAGGAAGTTGCGCGCGGCCGCCCGCACGGGGGGCAGCGTGAAGGCGAGGCCGACCGTAGCCGCGAGGGCGGCCCCGGCGAGCACGGGAACGGCGCGACCCCGGCGGCCGGCGGCCGGCTGCGCCTCCGCCACCTCGATCTCGCGGAGGCGTCGCTTCAAGTCCTCGGCGAATTCGCCGCGCGGCTCCTCGTGGAAGCGGGAAAGGAAATCATCGCTCATCATTGTCCTCCTGCGTCCCACGCGGCCCTCAGCCCGGCGATCGTGCGGTGCAGAATCGTACCCACGTTCGACTCGCTGAGGCCCGTGAGCTTCGCGATGGCACGGTTGGTCGCGCCCGCCCCGAACTTGAGCGCCAGCAACTCCCGCTCGCGCGGCGGCAGCCCGCCCATCAGGGCCCCGAGCCGCCGCAGGTCGCTCCGCCGCACCGCCACCGTCTCGGGCGTTTCGTCGCTCTCGGCGTGAGCGTCGTCGATCGGCAGCTCGAGACGGGTGCGGCGGAAGTAGTCGATCGCGACGTTGCGGGCGATGGCGAGGATCCAGGTCGAAGCCGCGGCGCGGTCCCGGCGGTACCGGCGTCGCGCTCGCCAGGCCTTCTCGAAAGCGAGCGCGGTCAGGTCCTCGGCCGTCGCGCGGTCACCGATGCGGTAGCGGAAGAAGTTGTAGACGCGAGGCAACTCCTCCTCGTAGACCGCGTTCCAGTCGACCGGCTCCGGCCCGACGGTGCCGACGAGCCATCCAAGGAGCCGCGTCCCACCCATGCTGATCTGATATACGGAGGCGGACGCAGAGTATCACAGCGGTGCGCCCACCTTGGTATCGAAATCGCCCATCGACCGTCACGTTCCGGTGTCGAACACGCGGATCTCCGCGCCGGGGTTCGCACGGTGAGGCACGGCGACGAAGAGGCGCCGCAGCTCTCCGGAGAAGAGACCCGTCCGGGCCCCGGCCGCCGTCGGGACCTTCGCCAGCTCGGTGTAATGGTCGGGGTCGCTCTGACCGTACACGATGATCGAGCCGGCCCCGAAGCAGCCATACAGACGCTGTTGCGCGACGTCGTAGAAGAGGTCGTCCGCATCGCCGTCGGCGTGCAGCGTCGCGACCTCCTTGCCGGTCTGGGTGTCGAAGACGACCAGATGCGGGGGCTTGCGCGTCAGCACGAAGAGCCGATGGTGGGACGCGTCGAGGGCCATCGGGAAATTGGCGGCGCCCGCGCTCACCGGCCACGTGGCCACCACGGCGTTTCGGTTGGCGTCGACGACCGCGACCTTCTGCCGCGACGCGACGTTCACGAAGATCCGGCCCGAAGCCGCGTCCAGCTGGAACGACTCCGGGTGCGCGTCGAGGGCGACGTCGGGCAGGCGGGCACGCTTCGCCGTGTCGTAGGCACCGAGCGCTCCATCCCCGTACCCGACGTAGAGCCGCTTGCGCTCGGCGTCGTAGCGGAGGTTGTCGGCGTCCTCGCCGAAGGCGATCGTCTTCGCGGGCTTGAGCGAAGCGCCGTCGAGAAGCGTGACCACGCCGTCCCCGCCATTGGCCACCGCCACCGTGTTCGTCTCGGGCAGATAGGCCAGACCCTGGGGTTCCTTGAATCCGGCCACGCGTTGAACCCGTTGCCCCTTCTTGAGGTCGATCACCTCGACCGTGTCGCTGCCGAGAGCGGCCACGAACAGCCGCCGGCCGGCCAGGTCCACCGCGAGATGGTCGATCCTTCCCTCGACGCCGGGCAGCGGAATCGTCTGGATGAGCCGCAGCGGCCCCGTATCCGTCGCGGCCCGAGTCAGGTCGCCCCCCGCGGCCATGAAAACGGCGAGCAGGACCATCGGGATCTGTCGCTTCATCGGTATCTCCAAGTCAAAGGCGGATCGTGTACTGGAGCTTCGCCGATCCCTTGTCGAAGCTGGGCAGATAGTCGCCGTCGAACCTCCGGTACCAGCCGCGGCTGACCACGAAGAAAAGGTCGTTTCCGGGCCTCAGGATCCAGCGGAAACGGCTCTGGAAGCCGAGGATTCTCGACGGGCTGTCGTACTGCACGAGGTTGGACCACGTGACGTTCGGCGAGAAGTTGTAATCGAGACGCCCGGAGTAGAGCTGCGTGACGAAGCTTCCCTGCGGCAGCGAGGCCTCGTCTCGCTCCATCTGCACGACGACCGCCAGGTGGATGCTCGGCTTCAGCGTGAGAACCGGCTGGTATTGCCGCAGGCTCCCGCGGTAGAAGCCTCCCCACCGAAAGGCGAAATCCACCACCCAGGGCCGCTTCGTTGCCGTGTTCACCTCGGTCCGAAACCGCGTCGTTCGGTACGAGCCGGGAGGGATGACGACACCGGGCTGGATCTCGAAGGGCGCGTCGAGGCGCTCGAAGGTCGGAATGTAGTTCCACTCGAGGTGCTCCCCCGATTCGGTCCGGACGTTGAAGGGGGCCGTGAAGACCCGCCAGTTCTCGACCCGGCCGTGCAGGTTGGTGATCAGCGTGGGCTCCACCTCGAAGAAGAACTGACGGATGCCGAAGCGTTCCGGTCGGGGCTGGAACGCCACGTAGAGATCGGTCGAGTGGATCCCCGTCCGCGGGACGAATCCCATCGCCGGTTGGAAGTTCTCTCCGATGCGCTTCCCGCTCAGCATCACGTTCCACAGATCGTTGGGGTAGTCAAGCTCGAAACCCGCGGCGTAGTCGACCTTGCCGGAGGCGCCGTCGTCCGTCCGCAGGCCGTAGAGGCTGAGGCTCAGGCTCTTCCCACCCCGGAAGTGGGACGTCGCGAAGCGCGCATCGAGGCCGATCAGGCTGTTGTCGCCCGCGCCGGTCGGATTCCCGCGCGTCGCGATGGCCCCGACGAAGGATTGCTCGAAAAAGTTCTTGCTGGCGCGCACGGCGAAGAGGTTCTGGGGGGAGAGCGGGCCTTCCTCCAGCGTCGTGCGTCGCGTCTCGACATCCAGAAGACCGACGTTCAGGCCGGCCTGCCGGCCCGACACCTTGAGTCCGAAGAGGATCGGCACCTCCTGTCCGTTCAGGAGGCCGACGGTGCGGCTGAAGAACGGGATCAGATCCGGGTTCTGGCTCCCGAGCCCGGCCACCTCGAAGACACCCGCGCCCTCCAGGAAGAAGGTCCTTTTCTCCGGAAAGAACAGCTCGAAGCGCGTCAGGTTGATCTGCCGGGCATCGACCTCCGTCTCGGCGAAGTCCGTGTGGATCGTGAGCGAGGCCGTCATGCTGGCGGTGATGCTCTTGAAGACGTCCACGCCGGCCTTGAGCTTGCCGTGGTCGTTCTGCTCGCCGCCCGAGACGAAGGGACGGATGTCGAGGCCCCGCCCCTGCTGCAAACCGGTCAGCCCCGTGAGTTGCCCCGCGGCGGCGAGGTTCCCGATCCAGGTGTCCCGGCGGGGACTCGCCCACCGGTCTCGCTCCTGGAGCCGCTTGATCTGCCGCTCGATGTTGAAGCCCCAGACCGTCTGACCGGGCTTGAAACGCAGGCTCTTGAACGGAATGGCAATCTCCGCGACCCAGCCTTTGTCCGTGATGCGAGTGCGCGCGTCCCAGATCGCATCCCATTCGTAGGTCAGCACCTGCGCGTTGTTCGAGATCTGGCCGTCGGCCCGGGCGCCGGCCGGGTTGACCACGAAGAAGAAGCCGTTCTTGTGATCGAAGAAGGGGTCGAGCACGATGGTGATCCGGTCGTCCACCTCGAGGTCGGCATCGCGGCCGAGCTGCGTGGACACGATCGCCGAGGGCGTTCGGTCGCGGCAGGTCACCCCGATGTAGAGGTTGTCGGCGTCGAACAGGACGCGCACCTCCGTCTCTTCGCTGGCGGGCGAGCCCTCCTTCGGATCGCGCTGGAGCAGCGGGCCTATCGGCGTCGCGCGCGTCCAAGCCGCTTCGTCGAGCACCCCGTCCACTCGGATCCCCTCGCCGGCGCCAACGGCGGCGACGGGTGGATCTGCCTCGCCCGCGGCGGCGCGCGGCCCGACCAGGACCAGGGCGGCCATGCTGGCGACGAGCACTCTCATTCGGATTGACCCGGCAAGGAAGGCATCTCCCGTGGCAGGGAGATGCGGAAGGCGCTGCCCTCACCTTCCTTGCTCTCGACATCGATGCGGCCGCCGTGAGCCGTGACCCCCCAGTGAGCGAGGGAGAGGCCCAGACCGGCCCCACCCTCCTCGCGCGACCGGCCCTTGTCGACCCGGTAGAAGCGCTCGAAGATCCTCTCGCGATGCGCGGACGGAATCCCGGGACCCTCGTCGATGACCTCGACCTGGGCCGTCGCCGCATCGCCGGTCACGACGACGCGAATGCGGCTACCTTTGGGGCTGTACTTGATCGCGTTGTCCACGACGTTTACCAGAGCTTGACGAAGGACCAGCCGATCTGCTTCGACGAGCACCGGTTCGCTTCCCTCGACGCCCAGCGCCTGCTCTTTCTCCTCGCCAAGGACCCCCAAGTGGGCAGCCACCTCCCGGGCAAGGACCAGGAGGTCCACGTCCTCGCGATGGAGAGGCACCTCGCCGGCGTCCGCCCGCGACAGGGAGAGAAGCGTGTCGACCAGCAACGTGAGGCGGTCGGCCTCCTCGAGGATGCTCCCGATGATCTCCCGATACGCCTGCTCGCTCGGATGGTCACCGAGCCCGACCTCGCCCACGCTGCGGATCGCGGTCAAGGGCGTCCGCAGCTCGTGAGAGACGTCGGCCGTGAAGCGGCGGAGCTGGGCGAATGACTCCTCGATCTTGCCGAGGGAAACGTTGAAGACCCGCGCCAGATGGCCGAGCTCGTCGTCGGGATTTTCGACCGGGAGACGCTCATGAAGGTTGTCGGCAGTCAGCCGCTCGGCATGACGGGCCATCCGGTCGAGCGGGGCGAGAGCGCGGCGCGCCAGCCAATGCCCGCCGAGACCGGCGATCGCCAGCGCCACTGGGAGCCCGAAGAGGAGTCCGAGCGTGAGCCGGCGCCACTCGGCGCGTAATGTTTCCTCGCTGAGCGCCACGCGGACTAGGACCCTTCGGCCCATGACTTCGTGCGGACGGCTGAGCACGCGAAGCGGGGTCCCGTCACGGAGCTCCACCGAGGCAAACGGCGACTCGATCGGGGCGGCCATCGGCGGTCCGCCCAAGGCCTGACCGTCCAGTCCTTCGCTCCGATACAGCAGCTTCCCGTCCGTCGACCAGACCTCGACGACGCCCTGCAGCTCGCCCTCGCCCCCGTGGCCACCCATCCGGATCGAGCCGTCGGGTGCGGCGGTAAGCAGGTCCTCAACCCTCTCGAACTCCTCCCCGAGGTTCCGGTCCAACTCGCGCCGCAGAGACACGCGCAGAAAGAGCAAGCTCGAGCCGGCGTACAGCGCGAGGACACCGGAGAAGATCGCGACGTACCAGAGCGTCAGCCGCGTCCTCACGTGACGCGGTCGCAGGTGGATCGTCAGGCGTCTTCCTCCTTGATGATGAAGCCGACGCCGCGTACCGTCTGGATGAGCTTCATGTCGAACGAGTCGTCAACCTTCCGCCGCAGCCGCGCGATGTGGACGTCGATGACGTTGTCGAGGGTTGTCGCGCGCCGCATTTCCCTCCAGACGTCGCGGGCCAGCATCTCCCGAGACACCACGCGTCCCCGGTTCCAAAGGAGGTACTCGAGCAGCTCGAACTCCCGGGATGTGAGTTCGACGTCGCGTCCGCCTCGACTCACGCGACGTGCGGGGACGTCCACCTCCAGGTCGGCGACCTTCAGGCGAACCGCCTGGTCTGCGCGGCCGCGTCGGAGCAGGGCGCGGAGGCGGGCCAGCAGCTCCGGGAACGCGAACGGCTTGACGAGGTAGTCGTCCGCTCCCGCGTCGAGGCCGGCCACGCGATCTTGGACAGCGTCGCGAGCGGTCAGGATCAGCACCGGGATCCCACGGTGCCGGCTCCTCAGTGTCGCGAGGATCTCGAGACCGTCCCGGCCGGGGAGCATGAGGTCGAGGATCACGACGTCGAACGGTCGCGCACCGAGGAGGTAGTACCCTTCCTCCCCCGTTCGCGCGATCGTCACCTCGTAGGCCTCGCGCTCGAGCCCCTCCTTGAGGGCCCGGGCAACCTTTGCCTCGTCCTCGACGACCAGGATGTGCATCCCGCCGCGATGATAAGGCGGGCCGTCGCGCATCGCTCCTGAAGACCTCCTGAACGATTCTTCAGGCCCGTGTCAGGAACCCGCCCGCTAGAATCGCCTGTGTGAAGGCCGCCCGACTGTTCTATCAGCGGACATATCTGTTGTAGCGACTGATATGATTCGCCCATGAAATGGGTCACGCGCAAGAGGATTCACGTCAACCGCACCGCGACGGCCTGGCTGATCCAGCGCTTCCTCGACCCTTCTGCGCAGATCGTCTTCGTCGAGCCCGGCGAAGTCGCGGCCGTCCAGCAGCGCGAAGGAGCGATCGGCTTTGACGCACCCGGAGCTCGCTATCCGCACCGGGACCAGAAGGGCCGTTGCTCGTTCGAGCAACTCGTCGACGAGCGCCTGCCCGGCGACGCATCCTTGCGACACCTGGCGCGGATCGTCCACGACGCGGACTTCCCCGAAGAGCCGGCGCAGACGCCGGAGGCGGTCGGGCTCTGGGCAATCAGCCAGGGGTTTACGGACGTGGCCCCCGACGACCACGAGATCGTCAAGCGGGCTGCTTTCCTCTATGACTCTCTTCACGCCCACCTCAAGCGCAACTCGGAGAAGGCCGGTACCGAGCGCGCATGAGTAACCCCGACTGGTACGTTCTGATCCACCAGATTCCATCCAAGCCCCTCTATCTCCGGGCGAAGATCCGGAAGCGTCTGGCCAGCCTCGGCGCGGTGGCCCTCAAGGACGCGGTCTACGCCTTGCCCGCGCGGAAGGGATTCCTGCCCCGCCTGCAGGACATCGCGGACGAAACGCGCTCCGAAGGAGGCGAAGCCCATCTCTTGCGCGCCGACTTCGTCGACGCACGGGCCAGCGACGCGCTCGTCGAACGCTTCCGGCGGAAGCGTGCCACGGATTACGCAGCGCTGGCGAAGTCCGCGCGGGGGTGGACGGCCGAGCTCAAGAGACGGAGCGGCAGCGCGCCTCTGGAAGGCGCGCTTCGCGCCCGTCTCGCGCGCGCGAAGAGGCGCTTGAAGGTGATCCGGGCGATCGATTTCTTCGACGCCCCCGCCCGCCGGGACGCGGAGGCCAGCCTTGCGGCTTTCGAGGGTCAGATCCTCTCCGGGCCCGCAACCATGCCCACAACCCGCCATCACGAGCTCGTCGATCGGACGTGGGTGACGCGGAAAGGGATCCAGGTCGACCGCATTGCGTCGGCATGGTTCGTGAGGCGCTTCCTGGATCCGAAGGCTCGGCTCCGGTTCATCGATCCAGGTGCGGACGAGGTCCGGCCGGACGATATCCGCTTCGACATGCCCGAGGGTGACTTCACGCACGAGGAAGACCGCTGCACGTTCGAGACGCTGCTGCTCCGGACCGGCGTGACGGACCCGGCGCTGGCGCGTGTGGCCGAGATCGTTCATGAGATCGACATCAAAGACGGCAAGTACTCCTGCCCCGAGACGACAGGTGTCCGGCAGATGCTCGCCGGCATGCTGATGGCGACCCCCGACGACGAGAGCCGCCTGGATCGCGGGTTCGCGATGTTCGATGATCTTTACCAGTCGTTTCATCCCGGGCTTCCAGCGCCCGCCGCCGGCGGTGCACGTTGGAAAAAGCATCCCGCGAAAGGAGGCCGTACATGAAGAACCTGTCTCGCATTTTTCTCGTCTCTCTGGGTCTGCTGTTCATCGCGCCGATCGGGCGCGCGGACGAGGCGCAGCCGTGGGAGAGGATCGACAAAGTCTTCGGCCTGGCCGGAAAGCTTCTCCCCGGCGACGTCTACAAGTACTCGTGGCCCCGCACCGACCTCAAGGTCACGCTCGATGGCGTCCAGGTGGAGCCCGGGCTGGCGCTGGGCTCCTGGGCGGGCTTCGTGAAGGCCGGACCGGACGGTCACATCATGTCCATGGGAGACCTCATGCTGCTGCCCTCCGAGGTCGACCCGGTCATTCGCGCCATGCAGGAGGGCGGGATCGAGGTCGTGGCGCTCCACAACCATCTGCTCGGCGAGTCTCCCGCGGTCATGGCGGTGCACTTCTCCGGACATGGCGAACCGGAGAAGGTCGCCCGCACCCTGAAGGCGGCCTTGGACAAGACCGCCACTCCGACACCGCACGCTCCCCCTCCCAGTCCCTCGGCCGCGGAGACGGCCGCCTTCGACCGCGTCCAGGCCGCCCTGGGCCGCAAGGGAACGGTGAACGGCCATGTGCTCCAGGTGGGTGTCGCCCGCGTGGGCAAGATCGAGGACGGCGGCATCGAGGTCCCACCGAGCATGGGCATGAACAACCCCATGAACTTCCAGTTGGTGGGCGACCGCGTCGCCACCACCGGTGACTTCCTGCTGGTCGCGGACGAGGTCAACCCGGTGATCCGCGAGCTCGAGGCCCACGGCATCCGGGTCACGGCCCTCCACTCGCACATGCTCCGGGACAACCCGCGCCTGTTCTTCATGCACTTCTGGGGTGTGGGTGATCCCACCAAGATCGGCGAAGGGCTGAAGGCCGCGCTGAGCAAGGTCGCGGTCCAGTAAGCCAAGAAAGGATCAGCGATGAAGCCTCATAAGGCCCTGATACTTGTCGTTTGTTCTGCCGTCTCTCTCGTCGCCACTGCGGACCCCGTGAAGCGGGACTTCGAGTCCGACGCCGTGGGCGCGCCGCCGGCCGGGTTCGAGTTCGGTCGCACCGGCGGCGGCGCAGAGGGCAAGTGGGTCGTGCGCGTCGAGAAGGGCGCGGACAAGAACCACGTCCTGGTCCAGGAGAGCGCCGACCCGACCGACTACCGCTTCCCCGTTGCCGTGCTCAAGGACGGAAGCTACAAGGACGTCACTCTGAGCGTCCGGGCAAGGCCGTTGTCCGGCAAGGTCGATCAGGGGTTCGGCCTGGTCTGGCGGTACAGAGATGCCAACAACTACTACATCACCCGCTGCAATGCCGACGAGGACAACTGCACGATCTACCACACGGTGGCCGGGCGGCGGCGGGCCTTCCTGAACCACGATGTCAAGGTCCCTACGAACACGTGGCACATCCTCAAGATGGAATCGGTGGGAGATCACTTCACGGTCTGGTACGACGGCAACAAGGTGCTGGACGCGAAGGACGAGACCTTCAAGGAGCCGGGAAAGGTCGGCCTCTGGACGAAGGCGGACTCGGTCATCGAGTTCGACGATTTCACGGTCGAGGGGCACTGAGCCCTTCGAAAGCGCAGATTCATTCACGCTCGATCCGTCTTCCCGAAAGACGGACAGATAGCAAGGAGGCAAGCAATGCATAGGTCGGTGCCGTACGTTCTGGCCGTCACGGTCGCAACCTTCGTTTCGGTGGGCGGCGTGTCGGGCGCGGACAGCGACAAGGAGCATGCGGAGCTCGCGAAGGCGCTGGCCGCAGCCAAGGTTTCCCTCGGGCGCGGCCTCGCCGCCGCCGCTGCTGCCGGCAAGCCGATCTCCGCGAAGTACGAGGCCGAGGAGGGCAAGCTGCAGCTATCGGTCTACACCGAGAAGGACGGCAAGTTCAGCGAGGTCGTCGTCGATCACGTGACCGGCAAGGTGGCCAAGTCCGAGGCGATCACAGAGGGCGAAGACCTCACGCACGCGAAGGCTCAGAGCGAGGCCATGACGAAGGCCAAGGTGTCGCTGTCAGCAGCCGTTTCCAAAGCGGTGAAAGCGAACCCCGGGTTCCACGCCGTCAGTGTCTTCCCCTCCTTGAAGGATGGGCACCCGGTTGCGGAGGTCACGCTGCACAAAGGTGCGGAATGGCGAACAGTGACGGAGAAGCTCGAATAACCGTCGGAGCCTCGCCGCCGGAGAGGCAAGGTTTCCCTGTCGCCGGGCAACATCCGGCGCCGGGGGTCCGGCTCGCGCAGCCGAGCCTACACGCGCTTCGCCGAGAACTGGCAGCTCCGCGCGCTCTTCTACGGCGTGGGCCCGGTGGTGGTCGCGCTGATCCTCAAGGCGTGCTGGAACCTCGGGAGGAAGACCCTGCGCCGGGATATCGCGGCCTGGATCTTCGCCTCGATCGCCTGCGGCGTGACGCTCGTCGTCCAGAAGGAGTTGACGGCCATCTTCATCATCGCGGGGCTGCTGGGCATGTTCGTGTTCGCCCGCGGAGTCGAGTCGCGAGCTGCTCCGAACTCCGCGCCCGCAGTCCCTTCTCCGAAGGCCGGGACCACGTTTCTGGCGATCGCGCCCCGATCGCCTCGACGAGCAGCATGGCGTGGAAGCTGTTCTTGTTCTTCTTCAAGACCGGATGCCTCGTCTTCGGCAGCGGCCTTGTCATCGTCCCGTTCCTGAAGACCTATGTCGTCGACCAGTATCACTGGCTTGGCAAGCGCGAGTTCCTCGACGCCGTGGCGATCGGCATGATCTCCCCCGGGCCGGTGGTCATCACGGCCACTTTCGTCGGGTACCTCCTCGCGGGCCTCGGGGGCGCCTTGGCGGCCACGGTGGGGATCTTCTCCCCGGCCGTCCTCTTCACCGTCCTGGTGACACCTCTGCTGCTCCGGCACGGCCGGAACCGTCGACTGCGCGGCTTCATTCGAGGCGTCACCGTGACTGTCGTCGGAGTGCTCGTGGGCACGACCTACCTCGTAGCGCGGGCCGCCGTGGGGATGCCCTCACGGCCGGCCTCACTGTGTTGAGCCTTGCCGTCCTCGTGTTCTGGAAGAAGTGTCCAGATCCGCTCCTCGTGGCAGTGGGAGCAGTCATCGGGCTGGCAATGTATCAGGTCATGCGCCCCGACTGGCTCCTGCATTAGCGTGAAAGAGTCGTCTCGTGGCGCCAGATCGAAAAGCAGCCGAGTCGAAGTCGTCGCTGACACGTGCGCTGGGGCGGACCACGGCCACGCTTCTCACGGCGGCGATGATCCTCGGCACCGGCCTGTTCGCTGCGCTGGGGGAGACAGCCGACAAAGCGGGCAGCGGGCTGCTTCTGGCCATGCTTCTCAGTGGGTTGGTGGCACTGGCGACCGGCCTGAGCGCGGCTTCGCTCGGCGTCATCTTCCCCGAAGAGGGTGGTGCGTTCACCTGGTCGCGCAAGTTCAGTTACAACACCCTCGGGTTCGTGGCCGGCTGCGCGTACCTGGGGAAGGGCATCGTGTCCACCGCAGTCATCTCACTCGCCTTCGCTACCTACACGAGGCAGGTGGTTCCCGGTCTGCCGGCCTATGGAATGCATCTGGTGGCGGCCTTTGCGATCCTGTCGGTCGCCGCCTTCAGCTACCTTGGCATCGAGCTCAACGCCCGGGTGCTGATCAGTACCCTGTTTGTCGAGCTCGCGCTGCTTGGGGTGTTTGTCGCCTTCGCGGTCCCGGCGATGAAGCCCGGGAACTTGACGCCGGTGCTGGGCAACGGAGTTCCCGGCGTGCTGGCCGGGGCAGCGATTTTCTTCTGGAGCTGGGACGGGTTCATGCGGACCGCCATCATGGCCTCGGAGATCAAGAACCCTCGGCGAACGATCCCGTTCGCCATCGTCGGCGGAATCGCCTTCGCCGCTGTCGTCTTCCTGGCCGTCGGGGCGGCGACCCTCGGCGTTCTGGGCCCGGAAGCGATGGCTGGGAATGACGTGCCGATCTTCACCGCCGGTCAGCGAGCCATCGGCCGATGGGGGATCTGGGTCGTCGTGGCGGCGGCCTGGCTGGATACGCTCACCGAGGCGCTCGGCGACCTGCTCACCGCCACCCGGGTGGCGCTCGCCATGGGCAAAGCGCACGAACTCCCGGAATGGCTCGGCACGGTGCACCCGCGCTTCCGCAGCCCGCATCATGCTGTCTTGGCCCTCGGGCTGGCCTGCGCAGTCCCGGCCCTGCTCTTCAACCTGCGCCCGGTGCTTGAGGTCGCCAATGTGTTCACGCTGGTGTGGTATGGGATCGTTCACTTTGACGCGCTGCAGCTCCGCAAGGAGCAGCGGCTGACGTGGTCCCTCGTCTCCTGGCTCGGCCTCGCGGGTTGCCTCGCGCTCTTCGTAGCGCTGCCGGCCTGGGCGCTCATCACGGGTGGAGCGACGCTCGCCATGCTCACCGGCGGCCGCTGGCTCGTGCGCCGCTACGAGCCGAGTCGAAACTCAGGTAATGCTTAGGAGAACGGAGAGCGACACATGAGCATTGCTGCGAGTCGGCCGACGTCCGATCGAGTGGTCCTCTTCGTGCGTGAGCAGGGTTCAGCAAAGAGCGTCGTGGCCGCCGCCCACTTCCAGAGGCGTCCTCACTCAGAGGGATTCCAATGACTCTACCGCGGGCCGCCATGCGGCGGCCCATCACGGTGATGGTCGCCGTGGTCGCCGTCGTGCTGGGCGGCGTCATGGCGGTGCGGCAGATGCCCCGCGACATTCTCCCGAACCTGGGGATCCCCATCATCTACGTCGCCCAACCCTACGGAGGGATGGATCCCGGCCAGATGGAAGGGTTCCTGACCTACTACTACGAGTACCACTTCCTCTACGTGACCGGCATCGAGCACGTCGAGTCCAAATCCATCCAGGGCGTGGCGCTCATCAAGCTGCAGTTCCATCCGGGGACCGACATGGCCCAGGCCATGGCCGAGACCATCAACTACGCGAACCGCGCCCGCGCCTTCATGCCGCCGGGGACGGTGCCGCCCTTCATCATGCGCTTCGATGCGGGCAGCGTGCCCGTGGGGAACCTGGTCTTCACCAGCGACAGCCGCGGCGTCGGCGAGATCCAGGACCTGGCCCTGAACCGCGTCCGCCCGCTCTTCGCCACTCTCCCGGGCGTCTCGGCTCCGCCGCCCTTCGGCGCGAGCCAGCGGAGCGTGGTCGTGCGGGTCGACCCTGAGCGCCTGCGCGCCCACAGCATGTCTCCCGACGAGGTGGTGGCGGCGGTCGCCGCCACGAACACGATCAGCCCTTCCGGCAACGTTCGCATGGGCGACATGATCCCGATGGTCCCGCTCAACTCCGTCGTCAAGAAGGTGAGCGAGCTCGAGCGGGTTCCGATTCGGGCCGGCTACCCTACCGTGTTCCTGCAGGACGTGGCGACGGTCGAGGACGCCTCCGACATCGCCACCGGCTACGCCCTCGTCAACGGCAAACGCACGGTCTACATTCCGGTCACCAAGCGCGCGGACGCCTCCACCCTGGAGGTCGTGCGTCTCGTCAAGACCAACCTGACGAAGTTCCAGGCGGTGCTTCCGGACGACGTCAAGGTCAGCTACGAGTTCGACCAATCGCCTTACGTCATCCGCGCCATCAGCGGCCTGGCCCTTGAGGGCTCGCTGGGCGCGATCCTCACCGGGCTCATGGTTCTTCTCTTCCTGCGGGACTGGCGGAGCGCGTTCGTCGTCGTCGTCACCATCCCCCTCTCCCTGTTGGTGGCGGCGGTCGGATTGTGGGGGTCGGGCCAGACGATCAACATCATGACCCTGGGAGGCCTCGCCCTCGCCGTGGGCGTGCTCGTGGACGAAGCCACCGTGACGATCGAGAACATCCACACCCATCTGGCCCGTGGCGAAGGGGTCGCCCGGGCTGCGCTGACGGGCACGGAAGAGACCGCCGGGCCGACGCTCCTGGCCATGCTCAGCATCCTCGCCGTGTTCATCCCGTCGTTCTTCATGGTGGGGGCCGGCCGCGCCCTCTTCGTCCCCATCTCGCTCGCCGTGGGCTTCTCGATGCTCGCGTCTTATGTTCTTTCCAACAGCCTGGTGCCCGTGCTGTCGGTGTGGCTCCTGCGCCACCATCACCGCGAACCAGGGCCGCCCTCGGCTTTCGACACCTTCCGCGAGCGGGTGGCCGCACGGGTCGCGAAGGTTTCCCGAAGGTCGGGCTGGGTCCTCGCTGGCTACCTCGCGGTTGCCGTCCTGGTGATCGTCATCGTCGGATCTCGGCTCGGCGTCGAGATCTTCCCCCGCGTCGACGTCGGGCAGTTCCAGCTCCGCCTGCGGGCCCCCGCCGGCACCCGCATCGAGCGGACCGAGAAGGTCACTCTCGCGGCCCTGCAACTCATCGCCGACGAGGTCGGCGCACAGAACGTCGAGAGCACCCTCGGATTCGTGGGCGTCCAGCCGCCCAACTACCCGATCAACGTCATCTACCTCTGGACCGGCGGCCCCGAAGAGAGCGTGATGCAGGTCCAGATCAAGCCCGGCACCATGTCCCTCGAGTCGCTGAAGGAGCGGCTGCGGAAGAGGCTCGCGGAGCGTCTGCCGGGCGTCCGCGTCTCCTTCGAGCCCAGCGACATCGTGAGCCGGATCATGAACCTGGGCGCGTCCACTCCCGTGGAGGTGTCGGTCAGCAGCCCGAGCCTGCCGCTCACGCGGGAGGTCGCGGACAAGCTGCTCCAGAAGCTCGCGGCCGTTCCGGCGTTGCGGGACCTTCAGTTCGGCCAATCCCTCGACTATCCGTCCGTCCAGGTGAGCTTGGATCGCGAGAAAGCGGGGATCCTCGGCGTCAGGACCATCGACGTCTCCCGCGCGCTCACCGCGGCTACCTCCTCGAGCCGCTACACGGCTCCGATCTACTGGGCCGACCCCGCGAGCGGAGTCGCGTACCAGGTGCAGGTGGAGATCCCCGAGACCCAGATGACCTCGCTCGAGGAGTTGCGGAACGTCCCCATGACCGTCCGGGACGGCCGGCCGATGCTCCTGCAGAGCATCGCCGCCGTCAGCGAGGGCACGACGATCGGCGAGTACGACCGCTACAACATGCAGCGGACGATCAGCCTTTCCGCCAACGTCTTCGGCGAAGAACTTGGCCGCGTCGATCGGCGGATCTCCCGCGCGTTCGATCAGCTCGGGAGCCTGCCCCCGAGGGTGACGGTGACGGTCCGCGGGCAGATCGCCGCCCTGCGACAGATGCTCGACGGCCTCCGCACCGGCCTGGTCTTGACGGTCGTGGTCATCTTCCTGCTGCTCGCCGCCAACTTCCAATCGGTGTGGCTCTCCCTCGCGGTGGTGTCGACCGTGCCCGCGGTGATCGCGGGTGTCGTCACCGCGCTCTGGATCACGGGGACCACCCTCAACATCCAGTCGTTCATGGGGGCCATCATGGCCATCGGCGTGGCCACCGCGAACGCGATCCTGCTGATCACCTTCGCCGAGAGGGCGCGCCAAGCCGGGCAGTCCGCCGCCCACGCCGGCGTCCAGGCCGTCCGCGACCGCCTGCGGCCCATCCTGATGACGAGCGCCGCGATGATCGCCGGCATGATCCCCATGGCGATCGGCCTCGGGGAGGGGGGCGAGCAGACGGCTCCCCTCGGCCGGGCCGTCATCGGCGGGCTGGTCGTCGCCACGCTCGCGACCCTCACCATCCTTCCGTCCGTGTTCTCCGTCCTGCAGTCGGGCCGGCCCACCGGCTCGGGGTCGCTCGAACCCGAGGAGACGGGCCAGGGTGGCCAGAACGAACGATGATATTGGGAGCGCTGGCAATCATGAAAGCTGTCGCCAAGGCCCGGACCGCCGCCGCGCTGTTGGGAGCGCTTCTCGTCTTTTCCGCCGCTTGTCGCAGGGCGGAACCCGCGCCCGCCGCGGCCACGGCGTCGCCGCCCACGGTGAGCGTCGCCAAGGCCAGAAAGGGGCCGATCAGCCGGACGATTGCGCTCCCGGCGACCATACGTCCCCACGAGCAGGCCGTGCTCTACGCGAAAGTTGCCGGCTACCTGAGGACGATCCGCGTCGACAAGGGCGACTCGGTCCGCGAAGGCGAACTCCTCGCGGAGATCGAGTCGCCGGAGCTCGGGGCCGACCTGGCGCGGCAGAAGGCCGAAGTCGCGGTGGCCAATGTCGCGTATCGGCGGGCCAGCGAGGCTCAGAGGAAGGCTCCCGACCTCGTGATGCCGCAGACCGTGGACGACGCCAAGGGCAAGCTCGACATGGCCCAGGCGAACCTCGAGCGGACCGAGACTCTCCTCGGCTACACCAAGATCCGCTCCCCGCTGTCCGGCATCGTGACGAAACGCTGGGTCGATCCGGGGGCGTTCATCCCTTCCGCGACGTCCGGCAGCGTTGCCCAGAGCGCCGCGCTCCTGACCGTCATGGACATACGGTCGGTCCGGATCGATATCCCCGTGCCGGAGCCGGAGGTGCCTATCGTGAGGGTCGGCCTGCCGGTCGAGGTCACGCTGGATGAGCTGCCGGGTCGCGCGTTCCCGGGAAGCGTAACCCGCTTCGCCTACGCACTTGACGAGGCGTCGAAGACGATGACCGCCGAGGCGGAGATCGCCAACCCCAAGAGGGAGCTTCGGCCGGGGATGTATGCGCGGGCCAGGATCGCCATGGAACGGAAGGCGGACGTGCTGCTGATCCCCGCCGCGGCCCTCGTCGCCGGGAAGGGCCAGGACTTCGTTTTCACGGTCACTGACGGCAAGGCCAAGCGGGTCGCGGTCAAGGCCGGATTCCGCGACGCCACGAGCGTCGAGATCCTGGATGGTCTCGCCCCGGACCAGACCGTGGTTCTGGCCGGCTCCAATCCACCGGCCGACGGCCAGCCGGTCACGGTCGTGGAGGCCCGATGAGACCGACCCGGCACTTTTCACTGATCATCGTCGTCCTCCTGATCTTCCCGGCAAGCGGCGCCGCGGCCGAAACGCGGACCCAGGCGTCGCCGGCTCCCGGCGCCACCTACCCGATCGATCTCGCCACGGCCCTCCGGCTGGCCGGAGCGAACGGTGTGGACGTCCAGATCGCTCGCGAGAGGCTCCAGGCCGCGAAGGCCAACGCGATGAGCGCCGTGACCCAGTTCCTCCCGTGGCTATCAGCGTCGGCCAACTACCGCCGCCATGGCGGCCTCATCCAGGACGTGGTCGGCAACATCGTCGAGGCGGACAAGGCGTCCTACACGCTCGGCGGCGCCATCAACCTTCAGGTCGACGTCGGCGACGCGTACTTCAGGACGCTGGCGGCGCGCCAAACGAGCCATGCGGCAGAGCAGGGGTTGGAGGCCCAGCGCCAGGAGACGCTGGTACGCGCGGCCCAGGCCTACTTCGACCTGCTCGTGGCCCAGGCCGTCGTCGGCGTCGCCGGGCAAGCCCTCCAGATCTCGCAGGACTACGAGTCGCAGCTGCATCGCGCCGTGGACGCCGGCATCGCCCTCAAGGGGGACGAGCTCCGGGTGAGGGTCCAGACGCGGCGCAACCAGCTCTCTCTCCAGCAGGCCACCGAGCAGCGCCGCATCCTCGCCGCCCGCCTCGCCGAGGCGCTCCGGCTGGATCCTGCAGTGGAGTTGGTTGGCCAGGACCTCGAGCTCGCTCCCTCCGCCCTGGTCCCCGACACCGAAGCGGTCGACGCCCTCGTCTCGGAAGCGCTCGCGGCCCGCCCGGAGTTGAAGGAAGCCCAGGCCCTGTTGCAAGTCGCAGAGAAGACCGAGAAGGGCGCCGTCTACGGTCCCCTCGTCCCGACGGTCGGCGGACAGGCTTTTTTCGGGGCTCTCGGCGGCGGCAAGGACAACGGCCCCGCCACCTTCGGAGGGTCGCGAGATTACGTGGCCGCGGTCGGCTGGCGCCT
>Ga0070697_100001228_pt1 | contig 19344 bp, 13 predicted proteins | sample KBSK1501metaG_FD_65475 | JGI IMG/M metagenome (GOLD analysis project Ga0070697, IMG submission 65475) | Corn, switchgrass and miscanthus rhizosphere microbial communities from Kellogg Biological Station, Michigan, USA - KBS K1-50-1 metaG | ecosystem: Host-associated > Plants > Roots >... | reverse complement strand
CGCTTCGAGGTGGAGGCTGCCGACCTTGCACGGGCATTCGTGCGCGAGCAAGGCTTCGACGATCGCCGGGCGCAGCTGATCTGGGACAGCGTGGCGTTGAACTCGACGCCGTCGATCGCCTCCTTCAAGGAGCCCGAGGTGGCGCTCTCCACCGCGGGCATCGGTCTCGACTGGGCCGGCTGGCAGTACGATCAATTTCCCTCGGAGGAGATGGCCGGCATCCTGAAGGCGTTCCCCCGCCTCGACATGAAGCGGCGCTTTGCGGACTCCGTGTGCGGACTCGTCAAGGCACACCCCGAGACGACGTACGACAACTTCAGCCGCGACTTCGGGGAGAGATTCGTGCCCGGCTACAAATCGGCCTCGGCTGTCGACGTTCTGATGAACGCTCCCTTCGTCGAGTGACTGTCGGAGCACGGTCAATGGCTAGCGGCCACTGCAGATTTGGAACAACCAGCAGGCGCACTGGAGGAACGACCATGAAAACAGCAGCCTTGATACTCTCGTTGTTGTTTGCGGGCGGCACGCCCGCGGCTGAGGAGGGCACAGTCCGATCACTGTTGTCCAAGGATCTCACAGGGGTTCCCGGCAGGGAAGTCTCGATGATCCTCGTTGAGTACTCCCCGGGAGCTTCGACCCCGGTGCATACGCATCATGCGCAGGCGCTGGTCTACGTACTGGAAGGCTCGATCGTGATGCAGGTCAGAGGTGGGGCGCCTGTGACATTGGCGCCGGGCCAGACCTGGTCTGAGGGACCGGACGACGTTCACGTCGTCAGCCGAAACGCGAGCGACTCGGCGCCGGCCAAGTATGTGGTGTTCATGGTGAAGGACAAGGGCGCTCCAATTCTGGTTCCCGCGAAATGACGCTGGGGGAGGGACATTGATTATGAAACTCGTCATCATTGGCGGCACAGGGTTGATCGGATCGAAGCTCGTGACCAGACTGCGGGAACACAGCCATGAGGTCGTGCCGGCATCGCCAGACACGGGCGTCAACACCCTCACCGGCGAGGGCTTGGCAGATACCCTTCAGGGCGCGTCGGTCGTCGTCGACGTCTCGAACTCTCCTTCGTTCGAGGAAGCGGCCGTCATGGAGTTTTTCACCAAATCGACGCGCAACCTCCTCAAGTACGCGGCAGCCGCCGGCGTGAAACATTACGTCGCGCTGTCGGTGGTGGGAACCGAGCGGATCCCTGACAGTCCCTACCTCCGAGCGAAGAACGCTCAGGAAACGCTGATCAAGGGTGGCGGGATCCCGTACTCGATCGTTCACGCGACGCAGTTCTTCGAATTCATCAAGCGCATCGCCGATGACGCCACGGAGGGAACGACGGTTCGGCTGCCCCCCGTACTCATTCAGCCCATGGCGGCTGATGACGTCGTCATAGCGGTCGCCCGGGTCGCGGTCGGCACGCCGCTGAATGGCACGGTGGAGGTGGCGGGTCCCGAAGCATTCCGTTTTGACGAACTGATCCGTGAGGATCTCCGCGCGCGCAACGATCCCCGCGGAGTGGTTTCCGACGCGCACGCGCGTTACTTTGGCGCCGAACTCGGCGAGCGATCGCTGATTCCTGCCGATGGCGCGCGGCTCGGTGAGATCCGCTTCCAAGAGTGGCTCAGCCGGCGGGTGCCCCAGCAACGATGACAACCTGCAGGAGGCACGCCTGGGCGCACTCTGCGAGACGCCGCCTGGAGGCGCCAGGGCTGACGAACAGGGTGCGCAGCTTCGCGCCGCTCCACCAGAAGTCGGGGCCGGGCTCCACCGCGTACGGAAGGAAGGCGCCCACGCTGTGCTGCTTTCAGGGTGCGATCGTCAGCCCGTCGCGGGCGAACTCGACGGGACCCTTGTAGCTGTCGCGGATCGAGGCACGAACCGCCTCCTGTGCCTTGTCGATGGCCGGGTTCAGGTGGCTCAGGAGCAACTTCTTCGCCCCCGCCGCGCGCGCGATGCGGCCGATGTCGCGCGGGGCGGTGTGCAGCGTGTACAGGACGGGAGGCGAGCCGGGCGGGTCGAGCACCACGGCGTCGAACACCAGAAGCTCGGTGCCCTTCGCGATGTGGGTCAGCGCGTCGTGGCCGGCGGCGTCGATGTCGCCCGTGAACGTTACGCTGTGCGGACCGGCGTCGATGCGGTAGATAACGCTCGGCGCGTCGCCGTGATGCCCGTTGATGGCCGAGATCGTGAGCGGCCCGTCGCGCGCCAGGATCCGGGGCTCGCTGATGCGGGCGACGTCGTGCGGCTGAAACGCCACGTGCCCCGCGAAATCGCTCAGATAGCTGAACGCGCCGCGCGGTCCGAAGGTCAGGTCGATGAACTCGGTCGTCGAAGGATAGCGAGCCTTCCCTTGCCCGCCGTCGCTGCTGGGTGGCCCGTAGATCCCGAACGTGATGTCGGCGTGCTCCGAGACCGCTCGGGCCTTGACCAGACCCGCGATCTCGCCGGCGTGGTCCGCGTGGAGGTGCGTCAGCAGCACCGTCTCCACGCCGCTCAGATCGGCCCCCGCCTCGCCGATGCGGGCGAAGGTTCCCAGTCCGGCGTCGACCACGATGCGCGGCCGGCCGTCGAGCAGGACGATCTACCCGGCGCCGGCTCGCCCGGTGGCCCCTGTCCTCCGGAGCCCAGGACCAGGAGCGACAGCGTCGGGATCAAAACGTTCTCGACCATGGTCCGTCGACTCGCGACCTTGCAGGGAACGGGATTATACTCCCCCGTATCGGCCGAGAAAAAACCGACGATGTGTCTGCGATGCGACTGGCAAGCGCCTGACGTCCCCCATGAGCACGATCGCGACGATGGGCCCGCCCCGGATTCATCGCAAAGCCTGAGCTCACCGAGCGGCGTGCCACGCCCGTTCTCCGGCAAGGAGGTGAATCATGAGACCCGAATCGAGGACGAGGTTTCCGCTGACGACCGTCCTGACCGCGGCGGCTCTCCTGACCGCGGGCTCCTCGATGACTTTTCCGCGCCCGCACGACGCGACGGACGTCCGGGACGTCCTGTTCACGGCGGAGAACAACGCGGCAATGGACAGGATGATGCGCAGCATGACGATCGCGCCTTCCGGGGACGTCGATCGGGATTTCGTCGCGACCATGGTGCCGCACCACCAGGGGGCGATCGATATGGCCCAGGCGGAGCTGCGTTACGGCCGGAACGAGCAGCTCCGGCGCCTCGCTCAGGAGATCATCGTGACGCAGGGGCAGGAGATCGTCGTGATGCGGATGGCGATCGGACAGCCTCCGGCCCCTTCCGCCACTGCGCCCGCGCGCCCGCGCGACGAGGGGCCCCAATGAGCCGCGTCCGGTGGGCCATCCTCACCGGGATGGCGGCGATGCTCGCTGCGCTTCCGCTCGCGCGAGGCGGGCAGGTCCCGGGCGCGGCCTCGGCCCCCGACGTGCCGGTCAGCCATCGCGATCGCGTCTATGCCGCCGAGCAGTTCTCCAACACCGTCTCCGTCACCGATCCGGTCGACAACCGCCTCCTGGGCGTCATCCGTCTGGGTGACCCGGCGCCGTCTTATCTCAGTCCGCTCTACCACGGACAGCTGCTGGTGCATGGCCTGGGCTACTCTCCCGACCACCGCACTCTGGCCGTCGTCTCGATCGGCTCGAACTCGGTCACGTTCATCGACACGATGACGAACGCGGTAAAGCACGTCACGTATGTCGGCAGGTCTCCTCACGAGGCTTTCTTCACGCCGGACGGCCGGGAGCTGTGGGTCACGGTGCGAGGCGAGAATTACGTCGCCGTCCTCGACGCCGCGACGTTCGACGTCAAGACGCGCATCACGGTCCCGAACGGACCGGGGATGCAGATCTTCTCGCCGGACGGCGCGTATGGATATGTCTGCTCCTCGTTCACTCCCGAGACCGTGGTAATTTCGGTGAAGGATCACACGGTCGTCGGTCACGTGACGCAAGCCAGCCCGTTCTGTCCGAACATCGCCGCGACGCCCGATGGCACCCAGGTCTGGCTCACGTTGAAGGACGTGGGCAAGACGATGGTGTTCGGCGGCCGTCCACCATTCACCGTGCTGAAGACCCTCGACACGGGTCCGATCACCAACCACGTCAACATCGTCCGCAACATTCAAGGCACGTTCGCTTATGTGACGATCGGCGGCCTCGATGAAGTCCAGGTGTTCCGCACCGACGACTTCACGCGGGTCGCCACAATCCCGGTCGGACGGCTGCCGCACGGCGTGTGGCCTTCGGGCGACGGGACCCGGGTCTACGTCGGACTCGAGAACGAAGATCGACTCGTCGCCATCGACGCGCTCACGAACACGGTCACGACGACGATCCCGATCGGCCAGGGGCCGCAGGCGATCGTCTACGTGCCGAACGTGGTGGCCGAGGGGGACGGCGCCCTCGGATTGCAGCCGCTCGGCGTCGCCGGGCAGGTGGGCGTGCTGTCCCTGGCGCCGGTGGCGGCGAGCGGCCCCGCCGCGGGTCGTCCCGCTTCCACCAACGTGGCCCTCTTCGACCAGGGACTACTTCAGGTGCTCCAGGTCTCCGCAGTCGGTCTTGATCCGCGCCGCCCCTACGTCCTCGCGCTGTCCCTTCAGCCGGACGGCGGCGGCGTCCTCGAGCCGCTCGCGTCGTTCACTACCAATCCTGCCGGAGCGGCGATCGTCGACGCCCTGGGGCCGATCCGGCAGATCGTCGGGGGCGAGGCCGGCGCGCAGCGTCGATATCTGGTGATCGCCCCGGGGACCCCTACCGACCACACAGGGCCGGTACAGGTTCAGATCTCCTCACCATCGAAACCATCAGGGACGTGAAGACATCGCCGGGATGTGCGTGCTTCACCCCGCATCGATCACGGGAGTTCCAGTACCGCCTCGGCTGTGGACGACACAGAGCACGGCGCTTCACCAGGCGGTCGTGAACCGATAGAGGCCCGTCCTCCGTGAAACTTAACCGCACGCCCAGTTGGTGGGAATGGTGCCGGGGGTGGGGGTCGAACCCAGATGGCCCGAAGGCCAGGGGATTTTAAGGCCACGGGAAGAGGGCAGCAAACAGAGGACTTGCTCAATTCGTTGCCTTCTTCCCGTCCATATGGTCCGAGGAGTGCTCTACGGTCCGACGGTTATGGACACTCAGATGGACACCTGTCCCGCCTCGCTGCCAACTGGCACCGCACATCCTGAGGCCGAGTCCGCTGCGCCGATGCCGGGAGACTGGCAGGCCGCCGCGCCGGGCGGTCGTCGCGGTCGGCGGTCACCGGAACCCGGCAGCCCTCGGCCTCGTGGATTCATTGTCGAACCTGCACAATGCCTCGTGTCCGGCCTTCGCATCGCGTCGGATGCGTCCGCAGTCACGGCCTTCCCTTGTCCTGTTGCCCTGAGCCGCCCGCCCGCTCCTCCGCCTGCCATCCGCCACCGAGCGCGCGATAGAGGTTCACCATCGCGACGAGCTGGTCGCGGCGCGTCTGGGCAAGTCCGATCTGGGCGGGAAAGAGCTGCTGCTGGGCTTCGAGCACCTCGAAGTAGGCCGAGAGTCCCGAGGCGTAGCGTACATTGACCAGGCGCACGGCTTCCTGGTAGGCGGCCACGGTGCGCGCGCGCTGCCGCTCGGTCTCGACGAGATTCGTGCGGTCCGCGAGGGCCCGCGACACCTCGCCGAATGCGTTGGCGGCGGTCGCCTCGTACTCGATCCGCGCCTGCTCCCAGCGCGCCTCCGCCACCTCGTAGCCGCGCTTGATCCGCCCGCCCCGGAAGATGGGGCCGACCAGGCCGGAGGCGAGGCTCCAGGTCTTGCCCTGCGAGAACAGGTCGCCGATCTCCGGGCTGACGTTGCCGAAGAGACCGGTGAGACTCAAGCGCGGGAAGAAGTCGGCCTTGGCCACGCCAATGCCGGCGTTCGCCGCGATCAGGACCTGTTCCGCCTGCCGGATGTCGGGCCGCCGCTCCAAAAGCGTCGAGGGCAACCCCGCGGGGACTTCCGGCGGCAGGTCAAGAGGCGGCCCCTCGCGCGGAATCGGCTGCGGGTTCCGGCCGAGCAGGAAGTTGATCTGCGTCTCCCGGGCGACGATGGCGCGCGTGATCTCGGGGATCTGCGCGGCGACCTGCGCCAGCGACGCCTCGGCGCGGGCCGTTTCCAGAGCGGAGGCCGCGCCACGCTCGAGCCGGCGGTTGAACAGGTCGTAGGTGTCCTGGAAGGCCGCGGTGGTGCTCCTTGCGATCTCGAGCTCGCGGTCCAGCTCGCGCAGGTCGATGTAGGCGATGGCCACGTCCGAAACGAGGGACAGGAGGACGCCGCGTCGACCCTCCTCCGTGGCGAGGTAGTCGGCAAGCGCCGCCTCGTTGAGGCGGCGGATGCGGCCCCACAGATCAATCTCCCACGAGAAGCCGGCGTCCACCGACCACCGGGTCTGCGTCTCCCCGGAAGGGTTGACCGTCTGGTCGGCGCGCCCGCGCTCCCAGCCGCCCTCGTAGTCGACCGAGGGGAAGAACTGCGAGCGGGCGATGCCGAACCGGGCCCGCGCCTCCTGCACGCGGGCCGCGGCGAGCCGGGCGTCGAACCCGTTGCGGATCGCCTCCTCGATGAGCCTCTTCAGGATCGGGTCGTCGAAGACGTCCCACCAGGCGGCGTCGGCGAGAGAGCGCGCCTCCGCGACACCCTCCTCGGCGTAGAAGCGCTCGGGCACCGGCACCAGCGGACGCTTGTAGTTCGGGCCGATGGCGCAGCCGGCGAGCGCGAGGCCGAGCAGAGCCGTCCCGGTGGAGCGTCGCATGCGGCGCTGCATGCCCTAAGTCTCCGCGGGGGCTGAAGGCGCATCCGGCGCTGACGCAGGGCTTCGCCCGACGCCGGACATGCGCTGGATGGCGACGAACAGCACCGGGATGAGGAAGATCGCGATCCCGGTGGCGGCGAGCATCCCCGAGATGACGGTCGTGCCCAGGATGCGGCGGCCGGCCGCCCCGGCGCCGCTTGCGGTCCAGAGCGGCACGCAGCCGAGGATGAACGCGAACGACGTCATCAGGATGGGACGCAGGCGAAGCCGAGCGCCCCGGAGGGCCGCGTCCACCAGGGGTTCCCCGCCCTCGAAGGCGTCCTTCGCGAACTCCACGATGAGGATGGCGTTCTTGGCGGCCAGCCCGATCAGCATCACCAGACCGATCTGCCCGTATACGTCGAGGGCGAGACCTCGACCGTACAGGCCGAGCAGGGCGCCGACGACCGCGACGGGCACCGACAGCAGCACGCTGAAGGGCAGCGACCAGCTCTCGTAGAGCGCGGCCAGGATGAGGAACACGAAGCCGATCGAGATCCCGAACACGGCGCCGGCGCGGCCCGCGGCCCGCCGCTCCTGGAACGACAGATCGGCCCAGTCGTACCCCATCTCCGCGGGCAGCACCTCGCGCGCCACCTCCTCGAGGGCGGCCATCGCCTGCCCCGAGCTGTAGCCGGGCGCGGGCTGACCGGTGATCTGGGCGGCGCGAAACAGGTTGAAACGCTGCGTGTACTCGGGCCCGAAGATCCGCCGCGATGTGACGACCGTCGAGAGCGGCAGCATGTCCCCGTCGTTGTTGCGCACGTAGAAGCGGCCGATGTCCTCTGGGACCACGCGATCCTCGGCCTCCGCCTGCAGGAAGACCCGCCACTGGCGGCCGAAGCGGTTGAACTGATTCACGTAGACTCCGCCGAGGAAGGCCTGCAGCGTCAGGTAGACATCGGCCACCCCGACTCCCTGCTTGAGCACCTTGTCGCGCTCGACGTCCGCGTAGACCTGAGGCACGCCCGCGCGGAACGTGGAGTTGACACCCGCGAGCTCGCGACGCTTCCGGGCCGCCTCCAGGAACTTCTCGAGGCTGTCGCTCAGCAGCGCGACGCTGCCGCCGCTCCGGTCCTGCAGCCAGAACGAGAAGCCCCCCGTGCTGCCGATGCCCGGGATGGCCGGGGGTGCGAAGGCGAACGCAATCGCCTCGGGGACCTGCGCGTGCAGCGCGCCGTTGATCGAGGTGAGGATCTCCGCGGAGGAAAGACCCGGGGCGCGTCTTTCGTCCCAGGGATCGAGAGCCACGAAGAAAAACGCCGTATACGAGGCCGACGTGCGCGTCAGGAGGCTGAACCCGTTGATGGTGACCACATCATGCACGCCCTTGAACTCCTTGAGCATGCCCTCGATCTTCCGGGTCACCTCGACCGTGCGCTGCAGCGAGGCCGCATCGGGGAGCTGCACGTTCATGAGGAGGAACCCCTGGTCCTCCTCCGCGATGAACCCCGTCGGCAGGGCCCGCCCGAGGCCGCCGGCGGCGACGGCGAAGCCGGCCAGTATCGCGAGGCTCAGCGCCGTCTTGCGGACGAGTCCGTGGGACAGGTCGACGTACCCGTGCGTCGCCCGCGCGAAGCCGCGGTTGAACGCGCCGAAAAAGCGCCCGAGCGGCCCTCGGACCTCGCGCCGCGGCCGCAGCAGGAGGGCGGAGAGCGCGGGCGAGAGGCTCAGCGCGTTGAAGGCGGAGATCAGGACGGCGATCGCGATGGTCACCGCGAACTGCTGGTTGAGCCGCCCCTGGATCCCGCCGATGAGCGCTATCGGGATGAACACGGCGGACAGGACGAGGGCGATCCCGACCACCGGTCCCGAGACCTCGGACATGGCCTTGAGCGTGGCTTCGCGCGGCGACAGTCCCTCCTCGATGTGATGCTCGACCGCCTCGACGACCACGATCGCGTCGTCCACCACCAGGCCGATCGCCAGGACGAGCGCGAACAGCGAGAGCGTGTTGATCGAAAACCCGAGGAAGGGGAAGAGCGCGAACGTCCCGACGAGCGACACCGGCACCGCGATGAGCGGAATCAGCGTGGCGCGCCAGTTCTGCAGGAACAGGAAGACGACCACGATCACGAGGAGCGTCGCCTCCAGGATGGTGATGACGATCTCCCTGATTCCCTCCGTGACCGGAAGCGTGGTGTCGAGGCCCACCTGGTACGCCATGTCGCTCGGGAAGCGCGTCTCGAGCTCGCGCATCGTCTTCTTGGCTCCCTCCGCCACGGCGAGAGCGTTGGCGCCGGGGGCCTGGAACACCGCGACGAGGGCGGCGGGCCGGCCGTTGTATAGCGAGGACTGGTTGTAGGTCAGGGCGCCGAGCTCGATGCGCGCGACGTCTTTGAGCCGCACGGCCGACCCGTCGGGCGTGAGGCGGACCACCACGTTGCCGAACTCTTCGGCCGTGATCAGCCGCCCCTGCGCCCGCACGGTGTAGGTGAGCTGCTGTCCGGGCGGGGCCGGCTCGGCCCCGACGCGGCCCGAGGGGTTGACTGTGCTCTGCTGCTGCACGGCCCGCACCAGATCGGGGACCGTCAGCCCCAGCTTCGCGAGCTTGTCCGGCTTGACCCAGATCCGCATGGCGTACTCGGAGAGGCCGAAGTTGACGATCTGGCCGACGCCTGTGACCCGGTACAGCGCGTCGTTGATGTTGATGACGGCGTAGTTCCCCAGGAAGAGGGAGTCGTAGGTGCTCTTCGGGGAGTAGATCGCGAAGACCAGGAGCGGGAGCCCGACCGTGCTCCGGTAGGTGAGGCCGAATTGGTTCACGTCGGCCGGGAGGTTGGGCTGGGCCTGGGCCACCCGGTTCTGCGCGTTCACCTGATCGATGTTGACTTCGGTCTCCACGTCGAAGGTGACGGACAGCGTCATCGTGCCGTCGCTCGCGTTCGTGGACTGGAGGTAGAGCATCTTGTCCACGCCGTTCATCTGCTGCTCGAGCGGCGTAGCGACCGACTGCTCGATGGTGAGCGCGTCGGCGCCCGTGTACGTGGTCTGGATCTGGATGACCGGCGGAATGATGGAGGGATACTGCGCGATCGGCAGGCCGGACATGGCCACCAGACCGAGGATCACAGTCAGGATCGCGATGACGATGGCGACGATCGGCCGCGCGACGAAGAACCGCGTCATGGGCCCGTCGTCGGCGGCGCGGGGCTCGCTGCGGGAGCCGGCTGCGCCGTGACCGCCGTGCCCGGGCGCAGGTACTGCAGCCCGGTCACGATGACGTTCTCGCCCGCCTGCAGGCCCTTCTCGACGACCCAGAGATCGCCGACGCGCGGCCCCATCTCGACTGAACGGATGTCCGCCTTTCCGTCCGCTCCCGCCACGGCGACGCGCGTGCCGCCCTGCAGCTCCGTGACGGCGCGCTGGGGAACGAGGAGCGCGCCCGGCCGGACGTCCAGCTCGGCGCGCACGCGCGCGTACTGTCCTGGACGGAGGATGTTGTGCGGGTTCGGGAAGAAGCCCTTGATGGTGAGCGTGCCGGTCTTCACGTTCACCTCCCGGTCCACGAGAACCGCCTTCCCCGGCTCGGGGAAGACGCTCCCGTCCTCGAGGATCAGCGCCAGGGCGGGACCACGCTCCGTCGTCGCGTAGTTCTCCCGGTTGATGCGCGCCGCGCGCTCCATGTACTCGCGCTCGGAGATCCCGAACGTCACCCGGATGGGATCGACGGTCGACACGGTGGTCATGATCGACTGCGTGTTGACGAGGTCTCCGACCTGCGTCCTGGCGATGCCGACGATCCCCTCGATGGGGGACGTGACCCTCGTCCAGCCGAGGTTGAGCACCGCCTGATCCACCGCCGCCTTCGCCGCCGCCAGCCCTCCCCGCGCGTCGCGCTCCGCGGTCAGGGCGTCGTCGAGCTCCTGCTGGCTGATCGCCCGCTCGGCGGCCAGCGGCGTGAACCGCTCCACGTCCTTGGTGGCCTTCGCGAGCTGCGCCTCCGCGCGGGCGAGCGTGCCGCGCGCCTGCTCCAGGCCCGCCTGGAACTGGCGTCGATCGATCTCGAAGAGAGGGTCGTTGAGCCGGACGAACTGCCCCTCCTTGTAGAGCTGCCGGAGGAGGTACCCTTCGATCTTCGGGCGGATGTCCGCGTTCACCGACCCGTCGAGCGTGCCGATCCACTCGCCCACGATCGGCACGTCCTTCTTGATGACCGGCACGACGAGGACCTTGAGCGGCGGGGGGGGCGCCGGCTCCTTGCTCGTGCAGGCGGACGCGGCCAGGAGGGCGGCCAGGGTCAGGGCGAGATCGGCGGCGAGGAGCGAACGAGGGCGCTCATCACGCCCGCATCGGCGATTCGAGGTCACGATGGCGGCAGACCCGACTTCGGCTTCTTCACGATGCATCCGTGGCCAGTTCACGACCTTGGATTTTCGGGATTGTATATCGAACACGGCCGCCCGGGTACTTGCCCTTCAGGTAGTTTCGGACGTGGGCGGCCGCCGGATCGACTCCTGTCCGAAGTCCCCGAAGCCGAGCATTTCGGGAGCGAAGCGGGAGATCAGTGTCCGGGTCGGACCGACTCCACGGCGAGCAGCGCCTCGCACTGGCCGGCGATCGCGCCCAGAAGACCGTTGGGACCGCAGAGCTCCTCGAGAAGTTCTCTGGACAGGAAGAGGTCTCCCAGGCGGGGCAGCTCGGGCGCCGCCGTCGTGCTGCCCAGGCTGGCCTGTTCGAGGACGCGCCGCAGGGCGCCGCGGGCCAGGACCAGATCCTCCCCGACGGCGCTGCCGGCCAGTCCGCCGCCGTCCTCGATCGCCTCGAGGGTCCTGCAGATCTGGTCCACAATGAATTCGACGAACGGGATCGCCACAGCGCCGTCAGCGCGCTTCACCGACCACAGCGGGACCGTGTCGAGCTCGGGCAGGTCGATCCCGAGCGCGATCCTCTCGGCGCGGAGCGAGAGCGGCAGGGGGTCGGGCAGGAGCGCGTAACGGTATCCCGACTCCAGGAGATCCATGAAGTATCGCTGACGGTGAACGTGCAGCTCGAGAGAAGAGTGGGCCGGTCTCAGCCGATCCTCGAACCGGCCGGGCGGCAGCGACGGGATCGGCTGCAAATGACTCTCCTGGTTCCCCGGGAATGTTGATTTCATCATGAACCGTCTCCTCGCGCGGCATGGCGCATGCGCTTTTCTATTCACGATCCGTGCCAGAGCGACGCGAATCGCGAACCCGGGACGGCAACGCGCTGACACTGCGTCGGTTATGCGCGCGGGAGGCGCGTCGGCGGCGAATGACGCGAGTGTTTGAGATCAGACAGGTGTGTGGAGGTAGTCAGCAGCCGTGGTGCGAGCGGGTCAATCGTGCTCACCCGATCCGTGTTCCGGATCGAGTCGTGCGAACAGCACGACAACGGAGTGCGCTGCCGTCGGATAGGTCCGGCCGCCGACCGAGGGGGCCCGCTCCCAGTCGACGATATCGTGCGGAGAGTCGAGGAAGGTGTCGATCCACCGGCGCCATGGATATCGGCCGCCACTGGCGACCGACAGGAGCTCGAACTCGAGCGGCTCCCAGTACGCGTTGAGGATCACGTGCATGAGCACCCGTTCCTTCGTAAGCCTCGCCGTGAACGCCACGCTGTGCGAATCGTGGCGCCAGTCCGGTTCGTGGAGCCTCACGCCGTGCCAGGTGATGTCGGCCTGCCGGATCAGCTGGTTCAGGGCCACTCGCTGCCGCTCGGGCTCCACATCTCGCAACACCCGGTGAGCGTTGAGGAGGGTCACGAACCGGTGCACGTCGGCCCGCTTCGCGGGCAGCGTCCAGTCGAACCAGCTGGTCTCGTTATCCTGACAATAGGCGTTGTTGTTGCCGCCCTGCGTGCGCCGCGCCTCGTCGCCCATGAGCATCATGGGCATCCCTGCCGCCAGCATCGTCACGGTGAGGAAGTTCTTCACCTGTCGCGTGCGCAGCTTCTCGATCGAGGGGTCCTCCGTGGGGCCTTCCGCTCCACAGTTCCAGCTTCGGTTGTCGTCTGTCCCATCGCGATTGTCCTCGCCGTTCGCCCCGTTGTGTTTGTCGTTGTAGGAGACGAGGTCGTTCAGGGTGAACCCATCATGACAGGTCACGAAGTTCACACTTTGCTCGGCCTCGCGCTCCTCGTGGCCGTAAAGCGACGGGCTGCCGATCAGGCGGTCCACAAACCCCTCGATCGAGCCTTCCTCGCCTCGGAAGAAGCTCCGAACATCGTCGCGGAAGCGTCCGTTCCATTCCTTCCAGCTGTCACCGACGAAGGTGCCCACCTGGTTCAGGCCGGCCGCATCCCATGCTTCGGCGATGAGCTTCGTCCCCGCCAGCGCCGGCTCCGACTCGATGTCCCACAGCACCGGCGGGTTCTGGATCATCTGGCCCGACGGCCCGCGCGCCAGGACCGACGCGAGATCGAACCTGAACCCGTCCACGTGCATCGTCTCCACCCAGTACCGGAGGCTGTCCACGATCATGCGGCGGACGATCGGATGATTGGCGTTGAGCGTGTTTCCGGTACCGCTGTAGTCCGAGTAGCGCGAGCGATCCTCCTCGAGCATGTAGTAGGTCGCGTTGTCCAGTCCGCGGAAGCTCAGCGTCGGCCCCAGGTGGTCGCCTTCCGCGGTATGGTTGAACACGACGTCGAGAATGACCTCGATGCCCGCTCGATGCAGCGCCTTGACCATGTCGCGAAACTCGTCCACCGGACCCGCCGGATCTCGACGTGAGCTGTAGGCCTGGTGGGGCGCGAAGAAGGACACCGGCGCGTAACCCCAATAGTTGACCAATCCGGGTGGAGAGTCCTCAACGTCGAACTGGAACACCGGCAGCAGCTCCACCGCCGTGATGCCCAGTTTCTGGAGATAGGGGATCTTTTCGATGAGTCCTGCGAACGTGCCGCGTGTGCTTTCCGGGAGGCCGGAGCTCGGATGACGGGTGAAGCCGCGCACGTGCATCTCGTACACGATGGTCTGCGAGGACGGCCGTTGCAGCGGCGCATCGCCCTCCCAGTCGTACGCGGAGACGTCGACGACGACGCTCTTCATCGCCGTCCCGGTGTTGTCGCCCGGGCGGCGCGCGGCGTCGCGACCATAGGTGCGTGGAACCATGACGCCCCGGCCGTAGGGGTCCAGGAGAACCTTGGTGGGATCGAAGCGCATCCCGCTCGAGGGATCGAGCGGGCCCTCGACCTGATAGCCGTACAGCTGGCCGGGCCGCACGCCCGGCACGAACACATGCCAGTAGTAGTACGTGCGGTTGGCCGACGGATCGAGTTTTACCACGCGCGTGGCCCGGGCGTCGTCGACGCGTTCGAACAACAGCAGCCGGACCCCGGTTGCGTGTCTCGAGAACACACTGAAGTTGACGCCGTCTGGCGAGGGCGTCGCCCCCAGAGGCGAGCTGCCGCCTTCCTCGAGGCCGTCGCTCACCGCTTGCCCAGCAGCTCCCTGGCGGTCGCCGCGACCCGGTCGGGCTCGAACCCGAACTTCTTCTGAAGCTCCTTCAGGGGCGCGGAGGCCCCGAACGTCGTCATGCCGATGACGCGGCCGCCACTCCCGACGTAGCGCTCCCATCCGAGCGTCGAGGCCTGCTCCACCGCGACCCTCGCTTTCACCTCGGGGGGCAGCACGCTGTCCCGGTACTCCTGCGTCTGATGGTCGAAAATCTCCCAGGACGGCATCGAGACCACCCGCGAGCGGATGCTTTCGGCAAGCAGCTTCTCGTGAGCCTGCACGGCAAGACTCAGCTCGCTGCCCGAGGCGATCAGGATCACCTCGAGGTTCCCGGACGGGGGGTCCGCGAGCACGTAGGCGCCGCGCGCCACCCCCGCGGCGGGCGCGTACCTGCGCCGATCCAGAGTGGGCAACGCCTGACGGGATAGAACCAGCGCGGCCGGCTGGTGGCGCAGCTGCATCACGTAGCGGTACGCCTCCACGACCTCGTTGGCGTCCCCGGGCCGCAGCGTGACCAGCCCCGGCATGGCGCGCAGCGATGTCAGATGCTCCACGGGCTGGTGGGTCGGGCCATCTTCGCCGTCGCCCACGGCGTCGTGCGTGAACACGAAGATGGCCGGCAGCTCCATCAGCGCCGACAGCCGGATGGCCGGCCGCGCGTAGTCGCTGAAGATGAAGAACGTCGCGCCGAACGCCCGCAGCTTCGACAGCGAGAGGCCGTTGACGATCGCCGCCATCGCGTGCTCGCGGATGCCGAAATGCAGGTTCTTGCCTCCCGGGGTCCCGGCCTGGAAGCTTCCTGCGCCCTCGTACGTCAGGGTGGTCTTGTTCGACGGCCCGAGATCCGCCGACCCGCCGAGGAGCCACGGAATGTTCCGCGCGAGCACGTTGAGCACTTTGCTCGAGGCATCCCGGCCGGCGATCCCCGCGGCATCCGCCGGGAAGACGGGGAGGTCGCGGTCCCAGCCCGCCGGCAGCTCTCGCCGCTGCATCTGATCGATCTCGCTCGCAAGCTCCGGGTGCGCGCTCCGGTACGACGCAAAGAGCGCCGTCCACTCCCTGCGGGCTGCGGCGCCTCGCGCGCCGACTCCTGCGGCGAAATGCTCGCGGACGCCGTCGGGGACCAGGAACCGCGCCTCCTCCGGCCACCCGTAGCCGCGCTTGGCGAGGCGGACCTCTTCGTCACCGAGCGGCTCGCCGTGAGCCGCGGCGGTGTCCTGCTTGTGCGGGGAGCCGTAGCCGATGTGGCTGTCGAGGATGATCAGGGAGGGGCGACTCTTCGTCTTCCGGAAGACATCGAGCGCCTGCTCGATGCGATCGATGTCGTTGGCGTCACCCACTCGCAGGACGTTCCACCCGTACGCAAGGAACCGGGTGGCGACGTCCTCCGTGAAGGCGAGGCTCGTCGGCCCTTCGATCGTGATGTGGTTGTTGTCGTAGACCCAGCAGAGGTTGTCCAGACCGAGGTGGCCGGCCAGCGAGGCCGCTTCCGCCGCAACGCCCTCCATCAGGCAGCCGTCGCCGCACACGGCGTAGATGTCGTAGTCGAAGATCACGAAATCCGGTCGGTTGTAACGCTCGGCGAGCCACTTCCGGGCGATGGCCATCCCCACGCTCGCCGCGACGCCCTGCCCGAGAGGGCCCGTCGTGGTCTCGACACCCGACACCCAGTGATACTCGGGGTGCCCGGGCGCCTTGCTGCCGATCTGGCGGAAGCGCCGGATGTCGTCCAGGGACACCGAGGGCTGCCCCAGCCGTTCGTAGTCGGCGTTCACCGCCCGTGTCCCCGTCAGATGCAGCACGGACCATAGCAGCATCGAGGCGTGACCATTGGAGAGAACGAACCGATCACGGTTGGGCCAGATCGGGTCCTCCGGATCGAAGCGCATCACGCGGTTCCAGAGGGTGTAGACCAGCGGCGCCAGCGCCATCGGCGTGCCGGGGTGCCCCGACTTGGCCTGCTGGACCGCGTCGATCGAGAGCGTGCGGATGGTGTCGACCGACAACCGGTCGAGGTCCGCGGCGCTCTTCATGGCGATGTCCTCAGCGTCGGATTCTGCCAGCCTCCGGGGGGCGAGACTCTCGATTCGGCCTCCTTGGGTCCCCAGGTGCCCGGCTCATATTCATGGACAGGCGTGCCGTCCTTCAGCACCGGATCGACGATTCGCCACGCCTCCTCGACGTAGTCCTCCCGGGCGAACAGCGCGGCGTCTCCGTGAACGGCGTCTCCCAGTAATCGCTCGTACGCATCCATCTCGTCCGCGCTGGGGAGCCGGGTGCCCAGCATCTCCGCGATCTGGCTCTGCGTCTCGTTGCCCGGCGCCATGACATTCGCGCCGATGGCGAACGTGATGTCGGGACTGATCCGCAACCGACAGTAGTTCGCCTTCAGGTCGAAGCCGTGAAACATCGTGGGCGGCCGGCGGAGTCGGGCGACGATCTCCGTGCAGGTCACGGGCAGGCTCTTCCCGGCTCGGATGTAGAAGGGCACGCCCTGCCAGCGCCAGGAATCGATCTCGAGTCGCAGGGCGGCGAACGTCTCCACCTTCGAGTCCGGTGCCACTCCTTTCTCCGTCCGGTAGCCGCGGAACTGTCCGCGCACGACGTCATCTGAGCCGAGCGACGGGATCGCCTTGAGGACCTTCACCTTCTCATCTCGAAAGGATTCGCTGTCCGTTCTGACCGGAGGCTCCATGGCGAGGTTGCTCAGGACCTGGAACAGATGGTTCTGGATCACGTCGCGGACGGCGCCCGTCTCGTCGTAGTACGCGCCCCGGCCCTGGACGCCGAAATCTTCGGCCATGGTGATCTGCACGCTCTCGACATGGTTTCGGTTCCAGAAAGGCTCCAGGAAGGCGTTCGCGAACCGGAAAAAGAGCATGTTGTGCACCGGCCGCTTGCCGAGGTAATGATCGATGCGAAAGATCCTCTTCTCGTCGAAGCTGCCGAGCAGCGTACGGTTGAGGGCCTGCGCCGAGGCGAGGTCACGGCCGAACGGCTTTTCGACGATGACGCGGGCGCCGTCGGTGCCTCCTGACCGGGCCAGGTGTTCCACCACGAGCCCGAACAGCGTGGGCGGAATGGCGAGATAGTACGCCGGCCGCCGGGCGCCGCCGAGCTGCTGGCGAAGGGCCTGGAACGTCGCCGGCTCCCTGTAATCGCCGCTGACATAACGCAGAAGGCCGCACAGAGTATCGAACGCTCCGGCATCCAGTCCGCCGTGCCGCTCGACGCTGTCGCGCGCGCGGGCGCGGAGCTCGTTCACCCCCCAGGCGGCCTTCGCCACGCCGATGACCGGCACGTCGAGGTGACCGCGTTTCGCCATCCCCTGCAGCGCCGGAAAGATCTTCTTGTACGCCAGATCGCCCGTCGCGCCGAAGAACACCAGGGCATCGGAACGGTCTTCGCTCATCGTGAGCTTCCGTCGTCGCCACCCTGCTTTGCAAGGTGTCCGCCGAACCCGTACCGCATGGCCGACAACACGCGGTCCTGAAAATCCGCCCCGCCGCGCGAGCTGAAGCGCTGAAAGAGCGCGGCGGAGAGCACCGGCACCGGCACGCCCTCGTCGACGGCGGCCTCGATCGTCCACCGGCCCTCGCCCGAATCCGAGACCTGGCCCGCGAATCTGGACAGGGCGGGGTCCTCGATCAGGGCGGCGGCCGTCAGATCGAGCAGCCACGAGGCGATCACACTGCCGTGCCGCCACACCTCGGCGATGTCGCGAAGGTCGAGATCGTACTGGTAGCGCTCGGGGGCCCGCAGCGGCGTCGTCTCGGCATCGATCGCGCGCGCCCGCTTTCCGGCGCCGGCGCCGCCCAGGACGCCCAACCCCTCGGCGTAGGCGGCCATGACGCCGTACTCGATTCCGTTGTGCACCATCTTGACGAAATGGCCGGCGCCGTTCGGTCCGCAGTGGAGATACCCCCGCTCGGCCGTGGAGCCGGTGTTCTCCCGCCCCGGAGTGCGCGGGACATCGCCGGCGCCGGGAGCCAGCTGCGCGAAGATGGGATCGAGGTGCCGGACCACCGCCGGCTCGCCGCCGATCATCAGGCAATACCCCCGCTCCCGTCCCCAGACACCGCCGCTGGTCCCGACATCCACGTAGTGGATGCTCTTCTGTGCGAGCTCCTGCCCGCGCCGGATGTCGTCGACGTAGTAGGAATTTCCGCCGTCGATGAGGATGTCCCCGGGCGCGAGATGGGGCAGAAGGCCGCCGATGGTCGTGTCCACGACCGCGGCCGGAACCATCAGCCAGATCGCCCGCGGCGTCTCCAGCTTCTTGACCAGATCCGCGAGCGACGAGGCCCCGAGGGCCTTGTCCCCGGCGAGATCCTCGACCGCCTTCGGCGACCGATCGAAGACCACGCATCGGTGGCCGCCGGCGAGAAGCCGCCGGGCCATGTTGGCGCCCATGCGGCCAAGTCCGATCAGTCCGAGCTGCACGGCTGACTCCTTTGAAGCGCCGATGGCCCGGCGCGCTCGTTTTCGTCCTGTGGGCTCTTCATCTTGCGCCCCTCAGCTTCCGGTAGCGACGGATCATGTTGTTGGTCGAGCTGTCATGGCCGAGCGCGGGCTCCCTCTCGCTCTCGAGCTCCGGGACGATGCGCTGGGCCAGCGCCTTGCCCAGCTCGACTCCCCACTGATCGAACGAGTCGACGTTCCAGATGGCGCCCTGGGTCAACACGCTGTGCTCGTAGAGCGCCACGAGCTTTCCGAGCGTTTCCGGCGTGAGCCGCTCGGCGAGGATCGTGTTCGAAGGACGATTGCCGGGAAACACCCGATGGGGAACGAGGCTGTCCGGCGTGCCCTCGGCCTTGACTTCCTCCCGCGTCCTGCCGAAGGCCAGCGCCTCGGTCTGCGCGAACACGTTCGCCAGCAGGATGTCGTGGTGCCGGCCGAGCGGGTTCAGGGCGTGGGCGAACGCGATGAAGTCACAGGGGATGAGACGGGTTCCCTGGTGGATCAGCTGGTAGAAGGAATGCTGCCCGTTGGTTCCCGGCTCTCCCCAGTAGATGGGACCCGTCGGGTAGCCGACCTCGACCCCGTCGAGCGTGACGCGCTTGCCGTTGCTCTCCATCGTCAGCTGTTGCAGGTACGCGGGGAAGCGCTTCAGGTATTGCTCGTAGGGCAGGATGGCGACC
>Ga0070697_100001227_pt1 | contig 19352 bp, 16 predicted proteins | sample KBSK1501metaG_FD_65475 | JGI IMG/M metagenome (GOLD analysis project Ga0070697, IMG submission 65475) | Corn, switchgrass and miscanthus rhizosphere microbial communities from Kellogg Biological Station, Michigan, USA - KBS K1-50-1 metaG | ecosystem: Host-associated > Plants > Roots >... | reverse complement strand
GGTCCATAAGTTCACTCTTTTTCCAGGGCATCAGGCCGACACTTCTTATCAGCTCCCTGCCCTAAATGTGTTACCTATGTATTGAACCAAATGTGTTACCTATGTTCTGAACCTGCACCCAGCGAATTAGCGGCGCGCCGAGGAGGCTTTCGCCCTACCCATCCTGGTCACGTGCCTCACCCCTCACCTCTCACCTGCTCTCCTCGCCCACTTCTCCTCCAACCACGGCCCGAACCGTTCCCAGGTGAATTGAGCGAAGAAGAGTCCGATTACTCCACCGACCATCACGTCTGAGAAATAGTGAACGTTGAGATAAATTCGGGACCATCCAATCGCTACGCCGAGAAGGAGGAAGCCCCAACTCCATCGTCGAAACGCAAATCCAAGTACCCCGAAGAAGGCTAAGGCAGAGCCGGTGTGTCCGGAAGGAAAGGAATGATATTTGTATTTGTCGAGTAACCATTTCCCATCGTGTGAGACGCCATACCATCCGGGCGAGACCTCAGTATTGTTCGGCCGAGCTCGACCGGAGAAAAGTCGAACGCTGTTTACGGCGGCCCCGGCTAGGGTCGCGGCAATCATCATACATAGAACAACGGTAACTAAATGCCGATGGCGCCGGACAACAAACAGCCCGGCTGCTCCCAGCACCATCAACTCTGGCCAGTCTCCAACTTTTGAAAGGAATCCAGCAAAACTCTTGACCGCCTTATTAGAATGTTCGGCGACCAGTTGCAGAACGATTGGATCCAACCAAAACCCGACCACTGCGGCAGCAAGAAGAACGGCCAACCAGAGCATTCCGGTTCTCCAAGCGTTCGATAACGACGGTTTATTCTGTTCTGATCGCTTCTGATGTTCCATTGTCAGGACCTTGTTCCATTCTGCTGCGTCTTTCCGAGTCGATCATTGCTACCGAAATGCGCCCGCTTCTATTCCTTTTTTTTTCCGTTCTAATACTAGAAACGCTGGGCAATAACATCTTGCCGCTCATTGACCGGGACGAGCCACGGTTTGCCGAAGCGTCTCGCGAGATGCGGCAAAGCGGAGATCTTATCATCCCACGGGTAAATGGAGCATACCGATTCGACAAACCGCCACTGATTTACTGGTGCCAGGTTGCCAGTAGCATGATCTTTGGCGAAAGCGATTTTTCTGCCCGATTTCCCTCCGCCGTCTTTGCTGCCGCCACGGTGGTGCTGACGGCGGCCTGGGCTTCACGTTTATATGGCGCCTCAGTCGGTTTCTGGTCCGGATTGGTTTTGGGGACTTGCCTTCAGCTTTTCATTCATGGTCGAGCTGCGGTCGCCGACATGCCAATGATTTTCTTTTTCACCGGGGCAACATGGGCGGCGTGGGAAAGGAGCCAGGGACAACGATCGCTATTACTTTGGGTTTGTTTCTATTGTGCGCTGGCCGCTGGCTTTTTAGCGAAAGGACCCGTCGCCTTTCTTCCAATCTGCGCGCTGCTCCTGTTTCACATTTGGACCCGCACACCGGCGCGCTTTCGGCCAAGCTCTGCTATTTACGGCGGATTGCTGGTCCTAGTAATCATCGGGCTCTGGGGGATACCAGCAGTTATTCTTACGCACGGTGAATTCTTTCAGGTAGGTATCGGTAAACATGTAGTCATGCGTTCGGTAGCGCCCTTGCAAAGCCATGGTGCCTCCGGGATCAGCGGTTATCTTCTGCTCCTGCCATTTTACTTCGTTACACTGTTTTTCAGCTTCTTTCCTTGGTCGCCGTTTCTACCAGGGATCATCCAACGATTACGGCTAGGATTGGATGCGTTCGAGCGTTATGCGCTCTGCGGGATTGGGGTTGTCTTTGTCGTGTTCAGTCTGCTTCAGACGAAACTGCCGCACTATACTCTACCCGCATTTCCGCTGATCGCGATCTTGGTGGGCCGGACCATCCATGAAAGTCGCTTCCGGAGAATCGTGGCCGTATCGGCCTGTGCGATCTATCTACTCATTGCTCTCGTCGCTTTCCAATGGATAGCGCCTTACTTCCCTTCGAAGAGTATTTTTGAACGGATCGCCGAGCAGCTCTCTGCCTCGACCCGTACCGCTTCGATCGGCTATGAAGAACCGAGCCTCATCTGGTATCTACGGTATCGGACTCAAGCTTTTCATCAAAGTTTGGCCCCAAGTGAACTAAGCAATTTCATGCACCAGCCGGGACCTGCCGTATGTGTGATTTCCGCGGATCAAGTCGTCGAAATCGATCCTTCCTGGCAGAAGACCTCGGTCACTGGTTACGATTTTTCTCGCTGGAAGCTGAGAACGACGCCGTTCTTTGGTTGGGAAATCAACTTCTTACTGCCGCAACCAATCACTCTGATTGCCTATATGAAGCGCTAGTGCACCGTCTCGCATATAATGGTGCACCCGGTTTCACCCATGGGACCCATACGACTCATATGACCTATGCGACCCATGTGACTCATATGACCCATGCGACCCATGTGACTGGTATGACCCATGCAACCCATGTGACCCATATGACCTATGCACCCATGTGAATCCCACAGGGACCTCATATCCCTTTTTCCATTGCGAAGCCTGCTTGAATACTCGATTTTCGTCGCGCTCGCTTAGTTATTGTCTCACCATGCGATTCCTCGTCCCGTTCTTCATCGGCATTTTCTTAGCAAGCTCGCTTCGAGCCGAGGAGAAGTTTTCCGTGGCGACAACTCCAGGTAAGCTTCCCAAAGACATCATCCCGCGCGCTTATGTCATACACTTGGAGCCGAACACCGACAGCTTGGTAACCGTAGGTTCGGAATCGATTGAAGTAGAAGTACTCAAGCCTACCGACCGGATTGTTATCAATGCCGTTGATACCGATATCTCACGGGCCAGTCTGAGCGGTGCTCATACCTCGGAAGAGCTAACTCCGCAGATCGATTCGAAAGCGGAGACCGTCACTTTTCAAACCAAGACCAGCCTGGAACCCGGTTCGTATCAGCTTTCTTTGACATTCCAAAGCAAGATAACCGAGCAACCCCATGGGCTATTCATCCAATATTTTCGGAATGGCGATCAGCTCGAGCGGTTGCTTTCAACCCAAATGGAACCGACGGACGCCCGACGATTGTTCCCATGCTGGGATGAGCCGGTTTTTCGAGCGGTCTTCCAATTAACCGTAAAAGCAAAAAAAGAAGACACCGTCATATCGAACATGCCGATCGCGAGCGAGCAAACTCTCGGTCCGGAGGAAAAGCTCGTCACATTTGATCGGACACCCGCCATGGCCAGTTACCTTTTCGTTTTGGCGTGCGGAAAATTAGAGTGGATAGAAGACGAAGTCGCCGGAGTGAAGCTTCGCATTGTTGCCACTCCGGGTAAGAAAGAGCTGGGCAGATACGCACTTGAGGTCACCAAAAAAATCCTACCATATTACAACGAATATTTCGGAGTTCCTTATCCGCTACCCAAGCTCGATCAGATCGCGTTGCCGTCGGGGTTTGGCGGTGCCATGGAAAATTGGGGAGGGATCACGTATAACGAAGACCTTCTTCTTTTCGACCCGCATGCGAGTTCCGACGTCGTGAGGCAACGCATTTTCGAGGTGATGGCCCACGAGATTGCTCACCAGTGGTTTGGCGATTTGGTTACGATGGCTTGGTGGGACAACATCTGGCTCAACGAAGGATTCGCCAGCTGGATGCAGAAAAAGGCAACCGATCACTTTAATCCGGATTGGAAGGTTTGGGTACATGCGAACAACGACAAACAACGCGCCATGGCTTTTGACGCTCGCAAGACCAGTCACCCGATTCAGCAACCGATTACTGATGAGGCGCAAGCGAACAACGCTTTCGATGAAATCACGTATCAGAAAGGGCAATCTTTCATACGGATGCTCGAGAACTATGTTGGAGAAGAGGCCTTTCGTTCCGGTATTCGCTCTTATATGGCGAAGCACAAGTATTCGAACACCACAACCGCAGATCTTTGGGAAGCGCTGGAGACCGTGGCCGGCAAACCGGTCAAGGGTGTAGCTGCCAGTTGGACCGAACAACCGGGATTTCCGCTGATTAAAGTGAAGACCCAATGCGTTAACGGCCGGCAGATCGTTGGCCTGCAACAGACGCGGTTCTTAATCGGCGAACCTGACAATACCTCCCTGCGGTGGAGTGTACCGGCCGGCCTCATGAGGGTGAGCGAGCCGGAAAAGATCAAGCGCGTCCTTTTGAGTAAGTCCTCGAGTGATTTCGATTTTTGGCGGTGCAATGAACCAGTCAAAGTAAATGCAGGCGATGTCGGGTTTTTTCGCGTCTCGTACGAACCTGCTCTCTTCAGCGAGCTGGAAAGAAATGCATTGAACCTGCCAGAAAGCGATCGGGTCAATCTGGTGACTGATACCTGGGCAACCGTCGAATCGGGCGATACCCCGGCTTCCACCTATTTTCAGCTGCTGGAAGGCCTCAGTCGGGATGACAGCTATGCAGTCTGGCAGAGCATCATCGGGTTCGAGCGAACAATCGGTCCATTGAAGCTTGTGAATCGATTGGAACAAGATCAGCCGGGCAGAGCGAAGTACGAAAACTATGTCTGCACATTGTTGGGCCAGAAGTTGGCTGAGCTTACTTGGGACGAGCAAGCTGGCGAGCCGATCGAGAAACGACTCCTTCGAGCTTTGCTGATCGAAGCGCTGGGAATGTTTGGAGACCAATCCGTAATCGACGAGGCGTTCCGCCGGTTCGCCCACTTTCGCGAAAACCCGACATCGCTTAACCCCAATTTGCGACCCGCCATAGTTCGCATCGTTGGCCGTTGCAGCTCTCCGACCGACTATGAGACATTGCTTAAATTGGCCGAGGAGTCGCCGACCAGCGAGGAGCGACGAATGTACCTGCGCGCTCTCAGCGCGGTTCGTGATCCCGAACTCGCCCAGCGAAGTGTGGAATTCTTTGTGTCAAATCACGTTGCTCCGGGGGACGCCGGCCGCGCCCTCGAGGAAGCGGCTTGGGAACATCCGGAGATCGTATGGACCTTCGCGACGACTCATATTAAACAATTTCAGCAGCGTTTCGGTTTCTTTCGATGGAATCGTTTGCTCCCCAGTCTCGCCGCGGGGTTCACCGATAGCGAACGGGCCGATGACCTAGTCCAGTTCGCGAAGCAAAACTTGGCGGCTCAAGGCCAACGAGAGGCGGACAATGCGGCCAATCTTATCCGGTTCCGTGCCGAGTTAAAGAAACGTGAACTGCCAAAGATAGACCGGTGGGTCGCAACCAAAATTGTGCGGGTTTCCGCCAACTCCCAGTCGAACTAGACCTAATAGTAGTTGCTGCGATCGGCTATTCCGCTCGCCAAGATTAAAACTTATGAGACACGGTATTTGCCTTTCTGCCCTGCTGCTTGGTTGGGTAACGATCGCAGAGGGCGACTTTGTATTGAAACAGACGGTCGAAAACTTCGGGCAACGGCAGCAGGTAACCATCAAGTTGAAGGGATCAAAGTGCCGGATCGATACCAGTTCCGATACGAGCGCCTTGATCGATCCCCAGACCGGTACGGTTATTCTGCTGCATCAGCCGAAGATGTTTATGAAAGTCAGCCCAGAACAGCTCAGCGCGCAGGCTGAAGCCATCAAAAAAATGCTCTCTGCTTCAGGAAATGTTAATGAGAGCACCGATTTCCAGGCCAACGGAAAAACCGATAATATCAGCGGGTTTGCAACCGAGGAATACACCGGCAAAATCGATGGACTCCCGATCATTCTCGACGTGACCAAGGCTTTTCCGAAATATCAGGATTTGTTGGCCCAACTCTATGCGGTACAGGACGCACCGGGACTCAGTCCTTTTCATACGCTCTCGGTACCCCCAGAAAAATATCCGGGGTTGCCTATACGGACCACAGTCGAATTGCTGGGACAAAAAGTCGTAACCACTCTCGATTCAGTGGAAGAAACGACCTTGGCTGATGGAGACTTTGTGATTCCATCCGACTATCAAGAATTACGAGCGAACTCGCAGCCCCAAAGCAGTCCGCAATCTTCTCCGCAGGGCAGTCCGCAATCTTCTCCGCAGTGAAAAGATTCATTCTTGCATCCGGTTCACCACAGCGAATTCAACTGTTACAGGCAGCGCGATATAATTTTGTCGCGCAGACAGCTTCCATTACGGAACTGGTGGTTGATTTCCTAACGCCCGGTGAACTCACTCTGCTCAATGCATGTCGGAAAACTTTCGCGGTGGCTCGTACCGAGCCAAATGCTGTCGTTCTAGGTGCCGACACGCTCGTCGCCCTCGGGACGAAGATGTTCGGTAAGCCGGCTGACCTAGATGAAGCTCGCGGGATGCTGGCGCAGCTTTCCGGGAGGACTCATGAGGTTCTCACCGGCGTTGCGATCAGCAATTTCTCTGAACGACGGACCATCTCCGCGGTGGTCGAGTCCGAAGTGCGATTTCGCGAGTTAAACGCCGATTTGATTGACCGCTATCTGTCTCGCATCGATCCGCTCCGGAAAGCGGGAGCTTACGCGGCTCAAATCGACCCAGAAACGGTCATCGAGCGAATCGACGGCTCTTTCACTAACGTTGTCGGTTTGCCAATGGAAACGGTCTCTCAATTATTGGCAGAATTTGGAATTCAGCCCGGCGGCGAGGAGCCGATAATCGGTAATCGGTAATCAGTGATTGGTGATGGTTAACGGCAAGAAAAGTACCCGCACGGTGGCTCCTTCAGGAAGCAAAGCAGGTCAAATTCGGCGCGGAACCTATCAACGCCGGCGCAGCTAGCATTTGCTATCTGCTATTTGTCATCTGTAATCTGTCATCTGTCATGCACCATTCGGCGTCAGCCGAATGGTGCTAGATCTGCGGTCCGATGCCGAGTTGTCTGAGTTTCGCCCGTATGTCGTCCTGCTCCTTGGGATCCTTCGACAACTCCAGCGCCTTCTGAATCTCAGCGGCACCAGAACGAACGTCTCCCTTTTTTGCAATCACGAAACCCTTGCCGGCAAGGGCTGATGGATTGTTCGGGTCTTTGGCTAAAACTTTGTCAAAATCGGCAGCCGCTTCATCAAACTTTCCGATCTGCGCATAGAGGTTCCCTCGCCGACTAGGCAGGCTCAGATCATCGGGCTTGAGCGCAATCAGGTGAGTAAAATCATCGATCGCCTTCTCCGCTTGATTTGCCGCGATATAAAGAAAGGACCGCGCGGTATAGTATTCACCTTCTTCAGGCGCAAGCGAAATAGCCTTGTTGAAATCAACCAGCGCCGCGTCTTTGTCGTTCTTCTTCAATTCCGCATAACCTTTGCCGGCATAGGCCGCCGGTTCGTTTGGCTTTATTTGAATGAGCGCGGAATAGTCGGCAATCGCCTTATCCAACTGGCCATCCTCGCGATAAAGATCGGCGCGACGCAAAAGCGCTTCGGGATCGTTTGGTTTGATCGTAAGCAAAGCAGTAAGGTCGTCCAAGGCCTTCGCGTGGTCGTTCAAGTGAATGTAGGCATTCGCACGAGCAGTGAGTGCGTCGACGTTTTTGGCATCGGTTTCCAGCACTTTGCTGTAATCGGCGATTGCTTCCTGCCACTTGGCCCCGGCCGCGTAAATTTGCGCCCGAGAAAGATAGAGCTTCGTATCGGTTGGATTCTTTTCGATCAATTTCGTGACTTCTTCTGCCGCTTGACCGGTATCCTTTTTTGCGGCCAACACGTAGGCCTGGTACTTCAGCGCTCGCGGGTCATCCGGTTTCTTGGCCAAAACGGCGGCAAAATCCTTCTCCGCCTCATCAAATTTCTTGGCTTCGGTGTAAGCGATTCCGCGATTCAACAGCGAATTCAAATCATCCGATTGCAGGGACAAGACCTGAGTATAATCGCTGGCTGCGTGCTCCCAATCTTTCATTCGAGAGTAGAGCGCAGCACGATTTCGATAAAACATGGGATTCTTTGAATCAGCTTCGATCGCCTTAGTGAACTCTTCGAGAGCCTCCTTGTCTTTGCCTTCTTTGACTAACTGAACCGCACGGGCCGTGTGCTGATCTGCCGTTGGCTCTGAGCCGTATACCAGACCGCCCAAAACCATCCAAAGACTCCCTGTTAGAATCACCCCGATATTTCTCAACATGCCTATCCAATTGCCAAAGAATCGTCCCGAATCAAGATGTGATCGAAGAGTTTCAGTTCTGGGGCATTCCTGAGGAAGAAAAAAATAAGTAAACAAAAATCGGCCATCTGTCGTCTAAGCCAACAGTTTTGCCGAACCAACGCATTTTATCATGGTCTTTCGCACAAAGCTCCTTTTCTGTCTGATTGCATTGCTATCTAGCTGTGCCTCTTATGATAAGTCGGGACGTACGACTTTCAGCCGGAGTCTGCGAGCTCCGCAAACCATGAGTCGAACTTCTGGCTCGGGGTCGGCGGAGAGCAGCCCAACCAAAAACGCCGTCATAAGCGGCGTGACAGCGGGTGAGTTTGCTAAGCGAATTGTTGGTGGCGAGCTGATTCGCGCCGAGAACGGCACGCTGGTTGTTCGAGCAACGTCAGCAAAAGAGAATCTTCAACCGATCGGCCTAACGACCGACGCGATCATCACGTCTTCAGTACTGAATAAGCTCGGAACCAAGGCACGGCTGAAAGCCGACGGGTTCGAGGTGACTTCGACCAATGGGGTGGTTTCTATTCACGCCCGGAACGATTCGGTTGAGGACGCAGTTGCGGTGATCAATTTGGTCTTGAGCGTGCCCGATGTGCGACAGGTCGTCTACGCGATACCTACTAGAGTTTGATTCGGTAGGGACGGCGCTCTTGCGCGTCCGCTTTCGCGGCTTGTGAGAATCGAGCGTCACCGCGTCCTCGCGATCGGTTCCCGGACGCGCAAGAGCGCATCCCTACCGAATCAAGGCTCCCCTAGTGCAGGTCCAGCGACTGCATCGCTTTGATTGCCGTTTTCAAAACTTTGAGTCGCGCGTACCATTTAAAGTTCGCTTCGACCACAGTCCACGGCGCGAACGGCGTTGAGGTTTGCTCAAACATGTCCTGCGCTGCTTCATTGTGTTCATCCCATTTGCGGCGGTTGCGCCAATCTTCTTCGGTAATCTTCCAATGCTTCAGCGGATCCGCCTCGCGCCGCTTGAAACGTTCTAGCTGTTCTTCCTTGGAGATGTGCAAGTAGAGCTTTACGATCAGCGTACCGTCATCGACCAGAAGCCGCTCGAATTCGTTGATCTCCCGATAACCGCGCTTCCATTCCGCACCAGTGGCAAAGCCTTCAACCCGCTCAATCAAAACGCGGCCATACCAAGAACGGTCAAATATCGCGATCTCGCCATAACTCGGAAGCTTGTTCCAAAAGCGCCAAAGATAATGGTGCCTATATTCTTCCTGGGTTGGTTTTACGATCGAATATACGCGATAGGCCCGAGGGTCGAGCTTTTCGACAAATCTCCTGATTGCTCCCCCTTTGCCGGCAGCGTCCGGACCCTCAACCACTACTATCACATTGTGTTTGCTTTCGATTAAGGCGCGCTGCAGGGTCAGCAGCTCCAGTTGATACTCCTTGACCCTCTCTTTGTATTCCTCCTGGTCGATTGACCGGTTCTGGTCGAGTTCGTTGAGAATCACGGTTTTGCGTGAAGATCTTTCCAGCTTGGCCATTGAAGCGTCCAATGATTTTGGCAGGTCAAAGGCCTCGTTCGGTAACAACACCGGCAGACCGTCGCGAACCGGATAACACAACTTCGCTGAATCGCAAATGAGAGATTGCTCGAGGTCGCTGTTTGCTTCTTGATTTTCCCGGCCCCGATCGTGGATCGCCCGGATCTCGGCATTAATGCAGATCAGCTCAGAAACGCTAGCCAAGCGAAGCCGGCCTCCAGTCCGCGGACAACGCAACAAAGAGAGAAGTTCGGAGTCCAGTCTCATCCTGAGAATAGCCGATAGCCAATAGCGGATAGCCAATGAAAACAACCGCCACCTAATCCAGGCACATGATCTGTTTGCTGCGGCGTTGCAAACCTCCCATAGGTCTCATTATCCGCTATTAGCTACTGGCTATCGGCTATTCTCAGGATGAGAGGCTAATACTTTGGCACGGTTGGATCGACCTGATCAGACCAGGCAGTAATTCCACCTTCTAAATTGTACAGCTTACGAAAACCGGCTTCCTGTAAGATATGCAGGGCGCGCGCACTACGAGTCCCGCCCTTGCATTGGAGCACAATTTCGTCGGCACTATCCAATTCGCTCAGACGGCCCGGCAATTCTCCCAACGGGATGAGGCGAGATCCAGGGATGCTGCAGATCTCGTATTCATATTGCTCGCGAACGTCCACCAGAACAAAGGCATCTTTGCGCTCAATTTTCGCTTTAAGATCGAGCGCCGTAATCCCAGGAACGGCCAATTCCTTTTCCGCCTCAGCGTCAGCTTGGGGCAATCCGCAAAACTGCTCGTAGTCGATCAATTCATGAATAGTCGGGTGCTCGCCGCAGATCGGGCAATTTGGATCCTTGCGCACCTTGAATTCACGAAATCGCATTTTCAAAGCATCGAAACTGATCAATCGCCCGATGAGCGGCTCACCAGTCCCTAGGATCAGCTTCACTGCCTCGATCGCCTGCATTACACCGATCATTCCGGGCAATACCCCAAGCACTCCGCCCTCGGCGCAACTGGGAACCATTCCGGGTGGAGGTGGCTCTGGAAACATACACCGATAACAGGGACCACCGAGGTGTGGGGCAAAAACGGTGCACTGACCATCAAACCGGAAAATCGATCCGTAGATATTAGGCTTCTTCGCCAGAACACAAACGTCGTTGGAAAGGTACCGGGTCGGGAAATTATCAGTCCCATCGATAACGAGGTCATAATCCTTGACCAGCTCCATCGCATTGTCGCTGCTGAATATGCAGTCGTGCAGGTCGACTTGCACATTAGGGTTAATCGCCTTGATTCGATCCTTAGCCGAATTGAGCTTTTTCCGGCCAACGTCGCTGGTGCCGTGAAGAATCTGGCGCTGCAGATTAGAAAAATCGACAACGTCCGGATCTACCAATCCCATTCTTCCAATTCCGGCTGCCGCCAAATAAAGCGCAATAGGGGAGCCAAGTCCTCCGGAACCGATACACAAAATGGAGGCGGCCTTTAGCCGTTTCTGACCCTCAAGGGTGACCTCAGGCATAATGAGATGCCGGGAATACCGCGCGATCTCGTCGTTACTGAACTGAATGTTCGTTGATCTCTCTTCCGGAATAATACTGACAGACATATGCAGGGAGTAAAACATTAGACCGGTATCGCCGATGTGCAAATTGAGGAGACAGGAGCTAGGAGCCAGAAGCTAGGAGCCGGGAGCCGGAATACGGAAGTCAGGCCGCGCCGTATATGACTCGGCGCCGGCAAAGGCGGGCCAGTGAGCGGTCTCAACCTGTGATCTGGCTCTCGCAACCCTATTCCCAGTGACTCAGACGGCTTATCGCGGCCGCTCCCCTATCGTGATGGGTGTGACCTACTGACTCCTAGCTTCTGTCTCCTAGCTCCTATCTCCTCTTATCCTTTTCCGGCCCATACCACCACTTGTGGTTATCGCGGGCCAGCAATTCGTCTGCCGCAGGTGGACCCCAAGTTCCAGCGGCATAGTTGGGAAAGTCATTGGGCGGATTGTTTCCCCACGCATCGAGAATCGGTTGGGCTGCTTCCCAAGCTGCTTCAACCATGTCAGACCGATGAAAGAGGGTCGAGTCACCCACCATACAGTCATACAACAGCTTTTCGTATCCGGTCGTCGGGGGTCTTTCGCCAAATTGGCTATAGTCGAAATCAAGATGCACCGGTTGCGTCGTAATGGTAGGGCCTGGCACCTTTGCCCTCACCTGAAAGGTGATCCCTTCTTCAGGTTGAATATGGAAAATCAGATAGTTGGGCGCGACCGGATCTTTCTCGCCCGAGCCAAAGATCGAAAGCGGCGGAGTTTTGAAGCGTACCACAATCTTGGTAGTGCGTCGTGCGAGTCTTTTTCCTGAACGCAAATAAAAGGGCACTCCGGCCCAACGCCAATTATCGATCAGCAATTTGACCGCGGCGTACGTTTCGACGTTTGATTTTGGGTTTACGTTAGGCTCGTCTCGATAGGCGGGTACCGGCTTGCCATCTATTATGCCTGCGCCGTATTGGCCGCGCACGGTATTGATCAACACATCTTTGGGATCCCAACGCCGAATCGCCTGTAATAATTTTACCTTCTCGTTCCGGACAGCCTCACCTTCCAGCGAGGTTGGAGGCTCCATCGCGATGAGCGCCAACAACATGAACATGTGATTTTGCATCACGTCGCGAAAGGCTCCGGTCTGCTCGTAGAAAGCACCTCGATTTTCGACGCCGATGGTTTCGGCGACTGTCAGCTGAACATGGTCAATGTAGCGGCGATTCCAGATCGGTTCGAATACCGCGTTACCCAGGCGGAAAACCAACAGGTTTTGAGCGGTTTCTTTTCCGAGATAATGATCGATCCGATAGATCTGATGCTCTTGCAGAACCGCGGTAAGTTTGGCATTCAATTCGCGGGCCGAGGCCAGATCACGTCCGAACGGCTTTTCGATGATAACACGGCGCCAGCAGCCTTCCTCTCGGGTCAATCCCCGCTCCTCCAGCACCTTCGGGATTACCGAAAAAAAATCGGGTTGAACAGACAGGTAAAACAAGGCATTCCCGGCGGTGCCGAATCTCTTCGCCGACTCGTTGAGACGTGCTTCCAGGCATTCGTAGGTCTTTGGATCATCGAAGCTGCCAGGGCAATACATCATTCTCTGCCGAAATTCCTCCCAGATCTTAGGATTGATCGGCTGGGTACCAAGCTCCGCCAAATCTTTCCCTAATTGATTGGCAAAGTCCTCATCGCTCCATTCGGTCCGAGAAATGCCGATGATACTGAAGTTTGCCGGCAGAAGCCCGTACGAGCATAAATTGTAAAGCGAGGGAATGAGTTTTCGCTTGGTAAGGTCTCCGGATGCCCCAAAGATTACAATCGCGCAGGGGTCACCGGCCCGGGGAGTCGGTTGGCAAGGATTCATCGGCAACGTTTATTCCATTGGAAGAGATTCGACGTGACCACCAAACTTGTTACGCATGGCGGAAAGCACTTTTTCGGCAAATGTGTGCTCTTTTCGCGAACGAAAACGAGTAAAGAGGGAAGCGCTGAGCACCTCAGCCGGAGTCGCTTGATCGATGGCCGCCTGAATTGTCCATCTTCCTTCGCCCGAGTCCTGAACAAACCCAGTAAAGTGATCAAGGTTCGGATCTTCGGCCAGTGCCATTGCCGTAAGGTCGAGGAGCCACGAACCGACCACGCTGCCCCGTCGCCAAAGTTCGGCAACGTCCGGCAAATTGAATTCGTACCGATATCCGTCGGGCAACCCCTCCAACGATGCTCCCCGCAAAATATCGAATCCTTCGGCGTAAGCCTGCATCAGCCCATACTCGATCCCGTTATGGATCATCTTTACGAAATGCCCGGCACCAGAAGGTCCGCAATACAGAAAGCCCTGTTCCGCGGTACTCTTGAACTTTTCGCGTCCCGGCGAGGGCGGAATGTTGCCTTGACCGGGAGCAAGTGTCTCAAAGATGGGCTCGAGCCGTTCCACCGTTTCGCGATCTCCTCCGATCATCAAACAGTATCCGCGTTCGAGTCCCCAAACGCCTCCGCTCGTCCCCGCATCGAGATAATGGATCCCTTTTCCTTTTAACGCACGGCTGCGCCGGATATCGTCTTTGAAGTAGGAATTTCCTCCGTCGATAATCGCATCGCCGGATTCGAGCAATGGTTTCAAAGCTTCCACCGACTCTTCCGTTGGACCTCCCGCCGGAACCATCAACCAAACGGCTCTCGGCCGGTCCAACTTCTTGACCAGCTCAGCGTAATCCTTCGCTCCGCTGGATCCTTCCCTTTCCAAGGCGCGAATTGCTTCGGCGCTGCGGTCATAGGCCACGACTTCATGCTTATGCCGCATTAAGCGACGAGCCATATTGCCGCCCATTCTCCCAAGTCCAACGATTCCAATCTGCATAGGTGCCTCGTATTATTGTAGCTTGATGCCTTTCGTTCATCCTGGCCGTTTCGGTAGATCCAACCGCCTTCGACCACCGAAACCATCCATTGCACACACTCTGCCTAGAAAGGGACAGAAAGCCAGTCGTAGATTCCGAGCAGCCGACCTCTTACAGGTTACAAGTTACGGGTTGGAGGTTACAAGTTGCAGGTTCGACGGTTCCAACCTGCAACCCGCAACCTGTACGGATTTTGTCGACTCCGGCAGGTGAATTGTTCTTTCATCTGCGATCATGCTCAATCTGGTCTGGGTGGCGCTTTTGTTGGCCGGTGTGATTTGTGCCGCGTTCACTGGCCGGTTTGATGCTCTGAATCAAGGAGCACTGAATGCCGCAAAATCCGCGGTAGTGGAAATCGCTCTTCCTTTGGTCGGAGTGATGGCCCTTTGGCTTGGAATGATGCGATTGGCCGAGCGCGCGGGGCTCATTCAGCTGCTCGGTCGCCTAATCCGGCCGATCATGTCCCGACTTTTCCCGGAAATTCCGGCCAATCATCCCGCAATGGGAGCGATGATGATGAACATCTCAGCCAACATGCTGGGCGTCAGCAACGCCGCGACTCCACTTGGCTTGAAAGCAATGGCGCATCTGAACGACCTGAACCAGAGAAAGGGCGTCGCTACCAACGCGATGTGCACTTTTCTGGCGCTCAATACCAGCTCCATTCAATTGGTTCCGGCGACCGCGATCAATATTCTGGCAATCAACGGGAGTAAGAATCCGACCGCCATCGTCGGTTCAACTCTCATCGCCACCGGAATCGCCACAATAGCCGCAATTTTCTTTGTGAAAGTGCTTGAGCGGGCGAGGCCTTTTCGTTGGGAGCACCAGATCGGCATTGGTCCCACTCAGGACTTGCCGGCTGAGGATAGGACAGACAGCTCAGCCGCAGAACTCTCTACTCCTCGGCTGCAACGATGGGCAATCTGCGCGATTGGGCTTTTGGTGGTTCTTTTCGCTGTCACATTGGCAGTTCGTGCTTTTCCCTATATCCTTGGTCGTTGGCTCCCGATTCCGTACGCCACGACGAGTTGGCCGACCGGCTTTTTGGACGCAATGGCAATGTTTCTTCGAGCACTCTCGCCGTTGGCCATTCCTTTCCTGTTGGCCTTCTTTCCGCTCTACGCCTCGGGGAAAGGAATTTCGGTCTATTCCGAGTTTGTCGAGGGGGCCAAAGAAGGGTTCCAGGTCGCAATTCGGATCATTCCTTACCTAGTCGGAATGTTGGTCGCTATCGCGGTCTTTCGCGAGTCTGGGGCGCTCGATTTGCTAAAAAGCGGATTGGCCCCTCTACTCAACGCTGTTCAAATTCCAACGGATCTACTGCCCATGATCGTGATGCGACCGTTGAGCGGGAGCGGTTCTATCGCCATCTTAGGAGATCTGGTGAAACAGTTCGGCCCGGATCATTTGTTGAGCTATATGGCCGCCACCATCTATGGAAGTGCCGAAACCACATTCTATGTGGTGGCGGTTTATTTCGGCTCGGTTGGTATCACTCGCACCCGGCATTCCATTCCCGCAGGATTATTAGCCGACCTGGTAGGAGTCATCGCCGCAGTCATCGTCTGCCGTTGGCTGTTTGGGTAGACGATGGTGGCGTAGTAAATTGGCAGGGCGAAAGCCTGGTTCCGTCTAAGCGGAATCGGCTTGAGCCACGTGCGTTTTGCCTTACGGGACTAAATAATTCACCTTCGGAACCGCATTCTTGGACACCGTTGCGGCGAGTCCCGAACGGCTCAATCCAATCCGGCTTAGACCGGACTAGGTTTTCGCCCTACCAATTTATAACGCCTTTAGCAGTTAAGGCCGTATAAACGCTTTACCAACGGACGGATCCATTACCAGATAACCGCTTTGAATCCCGCGAACGACTACGCGGTTGTGCGGGTAGTATGGACTAATCACTACCGACGGATCCTTGGTCTTTTCAGCAGTCGGATACCTGGCTGGCGGCACCAAATAAATGATGTCTTTGTCAATCAGGTGCACGATAAATGAACCGGATGCGCTAGCGGCAAAGAGCCCACAAAACGTAAACACCGCCAAACTGGCAGCAGTCAATCTTTTCATGGCAGACTCCTGTTCTAAGAATCGGCAACGATTTTCGCCGAATCCGCTTGACACAAGTAACAACCTACTTGGCAAAAGGCCAGACAAATTGACGGACCAGAAAAAAAAGCTTTTCGGCGCGATTTAGTCGGTAATTGCGCCAAAACATCCTGAATTTGTCTTTCTCGATCTTCCGCAACAAGGCAAAATAGATTCCGCGCATTCCTTCTGCTGCTACCATTGGAGCGCGATCTTCTCGGGGCAGTGCGGCCTTCGCATTGGCGAAAAAATCCTTTGCTCTGGTTGCTTGAAATTCCATCAGCCTAACGAACCGCTCGTCGTACTCCCGTTGCTCCAGGGCGCCCGGCGAGTAGCCGAACTGTTTCATCTCGTCGAGCGGTAGATAGATCCGACCGCCGTTTTGTAAATCGGTTTCCACATCCCGAATAATGTTGGTGAGTTGTAGCGCCATTCCCAGTTGATAAGCGTAATCGCGGCAACCCGAATTTCGATAACCGAAGATCTCTATACTAACTAATCCAACCGCGCTGGCGACCCGATAACAATATTCCGAAAGTTCCGAAAAATTCGAATATCGAACCGGCTGAAGGTCCGACTCTACGCCGGTTAAAATGTCTTCGAACAACTCGAGAGAGATTCGGTATTTAATAATCAGCTCCCGCACTTCTCCGGCAAACGCAGGTTCGTCCATCGTCTTTTCTCGAAGCCATCGGCGACAGTTTTGAAGCCAGTCCCGCCTCTTTTCTAGAGGAATCCCAGGATCATCCGCCACATCGTCAACCCGCCGGCAAAACGCGTAGAATGTCGTGATGTCGCGCCTTTTTTCTGCAGGAAGAGCAAGAAACGCGAACGCAAGATTAGAGCGGCTTTTTTTGGTAATTTGGTCGGCTGAACTCATCCGCGTCGATCCTGTCCCACGGATTCTTTCAGTTTTCCACGATCGAATTCCAGTACCACATCGTCGAGGTGGACTTGGACATGGGGCGCGCAGGTGGCAATCACCGCGGTCCCAAGATGTTCCGGAATTCTGCGAATAGCTCGCTGCAAGAGATCGGTTGAAGCGGGGTCGAGATTTTGGCCCAACTCCTCCACGATCAACAGCCGGGGATGATGCACGATGGCCCGAGCGAGCGCGGTCAGGACTTGTTCCAGCGGCGGTAATTCCGCCGGCTTGAGTTCGACAATCGGCATTATTCCAATCAGATTGAGTATCTCTTCCGTGATTCGTTTTGCCTCTCTCGCGTCCACTTGAGCGATCTTAAAGAGTGGCATCGCCACGTTCTCCAGCACGCTGAACGAGGGCAAAAGAAAGGGCGCGGCAAAAAGAAAGCCGAATTTTTGATTTCGAATTTCGCTTAGCGCCTCGCTATCCAAGCCGGTCACTCTGTGTCCCTCAAGTCGGAGTTCACCTCCTTCTGGTTGCGATCTCAAACCCAGCAGCTGCAGCGCCTGATGCTTGCCTCCTTTCTCTGGGCCGATCAACTTGTAGAGACGAGCTGCCTGAAATCGATAAGTAAACTCAAGACAACCAACGTCGGCTTCGTCCGATTTTCGGGTGATTCCCAAGGCCGCTAAGAGATCATCCGCCATAAGGTCTCGTCACCAAAAAATAGGAAATAGCAAATAGCAAATGATGGAATGCGGAATACGGAACACGCAATACGGAATACGGGGCATCGGGTTGGATCGACCCGGTGACCGCGGATTTTTTTGGACGGATATCCGGTCGTTGTTCCGCATTCCGCATTCCGCATTCCGCGTTCCGCATTTTTTAAAACCGGATCTCCTTCCGTTGTCTGCGCGCATTTCGATAGAGACAAACCCAGGCAGCCAGAAACCAGGCAGCACATATCGCCTTGGCCCCGCTGAGTAGAAATAAGCCAAGCAAATAGGGAATAGATCCGTTTTTGTAACCGCCCAGCCAGCCAGCTCCAGCCCAACAGACTAAAAAGAGATGCATTCCGGCGACCACGAGGAACCAAAGCACTCGGTACCAATATTGGCGCATGAACGCCGCATGTTCGGTAATTGCTTGCCGAAACGATTCGTTATGCAGAATCAATGAGATTTGCATCGAACAAAACAGAAGCAAAGCAATGGCCATGAGTGGCCGAGCGGTCTGGTCCACATACTGAACGGCAGCACTGGTGAAATCCGTAAACTGGCCGATCCAGAGATAGCTGGCCAGCAGCGGCAGATGGATCCCCAATGAGCTGACGAGCAAAATCAGTCCGGCCCATTTTGCTAAATGCGCCATTCGCCTTAGCGCGAAAATAAAAACGCGTTCCGGCGGCGAATCGATACCCCGTATCCAGACAAAAGCCAACAGCACGAGGTAGACCTGAATCACCAGTCCGAACAAATACTCGAAGGCAAAAGAGAGCGAATCGAGGACCGCTCCGAGCCGAAGTAAAAAAATGCCGTCGAGATATTGATTAAGCCAGCGAATCCCCAGGCCAAATATCGGCTTCAGTAGCGCTCCAAACGCACAGATCACCAACCCAAAGTAGACTGGGATCCACCATCGGCCCAAGCGAACACGCATCTCCTGAATCAACGCAAAATGAGAATTGCCCCAATTAAGGAGGAACAAAAGCGCAGCAATCCCGGAAAGAGGAAAACTGACTACCACCTGATTGAACAAGCCGGCCAGCAGTTCCAGGGCCGGTAACCAGGCTCGGCTGGCGGCCAATGCCCAATTCCACGCTCGTGGGGCGGGCCAATACACCAGGTCGTAGAGCGAAAACTTTACCTCTCCTAGTTCCCACGCTTCTGCCAATTGAAAGACCCAATAGGCGAAGCTCATACCGGCTAGCCAGAGCCAGATGCGGGGATAACGTTTCAATACCCTGAGCCCGTCCCGAAAAAACGGAAGCGTAGGATTACCAAAGATTACGAAGGCGTAGGCCAGAATTCCGGCCCCGATCTCGGTAATCCATCTGGTGTCCAATCCCTCAGGTACTACTGAACTCACCGGCTAAGCAGCCTGTCGAAGTTCGAGGTCAACCGAAAGAATAATTTGCGGTTTATCGATAAAGTAGCCGCAGCTTCCAGCTGCGACAGCCTGCCGTTTTGTCACTACCACCGCTAACTGCCTTCCCGCTCTATTCCTAAACCCGGCGGGCTGCTACCGAGCAAATCCCCAGTGGCTCGTAAATGGCCAGTAAATAAACAAACCTTTTCCCACCACGTTCTTCTCGGGGACGAAGCCCCA
>Ga0070697_100001226_pt1 | contig 19353 bp, 16 predicted proteins | sample KBSK1501metaG_FD_65475 | JGI IMG/M metagenome (GOLD analysis project Ga0070697, IMG submission 65475) | Corn, switchgrass and miscanthus rhizosphere microbial communities from Kellogg Biological Station, Michigan, USA - KBS K1-50-1 metaG | ecosystem: Host-associated > Plants > Roots >... | reverse complement strand
ACTGCCCGTCGATACAGGCGTCCTCGGTGCAGGGATTGTGGTCGTCGCAGACCACCGGCGTGCCGGCGCACTGTCCGTCGGCGTTGCAGGCGTCGTGATCGGTGCAGCCGTTGCCGTCGCTGCACGGGGCGCCCGGCGCCGGACGGCTCACGCACTGCCCGTCGACGCAGGCGTCCTCGGTGCAGGGATTGCGGTCGTCGCACACCACCGGCGTGCCCGCGCAGTGGCCGTCGCTGTTGCAGGTGTCATGGTCCGTGCAGGCGTTGCCGTCGTCGCACGCGCCGCCCGCCGCCGGCGTGAACACGCACCGCCCGTTCACGCAGGAGTCCGCCGTGCACGGATTATCGTCGTTGCAGACCACCGGCGTGCCGGCGCACTGGCCGTCCGCGTTGCAGCTGTCACCCGTGGTGCATTCGCTGCCGTCGCTGCAGGGAGCACCCGGCGTCGGCCTGAAGACGCACCGGCCGTCGATACAGGCGTCCTCGGTGCAGGGGTCATGGTCGTCGCAGAGGCCCGTGCCGTTGTCGACCTGGTCGTCGCAATCGTCGTCGATGCCGTTGCAGATCTCCTGGCTGCAGGGGGCCACGTAAGTGATCGCCACCGCCTGCAACGCCGGCGTGACCGAGGGGTTGTTCGAGGAGAGAGCGGCGCGGTACTGCAGATAACGGGCGTTCGGGCTGGTGATCAGGCTGCCGTTCAGACCCGCCCAGGGGGACCAGGATGCGTCCGGCGCCGGCGTGTCTCCCGAACGGGTCTGGAACACGATGGTCGTGTCGTCGAGGACCTCCGATGTGGCCTGCACTTCGAGCCAGCGGGCGTTGCTGCCGGCGTCGAAGACACGCGACAGGAAGATGCCGTCGGTGGCGTACGGGCTCATCCGGGCCCAGTCGACGACCTGCATGCTCCCGTCCGCGGAGAAATCGCTGAACAGCGGCCGCATGTCCTGGGCCGGCGGATTGGTGTGCGTGGCGACGAGGCCGCCGTCGATGTAGTAGGTGACGTTCTCGGACGTCCAGTTGATCCGGTAGCGATGGAAGGCGTTGAACAGGGCGCGGGAGAGATCGGTATTCTGCGCCGTTCCGTCGTTGGTCGTGGTCAACAGGTCGGTGCTGAAGAGGAAGGTGCGGAAGACGGCCCAGGGGGGATTGACGAAGGTCGTCCCGAAGCCGGAGGAGTTGAGCTGCGTCCCGGAGAAACGGGCGGAGAACTCGAGAGAGCGCCCGGGTCCGTACAGCGCGATCGAGCCGGCCCTGACGCCGTCGAGGCTCAGCCTGCCGCCGGCGACGATGAGGCTGCCGTTGGGTGAGAGCCACTGGACCGATGACATGCTGGCGGGGAGTGAATCGCCCGAGAATTCCGTGCCGAACGTGGGTGCCAGGATCACCTCGCCGTCGGTCGTCTCGGAGATATAGGTGCCCGCATCCGTCGTGCCGGCGCTGAAATCCGCGACCGTCGTGTCCACGAACGAAGCCGGGGTCAGGTCGGGACGCACGGAGGAGCCCGCGGCCGATGCCTGGCTCGAGGAGATCGCGCCCGGCTTCCCGGTCACGAGATCAGGCAGGAGCGCCGTGAGGACAAGCGCCAGGGCCAGGACCAAAGTGGAGACCGTCGAGCCTCGCTTCGTCCTACCGAACATTGCAGTTCCTCCTCAGACACTCCACAGGAAAAACGCCGGGCGCATCCCGGCGGAACGGCGCCACGCGTTTCCGAAGCGCGACCGTCCTTTTGATTTTGATGATTGCCGTATTGCGGCCCGCCTGGATCCGGCAGACACAGCCAACCAACAGACCCCCCCACGGCGAGCCAGAGTCTCGACCGGGCCGGTGGTGGTTTCTTCCCCGCCCGGAAATCTGGCGAAGAGCCAACTTGGCCTTGTGACTTTAAGGCAAGGTCCCCGCCACCCTTTTCACCCCCGACGGGCACCGTCTGTCGGTCGCAAAGGAAACGTCTGCGCCACCTAATACGGCGATGTCAGAAAGGTGTCAATCAGAAAAGTGTTCGAGGTCGGATCGAGGGGGTGGACGAGGCCGGAGACCCCCAAATTCCCCGGAAACGCTGGTCCGGCTGTTCTGCAGGTCGAAACACACGCTTCCCACCGTCGCACTCCTGGTCCCGGAGCGACGCGCGTTCGAAACCAATCAGACGATCCAGAGGAGCTGCAGGGCAAGGAAGAGCAGGAGGCCGAGCCCGGCTCCGGTGACGCCGGCGACCACGCCGATGCGGTCGATCTCTCCGCGCCAGGCCGCGCGCAGGACGTACGCCAGCGTGCCGATCTGGAGGACCGGGGTCAACAGAGGGACGAAAAAGAGTCCGAGCGACACGACGCCGAGGGCACACGCGAGCGCTCGCGGCGAAGGACGTCGCCCGGAGCTCGCCGGGGGAATCTCGCGCACGGCGGCCGGCCCGTCACTCATATTTCGGCATGCTGAAGAGTCCGAGGTTCATGAGATTGATGATCGTGTTGACGGCGATGTAGCGCAGTGGCTCACCGGGGATGTCGAGGGTGCGCCTCAGCATCCACGCAGGCGGGCTCTCGCCGTGCAGCATTCCGGCGAGGAACGATCCTGCCTTCGTCCCCATCGCGATACCGTGCCCGGTATAGCCGCCGCAATAGATAATGTTGCCGGCCGACCCAACGGTCCCGATGACCGGCTCCTGATCGGCGGTGCACCCCATCGGCCCGGTCCACGTATGTTGAAAGGGGAACGCGGCCAGGGGCGGAAAGCTCTTCGCCATGCAACGGTGCAGCGCACGGAACAGGAAAGGATCGCCCCGGTGGTACAGACCGTTGTCGTAAAAGTACTCCGCGCCCGCACCGACCAGCACCCGATGCCCGGGCGCCTTGCGTCCCCACATGTACATCTCCCGAGAGGTCATCACCAGGATGCTGTCGGGGATGTCGCGCAGGATTTCGGGCGGCACCGGGCCGGTCACGGCCGCGGCGGTGTGGGCCGGAAACAGTCGCTCCGGGGCAACACCGAGCCTGGGTGTGTACCCGTTGGTCGCGACGATCAGTCGCGGCGAGCGCAGGACGAAACGGTCGCCGCGGATGAGGACGGGCGAGCCGTCCCCGATCCCGGTGACGCGGCTTCCCTCGTGCACGCTGGCGCCCAGACTCTCCGCGGCGCGTCGTAGCCCGACGACGTAGCGATACGGGTCGAGCTGGGTCACGGGCGCGCGCTCCAGATCGCAGCCGATTCCGAACCGATCGATGAGCGCGATGGCGAGGGCGACGTTGTCCTCGGTTCCTGCGGGGGTCCCCATTTCCGTACCGTTCCCGAGGACTCCGCCGCTGCGACCGGTGGCGCCGAACCCGACGTGACGGGCCTCGAGCACCATCACCTTCGCTGCAGGAGCCCGCAGGAGCACGTGGATCGCGGTCGACAGCCCGGTGACCCCGCCCCCGATGATCGCCAGGTCGGTCTCGTGCTCTCCGACAAGAGCGGCCGAGACCGGCTCCCGCCCACGCGACACCCAGAAGGAACGGTTGGGAGTCCAGCGGTCGTCCTTGAGGTAGAGATGCGCCCCGCCGAGGTAGGCGCCCCCGGCACCGATCAGAGCCGCCGATTTCAGGAAGGCGCGACGGTTCAGGGCGCTCGAGAACCAGGTGTCCATCGGATTGTCCGGGGCGCCCGTCCGGCTCGCAATTGGACCGGCGTCGACGTGGGATTGTAAGTCAGATACAGCGTCTTCGGCCCGCCCGGCCGGACGCCCCCGGGGGGCTGCGGGCGTGGTATCGTGACCCTCGTGCGCCGCATCCTGAAGTGGACGCTCATCGTCGCGGCCGTCGCTCTCGGAGGCTTTCTCGTGATCGCGATGGGCCGCGGGGTTTACCGGATCATCTGGCCCGATCCGATCCCGGTGACGGTCTACCGGTTGACGCGCGGGACGGTCGAAGAGACGGTCACCAACAGCAAGGCGGGCACCGTCAAGGCGCGGCGCCGGGCGAGGATCAGCCCGGAGGTCGGCGGCCGGGTCGAGTCGATCGGCTTCCGGCCGGGTGCCCAGGTGCACCAGGGGGACGTGCTCCTGCGGATCTACGCCGGCGATCTGAAGGCGTCGCTGGCCCTTGCGGAGCAGGACCTGGCCACCTCCCGTGCCACGGCGCGCCAGGCCTGCCTGGAGTCCGATCTGGCGAAGCGGGACCTGAAGCGCACGCTCGACTTGAAGGATGAGCGGATCGTCTCGGCCGAGGTGCTCGACCGGCTGCAGAGCCAGTCCGAATCGTCCTCGGCCCGCTGCGATGCGTCGCGCGCCAACGCGGAGCGGGCCCAGGCGGCCATCGACCTCGCCCGGGCGAACCTGAACAAGACGGTGCTGCGTGCGCCGTTCGACGGCGTCGTGGCGGATCTGAAGGCGGAGGTGGGGGAGTGGGTGTCTCCATCGCCTCCGGCCCTGCCGATCCCGCCCGTGTTCGACATCATCGACCCGAGCTCGATCTACGTCAGCGCCCCTCTTGACGAGGTCGACGCGGGCAAGGTGCGGCCGGGCCAGCCGGCGCGCGTCACGCTGGATCCGTTCCCGAACCGGTCCTTCAAGGCGCGCGTGACCCGTGTCGCTCCCTACGTCCAGGACATCCAGGAGCAGAATCGGACCCTCGAGGTCGAGGTCGATTTCGAGGACGCGGGGTTCGCGCGCTCCCTGCTGCCCGGCACGTCGGCCGATGTCGAGGTCATCCTGCGCTCGGTCGAGCAGGTGCTGCGTATCCCGACCTACGCTCTTCTCGAGGGCGACCGGGTGCTGGTGTTCAACGGCGGGCACCTGGTCGCGCGCCAGGTGAAGACCGGCATGCGCAACTGGGAGTTCTCGGAGATCAAGGAAGGACTGACCGAAGGCGACCCGGTCGTGGTGTCGCTCGACCGCGCCGAAGTGAAGGAGGGCGTGCGCGCCACGATCCGCGACGAGACGGACGCCGGGAAGGACGGGACGGGCAAGACGTGATCGAGCTGCGGGATCTGACGCGCCACTTCCAGGTGGGCGATCAGACGGTACGCGCCCTGCAGGACGTCAGCCTGACGATCACCGACGGCGACTACCTGGCCCTCATGGGGCCCTCCGGTTCGGGGAAATCGACTCTCCTGCACATCCTGGGTTGTCTCGATCGACCCACCTCCGGCTCCTACATGCTCGACGGGCGCGAGGTCGGCTCGCTGCCGGAGAGCGACCTGGCGGCGGTGCGCAGCCACAAGATCGGCTTCGTGTTCCAGTTCTTCCATCTCGTGCCGCGTCTCACCGCCGCCGAGAACGTGGAGCTGCCGATGGTCCTGGCCGGCGTGCGACCGGCCGAACGTAGGACGCGGGTGACCCGGGCCCTGTCGGCGGTCGGGCTCACCGATCGGGCCGCGCACCGCCCGGACCAGCTCTCCGGCGGGCAGCGCCAGCGGGTCGCGATCGCGCGCGCCACCGTCATGGGACCCTCGATCCTTCTGGCGGACGAGCCGACCGGGAACCTGGATCGGGCCTCGGGCAGCGAGATCATCGAGCTCCTGGAGCGCATGAACCGCGAGGGGCTCACGCTGGTGGTCGTCACGCACGACCCGGAGGTCGGTGGCCGGGCGCGTCACATCCTGAAGCTGGTCGACGGGAGGATCGCCACGGACGGACGGCCGCGATGAGCGCGCTCGATCTGCTCGGCTTCGCATGGCGCGCCCTGCGCGGCCATCGCCTGCGCAGCTCCCTCACGTTGCTCGGAATGTCGATCGGCGTGGGCGCGGTGGTGCTGCTGACCGCCCTGGGCGAGGGCGCGCGCGGGTACGTCACCAACGAGTTCCTGGCGCTGGGCAGCAATCTCCTGATCGTCCTGCCGGGGAGAACGGAGACGACCGGCAACGCGCCGATCATCGGAGGCACGGTCCGCCCGATGACGCTGGAGGACTGCGAGGCGATCCGGAGACGCGTCGGCCGCGTGCGGCGGCTGGCGCCCCTGTCGGTCGGGTCGGCCCGGGTCGGATACGGCGAGAAACGCCGCGAGGTGACCGTCCTCGGCTCGACACCGGAGCTCCTGCCGGTGCGTCACCTCGAGATCGGGATCGGCCGCTTCCTGCCCGACGTCGATCTGGACCGCGGCGCGCCGGTCGCCGTGATCGGTCGCACCGTCCAGTCGGAGCTGTTCGGAAGCGAGAACCCGCTGGGTCAGCCGATCCGGATCGGGGACTGGCGTTTTCGCGTGGTGGGCGTCCTGGCGGCCAAGGGCCAGTCGCTCGGCCTGAACATGGACGACGTCGTCATCGTGCCGGTGACCAGCTCGATGCGGCTGTTCAATCAGCCCTCCCTGTTCCGCATCCTGATCGAAGTCGGGGCGCACGCGGAGATCGATCAGGCGCGCCGCGAGGTCCTGAACGTCCTGAAGGAGCGGCACGAAGGCGAGGAGGATGTCACGGTCCTGACGCAGGATGCCGTCCTGGGGGCGTTCAACCGGATCCTCGGCGCGCTCACCCTGGCACTGGCGGGGATCGCGGCGATCTCCCTGTCGGTCGCCGGCATCGGCATCATGAACGTGATGCTGGTGTCGGTGTCCGAGCGCACGCCCGAGGTCGGCCTGCTGAAGGCGCTGGGCGCCCCGCCGCGGCAGATCCTCAGGGTCTTCCTGGTCGAGGCGGTGATGCTGTCGGCGGCGGGAGGACTGCTCGGCCTGCTGATCGGGTATCTCGGTGCGTCGATTCTGTCCCGGCTCTTTCCGGCCCTGCCGGCGCACCCGCCGATCTGGGCCGTGCTGGGTGCGTGCGTGCTGTCGCTCGGGGCGGGGGGGCTGTTCGGCGTCCTGCCGGCGCGGCGGGCGGCGCGGCTCGACCCGATCCTCGCCCTGGCGGGCCGGTAGCGCAGCGAATCGAACCGGGTCGAAGGGGTTCACATGCGGGCGTTCGATCTCGTCAGATTGTCCTGGGGCGCGGTCGCGGGCCATCGATTGCGCTCGATCCTGACGATGCTCGGCATCGCCATCGGCATCGCCTCGGTCATTCTCCTGACGTCGATCGGAGAGGGGATCCGCGTCTACATCCTGAGCGAGTTCACCCAGTTCGGCACGAACCTGATCGGTATCAACCCGGGCAAGTCCAACACCAGCGGCGGCAATCCGACGGCCATGGCGGGCAGCACACGCAAGCTGACCGTCGAAGACGCCGAGGTGCTGCAACGCATCCCCGAGGTCGACGCCACCATGCCGGTCTCCTTCGGCAACGCGCGGGTGGAGCACGGCGAGCGCGGGCGCAGCGTCCTCATCTACGGCGTCACTTCGGAGGTGCCGCGCGTCTGGAAATTCTCCGTGCGCCACGGCAGCTTTCTCCCGCCGGGCGATCCGCGCCACGGCGCGCCCCTCGTCGTCCTCGGCATGAAGCTGAAGCGCGAGATCTTCGGCGACGACAACGCGCTCGGGGAGCGCGTCCGCATCGGCGGCCGCCCCTTCCGCGTGATCGGCGTGATGGAGCCGAAGGGCCAGTTCCTGAACCTGGACCTGGACGACACGGCCTTCGTCCCGGTGTCCGAGGCGATGCGTCTGTTCAATCGTGACGACCTGATCGAGATCGACGTGGTGTTCCGCAGCGCCGCCGCCCGCGACCACGTGGTCGACGAGATCCGGCGCGTCCTGATCGACCGGCATCAGGGGGACGAGGACTTCACCATCACCACCCAGGAATCGATGCTGACCGTGCTGAACCGCATCATCGGCTTCGTCACCTTCGCGGTGGGCGCCATCGGCGGCATCTCGCTGGTCGTCGGCGCCATCGGCATCCTGACGATGATGTGGATCACGGTGAACGAGAGCACCGCCGAGATCGGTCTTCTCCGCGCCCTGGGGGCGCGTCGGGGCCAGGTGCAGGTGATCTTCCTGCTGCAGGCGGCGCTCCTGGCGACCGCCGGCGGCGCCTTCGGTATCCTCGCGGGTTTCGGTGTGGCCAGGGCCCTGCGCTTCGCGCTGCCCCGGTTGCCGGTTCACACGCCGATCCCATACGTGGTCGCCGGGCTGGTCGTCTCGTTCGCCGTCGGTCTTCTGAGCGGCGTCCTGCCGGCGCGACGGGCCGCCGGGCTCGACCCGGTCGAGGCGTTGCGGGCCGAGTAGCCCGCCTGCGCCGTGCGCGGCGGCCGCGTCACCCGCCGTCGACCGTGGGATCACTTCGCGTCGTGAAAGATCACACCGAGGGCGTAGCGGGTGCCGGAGATCAGGCGGCTGATGCCGTGACGGACGGCGGCCCGGTGCCAGCCGCGCACGCCGCGGACCGGCCGCTCGCGGGTCGTGAAGACGATGATCTCGCCTTGCTCGAGGGCGATCACCTCCCCGCGCGATTGGGCGCGCGGGCGCTGCTCGACGAGCAGAAAATCGCCGCCGGTGTAGTCGACGAGGCGGCGGCTCAGGACGCAGGTGATCTGGAGGGGAAAGGTCAGATCGCCGTAGATGTCCTGGTGCAGGCAGTTGTACCCGCCCGTCTCGTAACGCAGCAGGAGTGGGGTCGGCTTCGTCTGTCCGCGCCTGCGGCAGGCCGCCCGCAGACCCGCCAGAGTGGGTGGAAAGCGCCGCCGGGTCCCCAGGGCCTTCGTCCACTCGTTCGCGATCGCGGCGAGACGCGGGTAGGCGTGCGCGCGCAGGTCCTGCACGAGCGGAGGCAGCGGGTCGGCGAAGTACTTGTATTCCCCCACTCCGAAGCGGAAGCGCTCCATGTCGACGCGGCTGCGGAACCGGGTGTCATCCGTGTAGAGGGCGACCAGGGTGGCGCACTCCTCCGACGTCAGGAGGCGGCCGCCGGTTTTCGCCCAGCCGAGAGTCCGGATCGAGTCTGTGATCGAATCCCAATCGAGGCGTTCCAGCCGCGCCGCGACCCCGGCCGGAGTCGGATCCACGGCGCCTGCGACCGGCGACCCTCGCGCGGGGGCCGTTCGTTCTCCGGTCACGATGGGTCCCTCAGGAGCGCGGCCGGCAGATCATGCAGGGTCGGTAGCCGACCGAGCGTGCGTCCGCCACCGAGGCGAACACGACGCGGCTGTCGTCACGCATCCGCCGCCCGGCGCGGCAACCGACGCGACAAACCACGCCGGTCGTCGAGCAGCCTTCCAGCACGGGCGTGGCCTGCTCGAGACCGAGGAGCCGGGTCTTCATGGGCAGCCCGAAGGCGTATCCGCCGAGAGCCCCATCGCTCCTCAGGACGCGGTGGCACGGGACGATGATCGGCACGGGATTCCGGCCGAGCGCCGTGCCGACGGCGCGGCGGGCCTCCGGCCGCCCGATGGTCCGCGCGATCCAGGAATAGCTGCGTGTCTCGCCGAACGGGATGCGATGGGTCAGCGCCAGCACCTCGCGCTGGAACGGCGCCAGGCGGGAAAAATCGACCGGCACCGAGAAGAACGACCGCCGGCCCTCGAGGTAGTCGAACAGCTCCTGTCGGGCCAAGCCGGCCAGCCGCTTCGCGGCGCGCGAGACGGCCGGCCGCGCGCGCCCGCCGGGTCGGACCAGGGTGACGCCACGAGCGCTCGCCTCGATCGCAACCCGCGCGACGAAGCGCTCCGGGTCCCACTCGTCCCGCAGACCGGCGAGCACGCGTCGTCCCAGATCGGCCGCGGTGGGCACCGGCTTGAAGTAAGCGACCAGCATCTCATCGATCTCGTCGTGCCTCATGGCGGTTTCGGTCATCACTCGGCTCCTTGTGTGGGCATGCGTCTCGTCGGTTCAGTCCGCGCCGGACGGCGCCGTCCACCGGTCAACTCGGCGCGCAGGATCGATTTGCCGCGGGCCAGCTGGCTCTTCACGGTGTTGATGGTGATACCGCGCACCCGCGCCAGCTCCCCGTATGACAGCCCGTCCACGTAGCGCAGCGCCAGAAGAATGCGCGCCTCCCGCGGAACCCGGGCCAGCGCCCGCCGCAGGTCGAGGCGTCGCCACGGTGCGCGCTCCCCGCCGTTCCCGTCGGATTGGAGTGTGCCCCGGTCGTCGTCGGCCGTGTCTTCGGCGGCCCGGTGCAGCGCCGACCGGCTGGCGCGGCGACGCAGCTCGTCCACGCAGACGTTCGTGGCGATGCGATACAGCCAGGTGGACACTGCCCATTCGGGCCGATAGCTCTTCGCGGACGAGTAGCAGCGCATGAGCGCCCGCTGCACTGCGTCCTCCGCGTCGGCCCGATTGCCCAGGAGCCGCCAGGCGAGGGTCAGGAGGCGGGCGCCGTAGTGATCCACCAGCTCGGTGAACGCCTCGGTGTCACCCGCGGCCACCCGTTTCATCAGAGCGCGCTCGCTCATGGTCATCATCGCCAGGTTATACGGAGGTCGCGGCCCGCGCGGGTGGAAGACCCGCCGCGGCATCGTCTCATTATAGGACGACCCCTCCGACGCTCCCGGGAGGCCGCCTGCAACATGCCGCAGAGTCCCCGTCAGGGGACAGATGGCGACGCTCCCCGGCTCGCGCCCGGGTCCGCAGGCGCTCGCGGTGGCGGCCGCAAGCGGTTGAGCCACCGGGAACTTGCGACGAATCGAGACAGCCGACACTTTCTGGCAGGGATCTTGCTGTCTGGTGAATGTGATCCGACTGTGTCGCAGGACATGAGGTGCGACGTGAACTGAGATCGGAAACCGGAGGTGAGCGATGGAGAAACAACAAGACGCCGGTGTGATCGAATCCGTGAAAGACCGCATCGTCCAGGCGATTGAAGGAACGGGTGACGTGACGGGCGCGATGGTCGACGCCGTCAGCAGGACCGTGGCGAAGACGATCGAGGGCCTCGGTGGGATCGCCACCTCCCTGGTGCAGACCACCACGCAGGTGACCCACGGCACCATCCAGGCGGTGATGGAAGTCGGTGGCGACCTCGGAGCGGCCGCGAAGGGCATCGTTCTCGGCGTGCTGCATGGCACCAAGGAGGCAGGCGCCGCCAATCTGGAGATCATCGCCCAGACCTCGGAGTCCGTGATCAAGACGACCGGACGCGTGTCCGGCGATCTCGCCACGACGGCAAAGGGGCTCGTCGAAGGAGCGATCCAGGGCGCCAAAGAGCTGGGTCTCGACGTGTCGGAAGCCGCATCGGCCGCCGCCACGGGGGCGCTGAAGGCCGCCGGGCAATTCGGATCCGCGGCCGGGCGTGGCGTGCGTGACGCCCTGACCGGCACGATCGCCGGCGTCAGGGTCGTGCTGAAGGAGCCGTTCCATTCACAGACGAAGCACGCGGGCGACAGCGTCACGCGGCGGCACCGGGAAGGGGAGCGGGACGCGTCATCTTGAGTTGCGCACACACCGTGGCATAACGCCTGCTTCGAACGCAGGTCCAACAGTACGAGTGGTCACCAGCTTGAGTCACCGCGGTCGATCGTCGAGACGACGACCGACCGCGACGCATGAGGAGAGGGAACCCCTCGCCTGTTGAGCCGGAGCGGGCTCACCTTTCTTCTCGGCGCGCTGCTCTGCCTCCTGGGTTACTTCTCGATACATGTCGCGCGCGGAGAGGGTCGCGGCATGTTCCACCTCACGGCAACCCTGGCCGCCTTCCTTGCCTGCGGCGCCGTCGCATCGCGGCAACGGAAGCCGCTGCGGTTCGCGCTCGCCGTCGGCTCCTTGTGCGTCGTCGCATTGCTGCTCGATCAGGTCGCCTATTATCGCTGGCACCAGCGGGTCGAGCGCCTCGTGAGCGCGTTGCAACAGGACATCGAATCGGGCTCCCCCGCGGCGTCGAACGCCCCGGCGGAGCCGGACGCTCAGCGAGGGGCCGTGCCTGTGACGATCGGCTTCCCGGCCTTGACCCAGCCCGTGATCCCCGACGGCATGATGAACACCTCGCGATAGCCGAGCTCCACGGCCCGACGGGCCGAGTGGTGGCACTCCATTCAGAGCTCGTTCATGCAGTAGAAGACCAGTGTGGCGTCCTTGTCCCGGGGAAGGACACTGACGGTGATGTCCTGGTGCTGGACGCGCACCGCGCCGGGAAGATGATTCGCGGCGTAGACGTCGGGCGGGTTGCCGTCGAAGACGAAGACGTCCGGCCGATCGAGCCGCCGCTCCACCTGGTCGACCGCGAGACGACCGAACGGATCGGACTCGGGGATCTTCTTCCCGGCGGCGGCAGGACAAAAGGACGCTGCGAGGACGAGGGCGGCCAATGTCAGGAGCCGGTGGCGTGGAACCATGGTCACCTCCACTGATCTTCGGACGAGAAAGGGTGCGTCGCTTGAAGACGTGTCTATCACGCGATCCCGGGCTCGACAAGCATACCAGTCGCGCCGCTCCGGACGGAATCGACTCGTCGCGGTCCAGGCGGGAACGGTCCATCACCCGCGCCTTCCGCCCCGTGACGCGAGCGGCTACAATGGAGGCTTCGGGAGGACGACCACGAAATGCAGCCCGCAAAACGCCGCTCGGCGGCACTTCTCCAGGGGGCGGAGCGCGCGCCGGCGCGCGCCATGCTCAAGGCGGTCGGCTTCAGCGACGACGACCTGTCGCGGCCGCTGGTGGGCGTCGCCAACACCTGGATCGAGGTGATGCCGTGCAACGTGCACCTGCGACAGATGGCGGAGCACGTGAAGGAAGGAATCCGCGCCGCCGGCGGGACGCCGATCGAGTTCAACACCATCGCGGTGTCGGACGGCATCAGCATGGGCACGGAAGGGATGAAGGCCTCGCTGATCAGTCGCGAGATCGTGGCCGACTCGATCGAGCTCGTGGTCCGGGGGCACCTGTTCGACGCGGTGGTGGCGCTCGCCGGCTGCGACAAGACGATCCCGGGCACGGCGATGGCGCTCGCACGGCTCGATCTCCCTTCGCTGGTGCTGTACGGCGGATCGATCGCACCCGGGTCGTTCCGCGGGCGTGACGTCACCATCCAGGACGTGTTCGAGGCGGTCGGGGCGCACTCCTCGGGCCGGATGACCCTCGAGGATCTGCGCGAGCTCGAGGATCACGCCTGTCCGGGGCCCGGCGCCTGCGGCGGCCAGTTCACGGCCAACACCATGGCGACCGCCCTGGAGTTCCTCGGCATCTCGCCGATGGGCAGCGCCGGCGTGCCGGCCGTCGACCCGGCGCGCCGGGAGGTGGCACGCGAGGCGGGTCGTCTGGTCATGCAGGCGCTTCAGGCGGAAAGGCGGCCCGGCCGCATTCTCACGCCGGGGGCCTTCGAGAACGCCATCGCGTCGGTCGCCTCGACCGGAGGATCCACCAACGGGGTGCTGCACCTGCTGGCGCTGGCGCGCGAGAGCGGCGTGCCGCTCCGCCTCGACGATTTCGACCGCATCAGCAAGCGCACGCCGATCCTGGCCGACCTGAAGCCGGGGGGACGCTTCGTCGCCAACGACATGCAGCGCGCCGGCGGCACCCGGCTCCTCGCCCGGCGCCTGCTCGAAGCGGGGCTGCTGCGAGGCGATGAGCAGACCGTGACGGGGCGGACGATCGGCGAAGAGGCGCGTGAGGCGCGCGAGACCCCCGGACAACAGGTGATCCGTCCGCTGTCGAATCCGATTCAGGCGACGGGTGGACTGGTGATCCTGAAGGGCAACCTCGCGCCCGAGGGGTGCGTCGTGAAAATGGCCGGACACACCCGGCTGAACCACCGTGGCCCGGCGCGCGTGTTCGATCGGGAGGAGGACGCCTTTGCCGCCGTCCGCGACGGTCGGATCGTCCCTGGAGACGTCGTGGTGATCCGCTACGAAGGACCGAGCGGCGGGCCCGGCATGCGGGAGATGCTTGGCGTCACGGCCGCGCTCGTCGGCCAGGGTCTGGGCGAGCGGGTGGCGCTTCTCACCGACGGTCGCTTCTCCGGCGCCACGCACGGTTTGATGGCGGGTCACGTCGCCCCGGAGGCGGCGCGCGGCGGCCCGATCGCCGCGCTGCGTGAAGACGACATCATCGTGTTCGACGTCGGAGCGCGCCGCCTCGATGTCGAGGCGACCGAGGCCGAGATCGCGTCCCGCATGAGATTCTGGAAACCGCCCGCGCCGCGCTACGAGCGCGGTGTGTTCGGCAAGTACGCCCGTCTGGTCTCCTCGGCCAGCGAAGGCGCCGTCACCGGCTGAGACGCCCGACCGCGTCGGTCGGGTCGCGCGCCGGGATATCATGAGATCGAAGCACCGATGACCACACCGATCCGTCCCGTACGGCTGAACCCCGGCGTGACCCCGGAATCGATCGCGGCGAGGGCGGCGCGGACCGCGACCGCGCCGGCGCCCGGCGCGTCGCGGTTGATCAAGGGCAGGGCGCTCGTGTTCTGGGACCCCGCGCGTCCCGGAGCCAAGCGGGACGCGATCGACACCGATCAGATCACGCCGTCCTCCGACTGCGTCTCGGAGAGCCTCGCGACGCTCGACGAGCGCTGGAAGGCCGGCGCCTTCCGTTACCTGATGCCGGACTTCCGCGAGCGCGTGCACGCCGGCTCCAGCGTCGTGATCGCCGGCGACCGCTTCGCGATCGGTTCGTCGCGCGAAATGTCTCCGGCCGGACTGAAGGGGGTCGCCGAGGAGGCGGGGCTGGAGATGGTGATCGTCTGCGGCGCCAACATGGGGGACATCTTCCGGCGCAACGCGATCAACCTGGGGCTGCACGTGGCGCAATCGCCCGAGGCGGTGGCCGATGCGCGCGACGGTGACGACATCACCTTCGACGTGGGGTCGCGTGAGATCGTCAATCTGGCGCAAGGCCGGCGCTATCGGCCGCTTCCGCTCACGGAGAAGGAAGAGGAGATTCGGCGTACCGGGGGCATCCTGGAGGTCGGCCGGCGCGAGTTCCTCGACTCGATCCGTCACGTGCCGCGCGTCGAGTTCCCGGACCCGGGAGAGGCCCGCTCGCTGACGCTCACCGAGCAGATCGTCTTCGCTCACCGCGTCGACAGGAGCGCCGCGGTCCGTCCGGGGACGACGCTGCGCCTCTACGCCGATCTCCTGCCGGCCTCCGACGGCACCGCGCCGTTCGCCATCCATACGTTCAACCGGATCACCGGCGGCGACACCATCGCGCCGCGCCAGGCGGCGATTGCGAGCGATCATTTCGTGTTCACGGGTCACGAGGAGGACGATCGGCAAACCTCGATCTCGCGCGATTTCGCGCGTCTGCATGGCATCGGTGCGCCGCATTATGCCGCGCCCGGCGACGGTATTTTTCATTTCTATTTTCCCGAGCAGGGTCTCATCGTGCCGGGTGGGTTCTATCCCGGCGCCGACTCGCACAGCCGGGCGTACGGCGCCTACGGCGCCGTCGGCGTGGGTGTCGGCTCGACCACGCTCGGATTCGGCTGGGCCACCGGCTCCATCTACTTCACGCTGGCGCGGCAGCGCCGCGTCGTCTTCACCGGCCGGCTGCAGCCCTGGGTCACCGGCAAGGATATCGTCCTGGAGCTTCTGCGTCGCTGGGGGACGGCCCAGTCGTCGGGCATGGCGGTCGAGTTCGTCGATTCCGGACGTCAGCTCCTGATGCCTCACCGCAACACCATCGCCAACATGATGGCCGAGGGCGAGGCGCAGAACGGCCTGTTCGCCCAGGACGAGATCACCGAGGCGTGGTACCGCGAGCGCGGTATCGCGCTGCCATATCCGCGTCTCCTGTCGGGCGCCGCAGCCCGCTTCGACATCGACGAGTCGATCGACCTGACGTCGGTCGTGCCGATGATCGCGCGGCCGTTCAGCCCGGGAAACGCGCAGCCGGCAGTGGAGGTGGCGGGGGAGCGGCTCACATTCGACAAGGCCCTGATCGGTTCCTGCACCAACGGGTCGTACGACGATCTGCTCGGCGCCGCGCTGGTCATCCGGGCCGCGCGCGCCTCGGGTCTTCGCCACGTGGCCGAGGGCGTGCGCTTCGTGATCTTTCCGGGTTCCGGGATGGTGGGGCGGCAGATCGAGCGGCCGGAGCCGCGGCTCGGGGGCGACTCGATCGCCGGCGTGTTCCGCGGCGCCGGCGGGACGATCAGGCCGTCGTGGTGCGGTCCGTGCTTCGGTCAGGGCGAGGACGCGCTGAAACCGGGCCAGCGCGCCATCACGTCCTTCAACCGCAACTGGCAGAACCGCATGGGCGTCGGCGGCGAGGGTTACCTCGCCAGCCCCACGGTCGTGGCCGCCTCGGCGCTGGCCGGCTACATGGCGCCTCCCTCCGAGATCGGCCTCGCCTGGTCGCCGGAGCATTTTGCCGTGTGAATCGGGCCGCGGCGCGACCGGTCGCGACGCGGCGTCGGAGAGCGGCCGGAGCGCATTCCGCACGTCACCGCGCGGCGCATGGACGCATGGTTCCATGGGACAGCGGCCACCGAGCGGATGATGATCCGCGACGTAATACGCGATGATTGTCTCCACATGCGTGTAGACGCCCGTAAAAAGCGGTGATAGGCTTCGCGCGCCTTATTCCGCGCCGCTGGAGGTACGGACACATGAGGGAGGAACATGGCTCGAACTCCTGATATCGCAGGTGCGCTGGAAGCGGTCATCGCGAGAACGCTGAAGTCCACGGTCGGGCCGCGTCTCCGCAAGGTGGACAGCCAGCTGAGAAAGCTCGAGCGCAGGCTCCGGAAGATTGCGACGCTGCGCGGCCGTCGCGCCGGGGCGCGCAGGCGGGGCGCCACGGGACGGAAGCGCGGTCGCAGGGGCCGCCCGCCGATGCACGGACGCAGGCGGGGTCGCCGTTCCCGACGCTGATGTCCATGCGGTCGGACTCCTGGGGTCGCGGATGGTCCGGCAGCGGGGGAGGCGTCGATGCGTTGCCGCCGGGCTCCAGGAGCCGGCTGGGGAGCCGCAGGGATTTCCTCCGTTCGTGCGGGACCTCGGCGCTGGCCCTCGCCGCAATCGAAATGATCCCGGGGAGCCTCGTGACACGGCGTGCCGAGGGCGCCGTTCCCGAACCGGATCGACTCGAAGCGCTCGGAGCGGTCGCCCTCGATTCGGCGAGATCCCTGGGCGCGTCGTACGCCGATATTCGCATCAACCGCTACCGCACACAAAGCGTCCTGCTGCGTTCCGCTCCCGACTGGTCGACGGGCACCATCAACAATGTTCCGTCCGTCACCGACGAGGAAAGCTTCGGTTTCGGCGTCCGCGTTCTGCACGGCGGGGCCTGGGGTTTCGCCGCGGCCTCGAACGTCGACAAGGACACGATCGCCCGCATGGCGGCGGAGGCCGTGGGCATCGCGCGGGCGCACGCGAAGCTGCGTGGCGAACCGGTGCGGCTCGCCAGGGTCGCCGCCGCGAAGGACACCTACCGCACGCCGCTCGAAATCGATCCGTTCGAGGTCAGCGTCGGGGACAAGATCGCCCTTCTCCAGCAGGTCAGTGACGAGGCGCGCAAGGTGCCCGGTCTGTTTTCCGTCGCCGCGCTCCTGGAGCAGCGCATCGAGGAGCGCTTCTTCGCCTCGACGGAGGGCAGTGTCCTGCATCAGAGAATCGTGCAGGTGGCGCCCGAGTACACGGCGACCGCCCGCGATGTGGCCGCCCGCAAGACCAAGACGCGCACGTACAGGCCGAACGCCGTGTGCGCTGGCTACGAGGCGGTGCGCCAGGCGGGTCTGGTGGAGAACGCCCGCCGCATCGCCGAGGAGTCGGTGAGCCATCTGAAAGCCCCCCCCGGTCGCGCCGGGCGTCAGGGACCTGGTGCTTCTCCCGACGCACCTGGGCCTGACGATCCACGAATCGATCGGTCATTCCACGGAGCTCGACCGGGCGATGGGGTACGAGGCGAATTTCGCCGGCACGTCGTTCCTGACACCCGACCGGCTCGGCGCGTTCCGGGTCGGCTCGGACATCGTGAATGTGTTCGGCGATCGGATCATGCCCCAGGGCCTGTCGACCTGCGGCTACGACGACGATGGCGTGAAGACGAAGCGCTTTCCGATTCTCAAGAACGGCGTCTTCGTCGGTTATCAGACGACCCGCGAGCAGGCGCACTGGATCGGGCAGGAGGAGTCGATGGGGTGCTGTTATGCCGACTCGTACGCCTCGGTGCCCTTCCAGAGGATGCCGAACGTCTGGCTCGCCGCATCGGAGACGCCCCGCACCCTCGACGACCTGGTCTCGGGTGTGGATGACGGCGTGCTGATCGAAGGACGCGGCTCGTACTCGATCGATCATCAGAGATACAACTTCCAGTTCGGCGGCGATGCGTTCTGGGAGATCAGGAACGGCAAGGTCGAGGCGATGATCGCGGACGTCGCGTACCAGAGCCGGACACCCGACTTCTGGCGGGCGTGCGACGCGCTCGGCGACCAGTCGACCTGGCGCAACGTCGGGCTCAACCGTGACGGCAAGGGAGAGCCGGGGCAGATCAACGCCATGAGCCATGGCTGCCCCGCGGCGCGGTTCCGCGGCATCACGGTCATCCGAACCGGATAGGTGTGTCGTGTCGGGCTGGGACCACGACCGGGCGAAGCAGACGATCGAGCGGGTGCTGGCGCTCGCCGGAGGGGGCGAGTGGCAGGTCGAGCTCACGGCGCGCACCTCGTCGCACACCCGCTTCGCGCGCAACGAAATCACCACCTCGGGCTTCGCCGAGGACGCCGGTCTCGTCCTGACGGCGGGGCGCGAGGGTCGCAGCGGCACCGTCAGCACCAATGATTTCTCCGACGACGGCCTGAAGAAGGCGATCGCGCGCGCCGCGGAGTTGAGGGACCTGATGCCGGTCGACCCCGAGTGGGTTGAGCCGCTTCCGCCGCAGACCTACCCCGTCCTCGCCAAATTCGACGCGCAGTGCGCCGCGGCGCGCGCCGCCGACCGCGTGCCGGGGGTGAGGACCGTCCTGTCGCTGGCCCGCCGGAAGGATCTCGTCGCCGCCGGGTTCTACGAGACCGGCGTGACCCATCGCGCCATCGGCAACAGCCGGGGGATCTTCGCGCACCATCCGGCGACCGACGCTGAGCTGTCGGTCACCATGCGGACGTCCGGGGGGACCGGTTCGGGCTGGGCGTCGGGATACTCGCCCCGATTCCCGGAGATCGACGCGAAGACCCTGGCCCGGCGCGCCGCCGAGAAGGGGATCGCGTCGGCGTCGCCGCGCGACGTCCCTCCCGGCGATTACACCGTGATCCTCGAGCCGGCCGCGGTCGCCGCGCTTCTCGCGACGCTGCAATACGGCGCGCTGTCGCGGCGGGCCGCCGACGAGGGGCGGAGCGTCTTCTCGAAACCGGGGGGAGGCAGCCGGGTCGGCGAGAAGGTGGCGCACCAGTCGGTGACCCTGCGCGGCGATCCGTTCGACGCGCGCGTGCCCGCGACGCCTTGGAGCCCCGGGGGTGGATCCGGTGGCGGCACCGACGGTCTGCCGAACCGCAAGGTGGTCTGGATCGACAAGGGCGTGCTGAAGACCCTGCACGCGGACCGCTATTGGGGCCGGACGACCGGTGTCGAGCCGACACCGACCCCGGGCAGCCTCGTCCTGGACGGCGGCGCGCAGACGCTGGACGAGCTCATCGCCTCCACGGCGCGCGGTCT
>Ga0070697_100001225_pt1 | contig 19359 bp, 21 predicted proteins | sample KBSK1501metaG_FD_65475 | JGI IMG/M metagenome (GOLD analysis project Ga0070697, IMG submission 65475) | Corn, switchgrass and miscanthus rhizosphere microbial communities from Kellogg Biological Station, Michigan, USA - KBS K1-50-1 metaG | ecosystem: Host-associated > Plants > Roots >... | reverse complement strand
GACGTCCTCGTCGAGATTCATGACCGCGATCGCCTGGCCATCCACCAGCCGCTCGCCGAAGTCGTCGATGCCGCGTTGCGCGGGACGCTCAAGCCGCCGCAGATGCGCATCCGCGGTGCCGATGGCGCCATCGTCGCCCGCATCGCCGAGGCGGCGCCGATGCGAACGGCGGCCGTCCGCGAGCCGCTGGAAGCGCCCCGATCGCGCAGTCTCCACGAGACGGTATCGGTCTTTCCCTACGGTGTCAGCCGCAACTACCTGGAGCAGGCGATCAACGAGCTCAAGGTTCCGATCCGGGTCCAAAACCACATCGAGGAGGCGGACTTGATCGTCACGCTGAAGAATTACTACCGGCGAAAGGACTCGCCCCTCAAGGAGGCAGAAGCCGACGGCATCCCGATTCAGGTGCTAAAGAGCAACACCATCACGCAGATCAAGAATGCGCTGAGCCGCGTCTATCAGCTGGACACGCCCGACCCCACGGAGTCGGCGTTGCAGGAAACGCTGGAAGGCATCAGCCGGGCAAAAGCGACCAATTCGATGGTCGAGCTCTCGCCGCAAAACGCCTACGTTCGGCGACTGCAGCACCAATTGGTGGAGCGTCACGAGCTGACTGCGCGCAGCACCGGCAAGGAGCCGAACCGCCGGCTGCGCATCTACACCACGGCGGACTGAACTCGCTATAGTTCAGCCCAGCGTGGAAACCGCGGGGAAGCCAGGCGGGTTCTTCATCAGCTTCGAGGGGCCGGAGGGCGGCGGGAAGTCGACGCAGATCCATCGCCTGGCCGCATCACTGGCCGAGCAAGGCTATTCCGTGTGGACCACGCGTGAACCGGGTGGCACCAGGGTGGGGGAGATGATCCGTCCCATCCTGCTGGGCCGGCAACAGATGAAGATGACCCCCTGGTCGGAGGCGTTGCTCTTCACCGCGGCGCGAGCGCAGCATGTCGAGGAGGTGATCCGCCCGCGCCTGGCACGCGGCGAGCTGGTGCTCTGCGATCGCTATGCCGATTCGACGCTCGCGTACCAGGGGTACGGGCGCGGACTCGACCTGGACACGCTGCGCGGGTTGCAGATCCAGGCGACCGGTGGCCTTCAACCGGACCTGACCATCTTGCTCAACCTTCCCGTCGAGACCGGCCTCTCCCGAATTCCTCGCCCCGCGCAGGATCGCCTGGATCGCGAGACGGCCGCCTTCCACCAGCGCGTCCGCGCCGGTTACCAGGAAATGGCGGCCGCGGATCCGCGGCGCTGGCGAGAGGTGGACGCCGCGGCCGAGGAGGACCAGGTCGCCCAGCGCATCCTGGGGCTGGTGAGCGCCGCACTGGCGCAGGCCGGCGTCCGCCCCGCGGAGCGGCGCTCGGCATGAAGCTCCTGATCGCCGTCGTGCACAGCGAAGATGCCTCGGCGACCATGGACGCCCTCAACGACCGCGGAATTTCGGTGACCCGCTTTGCCAGCTCCGGTGGATTCCTGCAGCACAAGAATGTGACCCTGATGACGGGCGTCGACGACGACCGGATCGAAGAGGTCCTGGGGCTGATCAAGGAGAACTGCCGCACCCGCAGCGAGTTCATGAACCCGATGCCGCCGCTGGTCGAGCCGGGTGATTTTTTCGTTCCATATCCGGTCGAGGTGCAGGTGGGCGGCGCGACGGTCTTCATCATGAACGTCGACCGCTTCGAGAAGCTCTAGCCGCGGACGGATCGCCAATGACTGACCCCCAGGTTGCGCTGGAGCGGGCCCAGCAGCGGCAGGCGGCGATGGCCGAGGTTTTGCAGATCATCAGTCGGAGCGCGTTCGACCTGCGTGCCGTTCTGGAGGCGGTGATCGAACGGGCGAGCCGCCTATGTCGCGCGCAGCAAGGCTTCATCTATCGGCTGGAAGGCGACTGGTATCGCCTTGACGTCGCCTACAACATCACTCCTGAGTTCCTTGCCTTCACGGAACGCACCCCGATACACGCCGGGAACCTCGGGACACTCGCCGGACGAGTCGGCCAGGCGCGACGAGCGGTGCAGATTCCCGACGTCCTGCAGGATCCCGATTACACCTTCTGGGAGGCGCACCGCCTCGGCAACTACAGAGCGATGCTCGGAGTTCCGCTGATCCGAAAGGAGACGGTGCTCGGCGTCATCGTGTTGTGGCGCGCGGAGCCCGAGCCCTTCACCGACGACGAGGCCCAGGTCGTTTCCATTTTCGCCGACCAGGCGGTCGTTGCCATCGAGCACGCTCGCCACACCCGCGAGCTGGCCGATTCGCTGGAGCAGCAGACGGCGGCGGGCGAGGTGCTGCGGATCATCAGTCGATCGACTAACGAGCTCGACCCGGTGTTCGAGGCGCTCGTCAAGAGCGCTGTTCAGCTTTGCGCCGCTGACCACGGCGACATCATCCGCTTCGATCCACAGACGCACGAATACTTGCAAGCCGCCCATTTCGGGGTCGGGAGCGATGCGTATCGCGCGATCATCCGGGAGCGGCCCTACCGGCCCGGCCGCGACACCCTGGTGGGACGGACGATCATGGAGCGGGCGCCCGTCAGGATCGACGACGTTTTGGGCGATCCGGACTACAAATTCGCCGAAGCGCAGCAGAAAGGTGGGTTCCGTTCCATCGTCGGGGTCCCGCTGCTGCGCGAGGGGTTTCCGATCGGCGTGATCGCGGTCTGGCGCCGCACGGTTAGCCCATTCTCGGACCGCGAAGTCCGGATCCTGACGACGTTCGCCGACCAGGCCGTGGTGGCGGTGGAGAATGTCCGGTTGGTCCGCGCGCTGCAGCGGCAGACCGAAGAACTCTCTCGTTATGTGATGCCCCAGGTCGCCTCATTGATCGCCAGCCAGGAGGGCGAGCAACTCCTTGCCGGACATCGTCGCTTGATCACGGCGATGTTTTGCGACTTGCGCGGTTTCTCGACGTTCTCGGAGACCGCTGAGCCAGAGGAGGTGTTCAGCGTTCTTCGCGAGTACCAGGGTGGCATGGGCCAATTGATCTCCGGGCACGGTGGCACCCTGGAGCACCTCGCCGGCGACGGCATCATGGTGTTTTTCAACGACCCGGTCTCGACCCCCGGCTTCGAATTGCAAACGGTTCGGTGCGCGGTGGGAATGAGGGAGCGCTTTCACGAGCTGGCGGGCGGCTGGCGGCGCCGCGGATATGAGCTCGACCTGGGGATTGGAATTGCCCTGGGCTACGCGACCCTCGGCAGGGTTGGATACGAAGGGCACTTCCAGTACAGCGCCACCGGCAATGTCGTCATCCTTGCGTCCCGCCTGAGCGGGGAAGCGAAAGGCGGAGAGATCCTGATCAGCCAGCGGCTTTACGCCGCCGTTGAAGACCTGGTTCACGTTGACCCGGTCCGTGAGGTCGCGCTGAAAGGCTTCAGCCGTCCGGTGGCTGCCCTCAATGTTGTCGGCCTGAAAACGTGATTCACGGTCTGGGCACGCTGCTCAACACGGGGACGGTGCTCGTTGGCGCCACCATCGGCCTGACCCTCGGGCGGGTGATCCCGGCCAGCCTCCACCAGACCATCCGCGCCGCCATCGGCCTATTCGTTGCCGTGATCGGCATCCAGATGGCGTTGAAGACGCACAATCCGCTGATCTTGCTGGTCAGCGTGCTCATCGGGGTCTTGCTCGGTGAGCTGCTCCGGCTCGATGACGGCGTGCGTGCAATCGGATCATGGGCGGAGCGCCGCATCAGCCGGGGAGGCGAGCCGGGCCGGGTGAGCCTGGCCTTCATCACCACCAGCCTCATCTTCTGTGTCGGTCCGCTGACGGTGCTGGGCTCCTTCCTCGACGGCACGCGTGGCGACATCACGCTGCTCGCCATCAAGTCCACGCTCGACGGGGTGACCGCGATCGTCTTTGCGGCGACTCTGGGCTGGGGTGTGATCCTGTCGGCGGTCAGCGTGCTGGTCGTCCAGGGAAGCCTCACCCTGATCGCGTTCCTTCTGCATGCGGGCCTGTCTGACCTCGAGACGGCGGAGCTGACCGCGGCCGGTGGCATCGCGGTGCTCGGGATCGCGGTCGGCTTGCTGGAGCTGCGACAGATCAAGGTCGCGAACTTTCTTCCGTCCCTGGTGGTCGCACCCGTGCTCGCGGGCGTGCTCCATGCCTTGGGGGCGCTCTGACGGATAGACTTAGGCGACTTCATGGCGAGGTCTCAGGCGGGCGGTGGGCGGAGGGTCGACTGGTTCGCCGCCGGGCTCGGGCTGGTGCTCGCCGTGGTGATCCAGCTGGTGGGGGGCACCTTGCTCTTCGGGAGTCACCGCGGCCAGCTGGTGTCCCAGGGGCTGCTCACCTTCGGCGCGCTGCTGGCGGGAGGATTCCTCGCCGCCTTGATCGGACCGGTCGGGGGCTCCACCTGGAATGGGGTCATCGTGGCCGTCGGCTTCATCGTGGTAGCGGAGCTCGCCGGGGCCATCGGTCCGGTGGGTCCCCTCGGGTCAGCCGGCCTGGACACCCTCGGGCTGGTCGTCGACGACGTGCTCGTTCTGAGTGGAGGTACCATCGGTGGTCTGGCCGCCGGCCTCGTCCGGCGCCGCGGCTTGAGGTAACGAAAAGACAGCAGGGCGCGTTCGATCAGCAGCCGACGCCGTGAAGAGCGGAACCGGATCATCGAAAAGGAAGTAAGAAGATGCAGGTGGAAAACGGATCGGTCGAAGCGCTCGGTTCGCGGATCGTCGAAAACGTCGGCCATGTGCTTGTCGGCAAGGCGGCGGAGATCGAACTCTGCGTCATTGCGCTGCTGAGCCGCGGCCACATCCTGATCGAAGACGTCCCCGGCGTGGGCAAGACGATGCTGGCGAAGTCGCTCGCCCGCTCCCTGAGCTGCGGCTTCGAGCGCCTGCAGTTCACGCCTGACCTGCTTCCATCCGATGTCACGGGCGTGAACATCTATAGCCCGTCGACACAGCAGTTCGAGTTCCGCCAGGGTCCAATCTTCACCCAGATCCTGCTCGCCGACGAGATCAACCGCGCGACGCCCAAGACCCAGTCGGCACTGCTGGAAGCGATGGAGGAGAAGCAGGTGACGGTCGACGGCACCACCTACGCACTCGCCCTTCCCTTCCTCGTGCTGGCGACGCAGAACCCGGTCGAATTCGCCGGTACCTTCCCGCTGCCCGAAGCCCAGGTCGATCGCTTTCTGATGCGTGTCAACCTGGGCTACCTCGACGTCGCCCACGAGGTCCAGGTGCTCGATCGCTTTCAGCGGTCGTCGCCGTTCGACCAGCTCGAGCCGGTGGCCTCCGCCGACGAGCTGCTGGCCGGACAGAAAGCGGTACAGGAGATCTACGTCGACGAGCAGCTGAAGGAGTACATCGCCCGCGTCACGCATCGCACGCGGTCGCACGCCGACATCGGCCTGGGGGCGAGCTCCCGTGGATCGCTGGGCCTCTTTCGAGCGTCGCAGGCGCGCGCGGCCCTCGAGGGACGCGACTTCGTCACCCCGGACGACGTCAAGACCCTGGCCCTACCGGTGCTGGCTCACCGACTGATCCTCAAGGCGAATGCCGAGCTGCGCGGCCTGACGCCGGCGAAAGTGCTGACCCAGATCCTGGAGACGGAGCCGGTGCCGCCGCCGAACGTGGTCTCGCGGTTCGGGCGGCGAGTGGCGATCTAGCCAGTCCATGCGGCTCCCGCGCCTCCCCCTGGTCACGGCGCTCGCGCTCCTCTTCTTCTTTGCCTACATCACCGGCATCCGGCTGGCATACAGCCTGCTGTACGCGCTGATCCTCATCTTCGTCGTCAGCTATTTCTGGAGCCGGCTGGCCGCCGATAACCTCTCGATCGTGCGCTCCAGCCCCGAGGGGCAATACCAGGTGGGCGATAACTTCGAAGAACACTTCACCATCGAGAATCGGTCCTGGATTCCGATCCCGCTCATCGAGCTGACCGACTTCTCCAACCTCCCCGGCTACGACCCGGGCCGGGTCTTCAGCCTGAAGGGCCGGCGGACGCGCCGCTGGACGTCGCGTGGGCAGTTCAAGCAGCGCGGCCTCTTCACGTTTGGTCCGGTCGAACTGCGCTACGGCGATCCCTTTGGCCTCTTCACCCGATCGCTCCGAGTCGCCGGCAGCCGCTCGGTCGTCGTCTACCCGGTGGTCCGGCCGGTCGGATCTCTCGACGCGCTGGCACCGAGTACCGCCGGCGACGAACAACTGCGTGGGCGGGTCCTCGATATCCCACCGAACGCGACCACGATCCGCGAGTACGTGCCGACCGACAGCGTGAAGCGGATCCACTGGGCGTCGTCGGCCCGGCTGGGCCGGCTGATGAGCCGCAGCTTCGAAACCCGCGAGGGCGGCGACGCCTGGATCGTGCTCGACCTGCAGGCCTCCGTCCACGCCGGGGAGGCGCCTGACTCGACCCTGGAGTACGCGATGAGCATGGCGGCGTCCATCGCCGATGCGGCGCTGCGGCGCGGCGGCGCCATCGGGCTGGTGAGCAACGACAGCCGGCTCAGCGTGATCGAGGCCGCACGCGGTGAGCAGCAGCAAAAGAAGCTCTTCGAGCACTTCACGCTGGCCCAGGCGGACGGCACGGTGTCGCTCGCCACGCTGCTCAACTCGCAGCGGCAGCAGTGGCGGCATCGCGGCGGGCTGATCGTGATCACGCCCTCCGCCGACGCAAACTGGCTCGAGGCCCTCCTCGACCTGGGCGTGCGGGGCCAGCGCAGCCTCGTCGTCTACCTCGATCCGCGCGGCTTCGGCGGAAGTCAGCCGTCGCTGGCGCCCGCCGGCCGCTGGCGTCAGGCGGTCAACTGGTGGATCATCCGTGGCGCCGACGAGCTGGATCTGGCGCCGGAGAAACGAGTTGCTGCAAGTTAACCCGGGTACGGTTCTGCTGCTGCTGGTGGCCGCTATTGGCGGCGCGTGGGCCGCCGGGTTGTTCCGTCCCCACTATGAAGATGGCCGCCTCACGCTTCGTGTCTTGCGCGCCGGCCGGGTGCTCGCCACCTTCGATTTCCGCGACACGGGGCTGCTACTCCTGCTGGCGCTGACGATGGGCTGGGCCGTAGCGGCGGCGGTGGAGCGGTCCCAATGGGTGCCCAACACGGAAGGCCGGCTGGTGCCGGCCGTGGCGATTACCACCCTGCTCGGCTGGCTCCTCGTTGCCGCCGGCCTTTCGCGATTTGCCTTCCTGCTCGCCGCGATACCGGTGGCAATCGGCTCGCTGCTGTTGCTGACGCCCTCGCCCCTCCTCACGGCCAACGCAGGCGTTGCCGCGCTTCTCAAATGGCTGCAGGCGCTTCCCGATCAAACCAACCTGTTGCTTCTGATCGGGTTGCTGTTGATGTTCGTGTTGACCGGGTTGTGGACCAGCTGGTGGGTCTTTCGCCGGCGCAATGGGCTCGTGGCGCTCCTGCCCACGGGGACGATCCTCGCCGTGGAGATCATCAACGATGTCGTTCCCGGCCCGGTCTTCTTCACGGTTGTCTGGCTGGCCGCGGCGGCGTCGGTGCTCCTTCGGCTCAACTTCGTCGCCCTCAAGGAGGGATGGCGGACGCGACGCGTGCCACACGCCGCGGACACCGGCTGGACCTTTGGAGAGGTCGGCATCGAGGCGACCGTGGCCATTCTTGCGATTGCCTTCCTCATCCTGCCCCCGCTCAGCAGCGCGGACATCAGCGGCGTGCTCATTCCCGGCGTCGTGCACGCGGACTTCGGTCACCCGTTCGGGCTGGGGAGCTCGTCACGCGGGGGTGGGACCGGATCGGTTGGCTATAGCGACGTGGTCCGGCCCGGCTCCAAGCTGACTGCAAAACCGAAGACCGTGATGCGCGTGAGCGGTGATAGCCCCACCTTCTATCCCTACTGGCGGGGCGTCGCGCTGGCCGGTTGGGACGGGATCCAGTGGTACCCTCTCCCGTCGACGCGGGAGGTGCCGGTCCGTCAGCAACCCGTGCTCGCGGCGCACGCCACGTTGCCCAGGGATGATCTGCCACCGAGCCAGCGGATCCAGGTCCTGCACACCACCTTCACGGTGCTCGTTCCAACTGACCAAACACTCAACAATGTCTTCAGCGCCGGTGAGATCATCTCCGTCGACAACCAGCCCACGAGGGTGCGTGGCATCATGACCTCGGTCGGCACGCCGCTGAATGCCGCGGAACCCGCCCTCGTCAACGTCGCGGGGGACAACGCCCCCATCGCCAGCTTCGACACCGTCGACAAGATCCAGTTTGCGAAACGGCTGCAGGCACCGTATAGCTTTACGGTCACGTCGGCCATCCCCAACGTCGACGTCCAGGACCTGCAAACAGCGGGCACCGACTACCCGGCCTGGCTCGATCCGTACAAAACCGTGTACGAGAACGGCCGGGTCGCCCAGGGCACGGGGCGCGACGCGCAGATCGCCGGGCTCGCCCAATCGATCGTTCGCGCCGCCCGGGCCACCAGTCCCTATGACCAGGCGAAGGCGATCGAGTCGTGGTTCATCGAGAAGGGCCGTTTCACCTATGCCCTGCAACCGCGGACGGCGCCGGCCGGGGTGAGGCCGCTTGATTACTTCATCTTCGACTCGAAAGAGGGCGCCTGCCAGGACTTCTCAACGGCGATGAGCGTCATGCTTCGGATGCTGGGCATTCCCAGCCGGCAAATGAGCGGCTTCAGCGTGGGGATGCTCGACGACAAGACCCGCCAGCACATGGTCAACTCCGTTGAAGCGCACAGCTGGGTGGAGGTCTTCTTCCCGGGGTACGGTTGGATTCCCTTCGAGCCGACGCCCGATGGGATCAACACCCCGATCAATCGCCCGCAAACCCTGGAGCAACTCAACGCGACGGCATCCGCCGCTGCGGACGCCGCCTCGCGCATTCCGCCACAACTCCGCGAGCCGGCGGGCGTGCCGCTGAGCGGCACCACCGACGGCGGCTTCCCCGACATCTGGCGGTCGATGCTGATCGTGGCCGGCGGCCTGCTGCTCCTCCTGGCCGTTGCCATCCTGCTCGCGCTCCGCTGGCTGCTCGCCGCCCGCGACGTGCCCCGGATCTGGCGCCGGCTGCTCTTTCTCGGCGATCGGCTGAACATCCCTCGGCACCCCGGCGATACGGCGGAAGAGTTCGGCGGGCGGCTCGCCGCATCGCTGCCACCACTCGATGATCAAGTCCGGCGGCTGGCGACCCTCTACACCCGCGCCAGCTTCCGCCAGGGCGGCCTGCGCGCGGAAGAGCTCGCCTTGGCTCGCGAAGCCTGGAGCCACATCCGTGGCAGCTACCCAGGGCTGGTGGCGAAGGCCTGGCGCGATGCCCTGCGCCGCGGACGCGTGCTCAGAGAGGAAGGTGCAGCGTCAGGAAGTCACGAGCCATCACCGCGCCGTTGAGGGACCCGTTGCTGCCGCGGTGGGTGATGATGAAACGGGTCGATGGATGGCGCTCCATCAGTCCCTCCACGTCGTTCCGCCCCAGGTGCATGCTGCCGCCAGCTCCTTCGTCGTAGGTCATTTCCGTGATCACGTGATCGGACGCGGCGACCAGCGCCTCGAGCTCCGCTGACATCTCGGCGTCGCCGCTGTAGCCGAGGTGGACGCCGTCGCGCTCCAACGTGAAGCCAAGGCAATCGAGGCGGCTGGCGTGGCGCATTCGATAGGCTCGAGCGGGGCTCCCATCGACCTCGAAGGCGTCGCCGCCCGAAAGTTCGTGCACCCTCAGCCGCAGCCGCTCCCAGCTGTAGCGGCGCATCTCTTCGCCCCAGGCAAAATCGAGCAGGCGCTCGAGATACGAGGTGGACCCCGCGGGACCGAAGACCGTGAGCGGCGGCGAGTTCTCATGATGCAGCACCCGGCCCAGGATCAGCCAGGCGAGGCCAAAGGTATGGTCGGCGTGAAAATGGCTGAGCATCACCGCGCGGGGCTCGTCGAGCGCCACACCGGCTTTTGGCAGATGGACCGTGAGCGGGGCACCCGCATCCATCAGGACGGTTCGGTCGATGAGAATCGCCGCGTTGTAGGCGTGAGGGGAAAAGGCCGCACCCGTCCCGAGAAACGTCACCTCCACTGAGGTGACGGTAACAGGTGTCGGGTAGAGTGCAATTGATGAGCACCGTGGAGAAAGTGCGGCTCACGCAGTGGTCGCACGGTGCGGGTTGAGCCTGCAAGATCGGTCCTGAGGACCTGGCTCAGGTCTTGAGCCACTTGCCGCCACGGCTGGAGAACCCCGACGTCCTGGTCGGGCTGGAGACCGGCGATGACGCCGCGGTCTACCGGCTCCGGCCGGACCTTGCCCTGGTGGTCACCGCCGACTTCTTCACGCCCATCGTCGATGATGCCTATACCTTCGGAGCGATCGCGGCGGCCAACGCCCTGAGCGACATCTATGCGATGGGCGCGCAGCCCCTGATGGCCGTCAACCTGGTCGCCTTTCCCGTCAAGGAACTGGGGCCATCGGTGCTGGCGGACATCTTGCGGGGTGGGCTGGACAAAGTCCGCGAGGCGGGCATCGACGTTCTGGGGGGCCACAGCATCGACGACCACGAGCCGAAATACGGGCTCGCCGTGACCGGCACCGTCCACCCCGACCGGGTGCGGCGCAATCGGGGCGGCCGCCCGGGCGACAGGTTGCTGCTGACCAAGCCGCTGGGTACCGGCGTCATCTCGACCGCGATCAAGCACCAGGTCGCACCGCCGGCCTCCGCCACGGCAGCCATCGAAGCGATGCTGTGGCTGAACCGCGACGCCGCCGACGCCATGGCGACTGTGGACGTCCATGCCGCCACCGACGTCACCGGATTCGGACTGTTGGGACATCTCCATTACCTGGCCCGGGCGTCCGGGCTCGCCGCCCATGTGGAGGCGGCGTCGGTCCCGCTCCTCCCGGGGGCCGAGATGCTGGCCGACGCCGGCGAGGTTCCGGGGGGCACGCGCTCGAACGAGCGCTTCCTTGCATCGCGCGTCCGCTGGCCGGCCGACTTGCCGGCCGCTCTCCAGGTCTTGCTCTGCGATGCGCAGACCTCTGGCGGGTTGCTGCTGGCCGTCCCAGAGTCCGCTGCTGACCCCTTGCTCGCGGCGCTCGAGGCCCGGCGGGTGCCCGCTTCCGTGGTCGGCGAACTGACCGAGGGGGAAGCCGGCTCGATCGTCGTCACCTGATCGAAACATCGCCGCGACAACGCTGTCGCGACTGCGCCCCGCCGATATGCCGGCCACCCGATTCCGCGTATTAGAAGGTGACCATGCGTGAATTCGTGGCAGATTGCCGGTCGCTTATCGAACTCGGCACCATAGATAATGGCACCCAATGCGCCCACTGGGAAAGGCGGCGTCCGACGACGATCGCCCCCTCATCGAGCGGGTGCGGAAAGGGGACCAGGATGCCGTTCGCGCCCTCTATGAGCGCTACTTCGACCGCATCTACAACTATGTCTACGCCCGCCTCGGGCGCGCCGAGGACGCGGAGGATCTGGCCATCGATACCATGACACGAAGCCTGACCCGCCTCGACCTCTTCCAGGACCAGGGCGTCGCCTTTTCCTCCTGGGTCTACCGCATCGCGCACAACGCCACCATCGATCACTACCGCCGCCAGGGAAAGGTGTCGCTCGTTTCGCTCGAGCACGCGCCGGCCCTGGAATCGGCCGATCCCTCGGAGCTGGCGATCGAGCAGCTCTCGAACCAGGATCTGCACACCGCCATCCGCGAGCTGACGGATGAGCAGCAGCAGGTTCTGATCCTCCGCTTCTTCCAGGACCTGACCGCCGCGCAGGTCGCCTCGATCATGGGCAAGACCGTGGGCGCCGTTCAAGCCTTGCAGCACCGCGCGCTCGGTTCGCTGGAACGCGCCTTGCAGGGGAGGGCCGTCAATTGACGCCTGAGGTCGAGCGGCTGGAGCGGTTGGCGGAGCGTCTGCGCGCCGTCGACCCCTACATGCCCCCACCCGGCGCGAAGATTCGCGGCTGGAACCTGGTGCTGGCCGCCGTCGAGCAGTCGACCAGGGCCCGGTCCCGCGTCCATCCGGTCCGGCGCCTTGTCCTGGCGACGGTCGCTGCAGCGGTGTTACTGGTGGTGGGGGCGGTCGCCGCTTCGGCCGACAGCCTCCCGGACTCCGTCTTTTACCCGCTGAAGGGCGTCCTGGAGAACGCACGGGGCGCGCTCACGTTTGGCGCTTCGGATCAACTCGCGTATCACCTCGAGCTCGCCAGCACCCGGCTGAGCGAAGCACAGGCGATGTTCGCGCGGCACCGGGTAGATCTCGCCGACCAGGCGCTCAGTGCGCTGGACGACCAGCTCAACGACGCCGCGCTCATCATCCAGGCTGAGAAGGAGACCGACCCGGCGGTCGGGGCCGCCATGGAAAACCGCCTGCGACAGGCGATCAGCACTCACGACGCGCAGCTTGCCGGCCTTCAAGGCCAGGTGACGAATCCCACGGCCGTGAGTGCCATCATGCAGGCGCGCGAGCGCGCCGCCCAGGCGCTCCAGACCGCTGCCAAACCGGCCAACGGGAAGGGCAACGCCAGCGCCTCGCCCAGCGGCTCAGGCCAGGGAAACGGGGCGGCAAACTCGCCTCACCCGACTCCAAAGCACTAATCGATCCGGGCCGGCCCGCTAGCATGGCCCCCATGGCCCGGCGCCGCGACGTCCTGACGGCGGGCACGGTCGGCCTGCTGGTCATCGTTGCGGATCAGGGCAGCAAAGTCTGGGCCCAGGGATCGCTCCGGCCTGACCACGAGATCACGGCCATCCCCGGATGGCTGTGGTTCCGATTGACCAGCAACTCGGGTGCCAGCCTCGGCCTCCTCCGCGGCCATAACCTGCTCTTCATCGCCGTGTCGGTTCTGGTTGTCTTTGCGGTGGCGGTCATCATCGTGCGCAGCGCACCGGGCACGGTTGGCGCCGCCGCGCTGGGCGCGGTCGCCGGTGGAACGAGCAGCAACCTCATCGACCGCGTGCGCCTGGGAAGCGTCATCGATTTCATCGAGATCCACCTCTGGCCGACCGACTTCAACCTGGCGGACGCCGCGATCCGCCTCGGCGTCGTCGTCTTCGTTCTGACGCTGCTCGTCGGCCGGCGCTGGCGGCCGCGGCCGGCTGGCGGCCCCCGACCTGCGGGTTAGTTGCCCGCCGCGACCTTCATGTCACGGTTGTAGGCGTCGATCAGCGGCTGGAAGAGCGCTTTGGTCGCGGCCTCGGCGGCGGTCCAGTCGTACTTGCTCAGAACCGCGGCGTCGGCCTCGAGCGCGGCCTCGGCCTTCTGGGCCGCGGCGGCATCGTTCGCCTCGACCGCCGCGACCAGCGCCGTGAGGTCGGTCAGGATGTGTTGGATCGACGTCAGGGCTGGAGCGAGCTCCGCCGGGACGGCGGGCGGCTGGGCCAGGGCGATCGCTTTTTGCATGTTGGCGCCGGTGCCAGGTAACTGCGCCTTGACGCCCGCGATGTCGTTCGCGGTCGCCGCCTTCCCGATCGCCTCGAAGCCGGCCATCGCGTCGAGGAAGGGGTCGACGAAGGCGAACTCCTTCGTATAAAGGTCGATGCCCTTCTGCGCTGTGTTGAGCGCGGATAGAGCGGCGTCGACCCGCTGACGATGCCGGTCGAGCGTTCCCTGTTCCGGCAGCGTCAGAAACGAACTCTTCAAGTCGGGACGAACCTGTTCGAGGGCGGCGCGATCGCCTGAGACCTGGGCCTGCCATTTCACGACCTTCTCCTTGTCGGTGGCCACCGCGGTCTTCGCCGCCGGAATATCGGGGTTATCGGATTTGAGATCGATGCCTTTGAAGGGATCGTTGCTGAAGCTGTCGACCATATCGTTGTTGTGGCTGACCGCCGTGTGGAGGGCGCTGTCGGCCCGTCCAACGGGGCCGCCTACCGCCGCCGCGCCGCCGACGACGTAGCCGATGATCAACAGGAACACCAGCGCGATGCCTCCGATGATCAGCCAGCGGCGACCCGACCGCCGACGGCTGCGTTCCGGTGCCGGGGCCTGAGTCGGCTCCTCGGCGATCGCGGTGTCGGAGGCCGGCGTCGACGCCGCGAGTGGACCGTCTGACTCTGTCACGTGTACCCTCCCTGGCCCCAGAAGCGGGCCCTTCCCGAGCCCAGACTTACCCAAAATCCGATGCGTGTCAAGAGCGACGCCGCCTGAGGAGCCTTGTCAGGGCGAGCACAGCCGGTTAGGCTGGAAAACAGGAGGGAGCAGCCAGGGTGGAACCGCTTGCGCCGGCTCGGGAGCCGGACCCGATCGTGCAGACCAGCCATGTTCGCGAGATGGCCGCCAACTTGCTGCTTGGACGCGCGCTGCAGATGCTGGAGGCGGCCGGCGGCATGGTGGTCTTCTGGGACGCGGACGGCCGCTGGAACAAGGACAGCTTTGCGCTACCCGGGCGGCCGGACCGGCTCGAGGAGCTGGCGCCGGTGCTCGAGGCGCTCCTCGAGTGGACGCTGTACACGGAGAAACCGGCGGTGATCCACGACCTGCGACAGAGCCGCTGGTCGCGCCACCTGCTGCACGGCGTGGACCCGCCCGACGGCGCGGTGGCCGCGACGCCCATGGCGCAGCGCGGCGCGATCTGGGGGGCGGTGGCCGTCTACCGGGCGGCGCCGGTGGCTGCCGGGATGGACCTGCTGGGGCAGCTTGCCGAACTGGCCACGGAGCCTCTGAGCTCGCTCGGCTCCCGGCGGCCGGAAGGCGTCTCTTGATAACTGTCTCCCCGCTTTTTCACGCCGGAGCGGGGCCCCTATCATGAGCGCCGATGCGACTTGACCTATCGGCGCGCCGGCTGGCCGCCCTGCGCGGGCGCCTGGTGGACCTCGAGCTCGATGGAACGGTCGTCACCAGCCCCGAGAACATTCGCTATCTCTCCGGTTTCAGCGACAGCCTCGGTTACCTGGTCATCGGTCGCACCGACGCAGAAATCCTGGGCGACAGCCGCTACTGGCTCCAGATGGAAGCCGAAGCACCGGGCTTCACCCTGGTGCGCGCGGGGGCGTCGCACGGCCTCTGGGCGCTGGTCGCCGAGCGCCTCAAGGCGCTGGGGTTGCGGCGCGTTGGTTTCGAGTCCCTGCACCTGACGTTCGATCAACACCAGCGGCTCTCGGCCGCTCTCCCAACCCAGCAGACACTGGTAGCCACCGCGGGCCTGGTCGAAGAGCTCCGCATCGTGAAGTCGGCCGAAGAAATCGAGCTGCTGCGGGCGGTGGCCTCGATCGCCGGCCGGGCCTTCGATCGGATCCGTGGCGCGATCCGGCCGGGGCTGCGCGAGCGAGATGTCGCGTTCCTGCTGGAGCAGACCTTCCGCGAGCTGGGCGCCGACGGTCCAGCCTTCGAGACGATCGTTGCCGCCGGCGAGCGGGGCGCCCTGCCGCATGGCCGCGCCTCCGACCGCGTGCTGGACCGCGGCGACATGGTGGTGGTGGACTTCGGTGCGACCGCCGCCGGCTATCACAGCGACACCACACGGACGATCGTGATCGGTGAACCGACCCCCGAGCAAGGCCGCGTCATCGAGGCGGTGCGCCAGGCCCAGCTCGCTTCGATGGCCCTGATGAAACCAGGCGTGGCCGCGGACGCCGTCGACCGGCGGGCCCGCGAGGTACTCGCCGGCGAGGCGCACGCCTTCGGCCATGGCCTGGGCCACGGGATCGGACTGCAGGTCCACGAGCGGCCCTTCCTATCGCCGACGGACCATACCGCGCTGCGAGCCGGCATGGTGATCACCAACGAACCGGGCATCTACATTCCGGGATGGGGCGGCGTCCGGCTCGAGGAAATGGTGCTCATCACGCAGGCCGAGCCGGAAGTCCTGACGTCGGCCTCCTGGGAAATTGGCGTCGGATGACGCCGGCGGAGGCGCTCCGCGAAAAGCTCGCGGTCGCGGTCTTTCCCGACGACCTCTTCGGTGAGAACTGCTACCTCATTCGGCGGCGCGATACCGCGTCCGCGCTGGCCGTTGACCCGGGGTTGCAGGTCGACCGCGTGCTGGACCGCGTTCGCAAGGAAAGGCTGACCGTGGAGCGGATCCTCGTGACCCATGGACACATCGACCACGTCGGCGGTGTGCCCCGGATGCACGTGGAGACGGGTGCGCCGATCGCCATGCACCCGGACGATCTCGCCATCCTCGACTGGGAGCGATTCGGCCAGCTGCCCTTTGTCCCGAAGGGTTTCGCGCCGTTTTCGATCGACACCAGGCTGGCCCACGATACGACGCTGTTGTTCCAGGACGTGAGCCTGCGAGTTCTGCACACGCCGGGTCACACGCAGGGATCGGTTTGCTTTCTCTTCGGGTTGGACTGCTTTGCTGGCGACACCCTGTTCCAGCGAGGCATCGGCCGGACCGACCTGCCCGGCGGCGACACGCAGAAGATCGTCTTCAGCATCCGCAACGTCCTCTACCGCCTGCCGCCGAAGACCGTGGTCTATCCTGGGCACGGGCCGTCGACGACGATCGAAGAAGAAATGCTCTTGAATCCCTTCGTCCCGGCCGATCGCTGAATGCGGATCGCGTCGCTACTGCCCAGCGCCACGGAAATCGTCTGCTCGCTCGGCATGGAGCGCGACCTGGTCGCCGTCACTCATGAATGCGATTACCCGGAGTCGGTCCGGGGCAAGCCGGTGCTCACCCGCAGCGTGCTGTCAGGAACGAGCTCGGGAGCCGTGGTGGATCGCCACATTCGAGAGCTCGTCCACCAGGGAAGCAGCATCTACGCGCTCGATGCGCCGCTCCTGGAGGCACTCCACCCCGACCTGATCCTCACGCAGGAGCTCTGCGAGGTCTGTGTCGTCTCCTACCCGATCGTGGAGCGCGCGGCTCGGCGGCTGGGGTCGTCCCCCCAACTCGTCTCGCTCGAGCCGGAGAGTCTCGAGGACGTCTTCGAGAACATTCGCTTCATTGGGAGCCTGGTCGGCCGGTCCGATGCCGCGGCGCGCGTCTGCGATGCTCTGCGGCGGCGAGTCGCGGCGGTCGAAGAGCGCGTCGCCGGCCGGCCGAGGCGACGGGTGGTGTGCCTCGAGTGGGTCGACCCGCCCTTCAACTGCGGTCACTGGACGCCGGAGCTCGTCGCCCTGGCCGGCGGCGACGAGCTGCTGGGCGCCGCGCGTCAGCCGGCCAATGCAATCGATTGGCAGCGCGTGATCGACGTCCATCCCGATGTCGTCGTGGTCATGGCGTGCGGCTTTTCCCTCGACCGCAGCCTGCTGGAGGTCGAGGCCGCGGGCGGGCGTTTCGATGCGCTCGGCGCCGACACCTGGGTGGTTGACGGCAACGCCTTCTTCAGCCGCCCGGGTCCTCGGCTGGTCGACAGCCTGGAAATCATGGCCGGTATCCTGCACCCGGGCGCGGCGGATCCGCCGGCGCCGTCGACGGCACGGCGACTCCAGGCTCCGGGTTAGCCGCCGAAGGCGAGGCGGAAGAAGGCGGCTGCGATCAGGATCAGCAGGATGCCGCCGCCGACCAGCAGCAGCAGCGCAGCCAGCGCGAACCCGATCGCCCGGCCGAACGCGAGCCGGAGCTCCTCCTCAGCGGCGCGGTCGTCGCCGGCATTGCTCATCGGATCAGCCGCCCCCGGCGTGGAAAGGGCGGCGAGATTGTCGCTGTGTTGGCCGGAAAGGGACCGCGCGGCGGACCCAAATCGGACAAGGTCCAGTTATCCACCATTGCAAGTCCAGCCGCGAGCTGCTGCGCCAGGACGGACGACGGTGCACGCCGGTCGAAGACAGCGATCTTCTCCGACCGGAGCCGGCGCGTCTGCGTCGCGCGGTCGTCGAGCCACCAGGTGGTGCTCACGTCGAGGACATGGCCGGTGCGCTCCCGGTAGCTGATGGTGATGACCGCCTGGCCACCCAGACGGCGCGCAAAGCGAAGCTCCCAGACGGGCTTCCCGCGCCGGTAGCGGTCGATCAGCAGATCGTGCTCGCGGGCAAATGCCTCGATCGCCGGGGCGACCTCGCGGAAGGCGTCCACGATCTGGGTGGGGATGGGCGAGAGGCGGGTCTGCGGAGCCACGCGCGAATTCTAGGTGAGGGTGGCGCGATTGGCGCGGGTAGAGTGGATGCATGGATCAGCAGCCGGCGGACGTCGCGGAGCGAATCCTCGCATCGGCGAGGACGATTGCGGTCGTGGGCCTCAGCCCTGACCCGCGGCGTCCGAGCCACGGCGTCGCGCGCTACTTGCAGCGGGTGGGCTATCACATCATCCCGGTCAATCCCAACGTCGACGCAGTGCTGGGTGAACGCGCCTATCCGAGCTTGCGGCAGATCCCGGAACCCGTCGATGTGGTCGAGGTCTTTCGGCGGTCCGAGTTCGTGGGACCGATCGTGGACGACGCCATCGCCATCAAGGCGGGTGCCGTCTGGCTCCAGGACGGCGTCGTCGACGAGGCTGCCGCCGAGCGGGCGCGCGCCTCGGGACTGGACGTGGTCATGGACGACTGCATGATGCGCCGCCACGCCCAGCGTCGCCAGCACTGAACATCACCCTCCCCCTGTGGGGGAGGGCTGCCGATGCGCCCGAAGGCGCATTTCGGCGATCTCCTCGGCCGCGCGACGGTTCGAAACTCCCGCGCTTCGCGCCCGTTCGAGGAGCTCGCGCGTCGTGCTGCGAAGCTGGCGGCTGGTCACGGTGAAGATCGAATCGAGGTTTGGCTCGAGTCGCTTCTCCAGCAGGCCACAGAAGAGAAAGGCGGCGGCGGCATTGGCGACGAAGTCGGGCAGGATCGTGATGCCGCGCTCCTCCAGTTGCGCCTCCGCCTCAGGTGTCACCGGATTGTTCGCGGCTTCGACCAGCAGGCGGCAGTTGACTCCCGCCTGGTTGTCGACGCGGATCGCGTTCCCGATCGCCGCCGGGATCATGATGTCGACCGCATGGCTGAGCCAGGCGGGCTCCGGTTCGCGGCGTGTTCCGGGCTTCAGGCGCTGGCGGTCGATGCGACCGTACCGATCACGGATGGAGAGCAGGTGCGGCACGTCGAGACCGCCCTCGTCGACGATCGTCCCCTCGATGTCGGCCACCACGGTGATCCGGGCCCCGGCGCGATCGAGGTAGCGCGCGGCCGCGCCCCCCACGTTGCCGAATCCCTGGAGGGCAACCGACGCGCCGTGCAGCGGAATCCCTAACACTTCGGTCGCCTCCGCCGTGCACTCCGCGACACCGTAGCCGGCGATCAACTCGGTAATAGGGATGCCTTCGCTGCTCAGCGCCAGCGCCTGCTTGACGCGGCTCAGGCCGGCGCCTCCTTCGGTCTTGAACCCCGCCTGGAGCGGGTGGGTCAAACCGGCGAGCTGGCAGGCGGCGATGATGTCGTCTTCACGCGTGCCCAGGTCCGCGCCGGTCGCGTAGCGCTCGGCGATGAAGGGACGCATCGCCTCGATGAAGCCGCGCAGCACCGCGGGCGCCTGCGCGGAAGCCGGATCGCAGTCGATCCCTGATTTGGC
>Ga0070697_100001223_pt1 | contig 19381 bp, 10 predicted proteins | sample KBSK1501metaG_FD_65475 | JGI IMG/M metagenome (GOLD analysis project Ga0070697, IMG submission 65475) | Corn, switchgrass and miscanthus rhizosphere microbial communities from Kellogg Biological Station, Michigan, USA - KBS K1-50-1 metaG | ecosystem: Host-associated > Plants > Roots >... | reverse complement strand
CGCCTCATAGCAATCGCCCGGAATCTCATGCGTAATCTGCCACTTCATTTCGATCTGGCAGCGAACAAATGCTGCTCTTCTCGTCCTGGAGAAGTCAAGTTGCAACCAGTCTGTTTTTCTCGGTTTGGCGTTACCAGGGTAGTTTCCGATGACTGTCGAGTGTCATAAACCAGTCAAAACGCGGTCTGCATAAGAGGTTGACTATCTAATTAGAAATTTTCAACTCCAATCAAAACAGCCCTCTGAATTCCTAAACCGTAGGCCATTTTCAGTCATTACCCTGCAACCTGCCGCCAACCACACTTCGTCAAGTCGTGAGTATTCTTCGCACTCATTCAACTTGCAGGGAATTGCTTGCAAAGCTTATGTTGGAGGCTCTTATGCGCGCTTAGTCGCCGCACTCGTTTGCGACGACGCATCCCTAAGGGTTTGCGCGCTAAAGGCCGACTATGCAACACGGTGTTGACGTTCATCGCCTGCACTTCGCATTCACGATCACCTTTCACTATATTTTCCCGCAATTGACAATGGGCCTGGCTTTGTTGCTGGTTTATCTGAAGACTAAGGCGCTTCGCACGGGCGACGACCACTACAATCGCGCGGCAAGGTTTTGGGGGAAAATTTTTGGTATCAATTTTGCCATGGGCGTGGTGACCGGAATTCCCATGGAATTTCAGTTCGGCACCAATTGGGCGGAGTTTTCGAAATCCGCCGGCGGCGTTATTGGGCAAACGCTGGCCATGGAAGGCGTGTTTTCTTTTTTCCTGGAATCCAGTTTCCTTGGCGTATTTCTGTTTGGCGAGCAAAAACTGGGCCGCATCGGGCATTGGTGGTCCGCCTTTCTCGTGTGGCTGGGCTCGTGGTTGAGCGGATATTTTATCGTCGCCACCGACGCCTGGATGCAGCATCCCGTCGCATATCACGTGGGCGCAAATGGCCGAATTGAGCTGGCAAGTTTCTGGGGATTGCTGCTGAACAAATGGGCGCTCTGGCAATACGCACATACCATGCTTGGCGCAGTACAAACCGGCTGCTTCGTAATGGCTGCGGTCGGCGCGTTCTATCTGCTCACTCACCGCGATGAATTGTACGGCCGCACATTCGTAAAGGGTGGTGTGCTTGTTGGCGTGGTGGCCGCGGTGCTGCAGCTTTATCCAACCGGCGATGCGCAAGGCAAATTGGTAGCAACGCAACAACCGGTAACGCTGGCCGCAATGGAGGGACTCTTCCAGTCAGAGCAAGGAGCTCCGCTGGCCATTCTGGGCCAACCCGACGTGGATCAACGCAAGCTCGATAATCCAATGGAAATTCCCCGCATGCTGAGTTTTCTGACCTATCAAAAATGGAAAGCGAACATTCAGGGACTTAACGATTTTCCTCAAGATCTGTGGCCGGACCGAATTGAAATGCTCTACTACAGTTATCACATCATGGTCGGGCTAGGGACGATTTTCATCGCCGTGATGGGTGTGGCGGCTCTGCAGCTTTGCCGGGGAAAACTTTTCAAATCGCGCTGGATGCTGTGGTTGTTGATGCTCAGTGTGCCGCTGCCGTACATTGCCAACACCGCTGGGTGGATTACGGCGGAAATCGGCCGGCAACCCTGGCTGATTTACGGACTGATGCGGACGACACAAGGCTCATCTCCTCGCGTGAGCGCCGGAAGTGTGTGGTTTACGCTGATCGGTTTTATGGGGATGTATTCGGTGCTCGCAATTCTTTGGCTTTTTCTTAGCTGGCGTGAAGTCGAGCTTGGCCCCGAACATACCGGCCGTCTGCCCGGACCTGCTCTGGCGGACTCGGACGATTAGGAACGGACAATGGGAACACTTTGGTTCTGGCTCGTAGCACTGATGATTGCGGTTTACGTGCTGCTCGATGGTTTCGATCTCGGAGCCGGCGCTATTCACCTTGTAGTCGCGCGGTCAGACGAAGAAAGAAAGCAGGTTCTTTCCAGTATCGCGCCGGTTTGGAATGGAAATGAAGTTTGGCTGATTGCGACTGGCGGCGTGTTGTATTTCGCGTTTCCGGCTTTGTATGCCAGCGGCTTCTCTGGTTTCTACTTGCCTTTGATGATCGTGCTTTGGCTGCTTATCTTGCGTGGTATCGCTATCGAGTTTCGTGACCACATCCACAGCGAAGTATGGGATCCGGTATGGGACTTTCTTTTTTGCGCCTCAAGTTTGTTACTGTCCGTTTTTTTCGGAGCGGCCCTCGGCAATGTCATTCGCGGCGTTCCTCTCGACGCTTCGGGCTACTTCTTCGAACCGCTGTGGACTGACTTTCAGATAGGAACCGAAACCGGAATCCTGGATTGGTACACCCTTGTGGTCGGATTGCTGGCCCTCGCGGCGCTGATCGTTCACGGCGCCCTTTGGCTTGTGGTGAAAACGACCGGCGCAGTTCATGATCGCTCTCTCCGCATCGCGCGGCTAGCTTGGTGGCTAGTCGCTGCGCTAACCATCGCTGTAACGATCACGAGTTTTCGCGTTCAGCCGGCGATTGCACAGCATTTTCGCAACGCGCCCTGGGGCTACGTCTTTCCGCTTATCGCAATTGCAGGCTTGGCTGGAGTACGTTGGGCGATGGCCCGTGGCTACGAATGGAACAGCTTCGTAGCCGCAGGATGCTATCTGGCTGGAATGCTCCTCAGCGCCGTCTTTGGAATTTTCCCCATGGTCCTTCCCGCGCGCAATGCCGCATATTCGCTGACGATTGAAAACACGCAAGCAGGTAGGTACGGACTGACAATCGGATTAATCTGGTGGATTCTGGGCGTATTTCTCGTCACTGGGTATTCCATCTTTGTCTACCGATCGTCAGCGGGAAAAGTTCCTTTGCAAAAGCATGTGGACAGCTGATTCAGCTTCGCCGGAGCACGCGTCTCGTGTGCTTCGGCTGTCCTACTTGGCAAGTCCGATACAGTAGTACCGTAGACGGATTGACCCCATGAAAATTTGCCCGGTAGCTTCAAAGCAGGCGCAGGGGTGTAGGTTGCCGATAGTCGCAGCCCGAAACACGGCCAAACACTCGTGTCCGGTCGAAAAATGCTCATAAGCAGGTATTTTTCGCCGCTGCGCTTGAACGTGATGCCAACACTCACCAAAGCGGGACGTTACGAAATCTCCGGCGAACTGGGCCGTGGCGCTATGGGTGTGGTCTATCACGCAACCGACCCCGTAATCGGTCGCGCGGTCGCTGTAAAAACCCTTCTGCTCTCTGAAGAAGGTACTGGCCTGACCCGCGCCGAACTGCTCGCCAAATTCCAGACCGAGGCTCGCGCCGCCGGACTTCTCACTCATCCCAATATCGTAGTTGTGTTTGACGCTGGCGAAGAAGACGGGCTCTTCTTCATCACCATGGAACTGGTCGAGGGCAAAAGTCTGCAAAATCTTCTGGACGCAGGCCAGATGTTCCCTGTTCCCCGAGTGCTCCGCATCATGGAGCAAACCTGCGGCGCCCTGCAGTTCGCGCACGACCGTAACATCGTTCACCGCGACATCAAGCCTGCCAACTTGATGTTGACGCCCGACGACACCGTAAAGGTCACCGACTTCGGCACCGCAAAAATTCTGCAATTCGGCACCGTCCAGCAGACGGCCCATGTCGTCGGCACTCCCAGTTACATGTCGCCTGAACAGATCAAAGGCAAAGTGGTGGACGGCCGCAGCGACATCTTTTCTCTCGGCGTCGTGCTCTACGAAATGGTCACCGGCGAAAAGCCCTTTCCCGGGCAGAACATCACCACCGTCATCTATAAAATTGTCAATGAAGAGCCCACCGCCCCGCGCGATATCGATTCCTCCATCCATCCGGGACTGAACGACATCATTATGAAATCGCTCTCGAAAGAGCCCGCTGCGCGTTACCAGAGTTGCCGCGAACTGTTCGAGGACTTGCGCAACTACCGATCTCTTGCTTCATTCTCGAATCCCAACGCCACACTTCCGGCAGTTACTCCACAGCAAAATAGCCAGTCGCAGGGCGGCTATTTAGACAGTGCTCAAATCGCTTCCACTTCTCACAATCTCTCCTCTCGCGCCTCCAACCCTTCGCAGACCCCGGTGGTCCGCCGCACCGGAACCATGGCGCCCGTGCCAGAGCCGCGAGAAAGTAACATGCTTGCAACTGTGCTCGCGGCAATTTTTCTGCTAGCGGTGATCGTTTTCGGTGCGCAAAGAATTCGCCCCATTTTTCAGGCCGCGCGCCAGCAAAATCGTGCATCCAGCACGAGTTCCGAAGTGCCCCAAACTCAGGCAGCCTCCGACCCCGCCGCCACGGTGAGTACGACGACGGACTCTGTGCCACCTTCAAATATTTCGGCCGAAATACCACTGGCGGTGAATCCGACGGCGAATCCAACGCCGTTATCCGGCAAGTCCGCAGAGCGTGCGCCTTGGCGTCCAGCAGTTGTCACGACCAATTCGCTCTCTCCGACCGTTGCCGAGTACAAAGATCAAATTCTGCAAATCGCAACAGAAAGGCACTTGCGCGATCGGCTTTCCGTCAAGGGCTCTGGCATGACACTGAGACTCTCGGGCAAATTGCGGCCTGCAGAGCACTCCGAACTTCTCAAGTTCCTGCGAAGCGCGCCCGTGGGAATTCAAGTCATTGATGACATCCGATTCGATGACACCGCCAACACCGCTTCGTCCAGCGATCCTTCAAAGCAGCAGCCCGCTCAAGCGCAGCCACCCGCGCAAGGTTTGTCGGTCACGTCCGACCCTCCGGGAGCCGATATCTTCATCAACGGCGACAAGCAATCCGGCCAAACTCCGATGACCCTGCCGCTGAAGCCCGGCAAATACAATGTAGTTCTGCGCTTTCCAGGCTATGACGCCTATTCCGGCTCAGTGCAGGTCGGCGACGACGGCCAAGCAAAAATCGAAGCCGCGCTCCACCAGAAGAACGGTCACGTGGCTTGGGCACAGGTGGAATCAACACCTGCGGGTGCCGAAATCTGGGTGGATGGCGTTTCTACTGGTCAACGGACGCCCGCAAGAGTCGAAATTAACTCGGGCATTCATAACATAGCCCTGAAGTTAGAGGGTTATAGGGCTTCGCGCAACGCAGTTCAGGCAAGCGAAGGCGGGACCGTGAACGTATCTCCGAGCTTGCAGCGCATTCGGTAGCAGCGGGAGTGCAACGTAACATTTTCACCCGTAGCCAAAGACAGCAGTTTTAGTACTATGATGTTACTCTTTTATTTTCTGCCACTTACGGCTGTTTCTACAGGCCACTGACGTGCGCTTACTTCCTTGGGGCAGTCCCCGCCCCCCAAGTAATGAGCGGTCCAGCAGGCTTTCAGGAAATTGTGACGAGTCTGGCGCGATGAGCACTCAATGAGCCTTTTCCGAAATCGGAAGTTATTTGAAGTGGCGGGTGCTACCCAGCCGCGGCCCAATCCCGTGGGCGGGGAGAAAACCGGATCGCCGACGCCACCTTCCGAAGTTGCGAATGCTTCGGCATCCGAACCCGGCGCGGGAATTCACGAAGTTCATCGAGCGTTAAGAGATTTTCAGATTCTGCTCAACACTCGACGCTTATATCACCATAGCCACCCGAAAAATCTGCAGAGTCTGGAAGTCACTTACAATTCTTTGCAGCTGCTCGTAAAAAAAATGGCCGGACTGGAAATTCGCGTCGAGCGCGACGCATTGATAGTACCCAAGCTCAACGAAGCTCCGCTTCCCGATCCCAAAGGCGAACTGCGGCATCTCGCCGGCGATTTCCAGCTTGCTGGAATCCAAACGTTAGTTGTCCTCCGGCAATTTCATGTAGGCGAACTCGACACGCTCACCCAACTCATCCGCGCGGCGCTGCTAAAATCGAGAGACCCGCTTCCCAACAAACGCAATTCGTGGTGGAACGCGAAGCTGCTGGAATACGGTGTGGAAGGTATCCTGGTGAATGCGCAAACCGATCGCAAAGTAAACACAGTGCTGACAAGCCTGATCGCGGCGCTGGTTGCTTTCGGTGGAAATTCCGCGAGCGAAGACGCCGACGCTCCTATCACTGCCCCGACCGCGGAAAATCTTTCTGATGTATTGCGGCTGATTGCCCGGCTCACGCCGCCCCTGGAAAGCGCGCGCGGCCTTTCTCCAGAGGAAGCGGCACGCGCCATCCACGGTGCGCTTGCGGAGTCCAGCCGTGAAACAGTTCATCTGCTGCTCAACACTATTTCTCAACACGGCCCGCAGGACGCGGAAAACCCGCAACCGTACCTGGTGCGGCTCTCGGAGCGGATCATCCTGGAATCGCTCAGCGCCGAACTGACCCAAGGGGCGCTCAATCCGCAGGAGTTCGGCAAAAATCTCCGCGAACTTGGCAAAGTAATGGTTTCCGCGGGCGGCTATAAAGGTCCGCACTCCTCGCAGCATTTATCTTCGTTGGCATCTATCTGGGCGGACGACGCACATTACGAAAAAATGAGCGAACGGTTCTGGATCGAGCTTCCGCCGCGCGAAAAATCTGCGGTTCTCCGCGGACCTGAAGTCTGGTGCGTTCCGGTCACTGCCATCCGCGCTGCGCTGGTTCAACTTGCCGATGCCGGTGCCGACGCTCCCCGCCGCGAAGCACGAAACATCCTTTTGAACTACTCGCGCCGCCTGGAAACCTCTGACCGAGCGGCGCGCCGCAAAGTGGCCGCTGGCTTGAAAGAACTCTCGCCGGTCATCGAATCGCTCTGGCCGAATCAGGTGCCTGAAGAGCTCAACCGTTGCGCGCTCAAAGCGCTCGAGCATGAAGCGGTTCCCGAAACCGCGGCGCTGCTTTCGGCTTTTCTGGAAGTGCTGGGACGCATTGCGGTCACGCGCGGCGATTATTCAGGTCTCGAAGGCATCCTGTCAGGTTTGGAAAAGCCGCCCCGGGAAAGTCAATTCGAACACATGCGCGGGCTGGCGCTCCGGCTGATCGCGCAGGACCGCTTTTCGCTTCTGGTAGACGCTGCTCTGGCAAACCGCGCGCTGGATCCGGCGCTGCCCCGGCTGTTGGTGCGCGATCCGGAAAGACTGCTGGATCGTTTGACCTTGCTGATTGCCGATCCTGGCAATGCGGAGCTACTACCTGCGATGGCCCGCTTACTTAGGACCATCGGCGTGCCAGTGCTGAATCTCCTTGAAACGCGGCTGTATGAAGCGCGCAGGCAGCGGGTCAGCGCCGCGATTAAATTGCTCGCGGCATCCGATCCGGAAAGGTTGCTGCGCGCGTTGCCACGGGCTCTGGCAAGTTGGGAATGGAATCTGCAGGATTTGGCGGTCAGCGAAATCTCTCGCCCGGCCAATGCAACATCCGCGCGCTCGGCGGCGTTCATTTTTTCCGCGTTGCTCAGCGATGCGCATTCTCTGGTTGTTCCAATGATGATTGACCACATCGGTCTGGCTCAGGAGCTTTCCGCCGCTCCGCAGTTGATGGACATTGCTGCAGGCGGACACGAAACGCTTCGCGATCAATACGTTCGCATCAAGTCTATCGAGGCGTTGGCTCGCATGCGCATAACCGAGGCGGCAAAACTTTTTCGACAGATCTGCGAAAAGCGCGATGGTCTGGCGTACGCCGAACCGGCCGGAGTACGCGCCGTGGCAGCCGATGCCCTGGCTCTCCTGGAAGATCGCCCGGCCTCCACGCAAGTCCGCTCTGCCTACGAACACAGTTCGCAGACCGGTGTAACTTTTGTGGTTCCTCGGCGCTACGCCCGTATCCCGCTGGAATCGCCGCTGCGCGCACATATCGAAGGCGGCCAATCGGCCATGGCCCGCGTCAGAACCATAAGCCTCGGCGGAGCTTATCTCGAATCCCTTAAGAAGCTGAACATCGGAGACACCATTCAGTTGGAAGTTCGCTCCGGCCTGCGCAAGATTCACTTTACGGCCGTGGTTCGCAACGCCGGACCAGACGGCAACGGCGTCGAGTTCGTGCACATGAAGAGCGACGATCGCGACAAACTCCGCAAGCTGGTCCAAAAGCACTTATAAGGTTCGCGCGCGCCCTTTCACTCCTAAATGTAGCGGCGGGTTTTCCCGCCGTCTTTCCTGAACTGCTCATCAACTCGGCAACGGTTCGCAATCACCAAGATTTCGAGTTGATATCCGCGCCCGCGACGGCACGGCATTCCACGTCACGAGCCTTTTGACGCCGCTTGTCGCTTGAACAAAGTATTCCTGCACGGGTAACTTGCGATTCAAGACATAAGCTGCAGTCTATTAGTCGCCAACAGAGGAAATTCATCGGCGACGTGTCGTAATGTTGCTCGCGATCCTCTTGGATGGACTTGACTGACAGTGCGCAGGCTTACTAATCCGGGCAGTTTGCAGTTGCAATGTACGGTAATATCAAGTAAAAGCCGAGTAGCCAATGACTTAACAGTTTCTTAAGCGGGGCTGTGCCTCGCGACCGCTAGGGGTAGCGGCGCTTCACTAGTTCAAAAATTCGGAGGCAGTGATGAAACGCAACCAGCTTGTGTTCGCGTTGTCGATTGTGCTCGTGCTGATTCTCGGGAATCCAGCTCCCTCCTCCGCGCAGAGTAATACTGCGACCCTTTCCGGCGCGGTAACTGATCCGCAGGGGTTGGGCGTGAAGTCTGCCAAAGTCACGCTGGTCAACAAGTCCACTGGCGCGGAACGTACCGCCAGCACTGACGAAAACGGACGCTATACATTCGTCAGCCTGGCGCCCGGCACTTACACGATGACGGTGGATGGCGGCTCCGGCTTCAGCAACTTTACGGCCGAGGACCTGATGATAACCGTCGGTCAAGACGCCGTTTTTAATCTGACGCTGGGGCTCCACGGCGTACAACAAACAGTCACGGTTACCTCCAAAACGATCGCCGTTGAAACTTCCAAGTCCGAAGTATCGCAAACAGTTGATCAGAACCGAATCGACAACCTGCCCATCAACGGCCGGAACTACATTAATTTCACGCTGACGAACTCCCAGACCACGCGCGACGTGTCGCCCACCATTGGTCCCGCCCCGAATAGTGGTTTGAACGTCAGCGGCGCGCGAGCCCGTTCGAATATGGTCACCGTGGACGGCGCCGATGCTGTGGACAACTCGATCAACGGTATTCGCGCCACTGTTTCACAGGAAGCTGTGCAGGAATTTCAGCTGATTCTGAGCAACTACAACGCGGAATATGGGCGCGCCACCGGCGGTGTCGTCAATATCATTACCAAGAACGGCGGAAACGAATTTCATGGCGACGCGTTCGGCTACTTCCGCAACAAATCATTTCAGGCGCGCAATTCCTTTTCCGGCCAGGTTGATCCCGCAACCGGCGAACTTGAACCGGTAAAGCAAGCCTATACGCGCACTCAGTCCGGTCTCACCATTGGCGGCCCGATTAAGAAGGACAAAACATTTTTCTTCGGCTCCTACGAATACACGCAACGCGAAGAGTCCGGCTTCTCCAGCATCGGTATCGATAATTTCGGACTCTCACCTTTTAGTTGCGGCGGCTGCGGACTAACGGGCTTGCTCTTGACGTCGGATCAGTCGGCGGCGGTGCTGCAACTTTTGGGACAGGGACAGATCGCACTGGCTTCGCAGTACGCTGCTCTAATGGGCTCGGCTTCCAGCGTCGCTGTGAACAAAGTTGATCCCGGAGTGGTTGCGCCGGGCTTAACAAGCGGTTTTTTGAATCCGGGACCGGGCGCGCAGTTCCCGGTTCCAGTAGCTTGTCCCGCCGGACAACCGGTTAACAATGGAGCGACTTGCTCCGCTGCGGGAATTTATGTTGCGCCTCTTCCTGCGTCGTACGTAGGACTGAATTCCATTCGCGGCAACTATCCGGTACAGGAAAAAACCAGCCTGTGGTCTCTGCGATTAGACCAGAATTGGAACGCTAACAATCACTCCTTCGTTCGCGTGAGCGTTTCGCCGTCGCTGGTTACAGGACTTCCTTCCACCTCGCAGAACCAGGTTTTCGGTCAGAACTCCGGCAGCCGCGCCGGCTATAATCAATCACGCGATCTCAACGTAACCTTCCAGCACGATACGGTGACCAGCCCTTCATCCGTAAATACATTCCGCTACCAGTTCGCCCGGCGTGGACTGCACTTCGGCTTCTCGCAACTTCCAGGCGGGGATCAAATCGGCGTAAACATTCCCGGCGTTGCCTATTTCGGCCGCGAGCCCTACTCCACCGTGGACCGCATCGAGCGCAGGAACGAGTTTGCAGATACCGTCGCGAAAATCTGGGGCAACCACACTTTCAAGTTTGGCGCGGACGTCAACTTGATTCAATTGCGGTCCGCCAAGGCGCAAATCTTTGAGCTGGATTTTGGCGGCGACGTCAATTTCGGCGGAATCGCCGCGTCCGCTTTTAACACCGCATTTGCAGGTCTGCCCGGAGCGACCGGTTTGCAGGCCTACGGGCTGGGAATTCCGACGACGTACATTCAGGGCATCGGAAATTCCAATCAACCCTTCGACAATCTTCCGTTCGGCTTTTTCGCGCAGGACTCTTGGCGCGTAAACCGCAAGCTGACCTTAAATTATGGCGTGCGCTACGACGTGGAAATTAGTCCGCTGTTTACACCGGCCACCGCCGTAAACGCCGCCGCGGAGAAAGCCTTGGGCGTTGTCGAAGGCATTCCGCGTGACTACAACAATATTGCCCCGCGCTTCGGTCTTGCTTGGGATCCCGCAGGCAATGGAAAAACCGTTATCCGCATGGGCTACGGCTTGTTCTACGACCATCCGCTTTTGGCGATTGCGTTTGATTCCGTCACCGCTGACGGTGGCCGCTCCGTTCAGTTGCTTTCCGCGGGAGGAACGGCTTCTGCCTGTGGACTCGTCACGCCGGATTGCGCAACCTTCGGCGGGCCCGGTTCCGATACTCCAGCAAACCTTAACGGTTCTTCGATCTTCCAAGGAGTTCTGAACACCACCTCCGCCGACGCGGCATTTTCTCCGTTAAGCCTCGCCTATCTTCCAAACCAGCAACGTTTCAATCCGACTGCCGCAAACTCGCTCTTCGCGAATCAAAACTATCTGACCGCCGGTTTTCCGCTGCCGATCCTTCCCTTCACTCTGCCGGTAGCAGCAAATTTCAAGTATGGTTACGCGCAGCAAGGAAACCTAACCATCGAGCGTCAACTCGCGGGTTCCTGGACCATTAGCGTCGGTTACCAGTACACCCGCGGCATCCACTTGAATCGCCCAGTGGACGTCAATTCCACCGATCCCCAGTTGCTGGATCAAAATGCCCTTAACGCTGCAGCCGCCGGTCTCGGCATCCAAGACCCTCGCACTATCGTTATTCCCTCCGGTGCTCCCAAGTCCTGCGTAAAAACGAGTACCGGGAGTATTTTCATAATTGCGCCCGGTGCGCTCGGTCAAGGCTTTGCTGCGCCGAACTGTAATCCAGCCGCCGCGGTAGGCTTCGTCAGCACGCCCGCCTTCTTCAACTTTTTCCGGCCATCCGGACCGAACCCATCCTTTGCAGCGGCCGCCGGCGGCTATGCCAACGAAGTGGCTCTCGCTCATCTGGCCGGTTATCCCGTCGGCTTCGGCGCTCCAGTGCCGTTCAACAGCGTTGACGCGCAACTTTCCGACGCCAGTTCCTGGTACCACGCGCTAACCATCAATGTGCAAAAACGCGTTTCCAAGGGCTTCGAATTGCTTTCCAGCTACACCTGGTCGCACTCCATCGACAACGGCACGGACTTGCAGTCCACGCTTGAACCACAAGACAGCCGCTTCGCGAATCTGGAAAAATCAAACTCCGTCAACGACCAGCGCCATCGCTGGGTCACCAGCGGCGTTTTCCAGACCGCGCCAGCCAAAGGCGGCGACAATGCCTGGAAACATTTCATCGGAGATTTCACCCTGGCGCCCATCATCGAACTTTCTTCCGGTCGGCCCTTCAACGTCATCAGCGGAGTGGATACGCGTTTGGATCTTGGTGCCTCCCAAGCGCGCCCTTCCGTAGTCTCCAGCGGCGGTACGACTTCTCCTTTTATTCCAGGCGCGCATTTCGCTCCAGCTGATCTTTGTCTTGCTAACAATGGCTCAACATTTTCGGTGCCCCCGTTCACTCCGCCTTTCGGCTGCGACGGAAACTTGGGCCGCAACGCTTTCGTTGGCCCGGGCTTCTTCCAGGTTGATCTTCGTCTATCGAAACAGATCCCCTTCGGCGAACGCCTCAAGCTCGATCTGATCGCCGACGGTTTCAACCTTTTCAACCGCACCAACGTGGCGGCAGTCAATCAACTCTGTGATCCCACCGCGGGCTCAAATTGCTTTGCCGGTCAACCCACGGCGGCCTACGATGCGCGGCAATTCCAATTCGCCCTCAAGTTGCGCTGGTAGCGAAAGGCTAATTTTCAAAGGGCCCTTTCGTTTTCAGCGAGAGGGCTTTTTCTTTTGCGCACTTGCCGAAATATTTCAACCGCGTAAAGTAGGAAGTACCGTTTCCCGTCATCACGGGGAGAATACATGTCAGGAATTCTTATTGCCGGACTGCTGTTGGTCGCTGCTCTTGTCATCTGGGTGGCGCTACAGAGTCTGGGAGCACAGAAGAAAAGTGAAGTGATCGAATCGCAGATGAGCGAGCTGCGCCACGATCTGCAGTCGGTCGCCCACGCGCAGGCGCAAGCCACGGGACAGCTCACATCCCTCGCCAGCACCGTCACCCAGCGGCTTGATATGGTCGGCAAATCTCTCACCGACGGAGTCGTGCAATCCGCCGCGATTTCCGCGCAGGGCCAGTCCGCCATGCGCGATGAGCTGAAAAGCACGCAAGGTATGATGGAGCGCATCCACAAACAATTGGGCGAATTTCAAGAAGTGAGCCGCGGGCTAAGCAACGCGCAGCAGTCGCTCGAGTCCGTCCTCGGAGGAGCAAAAACGCGCGGCATTCTGGGTGAAGTCACGCTTGAGCGCCTCCTCGAGGATTCCTTGCCTCCGTCGCAGTACACGTCGCAGTATCGTTTCGCGAGCGGCGAATGTGTGGACGCCGCCATCTTTCTTCGTGACAAAAAAATCCTGGCCATCGACTCCAAGTTTCCGCTCGATGCCTTTCGCCGTATCCAAGCCGACGGCGACGAAGCGCGCCGCACTTTTGTCAACGCGGTCAAGCTGCACGCGGACTCCATCGCCAAAAAATATGTTCTTCCCGGAGAAAACACCCTGGACCTGGCGCTTATGTTCGTTCCGTCGGAAAGCGTGTACTACGAATTGCTGCAATGCACGGACAACAAAGGCCAGCAGCTCGACGCCTACTGCCGCGAAAAACGCATCGTCGCTGTTTCTCCCAACACCCTCTATGCGCATCTCTGCGTCATTGCCATGGGCTTGCGCGGAATGAAGATCGAGGAAAATGCGCAGCGTCTCGCCGACGGTCTTGCCGGGATGAAAAGACATTTCGCCAATTTTTCCGAGACCTTCGAAAAAGTCGGCACCCACCTGAAAAATGCGCAGCAAAGCTATCAGGAAGCCGACAAGCGCCTCGACAAAACAGCAACCGCTTTGGAAGGAATGCTGGATCCCAGCGAACCCGAGAAGCCGCTCCCCAGCACGCAGGAATCTTTGCCGCTCACTTCGCTATTCGCCAAAAACGGCGGCTGACACAAAAAAACAATTCAGGCCTTGTTTCGAACCGCCCACGGCATCAGTCGTATGGACACCAGAACATTTCCGTGCTGTTTTCCTGCCAGCGCAAAATTCGCCACGTTTTCTGTTCCACCGCTCGAAGTCGCTTTTGCCGTGTTGCCCCCGGCAAGTTCCGCGATCTCCGGCGCCAGGTTGTGCGCTTCCAGCGTCACCTTGTCGCGAGTGCCCACGATTCGAACCGTGAGGGTGCGCTTCTGGCCCGGTTGCATTGGCGAAGTATCGGCTTCCAGCGACAATGATAAAAAAATCACACGCGCGGCGCTCGCTGGTCCCTTATTGCACGCCACGGTCACGTCGGCCGGCCCTGGCTGCAAATTTTCCGGCGGCAAAATCGTCAACGATTCGGACGATGCTGCCATCACCAGCGCGGCCTCGCCATTGACCTGCACAACATTTTTGTCGGCATCCCCGCAAAAGCCGTGGCCCTGCAGTTCGAACCGATCGCTCAATGAAGCAAAGTGCGGCGCTTGCAACACCGCCGGTGAGCTCGCGCTTGCCGGAGCTGCAATCACCAACGTCTGTACGCGGCCCGGCCGCCCTTGAATCGTCGCGTACAGCACTCCCGGGGTCAGCGGCGCAACGAACACTCCGCGCCCGGTCGCGTTTGTAGTCACATGATCGCCGTTTGAAAACGCGATCGTCACTCCAGGCGTCAGGCGGCCATTCACGTCCAGTACCGCCAAAGTGGTGCGGTCACCCGAAATCATTTTTCGCGGCACCAGCAAAATCCGCGCGTTCTTCGCTGCTGGCGCTGGCTGCTCTTCTGCCGTCGCGCTCGCACACCATGTTGCCGCCGCAAAAAATGCCACAAGCGAAACCATCCGCAGCTTCATGCCTGTCATTGTAGGAGAGAACCGCAACTTGAGAAAGCCTGACGACATCGAATCGTGATTCGTCTCGAGTCCGGCTCAATTTCAATCACCTGCTAGATGTCGCGCGGCGGTTTGTACACGATGACGTTCCATCCCGGAACTCCCGCAGCTACTCGCCTTAGCCGAAAAATATAAGGACGTGGTTTTTCGCCCGATGCCAACTGTTCCAAGCGGAAATACGCGTCTCCGATTCGCACTGTCTTTGGTGGAACCCATTCTGCTTTCCTGTGCGAAGAATGAATTTCTAGGTATGCTTCGCCGCCCTCAGATCGTTCCAGCAATTCGTCCGCAACTTCGGGTACACGCATTGAGATGATTTTCTCCTTCACGGCTAAAACAAACGATTGCAGTTGCAGCCGCGCGCTTGGCATGTGCAGCGTGTCGCCTTCCGCTGGACGTCCACTAGCCTTTCCGTAGCACCAGTCAGCAAACGCCAGCGGCAGTGTACCGAAAGTCTGCTCAGTGAACGCCGCGGCCAGCCATCTCACCAACCCCTCAATTACGAAAAAACCCATCAGCCAAATGAATGGATGCATCAGCAACAATACCAACGCGGAAAATCCGATCGCCTGTCCCGGAACCGCGCTCTCCGGTCCGTTTCGCAGCGCGGAATCCATGGCGTTCGCCGCCCACGTCCTGACCGAAAGGTAATACCAATAAACCAACGCAACGAACGCCAGCAGACTCTCGAGAAGTCCGCTGAAAACTGTGGCGCTCACCCAGGGAAGCCCCTTTCCCGGTTGCAGCGCCACACGCCAACGACGCGGCAAAGGCGACAATACTATCCCTAACGCTAGTCTCCACATAGAGCTACAGTGACATCCTAAGAACTGCGGTCATCAGCGACTTTCTTTTGTCAGTCTCTCCCAGTAACCCGTCCCTGCGACATCGTGTTTCCAATCGTGGGTAATCAGTAGGACGCACGTCCTTTCCCGTTCAACTCACCTCTGATAACGTCAATCTGAGAGCCCGTAGGGGTGCGTGCGGAATTGTCTCCGTCCGCCTCCCAGGGGGAGTGCACTTGCAAATCTCGACCGGTGGCGCCACGCACGTGGGCATGGTGCGCACCAATAACGAAGATAGCTACCGTATCATCTCTCCGCTGAACCTCTATGTGCTCGCGGACGGGATGGGCGGCGAAGCGCATGGTGAAGTCGCCAGCGCGCTCGCGGTGGAAACCGTTGTGAAACACTGCGTCGAAGGCGAAGAAAATCCTTCTGCTGCTCTGCTCGACGAACCGAATCCCGGATTGAATCCTAAAAGCCAGCGCCTGTTAAGCGCGATTCGACTCGCCAATCAGAAGGTATTTCAGTCCGCGCAAGAACACTCCGAGCAGCAAGGTATGGGCGCGACCTTAACCGCCGCATGGATTGATGGTATGCAACTCAGCGTCGGCCATGTCGGCGACAGCCGCCTCTATCTGCTTCGCACCGGACAGCTTCAGCAACTAACCAGCGATCATTCGCTGGTCGCCGAACAAGTTCGCCGCGGCATTCTTAGCGCGAGCGAAGCCGAACAAAGCAATCTACAAAGCGTTTTGCTCCGCGCGCTTGGTACGCAATCCGAAGTGGAAGTGGATATCGAGCAGGTCCCTCTTTTCCCAGGTGATGTGTTGCTTCTCTGTTCAGATGGCCTCACGCGCATGGTCACTGAACCTGAAATCGCTGGAACTCTCCAGGCGGAGCCGAATCCGCAACGCGCCGCCGAAAAGCTTATCGAACATGCCAACGAAGGCGGCGGAATCGACAACGTCTCAGTCATCGTCGTTTCTCTCCGGCCCGAGGAAAAAGGCTGGTTTTCCTGGCTGCGCCGCGGGGCGCCTAAATCTGCGGGCGGAAACGGTTCCGCTGGAGGTCAATAACATGGCCAAGCTGTCGCTGATGTTTGAAGAAAAAATGGTCAAGGAAGTTCCGGTTGGCTCGCGACCGGTGCGCATCGGCCGTTCACCGGACAATGATCTCGTAGTGGACAACCTCGCTGTATCCAACGACCACGCGCGCGTTTACTTCGATTCCGGCCGCCTTGTTGTAGAAGACCGCGGCAGCCTCAATGGCACTTTCGTAAACGATCTTCGCGTCGAGCGCGCCACGCTGCACGATGGCGATTCCATTTGGATCGGCAAACACCACATTAAAGTTGACGCCACTGGCGATGCGCCGCTTCCATACGAATCCGGGCGCAAGACCACAGCTGGCTCCATCAACGAGACTATGGTTCTCGATACCAAGGTCCGCCGCGACATGCTTCAGCAAGCCGCGGCTTTGGGTGAGCGCACGCAATTTGCCTCCGGACGCATCAAAGTCCCAACCATCGTTGTTCTGTCTGGAAAGACCGACTCCAAGGAATACACTCTTACCAACAAGCTCACCACCATCGGCAAGTCGGCAATGGCCACCATCAAACTTCGTGGCTGGTTCAAGCCGCAAATGGCCGCGCAGATCAATCAGCGCGATGACGGCTATTACATCGGCTCCGGCGATAAAGTCCCAGTCGTCAACGGCGTTTCCATTCCGGGTCCAACCAAGCTGGATGACGGCGACCTGGTGGAAGTCTCCGGCGTTCGCTTGAATTTCATCGTCCGCGAATAGCGATGGGCAAAATAGCGGCAACTTCGTTCGAACGAATTGCTCCGCTGCGCTGCATCGGTTACGCGTAACAGTTCATGGCCAACACTTCGCCGAAATGGTCCCAGGGCCGCAGCGGTTTTGGCGTCTATGAACTTCTGCTTTCCTGGTGGCAGCATCGCGTCTCGTTCCTGATCAGCCTGGCCATCACCATTTCCGCGTTCGCGCTCTACTTCTTCACCTTCTTTGGCGAAAGTCCCACGCCCATTTTCAATTTTCTGCAGCGCCTCGACTATTCCTCTCTGGACACTCGCTTTCGTTACCGTTCGCCCAGCAGTACTCCCGTCGATCCGCGCATCGCGATTGTGGATATCGATCAACGCTCGCAGGAGGTTCTCGGTAAGTGGCCATTTTCGCGGATTCATTTTGCGCATCTTCTGGACGCGCTGCATCAGGACCAAGCCAAAGTCGCGGCTTTCGACGTCACCTTCAGCAAACCCGACCAATCTTCTGCTCCGCTGCGCGCGCTGTGGGCCGACTTCGAAGCCCGCGAGAAACGTGGCGAACCAATCGATCCCCGCCTGATGGCCGAATTGCAAAAAACCATCACCGTTTACGACGCCGATAAACAATTCGCAAAATCAATCCAGAATTTCGGCACCGTGGTTCTCGGCAATTTCTTTCTTCATACCGAAGCCGATCTTCGTGGTCTCGATCCAAAAACGCTCGATGACTATGCCAACGAAATCGCCTTCTACTCTTTTCCCAGCGTTCGCCCGCTCAATCTCGCCACCGGAAAACAGGACCGTATCGGTCTGATTCAAAAATTCCAGCCGGATCGCTTGCTGCCGCAAGGCACGGAAGCCAATCTTTCCGTACTGACCAGCGCACTGAGTGAAGAGACTTCCTCCACCGGATTTTTCAATGTCTATCCCGATGTGGATGGAGTCGTGCGCCGTGCCAATCTCATCATTCCCTATGGCCGTTCGAAAGATCTCGCTGACTGGGACATCTACGCTTCCCTCGACGTGCAAGCAGTACGCTCATTTTTAAATCTTCCGAACGACCAAGTGGTATTGGAATTTGGTCCGGTCGGTGCCTCCCGCATTGTTTTCGGCGATCGCGCTCAGGTGCAAACCGACGACCTCGGTCGTGTTTACGTTAATTTTCACGGACCCAGCTATACCTACCCGCACTATTCCATGGCCGATGTGGTCGAACACAAAGTCCCCGCAGGTGCTTTCACCGGAAAAATCGTGTTGATCGGCGCAACCGCCACCGGAATTGGCGACTTGCGTACAACTCCATTCGGCGGACTCGATTATCCCGGCGTGGAAATTCACGCCAACGTGATTGACAACATCCTGCACGGAAATTTTCTGCACCGCGGCGCGAAGGAATCCCTTTGGGACCTCCTTCTAGTTTTTGCTTTCGGAATCCCGCTGGGCATCTGGATGGCCCTCGTCTCCCCGCGCTGGATGGGATGCGGCGTCTTCTTGCTGCTGCTTCTCGCTGCGCTGGACTATCTCGCCTTCTTGAAAGGCTCGTGGCTGAACTTCACGATTCCAGCGCTCACGCTGACCGCCAACGTCATTCTCGTTTCGCTCTTCCGTGTCCTAGTCGAAGAAAAAGAAAAGCGTCGGGTGCGTACAGCCTTCGGTCAGTATCTCAGTCCGGAGGTCGTTCGCCGCTTGCTGCTCAATCCCGAACTCGTCGAGCCGCGCAAAACCGAGGTTACCGTGATGTTCAGCGACATTCGCGGCTTCACCACCATTTCGGAAAAACTAGACGCCCAGGAACTCGCCATCTTCCTCAATCAATATCTCTCCGACATGACCCGGATCGTCTTCGAACGCAGTGGAACTCTTGACAAATATATTGGTGACGCGGTCATGGCTTTCTGGAACGCCCCGTTCGAAGTGCAGGACCACGCCGCGCTGGCATGCCACACCGCGCTCGACATGATGGCGCGTATTCATCAGATGCAAAAAAAGTGGGCAGCCGAAGGCAAGCCACATCTCGATATCGGCATCGGGCTCAACACCGGCTCTGCCAGCGTCGGAAATATGGGCTCTTCTTTGCGCTACGGCTACACCGCGCTCGGCGACTCCGTGAATCTTGCTTCACGGCTTGAGGGCTTGAATAAGGACTACGGCACCCATATTCTGGTCAACGAAACCACCTATCTCGCAACAAAAGACTCTGGCTTCGTCTTTCGCGAGCTCGATCTCATCCGCGTGAAAGGCAAGCTGCAGCCCGTCGTCATCTACGAATTGGTCTCCGCCGCTGCCGATGTTTCTGCCGACACGCAAACCCGCCTCGATCGTT
>Ga0070697_100001222_pt1 | contig 19389 bp, 13 predicted proteins | sample KBSK1501metaG_FD_65475 | JGI IMG/M metagenome (GOLD analysis project Ga0070697, IMG submission 65475) | Corn, switchgrass and miscanthus rhizosphere microbial communities from Kellogg Biological Station, Michigan, USA - KBS K1-50-1 metaG | ecosystem: Host-associated > Plants > Roots >... | reverse complement strand
CTCCTGGTCATCGGGGTCATGGACCTGCGCGCGATGGCTGTCGTGGCGGCAGCCATCACCGTCGAACGTCTCGCACCGGCCGGTGAGCGCGTCGCGCGAGCCATCGGGGCCGTCGTCGTCGGGGCAGGGTTGTTTCTGATCGCACGAGCCGCCGGGCTCGGATGACGCAGCCGCATGGTAGAAACACGAACTGGCCGAGTACCTCCGCCGCATGCCCCAGCACGGCACCATCCACGACTCGCTCTGCAATGCGTTCAGTTTCGGATTGTTCGCCGCATACGAGCTGGAGTCGGAAGACCGCGAACTGCTCCAGAAACCCATCAGCGAATGGCGCTCGCAGTATCGCCGACCGAATGACGCTCGCCTGATCGGGAAGAGCGACGAGGAACTGATCGACGAGTACTACGGCACGAAAGAGCCGGATGTCATCCAATAGCGGCAGCCCTGCAAATTGTCCACACAGTTTTGCCGGCCCGCTCTAAATCTGGCCGAGCAAATTGGTCATCTCCGTCACCCGACTTGGTGTGCTGAATCGCTTGCGCTGGACTCAGCTTCAGGCGATTATGAATACCACGTTTCCGCCGGCGCAGAATGACTTAGCAGCACGTTAGATGCGGGCATTCATCAGAAAAATCAGGAGAAAATATGCGGCAAGCGACGTTATGTACGGCGGGCGCAATCGCCTTCACCTTTCTCATGGCTTGCTGCGCCTACTCTCAGACTCTGAACGAGGAACCTAATAATCTAAACGTTTATCATGACAGAAAACATCAGGCAAACTGTCCTGGTCGTGACCGGCTTGCTCCTTTGCAGAATTCCGTTTGCGCTCGGTACAATATGCCAAAAATTCCCGCCACCAGAGAACGGGCTTAGAAAAGGGTTCTTGACAAAGTTTTACAGCAGCGTGACACTACTAAACAAATTGTAATAAGCGTTTAGACGCGGTGATCAGCTCTGAGGAAAGATGAAGGCAACGAGTGAGCGGTTTCTGTTTGCCTCGGCGCCCGACAGTTGGGGCGTGTTGGACTATCCCGGGCCCTCGTGGGAGCAATCCTACGAGAAGATGCTAGATGTGATGGTGGCGGCGGGATATCAGGGAACGGAACTGGGGCCGTATGGGTTTTTCCCCACCGATTCTGAGATTCTTCAACCGCAACTGGAGAAGCGCGGGCTGAAGCTACTGGCTTCCTTTGTGCCAGTGAAACTGGGCGATCCCGCCGCGGGCCCAGTTGTTCTGGAGCGAATCCGCAAAGTTGGCAAGTTGCTGGCCACTCTGAAAGCGCCTTTCCTGGTGATGGCGGACGACCAATCGGCTGAGCGGAATGGTTTTTCCGGACGGGCTTACGACCGGGGTTGTCCCACCTTGAGTGCGGAACAGTGGAAGCACGTCGGCCGGATGGTGGCGGATGCGGAGAGAGTGGCGAACGAATTCGGACTGGATCTCGTGTTTCATCCACACGTCGCCACCTATGTGGAGACACCCGAGGAGTGCGATCGCTTTTTCGATGCTACGTCGCACACAAACGTTGGCCTTTGCTTAGACACTGGGCATTGCGTGTACGGCCAGGGCGATTCGGTGAAAGAAGCGGAGAAATACAAGAGCAAACTTCGTTTCGTGCACATCAAGGACTGTAGCGCGAGAGTACTAGAACAAGCCAGGCGTAACAAGTGGACCTTCGAAGCAGCCATTGAGCACAAGGTTTTCACAGTGATCGGACAGGGCGATATCGATTTTCTCGCCTTTTTCCGTGCCTTGGTGAAAAATGGCTATTCGGGTTGGTCGGTGGTGGAGCAGGACGTGAAGTTCGGTGACACCACCATCCCGCCGGCCGAGAGCGTTGCTGCGAGTTTGAAGTACTTGCGGGGCGTCGTCGGCAAACTTGACCGTGCCAGGGTTACGTCCTGATCCGGACCACGGCAACAATGCCGGAATTTCTCCAGAGGTTCAGATGCGGAAACTGGGAGTTGGTGTGCTGGGAGTGGGAGAAATGGGGCGGCGCCACGCCGAGAATCTTCGCCGGCTGGTGCCTCAGGCGCAGCTTGTGGCCGTCGCCGACGTTGCTGCCGAGCGCGCGCGCCAGATCGCCAGCGAACTCGAGATCGAGAATTCTTACGGCAGCTTGGAGACGATGCTGGAGTGCAAAGGGCTCGACGCCGTGGTCATCGCGACGCCCGATAAGTTCCACGCGGCCGCCGTCAAGACCGCCGCGGCCGCCGGCAAGGACATCCTTTGCGAGAAGCCGCCTGCGCTCGGTCTTGCGGACGCAGGCGAACTGCTGGAGGCGGTCGCCAAAGCGGGCGTGCGCATCCAGGTTGGATTTATGCGGCGTTACGACCCTGCCTACATTGCCGCCATGAAGCATATCCAGGCCGGTGAGATTGGCGTCCCGGTCATTTTTAAATCGGTCGGGCGGGATAAAGACGGACCTCCGCTCTCCGCCTATCAGTCGAATGCGAACGGAATGTTGTTCTATACAAACTCGATTCATGACTTCGATTTGGCGCGCTGGCTGATGCGAGATGAAGTTGCTGAGGTCCATGCCTACACGACCGTGTCCATTCGACCGGAGGTTGCAGAGTTCGGCGACGTGGTCGCAAGTGTCGTCAACCTGAAATTTGGTCAGGGTGCAATTGGCAACATCGAATCGTACGCTCAAGCAGTCTACGGGTATGACGTACGCACGGAAATCATTGGTTCAAAGGGATCGATCCTGGTTGGAAGTTTGAATCGTACGCCAGCAACCCTTCTGACGGCGCACGGTAGCACTCAACCTGTCGCGGACTACTTCCTCGCGACATTTGCAGACGCGTACCTCGCGGAGATTCAGGATTTTGTGGAGAGCATTTTGGAGGACCGGCCGCCTCGGGTAAGCGGAGAAGACGGTCTGAGGGCTCTGGCGATTGCCGTGGCGGCCGAGAATTCCCATTTGCAGGCGAAACCGACAAAGGTATCGCTCGGGGTTTCTGCGGTAGCGCTGTGACACAAAGCGAACGATGTGATCCGTGAGTTTCTTTTCGCGTTTGGGGGGATCAGCCTTAAGAGCACTTAACGGAGGAATGCATGAATCACGCCACTGCCTCGGCGCACAAAAGCCCGCTACACGAGATGACGCAATCCACCCCTACTTGCCTATGGAACGACTCAGCCTCAGTGCGTGAACTGTCCTATTCGCTGGAGCATGGCGCGGTCGGAGCGACCTGCAATCCCGTGATTGTCCTCGGCGTTCTAAAGAACGAGATAGACGCCTGGAAGGGCCGGATTCAGTCGCTTATTGAGGAGCTTCCTACTGCGACCGAGGATGAAATTGCCTGGCAGTTGGTCCGTGAAATTTCCGTAAAGGCTGCCGCTCTGCTGAAACCCATTTTCGATGAACAACAGGGCAAGAACGGAAGGCTCTCCATCCAGACCGACCCACGATTGTTTCGGAACACGCAGGCAATCGTGGAACAGGCGGTCGAATTTAGCGGGCTCGCGCCCAATATGATTGTGAAGATCCCGGTCACGCAGGCGGGAATTCCAGCGATTGAGGAAGCGACGTATCGCGGTATCAGCGTTAATGCGACGGTGTGCTTTACCCTACCTCAGTGCCTCGCCGTTGCCGAAGCCGTCGAGCGCGGCCTCAAACGTCGCGAGCGGGAAGGCCAAGAAATCGCGACCATGGGACCGGTGTGCACGATCATGGTCGGCCGACTCGATGACTGGCTCAAGATCCTGGCGGAGAAGAACAACGTGTCGATAGATCCTGGCTATCTGGAGTGGGCTGGCGTGGCGGTGTTCAAAAAGACCTATCAGGTCTTCCGCGATCGCGGCTATCGACTCCGCCTTCTATCGGCTGCGTTTCGCAACCACATGCACTGGAGCGAATTCATCGGCGGCGACGTGGTCATTTCGCCTCCGCACTCGTGGCAGGTTCGCTTCAATGCCAGCGACATCGAGGTGTGCTCTCGCATCGACGAACCGGTTCGGGCCAGGGTGGTAGAAAATCTGGAGAGAAAATTCCCTGACTTCCATCGTGCCAACACAGAAAATGGTCTAAGTGTCGCAGAGTTTGATTCCTTTGGTCCCACCCGGCGGACTCTCCGGCAATTCATTGCCGCCTGTCACGATCTCGATGGTCTGGTCCGAGACTTTTTGCTTCCTGAACCCTGATGTCTCCCAGAGCAGATCCTCTAAACGTTTTGAAGGGGATCAAGAAGTCTGATATGTTCGTTGCCATTCGTACCTATGCCCCCTTCAAGAAAGACCGACCCGAAGAAGTCCGCTAGAGCCGCGAGCATCTCTGACGTCGCCCGCGAGTCCGGTGTGTCCATCTTCACTGTTTCCGCCGTTGTCAACAACAAGAGCCACGTCGGCAAGAACCTCCGGCAGCGCGTCGAGAACGCAATCCGGAAACTAAACTACCGCCCAAACCTCATCGCCCGTAGCTTGATTAAACAGAAGACGCAGACCATTGGCATGATTGTGCCGGATATCGTTAACCCTTTTTTCCCGATGGTGGTTCGCGGCGCTGAAGATGCCGCACAAAAGCAGGGCTACAATCTTCTTCTCTGCAACAGCGATGACAACCTGGCCAAGGAGGAGAGCGCAGTTGAACTGCTGCTGTCCAAACGAGTGGATGGAATCTTGCTCACCAAAGCCGCTGGGGATTTTAGCCCATCTTTGCGGCAGATGATCAAAGAGGTCAATATTCCATTTGTGCTCGTGATGCGCACTTATCCACAACTAACCAAAGATGCAGTGATCAGCGATGACTACCAAGGTGCGTATGACGCCGTATGTCACCTGGCGCGCGCAGGGCGTCGCCGCATCGGCCTCATCAGCGGTCCCTTGAAAGTCAGCAATGCCAAAGAGCGCTGGCGAGGGTTCCGCGATGCCTTGGAAGCGAAAAGCCTGCCGTACGAACCTGAACTGGTGGTTGAGGGGGACTACCGCATCGAGTCCGGTTTTCGAGGAGGACACTCCCTGCTTTCTCACCGGCCCGACGGAATCTATGTGGCCAATCATCTTATGACTATTGGATTGCTGCAGGCGGCCGAAGAAATGGGGCTGAAGTGCCCCGATGATTTTGGCTTGGTCAGCTTTGACGACTATCCGTGGTTGGGAGTTTTTCGGCCCCGGTTGACGACGGTGGAATTGCCCAAACACCAGTTGGGCAGCGAAGCAGCTGAGTTGCTGATTCGGAGGATTTCTGGAGATCACGGCAAACCTATCCTCAGGAAACTGCAACCGGAACTTCGCATCCGCGAGTCCTGCGGATTTGGACAGTTTGTTTCCAGCAGGCAACACCACTCCAGCTTGTCCGAGCCGGAAACCATTTCTGCCGAGAACAAGTAGGATCGGTTTTCTTCCTCATTCCGACGGAGCCTCAGGTTTCACTGAAATTAAAAAGCTTTGGCCGTAGGGTGAACATTCGCGTCCTGTAGCCGGCGTATACGGTCCCAATACCCAGCCAGATCAAACCGGCGTACTTGGTCCACGATTGCAGGCCAAGCAGTAGACCGAAGCAGAACACGCAGCCAAATCCTGGAACAAACGCGTCGATGAAGAACTTTCTGCGGCCGGCTGCTTGCGGTGAAAACCAGAAATGCAGCAAAGCGACGAGATTTACTGCCGTGAAGGCGAGCAACGCGCCGAAGGTTACGATCTCCGCCGCCCGCTCCCAAGGAATCGTCAGTACTGCGACGTAGGCGAGAACTCCCACAATGCACTCGTTATAAACCGGACTGCCTCTTTTTGGACTGAGATAGCCAAAGACCTTCTTGGGGATAACGTCATCGCGCCCCATGCTGTACAAGAGGCGCGCAGCGCCGACGTGTCCAGCCAGCCCACAGGCCATGCTGGAAACTAAAAGTACAATTCCGTATGCGGTGAAGAGCAAAGGGCCGCCGGCCATGCGCGCCACATCCATAAAGGCGGTTTCGTGATTTTGCAGCGTGGTGTGATCCGGCCAAACGAGCTGGGCCAGGTAAACTTGCAGGCCGCTGAAGAGTCCAGTGAAAACACAAACCAGCACCGAGGCGAGCAGTACATTGCGTTTGGGATTCTTCACCTCCTCGGCCAGGATCGAGACCCCGTCAAATCCGATGAATACAAGTGCCGCAAAGGAAGTTCCCGCCGCCAGAGCGCGCAGATGGAAGGTTGCGGGATTGTAGATCGGCCGCAGAGAAAAAAGCCCGCCGAACGCCTGGTGCAGCACGACGTAACCGACTGCCTGAACTAGAAACACGGCGGTAACCAGCATCATAAATCCGAGCAATACTTCGTTCGTGCGCGCGGTGAACTTGATTCCCTGAACGGTCATCAGGGTGATGAATCCCACCGTGAGTGCCGCAAGCAGCGGGAACGGGACCTGCGGCACTATGCGGTGGATTGCCAGCACGGCATAGAGTGCGTTCTGGATTGGTTGGAAGAGATATTCCAAGAACATCGCCCATCCCAGAATGAATCCCACGTGTGGATTCAACGTTCTACTGATGTAGGAATAGACGGAACCAGACGACGGATACACGTTGGCCATGCGGCCAAAACTGACGGCTGTCACCGACATAGCCACCATGGCCAGCAACAGTGTGGTGACGGTGTGTCCGCGGGAGAGCACTTGCGCCTCCCCGAAAAGCGGGACCGCGGCAATCGGTGATGTCAGGATGATTCCGTAGTAGACGAGGTCCCAGAGACTCAGCACGCGCTTCAGTCGAGGTCCCCCGGGTGTTTCCGCTTGCACCGCCCCAGCAGTTGTTTGCACCCTTACCTCGTTCTTTCCTAAAAGAAGTAGCGTTCCTTCTTGCGCGCCTCCTCATATTCGCGGCGTGCAGCTTGGACACTTTCTTGTTCTGACACTTCTGCAATAGGAACATCCCACCAGGATTCGTAGCCTGATACCCTCTGGCCGTACGCCGTTTCGACAACGACAACCGAAGTACGCTGCTGTTTGCGGGCGCAATGCAAAGCGGCTCTAAGCTCTTCGCCAGTGCGTGCGCGAACTGCCCAAGCCCCCAGACTCTTAGCGTTTGCCGCGAAGTCAACCGGCACGATGTCGCCGTCGTATTTTTCGCCGCCGCGATACCGGTACTCCGTGCCCATCCCCTGGTTACCGCAGCTGCGGCTGAGCCCGCCGATGCTGGAGAAGCCATGATTGTCGAGCAAGACGATGTTGATTTTGTAACCTTCCTGCAGCGCGGTGACGATTTCCTGCGCCATCATCAGGTAGGAACCGTCGCCCACAAGCACATACACTTCGCGTTCGGGGTGCGCCATTTTCGCCCCCAGTCCGCCGGCAATTTCGTAGCCCATGCAAGAATAGCCGTACTCCATGTGGTAACCGCCCGGCTGACGCGTGCGCCACAGCTTGTGCAGGTCTCCGGGCAGACTACCGGCAGCACAGACCATAATGTCCGAAGCCTCGGTGAAGTTGTTGACGATGCCGATGACTTCCGCCTGGGTGATGGGAGGATCTTTACGTAGGCCGTAGATGCGATCCACTTCTTTTTCCCAGTCAGCCCGAAAGGCGGCGATTTTGGCCTGGTAACTTCCTTCAACTTTGTAACCAGCAACCGACGGTTGTAGTTCCTCGATCGTCGCACGAGCGTCGCCGGTGAGTGAAAGAGCGGCGTGCTTGTGGGCATCGAACTCCGAAACGTTGATATTAACGAAGCGGACGGATGGATTTTGGAACGCGGTTTTCGATGCGGTCGTAAAGTCGCTGTAGCGTGTGCCGATGCCAAGAATCAGGTCGGCTTCACGGGCCAGAAGATTTGCACCAGGCGTTCCTGTTACCCCTACAGCGCCGACCTGCTGAAGATGGTCATAGGGCAGTGCGCCCTTGCCCGCTTGCGTCTCACACACGGGAATTCCTGTCTCCTGAGCAAATCTCGACAGAGCTTCCCAGGCTTCTGAATAGAGCACGCCACCGCCGGCGACAATCAGCGGTCTTTTCGCGCTCCCAATCCATTCCGCCGCGCGCTGCAAGAATTTTTCATCACACCGGCTGCGCGGAACAAGCCACACGCGTTGGCGGAAGAACTCCTCCGGGAAATCGAAGGCCTCGGCCTGCACATCCTGGGGCAAGCAAAGGGTGACGGCGCCGGTTTCGACTGGTGAGGTCAGCACACGCAGAGCCTCGGGAAGGGAAGTCAACAATTGCTCAGGACGCTGAATCCGGTCCCAATACCGCGAGACGGGTTTGAAACAGTCATTGACAGAAGTGTCCTGGGTAAGGGGCGATTCCAGTTGCTGCAGCACAGGGGCGACGTTGCGCCTGGCGAAGAGATCGCCCGGCAGCAGTAGTACAGGCAGGCGATTCACCGTTGCCAGCGCGGCGCCGGTGACCATATTTGTGGCCCCAGGACCAATGGAGCTGGTGCAAACCATGGCCCGCATTCGGAAGCTTGCCTTGGCAAATGCTGAGGCAGCATGAACCATCGCTTGTTCATTGCGGAACAGGTAGTAAGGCAGACCTGGATCTTGCTCAAGCCCTTGCCCGACCCCGGCGACGTTTCCGTGTCCGAAGATTCCAAGGCAACCCCCAAAAAAAAGAGACCGCCGGCGGTCTCGCTCGACATATTGATTCTTGAGAAAGCAGATGATGCCCTGTGCGACCGTCAGGCGTCTTGTCATAAGGTTTGACCCTGCTCAGGATACCGCCGCTCCCTTTCTTGAGTCCGAATCACTTGCGCACAAGCGGTAAACGAGGATCCGACGCTATCCAGGTGGAACGAATCCAAGCATGTTGCGGGTCTTCCGTGACTGCCACCGCCCGCGAGGAACCCGCCAGACAATTCAAGTAATAAACGTCATACCCCGGACCCGCAACCACAGCGTGAAAGCCACCGTGTACCAGGACTACGTCCCCATCCCGAGCTTTTAAAGTACGCTCGCCGGCATGCTCTCCCCCGTACAGATGCTGGAAGGCAAAACCTCCGGGCTGGGCAATCCGGTAATAGTAGGTTTCGTCCAAATCCACTTCCGCGGGGGGATTGTGAGTGTCGTGCTTATGAGGAGGATAACTGGACCAGTTCCCGCCCGGCGTATAGACCTCAATGACCACAAGCTTATCGGCTGGAAAGGATGGGGGAATCACGTCCACGATTTGCCGGGAGACATTTCCGCCGCCTCGAAGGCTGCTTACGACATCACTCGGCGAGATCAATCTAGGCTCCAGGCGGGCTTCGGAAGGCACGCGGCATTCGGCAATTTCGCAGATCGTTTCGGCCGCGAACGAGACTTCGCTCTGAGCGGGCAAGTATAGGGTATAGGGAAGTCCATCAAACACGTTTTTGCGCTTTCCCACCTGCTGTACCCCCTGTCCCCAATCAGCACGACAGGTTCCGCCCAGGAAGACGAACGCCGCTTCCTCATGCTCGGTACGGGTTCGGAAAACGTCGCCGGGTTGCAAGCGGCGGACAAAAAAACTCATCCACTCCCAGTGGGCTCTGTGACGAGGCAGATGGAGGAGCTCTCCCGCTTGTTGCGGGGGCAAGTTCAAGGAACGGACAAGAACTGTACTTTCGCTCAAATCGTCTCCCGGTTGAGAAAGAGTATGTTTTGGCATTGTAATCTAAACGTTTTGAAACTATGGCAAATACGCGGCGTCCTTGTCAACGACCCTTTGTCTTGGCGAGCACAACAAGAAGCTGGGAGTTAGATGCAACAATTCTTAAAACGTTAATATGACTGTAACAATACCCTAGTAACCTGACCCTCTAATCCGGTGTTGGGATGCCGTTTTTAGCGGTGTTCTCGCGTATTTTGGTCAAGGCTTGAGCCGCTTGCTCGAATCACGATGGCAAGTTTGGCAGGTTGCTCGGATACGGATGACGGCTCAGGTTCCGATTATTTGTACTTGACCATTCACGTCGATCATTGATATAAGCGCAGCGTATAAGCGTTTTGACAAATAAACAATCACCGCCGCCCCGAGGAACGGGGCAGCAGTCCGCAGGAGGAATCATGAGATCGAACCATCGGCGCGAGAGTTACCGAAGCGGTACAACGGTGGGCGTGGGCCGTGGGGTGTTGAGGTTTTCCGGCTTCGTCTTGATGGTGTTGACCATGGCGTGTGGTCTGAGTGGACGATTGCACGCTAAGGTGGCCGCCGGCGTTTCGGGAATCGTCACCGATTCCAGTGGCGCTGTCGTTGCCGGCGCGACCATTCAGATGAAGGCCACAGAGACCGAAATTGCAGAGACCCGGCAGACCAACGCCGACGGGTTTTATGCTTTTGTGAACCTGCAGCCGGGACGCTATGACCTCGAGGCCAGCCAGACTGGCTTCACTACATTTCGCCAGACGGGCATATTGCTGGATGTGGATTCGTCCAAAGTTCTAAATATCAAGTTGAACGTCGGCCAGGTGAGCGAAAAGGTGGAGGTTTCGGGTGAAGCCGTGCAGCTGGATACGGCCAGCACGCAAATGGGGCAAGTCATCAGTGAGCGGACGATCACCGCCGTACCCCTGGTAACACGCAGCTACACCGACCTGTTAGCCCTCCAGCCTGGGGTTTCCCCTACCTCCTCGGGCCTCGCTGGCGGTCAGGGAGGTCAGTTCAGCGCCACCGGATTTACCTTTACCAACGTTTCCGGTGACCTGAATGCCGGAAATTTGTCGGTCAACGGCCAGCGCGAGTCGTCGAATGGTTTTCTGTTAAATGGAACCACGGTGCAAGAGTTCGCTTTCTCCGGGACGGCGATCATCCCCAACCTGGACTCGATCGCGGAGTTCCGCATCGTGACCAACAATTTCGATGCGGAATATGGCAACTATGCCGGCGGGCAGATCAATGTGATCACAAAGTCGGGCGCGAATCGCTTCCACGGAAGCGCCTTCGAATTTCTGCGGAATACCGCGTTTGATGGCACGAACTATTTCTCCACCAGTGGCAAGGACGATCACAAGCAGAACCAATTCGGGGGCACCATCGGCGGCCCCATCAAGCGGGACAAGCTGTTTTTCTTTGGAGACTATCAAGGCAACCGCGTGATCCTAGGCCAGAGCGGCCAGACGGGACTGATCCACGTGCCGTCCGCCGCGGAGCGCACCGGTGATTTTTCGGCATTAGCCAATTCCTTGACCGGCGTTGTGCAGGGACCCGCGTGGGCGCAGCAACTTTCGAACACACTGGGAGTTGCGGTGACGCAGGGCGAGCCCTACTATTTTTCGGGTTGCACCTCTGCACAATGCGTCTTTCCGGGTGCTCAGATTCCAAGCAGCGCGTTTACTACGCCTTCCAAGAACCTGTTGGCCTTCGTTCCTCCGGCGAATCATGGAGATACTGATTTCTCACCCGTGGCCGCTCCGACCCGGCTCACTGATAACAAGACCAGCGGCCGCGTGGACTACAGCTCGCACTTGGGGCTGCTCACGGGCTACTATTTCTTTGACCAGTATCGCCAGAGTGTGCCGAATATATTCCTTCCTGGTTTTGGCAGCGACTACACCGGCCGTTCCCAGGTTGTGAATCTAGGAGATTCGAAGACGCTGGGTACAGCGTCGGTGAACGAGTTACGCTTCGGTTTTACGCGGCTCCGGTACCTCATCCATAAACCCACGGGGGGCACAGGGGTAACGCCGGCGTCGCTGGGTTTTGAGGAGGGAGCTGACACCCTGGGAATTTCACCTTCGCTTCCCCAATACGCGCATGTTCCGAACATCCATTTCAATAACTTTTCATTTGGCGCATCCGGCGGGGCGCTCGGGGTCACCGAGACTACGTTTCAGGTCATGGACAACTTCAGCCGAGTGATCCGAACGCATACGCTGACCTTCGGTGGGCAGTTCCGATACAACCAGTTGACCGAATACAACGGGGGGTCGAACGGCGACTTCACATTTAACGGCGCGGAAACGGGAGTGGATTTCGCCGACTTTCTGATCGGTGCGCCGACCAACTATTCGCAAGGGCAGGGTTTTCCTTCCTACGGACGTTCGCGGTATATCGGCCTGTTCGCCCAGGACAGCTGGCGCGTAAGGCCGAATTTGACTCTGAACTATGGGTTGCGGTGGGATGTGAGCAGGCCCTGGTCGGAGTTGAATGGCCAACTCGAGACGCTGGTACCCGGTTTGCAATCTCGAAGGTTTCCCGGTTCGCCCACGGGTTGGGTCTTTCCCGGCGACCCCGGCATCCCCAGCACACTGGCTCCAACCCGATATAACAATTTTGCTCCTCGCATTGGACTGGCCTATTCGCCTTCGGCGGAAAACGGCCTGCTGAAGACGTTGACCGGCGGACCCGGTAAGACCAGCGTGCGCGTGGGCTGGGGAAAGTTCTATAGCACCTTCGAGGGAGGTACGAACTTCAATGAAATCGGAGATGCTCCGTTTGGCATCTTCTATGGCAGTCCTGTCCCGCCACAATTCGTGACGCCCTTCGTGGATCGCGGTACCGGCAACGTCGAGGGCCAGCGTTTTCCAGTACCGCTACCGACGACGGATACCGTAATCAATTGGGCGAATTACTTGCCCATCGGCACCTCTCCCGCTTTCTGGCACAGGAACGTTTTGCCCTACACCGAAGAGTACCAACTGTCCTTCCAACGACAAGTCGGTTCGGCGACCTTATTGACGGCAAGCTATGTGGGAACGCAGGGCCATCACTTGTTGTCATCCTTGGAGGCCAACCCGGGTGACCCTGCTCTCTGCTTGAGCGTCAGTCAGGCGAGCCGTACCGTGGATGGCACGGTCTGCGGACCAAACGGAGAAAATGGAGTGTACCTCCCGGTGACAGGCGGCACCATCAATGGTACACGCGCCCCTTTCGGCCAGAACTTCACCAGTGACGGCTATTTCATCACCATTGGAAAATCGAGCTACAACTCGCTGCAACTCAGCCTACGGCAGCGTATTTCCCGGTTGGAGTTTCTGGCCGGCTATACCTACTCCAAGTCCCTGGACAATGGTTCTGGATATGGCGAGCAGATCAATCCGCTAGATCTAGGGCAGAGGTCGCTCTCGGCCTTCGACACCAGGCACAACTTCGTGATCAGCTATGACTACCAACTGCCCGTCGACCGCCTTGGTGGGCCCAGCAGGTTGGTGAAAGGCTGGCGGTTGAGCGGCATCACCAGGTTCTCCGCCGGTCTTCCCGTCACCCTCACTGAAACCGACGACAACTCTTTGCTCGGCACCAGTAGCGCAGGGGCGATCTCGCTTCCCGTGGACACTCCGAACTTCACGTCTGGTTCGCTGAACATCAGTGATCCCCGCTCAGGGAAGCCATACTTCAATACCTCGTTGTTCAGTGTGGAAGACTTGGGCACGCTCGGAACGGCGAGGCGCCGCTTCTTTTCCGGGCCCGGTTTGAATAATTGGGACATCGCGCTGCTGAAAGACACCCTCATCAAGGAAGGAGTCAATCTGGAGTTTCGTACCGAACTTTTTAACGCGTTCAACCATGCCCAGTTTCTTCTGCCAGATGGTAACGTCAATAGCGCCACATTTGGCAGGGTTCAAACGGCGAATTCGCCCCGGATCATGCAACTCTCACTCAAACTGCTCTTTTAGCGAGGCCTGGACCGTGATCGTCGGGTAAGCTCAGATGGTCCGCTGCGAGCCGGACCATCTGAAAAAGTAACATCGGATTCATGCCTACCGTGAGTACACCTGCCGCTTTCGTCCGGGACCCTCACAATCGAGAAAAAGAGGCGGGGAACAATAGAAAGACCGCATGAAACAGACCAAAGGCCTGAATTCAAGGCGAGCTTTTATCAAGATTTCGGCACTAGGCCTGGGGGCCCTCGGCGCAGGAGCTTCGCCGTCGGTCTCCGCGACCGCGGAAGAGGTCGATCCTGTCAGCCTCGTTCCGGATGCAGACACAAAACAGCCGGTATCAGAGATAGCTGTATGGTTTACGAATGACAAAGAACGCTTTGCCGCCGGCCGGCCGATTCAGTGGCAGGCGGCATTGACAGCTCCTGCTGCTGACTCAATTCAACTTGTCGTTGCGAATAAGTTCCAGGACATTCTGGGATTTGGCGGCTGCTTCTCTGATGCCTCCTGCTACCTGATCCATCAACTTCATACGTCGGTCCGCGAGCAGTTGCTCCACGATCTGTTTCATCCCTCGGAAATGGGGCTAAACGTGAACCGCACCTGCATCGGGGCTTGCGACTCTGCGGCCAAAGTCTACAGCTATGACGAGGGTGATGAAGATCCGGACCTCAAGCGATTTTCCATCGATCACGATCGCGAATACATTCTCCCGGTGTTGCGTCGAGTGCGCGAGATAAATCCCGATGTATTTTACTTTTCCTCGCCATGGAGTCCGCCGGGCTGGATGAAGTGGAACAAATCCATGCTAGGTGGCTCCATGAGCCGTCAATACCTCGCCGCGTACGCTCAATATTTTCTGAAGTTTTTGCAGGCTTACGCTGCCGAAGGCGTGTCCGTGCAAGCCATCACTACTCAGAACGAAATTGATACTGACCAGCATGGTCAAATGCCCGCGTGTACGTGGTCCCAGGAATGCGAGACCGAATTCGTCATCGACCACCTGGGGCCGCTCTTCGAAAAGACAAATACGCCCACCAAGATATGGATCCTGGATCATAACTATGTGTATTGGGGGCGGGTGATATCGGAACTGGATGATCCCGATTTTCGGAGGTATGCACACTCCGTCGCTTGGCACGGTTACACGGGCGAACCCAGCATGATGAGCAAAGTGCATGCCGCCCACCCCGAAGCCGAAATGTATTTTACGGAAGGCAGTACTGATTACAATGATCCCCATTATCAGGATGACTGGACCAAGTGGAGCACAAACTATACCGCCGTGCTAAACAACTGGTGCCGCTCAGCCGTGGCATGGAACGTCGCCACCGATGAGCATGGTAAACCCAACATTGGACCATATCCCTGCGGAGGCATCCTAATTATCAACATCCACACTCAAGAGATTATTCGCAGCGGCCAGTATTGGGCGCTCGCGCATTTTTCCCGCGCGATTCGGCGCGGCGCTCGGCGTTTTGAGTCTCAAAGCCAGGCAGCCAACCTCGGTCATGTTGCCCTAGAGAATCCGGACGGCCAAAAAGTCCTCATACTCACGAACCTCGGGGCTGCGCGGACCATTCGGGTCAATCAGGGCCGAAGTTCAGCCATCGTCCCCATAGCGGAGAATTCGATCGCAACATTGGTCTGGAAGTAACTCTAATTGTGTTGCGTGATGCAAAAAAGATCGCGAGCGGAGACAATTGCCCGCTTTTGCGCGAGCATCAGGAGACGATCCGGTTAGCCTTTCGCCGGGCTGACAACAGTTCCACTTCGGTGAGGCATGCAGCGTCGTGAATTCATAAAGTCCGTCTTGGGCAGCGCTTTGCTGTGGAAAGCGCCCGCATTGCTCGCGCTCCAAGTGCCTTCCACCCCGCCGGCGCCTGATCCCGGAGTGAAGCGCGTCCTGGTGATGTTCAAGTGTCATTTCGACGCCGGCTTTATCGACACACAGACGGCCGTGGTTCACCGTTATTTCACGGAATATTTTCCACGGGCCATGGATCTCGCCAGCGAACTGCGCCATTCTGGCAGCCATCGCTATGTCTGGACCACGGGATCATGGCTGCTTTACGAATACCTGGAGCAGGCAACGCCCCAGGAACGCACGCGGATGGAGAAGGCTATCTCTGTCGGCGACATCGCATGGCATGCCCTCCCCTTCACCTGGCAGACCGAGTTGATGGACGGGTCGATGATCTCCGGAAGCGTTGGCCTGTCACGGTCGCTGGACCAGCGTTTTGGCCGGACCACGACCGGCGCCAAGATGACCGACGTGCCTGGCCACACCCGCGGCTTGATCGCCCCACTGGCCGCGCAGGGCGTGAAGTTTCTGGATATTGGCGTGAACGATGCGAGCACGCCGGCCGAAGTTCCTCCCTTGTTTCTCTGGAAGGATCCGGGCGGATCGACGCTCGTGGTCATGTATCACCACGGCTACGGTGGCGTGGTGCCTGTGCCGGACTCCGATCTGGCCATCGCCATGGTCGTGCGCGACGACGACAGCGGACCGCACACCCTGGAAGAGATTCACGAGACCTACTCCACTCTGGGTGGCCGGTTCCCAAACGCCCAGATTATCCCTACGAACCTGACCGAGATTGCGAACGCGGTCGAGCCTCACCGCGGCTCCCTGCCGGTGCTCACCAGCGAAATCGGGGACACCTGGATCCACGGCGTCGCCAGCGACCCCCTCAAACTCGCCAGGTACCGCGAGGTCGCCCGGCTGCGCCAGGGTTGGCTAGCGCAGGGAAACTTTGCCGTTGGCGATGCGACAGACGTCGCTTTGCTCCGTCATCTGCTTTTGGAGGTTGAGCACACTTGGGGCACGGATACCAAGACCTGGCTCGATTTCGATCACTACATCCCCAACGATCTGGCCGCGATGCTCGACACCAAGAACTACAAGGTGGTCCAGTTTAGCTGGCAGGAGAAGCGCCAAGACCTCCTCGCCGGGATCGCCACGCTTCCCTCCCCATTGCGTGAGCAGGCGCAGACCGCGGTGGGTAATCTTGAAGCGGTCCCGCCACGGCTGGCGCAACCCAGCCCTCGCTCGGCTGGAAGTGAGATCGAGACACCGCATTTCATGGTGGGGATGGATCCAAAGAGCGGGGCCGTCCGCCGGCTGCGTAATAAGAAGTCGGGGCGGGAGTGGGCGTCCAGCGAAAACCCGCTGGCCCTCTTTTCTTATCAGACGCTGTCGCAACAAGACTACTCGCGCTTTTTTGATAGTTACGTTGTCAGCGACGCCGATTGGGCCAAGAAGGATTTCGGAAAGCCCAACATTGAGCGCTTTGGAGCGGAGAGCCGGGAGTGGCTGCCCTCCGTCGCGGATCTGCAGGTGGAGGAGGACCAGCAAGGCCATCGCCTGCTGGCTCGTCTTGAGATCAACGATGCGGAAGCTCTGCGCAGCGGGCGAGCATCGTTTCCGCAGAAGATGTATCTGGAAATGCTGTTACCCAAAGCAGAGCCGGTGATCCACTTGAATTTTTCCTGGTTCCAAAAGCCGGCGACACGCCTTCCCGAGGCTCTCTGGCTGAGCTTCCGTCCGATTGCCTCCGATCCCACAGGCTGGATGCTGGAAAAATCAGGCGAGCCGGTATCCCCCTCGGACGTGGTCCGATCCGGCAATCGTCATATGCACGCAGTCTCGAAGGGGTTCGGCTACAAGGATGGGAGCGGAGCCTTTCTTGTCGAGACTCTGGACGCGCCGGTGGTCACACTGGGTATAAAGTCGCCCTTGTGCTTTTCGAACCGCCAGCCTGATCTTTCCGCCGGCGTTCATTGCAACCTCTTCAACAACGCCTGGGGAACCAACTACATCATGTGGTCCGGTGAGGATATGCATTTTCGCTTTGTCCTTCGCGCCTGATGGGCAGCCAGGCAATGGAGCGTAATTTTGGCCGCTGAGAAAGTTTTGTGTCAGGTTCGATCTTGCCCCAGACCATGTGCGAACGCCAGGAAGACGTGGGCGGCAGGAGAAAGGGGAAGCGTCACGGTGCATGGAGTCATATGAAATCAAAACTGTGGAAGTACGATTTGCTGCGCCGGATTCGCAACCATAGACCGACGGCAAGACCAAGCGGGCCCAGGAGAAATTCATTGAAAAGGCAAGCAACGCTTCTGCGGTGGCAGTGTGCCGTTGCAATGATCGTATTTGCGGCACCGGCCTTTCTGCATGCACAAACAAAGATGCAGAAAGGCCGGACCGTGGTGGTGATCAGCCTGGATGGCTTTCCCGCCTATGCACTCGATGATCCCCGACTTCCAATTCCGACTCTACGTAAGCTGGCTCGAGAAGGCGCCATCGCTGCTTCGATGCGCCCCGTCAATCCCACGGTAACCTGGCCCAATCACACCGCTATGGTGACTGGCGTTGACGCCTCCGAACACCAGGTCTTATTTAATGGATTGCTGACTCGCCCCAATGGAGGTGGGCGACCATCGATTGAGCCTTGGCGGGACAAAGAATTAATGGTTCATGCCCCGACCATCTATGACATTGCCCACCAAGCCGGGCTCACAACCGCGCAAGTCGATTGGGTGGCAATCTATCGAGCCAAAACCATCACCTGGCAATTCCCGGAACTTCCCGATCCGAAAGGCCTGATCGAGCGCGAAATGATTGCTGCCGGAACGGTCACCGCGGAGCAATTGCGGACGTTTGAGGACAGCAGTCAGGCTTGGCAAGATCAAATCTGGACGGATGCCGCGGCGGAAATTCTAGAAAAACACAGGCCGAATCTTCTTCTCTTTCACCTCCTCACCCTGGACGACACGAATCATGAATATGGCCCGATGAGCGCGGCCAGCTTTACTGCCATGGCGTCTCTGGATAGCCGGGTGAAGCAAATTTTGGATGTACTAGAGCGCACCGGCCTCTCGCGCAACGCGACCCTGATCATTGTTTCAGACCATGGTTTCCGAACGGTTAAACACAGGATTCACCCCAATGTGCTTTTGCGCGAGAAGGGATTGTTGAGTGAAGGGCCGAGTCAGTCGAAGGCAGACGCGTGGGTTCTTTCTGAGGGAGGTACCGCCGTGGTCTACGTGACCAATCCCAATCGGAAAGTTGAACTAGTTGCGGAACTGCGCCGCATTCTTACCGGTGCGGAAGGCGTCGATCGAGTGTATGGAGTGGAGGACTTTCCGAAGCTTGGGCTTCCGGTTCCAGCGGTAAGTGATCAAGCGCCCGATCTTGTGCTTGCCGCTACGCCCGACTATATGTTCAGCAACGAGCCGGAAGGAGACTTTGTCACCCAGGTGGCCGTCGGGGGCACCCACGGCTACCTCAATACTGATCCCAAGATGCAGGCCATTTTCATCGCTTGGGGCGCCGGTATTACGAGGGGGATCCACCTCAATCACATTTCCAATCTGGATGTTGCTCCTACCATAGCCGCGCTGCTGGGGCTCAAGATGAACCAGGTGGGAGGACACGCAATTCAGCAGATCGTGAAACACGATACTGGTCAATGATTCAAGGAAGCTCCAGCAAGTCAAGAAAAGGTAGAGATGGAGGATCGAGTCCCGATACTGCAGGGCCTTGGTCGTCAACACAGCTAGACAGCGCAGTCAACTGGGACCACCGGCATGTTCGCGTCCAGTCACCGAGAAGCGCCCAGTGCTCGAATGCGCTCACGCCGTGCTGCGGAGTGCGCGCAATCAGGGCCACCCAGCAAACATCAGTGACATGCACGGTCTTTTGCCGCTTGACTGGGGGTGCATTCGCGAGACTATTGTTGTAAACGCATTATAAAAGGGCGCCGCAGGCGGTTACAGTTTGGGGGACACCAGGGTAGGAACAATCCATTCGTTCATGGGATGCAATCCGCCACAGTCCAAGCACATCGTCACAGCAAACTGGGCTGCACAGTGCGAACAGACGGCCCGGGTTTGGAACGTGTCAA
>Ga0070697_100001221_pt1 | contig 19396 bp, 23 predicted proteins | sample KBSK1501metaG_FD_65475 | JGI IMG/M metagenome (GOLD analysis project Ga0070697, IMG submission 65475) | Corn, switchgrass and miscanthus rhizosphere microbial communities from Kellogg Biological Station, Michigan, USA - KBS K1-50-1 metaG | ecosystem: Host-associated > Plants > Roots >... | reverse complement strand
GTCCTTGGTCACGGCCCACAGGACCGCCTGCAGCAGCCGCCCGCCGTCCAGCGGGGCGGCCGGGATCACGTTGAACACCGCGAGCAAGATGTTGATGCCGCCGAGCCAGGCCAGCGCCGCGACCCCCACGCCCCCCGCGCCCGATCCGTGCAGCAGCCAGGCCACCAGCGTGAACACCCCGCCCAGCACCAGGCTCGTCAGCGGCCCCACCCCGGCCACCCGGACCTCGGCGCCCGGACTCGGAACCTCCCCCTGCAGCCGGGACACCCCGCCCAGCAACCACAGCGTGATCCCCTCGACCTGAACCCCGTTACGCCGCGCCACCAGCGAATGCGCCAGCTCGTGCGCGAGCAGGGACCCCATATACGCCACCGCGGTCACGATGGCCGCCACGACGTATTCCGCCTCCGGCCGCCGCGGCGCCTCGGCCGGGAACTGCCCGGCCGCCAGCCCGTAGGCCAGCAGCGCCACGATGAGCAGCACGCTCCAGTTCACGCCGATCCGGATCCCGCTGATCCGCCCCAGGCTGAAGGTCTGTCCCATAACGTCCCTCCAGCGCGTGCCCGTTCTGCCTATTCCCTATGCCAGCCTGCCCGATGGCCAGCCTGGCCGCCAGATCCGAACGAACCGTGGTACCGGCTGCCGCACCGAGCGCGGCAGCCGGCAACGGCTGAATCAAGGCCCTACGACCGCGCCGTGGCCATCACAGGAAGCCCTTCCGCCCGGTCGAGCGACGTGTCCGCCGCTACCGCCGCACGGCGGCGGCCGATGGCCACCGCGGCGGCCGACCCGGCCAGCGACAGCACCGCGGACACCACCAGCGCCGGCCGGTACCCGGCGACCACGCCCGCCGCTGAAGCCAGCGAGCCGTGTGCGGTGAACACGGCGGTCACGATGGCCACCCCGAACGCCCCGCCGAACCGCCCCAAGGTGTTGTTCACGCCGGAGGCGGTGCCCACCTCGGCTGGCGGCACCGCGCCGAGCGCCGCCGAGGCCGACGTGGGAATCGACATCGAGATGCCCACCCCGGCGATGATCAGCGGCGCGATGAACTGCCCGTAGCCACCGGCCGCCGAGGCGATCGCGGCGAACCACGCCAGCCCGGCCGCCTGCAGCGCCAGCCCGGTGACCAGCAGCGGCCTGGTGCCGATCCGGTCGGCAAACGCCCCGGCCAGCGGCGCGACGATCATGGGCGTCGCGGTCCACGGCAGCAGCCGCAGCCCGGTGGCCAGCGGCCCGTAGCCCAGCCCGAGCTGGAAGTACTCGGTGGTGAGGAACGCGGCGGAGAAGATCGCGCCGGACTGCAGGAACGTGGCGGCGTTGGCCGCGGTGAACGTCCGGCTGCGGAACAGGCGCAGCGGCACCATGGGGTCGGTGGCGCTCCGCTCGCGCAGGACGAACCCGGCCAGCAGCGCCGCGCCGCCCGCCAGCAGGGCGACGGTGAACCCGTCACTCCAGCCGGATCCGCCGGCCCGCACCAGGCCCCAGGTCAGCGCCAGCGCCGCAAAGGCGATCAGCGGCAGCGTGGGCAGGTCGAGCCGCCGGGCCGGGCCGTAGCCCTCCGGCAGCAGCCGGGCGGACGCGATCGCCGCGGCGAACCCGATCGGCACGTTGACCCAGAAGATCCAGTGCCAGGACAGCCCCTGCACGACGGCGCCGCCGACCAGCGGGCCGCCCGCCACGGCCAGCCCGGCGATGCCGCCCCAGATGCCGACCACGGCGCCGCGCTTGGCCGCCGGGAACGAACTGGTCAAGATGGTCAGGCTGAGCGGCGTGACAATCGCCGCGCCGACGCCCTGCACCGCCCGCGCGCCGATCAGCGTGGCCGCCGTCGGCGCCAGCGCGCAGGCCGCGGAGGCGGCGCTGAACAAGATCAGGCCCGCGACGTACACCCGGCGCCGGCCGAGCCGGTCACCGAGCGCGGACGCGGTGACGATGCCGGCGGCGAAGGTGAGGCCGTAGGCGTTGACCGCCCATTCCAGGGTGGCCAGGCTGCCGCCGAGCTGGGCGTGGATCGCGGGCAGCGCGGTGATGACCACCAGCGCGTCCAGCGCGACCATGAAGAAGGCGACCGACGTCAGCATCAAACTGACCGCCGGCCGACCGCGGGTGTTGGTGTCCATCGAAGACGCCTTTCTGGTCCGGTGCTGTAGCTCTCACCGTCCCTACGGCCCCAGACCGCTCGTTTCGACACCCGCCGGAAAGATTTTTATACCGAACGACCGCCGGCTCTCCGCCCCGCGAACGTCACTCGCTCCCCGCCGCGGTGGTCCTCCTGCGGTGCAGCTCGCGCTGTAGCGCCGCGTTGCCCATGGCTCGCTCGGCCCGCGCCCAGGCCGCGGACGCCTCGGCCGCCAGGCCGGCTCGCTCCAGCAGGTCGGCGTGCGCCGCGTGCAGCGGCGCGTACCCGGTCAGCGCGCCGGAGACGAGGACCGGTTCCAGGATCGCCAGCCCGGCGTGCGGGCCGTCGGCCATGCCGACCGCCACGGCCCGGTTGACCTCCACCACCGGGGACGGGGAAAGCCGGGCCAGCGTGCCGTACAGCGCCGCGATCTGCGGCCAGTCGGTCGCCTCGACACTGTCCGCCGCCGCGTGCAGCGCCGCGATCGCCGCCTCGATCTGGTAGGGCCCCGGCCGGCGCCGGGCCACCGCGGCGTCCAGTATCGCGGTGCCGTCGGCGATCAGCGCCGCATCCCAGCGGGCCCGGTCCTGGTCCGCGAGCAGCACCGCCCCGCCGTCGGGATCCTGCCGCGCCGCCGCCCGGGAGTGGTGTAGCAGCATCAGCGCGACCAGGCCGGCGGTCTCGGTGTCCTCCGGCAGCAGCCGGTGCAGCAGCCGGCCCAGCCAGATCGCCTCCTCGCACAGGTCCGCGTGGATCAGCTGTTCGCCGCCGCTGGCCGCGTAACCCTCGTTGAACACCAGGTAGATGACCGCGCGCACGTCGTCGAGCCGGGCCGCCCACCTGTCCGCGCCCGGGACGTCGAACCGGATCCCCGACTCGGAGATCTTCCGCTTGGCCCGCACCAGCCGCTGCGCGAGCGTCGCCTCGGGCAGCATGAACGCGGCGGCGATCTGCCGCGTGGTCAGCCCCGCGACGAACCGGAGCGTCAGCGCGACCCGGACCTCGAGCACGAGGGCCGGATGGCAGCAGGCGAACACGAGCCCGAGCTGGTCATCGCCGCCTACCGTCACGGGGGGAGCCTCGCTGCCGGAGGCCGCGCCGGTGTCCGGGAACTGCTGCGGGTCGACCGCGATCGCCCGGTTCCCCCGGAGCTGGTCGACAGCCTTCCGCCATGCAGTCGTCATCAGCCAGCCGCCCGGGTTGGGCGGCGTGCCGTCCCGCGCCCACACCCGCGCGGCGGCCGCGAACGCCTCGGCCGCAGCGTCCTCGGCCGCCTGCAGGTCACCGAGCCGACGGGCCAGCGTGGCGACCACCGCGGACCACTCGTCCCGGTAGGCATGCTCCAGGACGCCCGCGACCGGATCCCCATCCGTGCTCACGAGCCTTAGTCAAACACGCATTATGGCCGACCGGGTCTCAGCCAAGCACGGCCTGCCAGGCCATGCCGGTACGCACCGCGCGCACCTCGGCCGTGCCGGACGCGGCCTGCGGCATCCGCGCCGCCCAGTCCAGCGCCGTGTCCAGGTCGGGCACGTCGATCAGGAAGAAACCGCCCAGGTGCTCCTTGGTCTCCAGGAACGGCCCGTCGGTGAGCAGCCGTTGCCCGCCGCGGACCCGGACGCTGGTCGCGGTGTCCGTCTCGGCGAGCTGCTCCGCGCCGAGCAGGATGCCAGCCTCCTTCACCGCCCTAGCGTAATCGACCCACGCCTCACGGGCTTCGGCGTACGGACGCTCGTTGGTGTCTGGGGCCGAATAGATCAGCAGCGCGTATTTCATCGTGCCTCCTTCTGAGCCGGTCTACCCTACCTACGCGGGCATCCTGCCAGAATCGACACCGCCCTCGGAGATTGAGCCCTACCGAAGCCGACATGCGGGCAGCAAGCTACACCTTCACGAACTCCCGCAGCTCGCGTGCCAGCCGCTCGGGCTGGTCCTCGGGGATCAGCGTGTAGGAGTCCTCGATCTCGACCAGTTTCGCGTCGGTGAAGAGCTCGGCCAGCCGTCGCCCGTGGTCGCGGGGCATCAGCCGGTCCTCGGTGGCCCAGACGACCAGGACCGGGCCGTCGTAGGACCGCATCTCCTCGGCCCAGCGCAGCAGCGTGCGCCGGTCCGGGATGGAGAGCCCGTAGCGCACCAGGTCCCTGCGAACCCCGGCGCTGGTCCGTGCGGGATGGAACCAGCCGTCCATGATCTCGCGGGGCACCGGGCGTCTGCTCATCCAGCCCCAGCCGCCTGGAGCCCGCCTGGCCGCGCGAAACCGGAGCAGCTGCATGGTGGCGTAGATCCCGCCGGGGATCCTGGCCATCATCTGAATCGCCCGTCCGGGCAGCCCGGGCGGGTAGTTGTCGAACGCCTCGCAGGCGGTGAGCACGACCCGGGCGATCCGTTCGGTGCGGCCCTCGGCGAGCAGGATCTGCGCGCCGCCCCAGTCGTTGACGACCAGCGTGACCTCCTGGAGCCCGGCCTTGTCCAGGAACTCGCCGACCAGGAGCGCCATCCCGTGCAGCGACAGGTCGGCGTCCGGCCTCATCGGCCGGCGGTGCCCGCCGAGCGGCAAAGTGGGCAGTACGCACCGGTAGTCGGCCCGCAGGTCGGTGACCACCTTCCGCCACACGGTCCCGTCCATGAGCAGCCCGTGCAGGAAGACCAGCACTGGCCCCTCACCACCGGTGTCCTGGTATTCCACGACGCCCGCGGACAGTTCGATCTCCGGCATGGGAGGTCCTTCCGCTAGGATTAAATAGAACGTTCTAACAAGACACTAACACGGAGCTCGCAGTGACCACCAGGGACCGCATCAGGGACGCAGGTGCGCAGATGTTCCGGCGCAACGGCTACACCGGCACGGGTGTGAAGCAGGTCGCGGCAGCGGCCGGGGCCCAGCTGGGCTCGCTCTACCACTTCTTCCCCGGCGGCAAGGAGCAGCTGGCCGAGGAGGTGATCCGCACCTCCGGGCCTCTCTACGGCGACCTCGTCTACGCGATCCTCGACCCCTACGAGGACCTGGAGACCGCGATCACGGACGCCTTCGCGCTGGCCGCTCGGGACCTGACGGCCAGCGACTACGCCGACGCCTGTCCGATCGCCACCACCGCCCTGGAGGTGGCCAGCACCAATGACCATCTGCGGCAGGCCACCGCCGACGTCTTCACCGACTGGATCTCCCGTGGAGCGGTTCTCTTCGCACGGCATGGTCTCGACGCGCCGGCCGCCCGCCGCCTCACCATCGCGATGATCGCCGCCCTCGAGGGGGCCTTCGTACTGGCCCGCGCCCTCCGCGACCCCGAACCCCTCCACGCGGCGGGCGCATCGATCGCCACGGCCGTACGCCTAGCTCTCGACCATGCCGCAGACTCCCGCACATGATGACCCCGAGCCTGATCTGGGTGTGGCTCCAGCGCTGAGATCCGCAGCGCGGGACGATAGGCACCGCCCTGGCCGTCAAGGTGTCGTACCTGCTGTGCTACCGTAATGTTATGGCTCAGCGTGAGAAGCGCTCAGTATCCCTGCGCCCTGACCTGGCCCGGGCCATCGAGCAGGCCGCCAAGGCGGAGGGAACCACCTTCAGCGCATGGCTGGCGCAGACGGCAGCGCACCGGCTCAAGCTCGAGGCGGGACGGCAGGCGATCGTCGAGTGGGAGCGGGAGAACGGACCGCTGACCGAGGCCGAACTGGCTGACGGGCTGGCGCGGGCACGCTCCTCACTCGGACGGGCTCCTGCCCCGGCTGCCGAGCGCCGGCCCGCGTGACCGGACCGTTGCCATGGGCGGCGTGACCTACGATACGGGAGCGCTGGTCGCTGCGGAACGCAACAACCGCCGGATGTGGGCCTTGCATGCCGGGTACCTCGCCGAGGAGGTGATTCCCGCGGTGCCTGCCCCGGTACTGGCTGAGGCGTGGCGGGGAGGGTCCCGGCAGGCGAGCCTGGTCCGCTTCCTGCACATGTGTGACATCGAGCCGATGAGTGAGGATCTTGCCAGGCACATCGGCGTACTGGCTGGAGAGTCCGGCCACGACGACATCGTCGCCGTCGCCGTGGTGGAAGGCGCCATCCGCCGCGGGGACGCCATCGTGACCTCGAATGTCACGCACATCCGGAAGGTGGCGGAAGCAGCCCATGCGGAGTTGCGAATCGAGACCGTCTAAGCAGCGGCCCCTGCTGAATCTGCCAGCCGACCCGGCCCCGACGATCCGGATCGGGCGGCAGTCGGACAACGACATCGCGCTGACCGGGAACCTCGAGGTCTCCCGGCATCACGCGGAGCTGCGCCGCAACCCGGACGGCAGCTTCGAGATCATCGACCTGGGCAGCCACGGCGGGACATTCGTCAATGGCGAGCGGATCACGCGCAAGATGCTGACGGAACAGGACATCATCAGCATCGGCCACGCCACGTTCCGGCTCAGCGGCGGCGAACTGCGCCAGTACGCGGAAAGGCTTCCCCTACTACTGGCACCTCGCCGTGCAGCGGATCGTCGGCGAAGGCCAGCGCGCAGCCAGCTGGATCGAGTTCACCGGGCCGGAAGGCACCCAGCCCGGCCTGTGCTTCTTCGATCTCGCCGACGACGGCAAGATCGCCCTGATCACCGACTTCTGGCCCGGGCCATACGAACTTCCAGCCAGCCGCGCTCATCTGGTCGAACGCTACTGAGTTCCAGACAGGTGTTACCCCGCGGTCGTCACCGGCTGGTAGACATGGATAACCGTCCCGTCAGGAAAGCTCCTGGCCTCGGCGAGATTCACGCGCAGCGGCTTGGCCAGGTCCTTGAACAGCGGCCGCCCGCCGCCCAGGGCTACGGGGAGGATGACCAGCCGGTACTCGTCGATCAAGCCGTGCCTGGACAGCGCCTGGACGAACGCGGCGCCACCATGAGCCATGACCTCGCCGCCGGATTCTTCCCTGAGAGCGGCAATCTCCTCGGCGAGGTCACCGCGGGCAATCCGGGAGCCGGCCCAGTCGGCGGCGGCCAACGTCCGAGAGAAGACGACCTTGGGCAGGGTGTTCATGAACTCCGCGTACTCGCCCGACGCGTTCGGCCAGTACCCGGCCATCTCCTCGTAGGTGACGCGTCCCATGATGTGGGTGCCGACCTGGCGCAGGGATTCGACCTTCCACGCGCGCACGTCCGGATGCTCGGCCGGGAGTCCCCAGTCGCCTTCGCCGCCCCGGCCCGCGACGTATCCGTCCAGCGTGACACCCATCTGCAAGACCACTCGCCTCATCAGGACTCCTTCATGAGCGCTTCTTTTAACCCGATTAGCCTCGCTGGCGACCAGCCTCGCGTCCAATACATGCGGCCATAACCTGATGGCATGGACGTCGACACCCGGCTGCTGCGCTACTTCGCGGCCGTCGCGGCCGAAGGGAACCTCACCCGCGCGGCGGAGCGCCTGTTCGTGTCGCAGCCGGCGCTGACCAAGCAGATCAGGCAGCTGGAGAGCCAGCTGGGCGTGCGGCTGTTCACCCGGTCCCGGGCCGGGATGACCCTCACCCCGGCGGGCCAGGCGCTGGCCGACAGGACCCCCGCGGTGCTGGCCGGCTGGGAGCAGGCGCTGCGGGAGACCAGGGCCGCCGCCAGCGGCGCGGCCCGGGTGCTGCGGGTCGGGTTCATGTCTAGCGCCGCCAACGAGGCCACCCAGCAGATCATCGCGGCGTTCGCCCGCCGCCGGCCGGGCTGGCGGGTGGACCTGCAGCAGGCCGCCTGGTCGGACCCCACCGCCGGGCTCGCCAGCGGCGATGTCGACGCTGCCCTGCTGCGGCTGCCGTTCCCCGGCCAGGACGACGTGCGGGTCGAGGTGCTGCTCACCGAGCCCCGCTGGGTGGCGCTCCCCGCCACGCACCCGCTCGCAGCCCGTGATCAGGTCTCCTTCCGCCAGCTGTGGGACGAGCCGTTCGTCGCCGCCCCCGAGCAAACCGGCCTCTGGCGTGACTATCATCTGGCCACCGCCGAACGCGAGGGCCATCCGGTCCGCATCGGAGCCGTCACCGACCAGCCCGACGCCTACCTGACCGCGATCGCCAACGGCTACGGCGTCGCCCTGGTCCCCGAGTCAGCCGCCCGCTACTACGCACGGCCCGGCATCACCTACCGGCCCGTCACCGGCGTCAGCCCCAGCCAGGTCGCCATCGCCTGGCCGCCCGCCAGCGACACCGACCCCGTCGTCCAGGACTTCGTCCGCTGCTGCCTGGAGAACAAGCCGCCGCAACAACCGGAAAGGATCCAGTGAACGCCCGTCCCGGCACCCTGCACCACGTGGAGTTGCGGGTTCCCGACCTGCCCGCGCCGTCGCCGAGTGCGGCTGGCTCCTGACCCGCCTCGGCCACGACCGCCTGCGCCGGCGGGCGGAGTCACCCGGCTGATGCGTCAGCTTCTGCCAGTGCGGCGGATGAGGACGAAGGCGAGGGGGATGGCCGCGAGGCCCGTCAGTCCGCACACCCACAGGGCCCGCTGGAACCCGCCGGTGAGCGCGGTGGCGGTTGCGTATCCGTGGTGGGCCAGCGTATGGGAGTACGAGGCCGCGATGGATGAGGCGACGGCGACTCCGATCGCTGCGCCAAAATTCTGCGAGGTGTTGACCAGGCCAGCGGCGACTCCCGCGTCGCGCTCGGTCACCCCGGCGAGGGCGCCGATGGAGACCGGGATGAAGGCGAACGCGGTGCCGAGGCCGGCGACGAAGAACGGCCCGGCCAGGTCGTGCCAGAAGGTCCCGCCGGCCGGGGCCTGCGTGGCCCACAGCGTCCCGGCTCCGATGAGCGTCATGCCGATGGCCATGACAAGCTTGGGCGAGGTCCTCGTCACGAGTCGCTGGGACAGGCCCGCGCAGGCCAGCGAGGTCACCGACGCCGTCATCCAGGCCGCTCCCGTCGCGAGAGCGGAGAAGCCGAGCACCTGCTGCATGTAGAGCGTGCCCAGGAACACGAAGGTGAGGAAGCTCGTCCCGAGCAGGAAGCCGACCACGTTGGATCCGGCGACGCTGCCCAGGCGGAAGAGCCGGAGGGGCAGTAGGGGTGCCTCGACCTTGGTCTCGACGACGAGGAACAGGGCGAACAGGGCCGCGCCGACGGCGAGCATGGCGACGGTCTGGGTGGCCGTCCAGCCGACCTGGGGCGCCTGGGAGATGGCGTAGACGAGCACCAGCAGGGCGGCGGTGATCGACACGGCTCCGAAGGCGTCATAGCGTCGCGGTCCGCTGCGGGCGCGGCTCTGCTCATTTCCGGCGGGCACCATTCGCGGGACCAGGGCGAGCGCAGCCGCGCCGATGGGGACGTTGAAGAAGAAGATGTACCGCCATCCGGCGTAGGTGGTGAGGATTCCGCCGGCCAGCAGGCCGACCGTCCCGCCCAGGGCGCCCACCCCGCCCCAGATGCCAAGGGCCTTGTTGCGTTCGGCTCCCTCGGAGAACATGTTCGTCACGATCGACAGTGCGGCCGGCAGCACGAGTGCCGTCCCGAGCCCCTGGATCCCTCGCATCACGATGAGGAAGATGTCCGAGGTGGCCAGGCCGCCAGCGAGTGAGGCGGCGGTGAAGACCGCCAGGCCCGCCATGAGCACGCGCCGTCGTCCGAGCAGGTCAGCGGCGCGGCCGCCGAGGAGCAGGAAACCGGCGAAGGTCAGCCCGTACGCGGTCACCAGCCACTGCAAATCGGACTCGGGGAAACGGAGTTCGCGGCCGATGGTAGTCAAGGCGACGTTCACGATCGTGAAGTCCACGATCGCGATGAAGTAGGTCACGACCAGCAGCGCGAACGCTTTCCACCGCTGGCTTGCCCGCTGGGGAGGCCCGCTGGCCGCGGGCCCGGCTGCCGGGCCCGCGGCCAGCGGGCCACCGAGCGGCCCACCGTCTCCGGCAGGGCGTAGCGCGTTCTTCATGATTCGCTCCTTCTCGATGTGCAACCGAAGGTAGCAGGTTTCTGCGGAGAAGTGCAACTATTGGTTGCAGGTCATCTCCTGACATGCTACCGTCGGTTGCACATACACGATGGGAGCTGATAGTGATGCCAGGCCTCACGATCGAGCGGGAGATCCTGATCGAGGCGCCGGTAAAGGTGGTGTGGCGTACCATCACCGAGCCCGATCAGATAAGCCAGTGGTTCGCCGACAAGGTCGAGCTCGTGGTCGAACCGGGCGCCCATGGCTACATGGAGTTCGGGGACCAGGGCGGCCCGGTCGTCGTGGAGACCGTCGATCCGCCGAGCCGCTTCTCGTTCCGCTGGAATCATCCCCGCGGGGAGCAGCCGGTGCCCGGCAACTCGATGCTCGTCGAGTTCACGCTGACGCCCGAGGACGACGAACGGACCCGCCTGCGCGTGACCGAAAGCGGCCACGAGCTGCGAGCATGGCCCGACGCGGAGAAGCAGCGCTACGCGGACGAGCACAGGGACGGCTGGGGTGAGTTCCTGGACCGTCTGGCCACGGTCCTCGCGAAACGGTAACCCGCATGACCACGCAGGCCGATAACGAGCTGTGGTCGGCCATCGGCGATCCATCCCGCCGCCAGGTCCTCGACCTCCTGGTCAGCCACGGCGAGGTCAGCGCCAGCTGGCTGGCCGAACGGGTGCCGTTCTCACGCCAGGCCGTCTCCAAGCACCTGGTCGTGCTCGAACGGGCCGGGCTGATCAGCCGCCGCAAGCAGGGCCGGGAAGTCCTCTACCAGGTAGAAGCCGGCCGTCTCGACCAGGCCACCAGGACGATGGCCGAGCTCGCCGCCCAATGGGACCGGCGCCTCGCCACGATCAAACGGCTCGCAGAAACCGCGCACGCGGAAAACGAGAGGAGACCGTCATGACGAACGAATCGGCCAACTCCGGCAGGCCCCCGGCCGTCGACCGCGCCACCTTCCAGGCCGAACTGGACGAGCTCCGCGCCCGGGAGAAGGCGCACACCCGCGCAGGCGACGCGATCGCCGCGGCGCGCCGGCGCCTGCCGATGACCGAGGTAGACGCCAGCCTCACGCTGACCGGGCCCAACGGCCCTGTCACCCTGCTCGACGCGTTCGAAGGCCGCCGGCAGCTCATCGCCTACTACTTCATGTGGGATCCCGGCGCGCCCGCGGCCCAGCAGTGCGAGGGCTGCACCTGGTGCGCCACCCAGGTCGCGGAGCTGTCCTACCTGCACTCCCGCGACATCACCTACGCGGTCTTCTGCCAGGGGCCCTGGGAAGAAAGCATCCGCTACCACGACTTCATGGGATGGAACATGCCCTGGTACTCGGCCGAGGACTCCCGGGACGCCCTGCTGTCCCCGCCCCGCGTACCCGGCATGATGCACCTGGTCTGCTACCTGCGCGACGGCGACCGCGTCTTCGAGACCTACTGGACCACCCGGCGCGGCGTCGAGCAGATGGACAACAGCTACGCGCTCATGGACCTGACCGCGTACGGCCGCCAGGAGGCGTGGGAGGATTCACCGCCTGGCTGGCCGCAGGAGCGCACCTATACCCGGACTGACGGCGGCCCGCCCGCCTGGCCGCCCGTGCCAGAGTGGCCGGCCGGACGCCCCATCCCCCAGTGGCCGCGCCTGGAAGCCGGCCGCTCCGATGACCTCACCGCCGGGCCCTGACCTCACCGTCGGCGGCGCGCACCTCGCCGCCCAGGCCATCGCGGCCGGCCTGGTAGAAGCAGCTTGTGAAATCGCGCACAAGCCGCTTCCGCGGAAACGTCAGTCAACAGCCCCCACCTGACGCGTCGCTGGCCGGGTCGTGGTGACTGACCCGTTCAGCTGCCCGTGGCCCAGTACTGCTGCATCTTGGCGATGGCCTCATTGACGCGTGACGATGCCTTAACCCTCGCCCGGCACGTCAGGTCCGGCGGCGGCCGAGCCGCCAGAAGCAGAACCCGGCCAGGGCGAGGGGCGGTGGTGACGTGGTCGACGGTGACCTCCGTCGCGAACTGAACCCCGTCGGCCACACTGAGACCATGGAATACATCGGCCGGGTGCCCGCCCCGCCGCTCGACCGGTTCATCGACGACATCTACTGCCTGACCGGGGTGCCGCGCTACCGTCGGATGAACGTCCCGCCGATGCCGTCGGCACACCTGTTCGTCAACCTGGGCGAACCCGCTCGCCTGTGGGATTCCGACCCTTCGGTGCCGCCGGCGGTGTTCACCGATGGGTGGTTCATGGGTGTATGGACCAGGCGTTTCCTCTACGAGTACCCGGCACGGGTGCGGCTCGTCGGGGTGCACTTCAAGCCCTGGGGGATTTCGCCGTTCGCCGGCATTCCGGCGACCGAGCTGCGGGACCGGTGGGTGCCGGTCGACGCCGTCTGGCAACGGTCTTTGGACCGGATCCGCAACCAGGTCGGCGACATCGCATCGGCCACCGGGACACTGCGGGTACTGGAGGAGGAGCTGCGATCGCGACTTGCCGGGGCACCGCCGCGCGGTCTGGACCTGGTCCGGCACGCAGGCGGGCGTCTGGAGGCTTCCCACGGAGCGGTCCCGGTCGGTGCGCTGGCCGACGCCGCCGGGGTGAGTGGCAATCACCTGGCCACGCAGTTCAAGTCTCATGTCGGGGTCACCCCGAAGCGGGTGGCGCGGATCTACCGCTTTGCGCGGCTGATCCTGTCCGTAGACGCCCTGCGTCCGGCCGACTGGGCCGAGCTCGCTCACACGGCGGGCTACTTCGACCAGGCCCACTTCAGCAGGGAGTTCAAGGACTTCACCGGCCACACCCCGACGCAATACCTGGCCCTGCGGCGCCGGTTCCCCGCCGAGCAGGGGTTCCCGCCCGACAGCGGTCCGATGCCTGCGGATTGATTTTTTACAAGCCAGTCGCCCCTAAGGCCGGCAAGATCAGGGGGGACTGCGCAAGGAGACCTGGGGAGAACTGTGGGCACAGTGATCATGCACAACGTGGTGTCGGTGGACGGCTTCATCGCCGACGAGAACGACGACGTCGGGCCACTCCACGACTGGTACTTCAGCGGGGACACCCCGATCACCGAAGGCGGCGGGCAGCAGTACGACCATTCCGGAGGTGGAAGCAGATTCAAGGTCTCACGTGCATCGGCGGACTACGTCCGGCCGATGTGGGAGTCCATCGGCACGATCGTGATGGGCCGCAACCTGTTCGACCTGGTGAACGGCTGGGAAGGTCAGCCGCCCGCGGGCGACCACGTGGTGGTGGTGTCCCACCGGCCCAAGCCCGGGGGCTGGCACCCCGAGGCGTCGTACCATTTCGTCGATGGCGTGACGGCTGCGATTGACAAGGCCCGGGAACTCGCCGGGGAGCGAACCGTCGCTGTGAACGCTGGCGACGTGGGCAGCCAGATCTTCGCGGCCGGCCTCGTGGATGAGGTGGCGATGGACGTGGTGCCGGTGGTGTTCGGGTCGGGCAAACGCTACTTCGGCAGCATCGACGGGCAGCATCTACTGGAGGATCCCCACGTGGTCATCCAGGGCGACCGGGTGCTGCACCTGAGGTTCAAGGTACGCCGCTGACTTAGTGCGCAGATCCCGCGTCTCACCAGAACAAATCTGCAGGTCAGAAGGCTAAGACCTGCGAAACTCCGTGAAGTTGATAAAAGTCGGGTTTACCCTCGCCCGGCACGTCAGGTCCGGCGGCGGCCGAGCCGCCAGAAGCAGAACCCGGCCAGGGCGAGGGCGAGGGCCAGGAAGATCCCGGTCTCGATCCACTGGAGGGGCCAGTAGCGGCTGGCGGGCTCGTAGGTGATGGCCTCCCGGAAGCCGCGGCTTTCCATGCAGGACCCTGGGGAGGAGGGCTTGAGGCCCGCCATCGCCGCCTGGCAGGCGGCGGGAAGATTGCTGACCGGCTGGCCCGCCGCGTTGACGGCTCCGCTGGAGAGGATCCAGGCGCCGGGCCGACCGGGGACGACGGTGGCGGTCAGGTTGCCGAAGTCCAGCCCGGCAGAGTCGATCGTGGCGATCGTCCGGTCGGGCGGGATGAGGTGCGGGCGGACCCACAGCGGCATGGCGAGCTGGGCGGCGGCGAAGATGGCCAGGGTGACGGCCATGACGGGCACGGTACGGCGGATGAGGGCGCCGGCTGCGGTTCCGAGGGCGAACGCGAACGCCGCGTAGCCGAGCGGGGTAATACCGGCGCTGGCGAAGATCACCGAGCTGAACCGGCCCCCGATGAACGGTTTGGCGAGCTCGCCGCTGGTGGCGAGGCCGCTGGCCTTGCTGATGGGATCGGCCCACCAGGCATAAATGAGGCTGAGCGCCTCGGTGACGGCCATCGCGGCCAGGCCGGTCAGCGTGAGCTTGACCACCAGCCACCGGGTGCGGGTGATGCTCTGGTTCCAGGCCAGGGTGAACGTCCGGGTCTCGAGCTCGCGGGCGATCAGCGGGGCGCCCCAGAAGATGCCGATGATCGCGGGCGCGACGACGATGAGCGCGATGCCAAGCAGGTACACGATCGGGTAAGGGCTGGTGACGGTCAGCCGGCTGAGAAACGTGTGGACCGCGCTCTGGCAGGCGGAGCCGTGGCAGCCGGGGATAGCGCTGGCGGCATACATGCTGGCCAGGTGCGGCCCGGTGGCCGCCAGCAGGATCGCGAACGCGGCCAGCGCCGCGGTCGCGGTGAGAGCCTGGACGCGGAACTGCCGCCAGGTCAGCCAGATCATTTCCGTACCTCCAGGTGGCGGCGGTTGTCGCGGCGGCGGCGTCCGGCGGCCTGGCTCATGTAGGCCAGCACCAGGTCCTCCAGGCCGACCTCGGACATCGTCCAGGCCGGGTCCGTGATCGGGTCGCTGGTGCGCACCAGCAGCGTGGTCTGCACGTCGGTGTGGCTAGCGGAGATGACCTCCAGCCCGTCCGGCAGCTTGTCCGGATCGCGGCGCGGGCCGGTAAGCAGATGGTGGGCGGCCAGCAGCTCCTCCACCGGCCCGGCGACGCGCACCCGCGAGCCCACGAGCACGATCAGGTAATCGCAGACCCGTTCCAGGTCCGCGACCAGGTGCGAGGACAGCACTACGGACAGCTCCTGCTCGGCGACGGCCTCCATCAGGTCCTGCAGGAACTCCCGCCGGGCCAGCGGATCCAGGCTGGCCACCGGCTCGTCCAGGACCAGCAGCTCCGGACGTTTGGCGACGGCCAGGGTCAGCGCGAGCTGGGCCCGCTGCCCGCCGGACAGGGTGCCGGCCTTCTGACCCGGGTCCAGGTCCAGCCGGTCGACCCGGCCGCGTGCCAGCCCCGCGTCCCAGCCCGGGTTGAGGCGTGCGCCCAGCTTCAGGTGATCGGCCACCGACAGCCCCGCGTAAACCGGTGAGTCCTGGGCGAGGAACCCGACCCGGGCGAGCTGCGCCGGGCCGGCCGCCGGCCGGCCGCCGAGCACCTCGATCGTGCCCGCGGTCGGCGCGAGCAGGCCGGTGGCCAGGCTCAGCAGGGTGGTCTTCCCAGCGCCGTTGGGGCCGACCAATCCCACGACGTGCCCGGCCGGGACCGACAGCGTGCAGTCAGTCAGTGCCCACCGCCGCCGGTACCGCTTGCCCAGCCCGTCGGTTTCAATGACGGCGCTCACGCTATGTCCTCCTCGCTAGCGGACCGAAACGTGCTGGCGAACAGCGCCTCGATCGACTCATCGTCCAGTCCGGCCCGGCGTGCCCTGGCCAGCCAGCGTGCCAGGTCGCGGCGCAGCGGCCCGTGCGCGGCCAGCGACCCGCCGTCCAGCGTCCCGGTCACGAACGTGCCGATCCCCGGGCGGGCCGCCGCCAGGCCCTCGTACTCCAGCTCCCGGTAGGCCTTGAGCACCGTGTTCGGGTTGATCGCCAGCCCGGCGACCACGTCCTTGACCTTCGGCAGCTGGTCGCCCTCGCGCAGCAGGCCCAGCCGCAGCGCGTGCCGGACCTGGTGGATCAGCTGCCGGTACGGCGCAACCCCGGAGCGGGCGTCCAGATGGAACTCGATCACCACGACCTCACTTCAACTAGGTACATAGCACTATAGCTTTTTACCTAGCTGGCATGTCAAAAGATCCGGATCGCTGGCCTACTGGCCAGCTCGGAGAGGGCCGCGGGGCTGACCGCCCGGCGCGCTCAATACAGCCGGGGTAGGAAACCGTGCCCTAGCGCGTCGCCGGACCTGCCGGATCGATGTCCTGTACGGTTGACCGTATGAGTGCGCAGGCGGCTGACCACCCGGAACCGGCCGAGCCGTACGAGATCATCCACCTCGGCGGCGAGGCCGCCGCCATCGTCCCGCTCGCCGAGCTGTGGCGGCTCCGTGCCGTGGAGCGGTACGCCTCTCCGGCGGCCCTAGAAGAGGCGGAGATCGAGGCCACCCTCGCCGCACACGACGAGTGGGTGGCCGCCGGGTGTCCCGGCGCGCGGTCGCACGAAGACGTCATGGCCGAGCTGCTCGGCAGCGACCAGTGAAAATCCGGTGGTCCCCGGCGGCGGCCGCGTTAGCGCGCCGTTACCTGCGAGACCAGGAAGGCATGCGCGCCATCGGCGCAGCCGTCGCCGACCTGGCTGATGACCCGTACCCGCCCGAGGCGTTTCACCGGGGCCGGTACCACCGGCTGCGCGTCGGCCAGTACCGCGTCATGTACGTCATTGACGGTGACGTGATCACAGTCGAGCGAGTCGATCGCGTGATCGGCGGCTAACCTGCTTTCGGCGTAGAGGTCGGAGTCGGGGTCGTCTTCGGCGACGCGTCTGAGGCCATGCTTCTGTCCCAGTAGGCGGACCACTGGGATGGTCCGGGGCAGACAGGAGACCCGCGTGGCGTCCGCGGCGGGGGCAGGATACTCATGCGTACCTCACCGGCCAAGCCTGGCCCAGGCAATGTGCCCGCAGGCGTCCCCGTCCACGTCAGGCGGGGTACTGGTCGTGACGGGCCCACACCTCGATCCATTCCTCTTCCGTCAGCTTGCGTCCGGCCGAACGGATCTCGGCGAGCTCGGTGAAGTACTTCTCGCGGGGCGGGCCGGGCGCGAATAGGATGAGCATCCGGGCTGGCGCACCGCTCTCGTTCGAGAAGGCATGGATCCCGCCCTGCGGAACGTAGAGGAAATCACCCTTCACCGCGTCGATCCAGGTCTCAGATCTCCGGCAAGGGCTGTGCGCCTGGGGTTAAATGCAGGGCTGCGGGGCGAGGTGGTAGGTGATGGGGCGGTTGTCGCCGGGCATGGCGGGCGGGGTGGCGTTGATTTCCTGGATCAGCAGTGCGAGGGCACGGGCGATGCGGGGGGCGCGGGGCTGCTCGAGGTAGACGGTGATCGCGGCAGGGGTCCAGGTGATGGTGCCGGCGAGGCCGCGGATGATGGTTTCGCGGGTGATGGCGCGGTATTCGTCGTCGTCGCGCAGGTAGGCGTTGAGCTGGTTCGATAGCCAGTGCTCGGCGTTGTGCGCGAGCAGCCGCAGCACCATCTGCAGGCCACGGCGGCCGGTGCGCAGCAGCGCGATTTTCGCGCCGGGATCGATGGCGCTGGCGGGAAGTTTCGCGGGGATGTCCTTGCGGGCTGCGGTGGCGGCGGCCACTGCCTGGCGGGCGCGGGTGATTTTCTTCTGCATGGCGGGGATGGCCGCGTTCTTGGCGGCGGGGGTGACGGCCGGGTCGGCGAGCAGCCCGGCCAGGGCACGTTCGGCGCTGGCGAGGGTCTTCTCCGCGTCGCGGACGGCGGCGGAGGCGGCCTTGCGGGCCGGGTTGTCCACGATCTTGGTGTTCGTCTCGATGCTGGCGAGGTAGTCGCAGATCTTGTCGATGCCGTAGTTCTGCGAGGCGTACTTCAGGAAGTTCTCCTCCCGCCACCGGGACTTCAGCCAGGCCAGGATCTCCGCCGGGCAGGCCCCGGAGTCCGAGGTCAGGATCTCCAGGGCGACCCTGCCGTGCTCGAACATGGTGATCTGCCGGGCTTGGCCGTAGTCCTTGACCTGCACGGTCTCCTCGGCCCAGGTGATCTGGCGGGTCCGCCCGCCGGCGGTAATCGTGGTGATGACCGGCAGCATGACCGGGACCGCCAGCGGTGCCCGCCGGTAGGTCACCCAGTGCACCTGCTGATCGCGGCAGTGCGTGAATACCTGCGGGTAGGCGCCGCCGCGGTCGAAGCCGAGCATGATCTTCGCGCCTGGCCCGGCGGCTTTCTTCAGCTCGGCCAGCGCCTTCGGCAGCGTGACGCTCAGCCCGGACGGTTCCCCGGTCACGAAGCACACCGCCCGCCCGTCGTGCGCGGTGACGTGGGTGTCCGCGCGGCCTCGTTCGGCCCGGCCCCGCTTGCTGTTCCACCCCTTGGCGACCGGCTTCGCGCCGGTATAGGGGACGAAGTGGTCATCGACGTAGTAGACGCCGGAGGCCACCGGGTCCGCGGCCAGCATCGCGGACGCGAACATCGCCTGCACCGCCACCGGGTCGGCCGCATCGGCGATCCGGGCCAGGTGAGACCGCAGGGTCCGCAGCCCCGGCAGCACTCCCAGCCCGGCCAGCGGCCCGGCATCGGCGGCGGCCAGGTGCTTGAACGCCTCGATCGTGTCCGCGCCGAGGGCGAAGCACATGCTGACCGCGGACAGCAGCGCCACATCCTCCGGCCGGCGGTCACCTGCGGCAGGCAGCACGCTGCCGGCGTCCGCCCGCGCGAAGAACGCATGCAGCAGCATCGCCCCGGCATACCGCGACGCGAACACGCCTTCCGCCGGCAGCGGCCAGGCCGGCAGCCCTCCGCCCGGCGGCGGGCCCGCACCAGCCTCAGCCTCATCAGGCCCGGCCTCAGGCTCAGGCTCAGTCCCGGAACCGGTGAACAGGGGCTCCGCAGCCGCCCAGCCGGGCTCGCCTTCCCGGGCCGGCGCCTGCCCGCGCGGCCCCAGGCCGCGGCCGATCGTGGTGTGCGCCACCCCCAGCCGCCGCCCGATCTCCGCGTCGCTGGCACCTTGCACCCGCCACGCCCTGGCCAGCTCCCACTGCGCCGCGGTCACCTTCCCCGGCTGGCCCCGGCGCGGCTGGCCGGTCAGCGCCGCCGACCCGTCGCGCAGCGCCGCGTTATGCAGCGTCGCGACGTACGCCTCCGACAAGCCCAGCACCGCCGCGACCACCCGGCCCCGGAACCCCAGCTGCCGCAGCGCCGCCAGTGCCATGTTCCGCATCACGATGTCACCAGCGTCATAACTGAACAGCACCACCGCGCCGGCCGTGATCACGCACCGGCCGTCCAGCTCGTGCATGCGAAGATCGCGAGGCTCTGGCATGCCCTCCAGGATCGCCGCAACCGCCGCTGACATGCCACTATCCTACCATTGTTTTGACAATTACGCACAGGTAAGCCCAGACAAAGCAGCATGTCACGGACCTGTCGCTGCCCTATTGCCGGAGATCCGGG
>Ga0070697_100001219_pt1 | contig 19410 bp, 23 predicted proteins | sample KBSK1501metaG_FD_65475 | JGI IMG/M metagenome (GOLD analysis project Ga0070697, IMG submission 65475) | Corn, switchgrass and miscanthus rhizosphere microbial communities from Kellogg Biological Station, Michigan, USA - KBS K1-50-1 metaG | ecosystem: Host-associated > Plants > Roots >... | reverse complement strand
AGCGAGTTGCGGGCCTGGCCAGTTCCTGGGGACGAGGCGGGAGCCCACCACGTTCCCTCTAACCGCAAGGTCAAGTCTTGGCTACCACATTTGATTTCTCGCCCTTACGCCCTCTTGATCCTTCTTCTGTCAAGTTCTTGCTGGACGATCTCCGCCAGATCGGTGTGTTCGTCCGAATTCTTCACTTCGCCAAAGCCAGCGAGCAGTTCCTCGTCGGACGCCGCCGCGCATGTCGCCTCAATCATCTTTCGTACTTCGTCTACGATCATTTTGTCCTCCATAAAACAATACGGAAATTAGCAAGTCACGAATACAAACGGCTGTTTGCGGTTTCTAAACGGCGGTGCCACCAGCAAGGCCGTGTTCGTCACTCGTGGCTGCCGTTGTTGTCGATAGCGCGGCTCGGGATGCGTGATTATCCTTTGTACGCCCCGTTCGATGATTGGCGTGTAAGGCTGTGAAGCAAGTAGAGCCGCGTTCTGAAAATGTCCCCAGTGGTGTTTATTCTTCGGCTTCTTTCGCCGGGTGACGATGTACCGCTTGATGTGCAGCTTTAGTAGCAGATTGTTGCTAACGACGGCAAGCAACACGTCCTGCTCAACACGAGCATTAGCATTAGTGACGGTGTTGATTGACAACAACACATCTTGCTGAACACGAGCCTTGGAGCTTGTAGGGCTGTTTACGGAGATGAGTACATCTTGCTCAGCGCGAGCCGATCCCGTTCCACCCAGTTCGATAGCAACCGCCGTCCAAGCCGCCGAGGTAAGGGTTGCGGTGTTAGTGACGTTGCCAATAGAGGCAGAAGTGTTGTCCTGAAGGGTGACGCGGGCGGTGCTGGCTGTGACTTGCTGCCGCTGGGTACCGACACTGGTTGTAAGAGTGTTCGCCGAACCCATGCCAGCAACGATCCAGTTGTTGGTCGCAACGATGGCGACTACGATTGAATCCGACGCGCTACTGCCGGATGCATGGTTGGCGGAGAAGTTTGCGTTAACCGCGCCGACGCCGGAGTACTCTTGAACCGCCATCGAACACTGAACGCTGGTTGTCCATGATGCCGTAAATCCAGTGGCACCGCCCGTCACCGTGTAGTAGTACATCACCTCGTTGCCCTGGGTCGGGCCAGCCGTTAGAGCGACGTTGTTGTTGTCCTTGACAGTAAGTGCAGAGGTTGCTGCACTCGTATTCAGGACCAGGACGATCGTGTTCCCGTTGGTCGGAGGAGTAGCTGGAGTGATTCAAGGACTTGTTCTTGTAGAGCATTAGGCACCCTTCTCCTTCGCCCATTCCTTGCGAATGCCTTCCTTCTTAGCGATCACGCGAATGCTTACGTCGCCGCAACCGAAATGCTTACCAGCCTCTTGGCTCGTGCAGGTGGGATTGTCCAGCAAGTAGCGGACGATGGCGCTGTAGTCCAGTTTTGGTCGGGAGCCACTCATGACTATTACTCTCGTAGTGGCGAGAATGAGTAATTAGCGAAAGACACGCGACCTACACACAAGAGCTATAGCCTTCTCTCTTCGACTCCCTATGATTCGACTCCATCACCAACTGTAGGTGATACCCGATTTGCCAAGGTTCTCGGTAGTTATGAAGTGGAGTTACGAATTAACAGGAGACAAGGTATGTGGCTAAGCACCGTTTGGTTGTGTCTCGCTTTTGTGCTGTTCTCCGACGGCCATCTATTCGCCGCCGCGCTGATAGCGATGCTCTGGTTCCCACACACTCATTGGGAGAAGAGAAGAGTATCGCAAGGGGAACGAGCGAATAGCTGATCTCCCAACTTCCTCAGTAATTACATACAGAGGACAAATCCAATGACTCGCTTTCTTGTTATCATCGGCGTCGCGGTTCTACTCGCTCTCACCGTCAACCAGTTCGTGCACGCGGCGGTTTCCCAGCTGCAACACGCGATCAACTAAAAACACCAACGCCCCCGTTTCCGGAGGCATCGGCTGAAGGTGTTCCTATTTGCTTCGATGAGTTAACGTATCGGCCCTGGAGAGCAGATCAAGAGACCGCGTCGGATAACTGGGAAGGCCAGCTGGGCGCGAGTGTCCGCTGTATTGATTCCGGTAGTTGCGAACTCGTGGATGTTAATAGCCGGGGAGACCCGGTGAGCATCCTTGCGGGTAGCTCTAGGTTGGAGATGAGACGCTTACTTCGAACTCGTTACAGGCGAATCGAGCACCCCAAGTACACGACCGACCTTCCATGACGCGTCCGACTGCCGACTAAGTGCGACGATTGTGATCGAATGGACGTGCTTTGATTCGCCGCCCAAATGTGGGGTGAGCCGACTTTCGACTTCGGAGATTTCAAAAGCCCATCGACCACGAACGAGAACTTCTGCGGATGAGACATTCTGCTCAATCGAGAATGCTTCGAAGCCCTTCAGGAAATCTGTCTTGAGCTCGTCTCTGCCGTGCACGCAACGTCCGTTGCCATGCACCACCACAACGTCGTCGGTGACCATGGCGGCAAGCCGTTCAGCGTCACCTGCTCTCACAGCATCCAGCCAGGCCTGTCGGATAGCAGCAATGGAGGAAGTGACGGTATTGCTGTCTGGTTCTGGAAAGGTATCCACGAATACCTCCTTTCAACAGGACGGTGATAGTAATTTAGCATAAGCGCATAACGCCCATCGGGGTCCCAAGTATCGGCCACTGCTCATCTCGCTATTCCTCTGCATTGGTTCGGATAGTCTCGTAGCGCAGGGCCAGGTCGCGGACGCGCTCTTCGCATCCTTCACGTGTGGGACCTTTCACGGTAATGGGGTAGACGGCGTGCGTGACGGTCCAGAGCTTCTCCGTCTTGTCGTAGAGGGCGGTCATGGCTTAGTCCTCCAGGTCGTAGGCGAAGGCTGCGGACTTCGCAACGGCTGAGGGATGCGTCTCGCGGAACCGTGCCTGGATCTTCGGCAGGACGCCCAAGAAACTCTCCAGGCTGTAGCCTTGGGTGGACTCGCGGAACGTCGGGAAGAAGTTCTGAAGCAGACCGCCCTCGCGCAGACCAGCGAACCAGTCCAGAGTCTGGAGGAACTCGGAACCGTCACCGTTCAAGCCCGAGTGTAGCTCCTGGAGCTTAGGCAGAAGCAGAGCGCGACGCGCAGGGTGAACCAGGGACTCCAAACGAGAAGCCAGGGACTCAATCGAAGGTGGAACAGGAGACTCGCAGATGCAGGCGTCAGGCGTAGCTCCGCATTCTTCACACAAGTCAGGGTTGGGGGTTTGATCTGAGTCTGTCTGCTCTTCTGCTGTCTCGTGCTGCTCTTCCTGACCAGTAGATTGACCAGACTGATCAGAACAGAGACCAGAGTCGGTAAAATTCCCGTCGGTAAATTCCTGTGCCCCCCCTTTCTTTACCGACGGTACCCCCTGATTCTTACCGACGGACCCCCCATCATTCTTACCGACGGGAATTTTACCTACGGGATTCTTACCGACGGACCACAGTGTGGGTTTGTATTGATCGCCCTTGTTCTCCTTCGCAGGCTGCTCCCAAGTCAGAATGCCCATTTCCTTGAGACGCGTCGCCCGGTTGTAAACAGTCTTGTACGAAACCCCTGACATCTCACGAATCTGGTCGAAGCTGGCCGTGAACTGGATCTTGCCAGCGTTCAGCGTCGGACTGAACAGAAGAAGATCGGTCAGGAAGTTCTGCAGCTTCGCGGCTTCCAGTTCTGTCCGGGCCTGCTTATTGATGACCGGGTTGAGGTTCAGCTTCCACTCACGCAACAGCGCGAACGGGTGAGGACCGTGTTCTTTTTGGTTTGCCATAATTAGACCGCCTGCTTCTTGCCACCACGCACTCGTTGGCAGCCCTTCAGCTTGGCGACCTTCTCAACGGTTGAGATGCTAACGTTCAGCATCAGTGAAAGTTTCGGGTAGGTGAGATTGGGACAAGTCCTGATGACATTTTCAATCTGGCTGTGCAGGGCCACCCTGTCTATACGTTGTTGCGCATTCAAACGACCAGCTTTCATAGTTGGCCTCCTGAATGTGTGGGCGGAAGTCTAATCGCGGGTTTCATTAGCGATAATGCCAGGTTTCCGAACTACGGACCCCTTATACAGCGGCGCACGGCTCCTCCCAGGAGGATGCTCCTAAAGCGTTTAGTGAGTTCACCCGTGCTCAGATCGAAAGGTCTCCCGGCACGCGGGCATTTGAACGCTGGTGCGCCGCGAACAGTTTTGGTGGAGGTTGTATGCAATTCGTGAAGGACAAGACTCGTGATGCCCGAAGCGGTTTCGATGCTGGGGCTGCTCGTATCGATAAGTACAACCGGGGTCGCGCCGGGAAAGCTGGTCACCAGAAGCTCGACAAGGACGTAGAGCAAGTCTGTTGCGATATGTACCCCGAATGTGAGTGTCCGAGAATTAAATAAAAACTCCCCAGCGCCGGAAGCACTGAGGAGTGAAAGGTAAAACGCTGATAAATATCAATACTGGTCTTGCTAACGACCCATACAATCGCTTCAACGACGGCGATCCCTGCGCTAACAAACATAACGGTAATGCCGAGAGTCGCGCCGCCTGGGACAAGGCGAAGTTCGTATTAAAGGAATCCCAGGAGGTCATCTTCAACCTCATCAAGTCCGTTGAACCGGAGGGCATCACAGGCAAGGAAGCCGCTGAAATTCTGGACAAAGGCTTCAACGCTATTAGCGGTCGCATCACCGAGCTGTTTGAAATGGATCTGGTCTACGATACTACTAGCTATCTCATAAATAGCCCGAATTGGCAGCCGCGAGAAGAATGGTCGGCTATCGACGGTAATCTACCGCCGCTCCCTGGGGCGCCAGAGGTGTTCCACTATGTTCCCGCGAGAACACAACGCAGATTTGCCGGCTTTTCCGGCTGCCGGGCGAATCTTCAAGTTAAGCGACCTTGGCAGCGACAATCGGAGACTTCCACTCGACGCGCCAGTTGAAAGTCCGCCGTCTGTTCTAGATCGCAAAGTTGCACTGCGACGGAGACAACATTGTACGAGCCTCTGTACGAGCCTGTCTGGTCATGAATATCATTGGTGCATGACCACTGTGTGTACTCCGGCGTGTACTCAAAAAGGGCAGTCACTAAATAATTCGTTGTAGCTAATAGCCTTAGGCGCGATCTCGATGTTCGTATTGGAAAGTAGACTTATTTTGAGAGAGCAGCCAGTGCTTCGCGAAACATGGCATCGAACGGGCCGCTCTTTCCGTTTTTGGACATGCCCGCCAAAGCCTTCTCCGCGTTGGCTCGCTGATACCCGAGATTCACCAGGGCAGAGAGCACATCTTCTTCCACTGCGCTCAGGGTTGGTGAGGCCGCGATTTCTCCGGGTTGCTCGGCGGGCAGTTTGTCGCGGAGTTCTAGCACCATGCGTTCCGCGGTCTTCTTGCCGATTCCAGGGATGCGAGTAAGCCGGACTATATCGTTGCCGCGGATGGCGTTGACCATCTCGTCGGCGGCCATGCCGCTGAGGATGGTGATCGCGAGCTTGGGTCCAATGCCGCTCACCGTGATGAGCCGTTCGAAGAGTTTTTTTTCGGCAGACCGCAGGAAGCCGTAGAGGGCGATGATGTCTTCCCGCACATGGGTGTGGATGTGCAGCGCGACTTCGCCACCAACCCCGGGAAGATCGGAAAAGGTGGGAACGCTGATGGTGACGTCGTATCCGACGCCGCCAGTCTCCACGATGGCCTGATTGGGATGCTTGGCCAGCAGCTTTCCGCGCAGATGGGCAATCATAGTAGGTCAATCGTCAGTCTTCGGTCTTCAGTCGTCAGGCTAGACCTGGTCGGCTTGAGCTGACGACCGACGACCGAAGACTCAGAATAGGGAGCTCTGCTTACGGTTCGGCGTAATCCCGAAATGCTCGTACGCTAGTTGTGTCGCGACGCGTCCGCGCGGAGTGCGGTTCAGGAACCCGATCTGGATCAGGAACGGTTCGTAGATTTCCTCGATTGCGTCCTGCTCTTCGGCCAGGGCCGCAGCCAGGGTGTTCACGCCCACCGGGCCGCCCTGATACTTCTCGATGATGGTCAGCAGCAGCTTGCGATCCACCTCGTCGAAGCCATGGCGATCGACTGCCAGCATCTCCAGCGCGGCCTGGGCTGTCGGCAGATCGATCTTTCCCTCGCCCCGTACCTGGGCGTAGTCGCGCACGCGTCGCAACAAACGGTTTGCAATCCGTGGTGTCCCGCGAGAGCGGCTGGCAATTTCCAGCGCGCCGGGGTCGTCGATCTCCACTGCGAGAATGTCTGCCGAACGCTCCACAATGATGCGCAGGTCCTCGTTGGTATAAAACTCCAGCCTCAGGACGATGCCAAAACGCGACCGCAGCGGCGAGGAAAGCAGTCCTGCGCGCGTGGTCGCGCCGATGAAGGTGAACGGCTTCACGTCCATGGTGTGAGTGCGTGCGGCCGGGCCTTGCCCGATGATGATGTCCAGCTTGTAGTCCTCCAGTGCGGAGTAGAGGATCTCCTCAAGCGCCGGCTGCAGTCGGTGAACTTCGTCAATGAACAAAACCTGTTTGTCGCGGACGTTGGTCAGTATGGCGGTAAGGTCACCCTTGATCTGCAGCGTGGGGCCAGAGGTTTGCTGAAACGGCACGGCAAGCTCGTTGGCAATGATTGTGGCCAGAGTTGTTTTGCCCAGCCCCGGCGGACCGTAGAGCAGAACATGATCCAGCGCTTCGCCGCGCGAGCGGGCCGCTTCGATTGCGACTGCCAGGTTTTCTTTGACCTTGGGCTGTCCGATGAACTCTGCCAGGCGCTGCGGCCGCAGCTTTAGCTCGAAAGACGAATCGTCCTCGACGGGGGCTGCCGACACCAGCCGCTGCTTCAGATCGGGAATGTTTTTGGCCGTGGCCACTGACTGGATGGTAAGGCGAAATGGGAAATTGGGCAATCGCTGGGAAAGAATACGTAGGGGCAGACAAGGCATCCGCCCCTATGTCGGCGTTGCTGAAATCGACCTTATCCCCCTGCCTTTGCCGGCTCCTTTTCGCCCACGCGTTTGCTCACTGCAAACGCCATTTTGTGCGCGCTCTTGTCGGCGTCGACGACTACGTGGTCGCCGTGCAGGACCTCGCCGTCCAGAATCTTTAGCGCCAGCGGATCCTGGACCAGCTTCTGGATCGCACGCTTAAGTGGACGCGCCCCGAAGTTTGGGTCGAAGCCTTCGGTGAACAACAGGTCTTTGGCCGCATCGGTCAGCTCGAGCGAGATCTTGCGATCTGCCAGCAGACGGCGAACGTCTTCCAGGCGCAGCTCGATAATCCTCACCAACTGCTCTTTGCCCAGCGGGCGGAAGACGATGATGTCGTCCACGCGGTTGAGGAACTCGGGCTTAAAGTGGCCATGCAGTGCGTTCAATACCTGCTTCGATACCTCCTCGAACTCTTTCTCCGAGCGCAAATCTTCGGCCTGCAGGAAAGCCGACCCGATGTTTGAGGTCATGATGATGACGGTGTTGCGGAAGTCCACGGTGCGACCTCTGCCATCGGTCAGGCGGCCATCGTCCATCATCTGCAGCAGGACGTTGAAGACCTCGGGATGCGCCTTCTCGATTTCATCGAACAGAACCACCGCATAGGGGCGTCGCCGTACTTGTTCCGTGAGCTGCCCGCCTTCTTCGTAGCCGACATAGCCGGGAGGCGCGCCGATCAGGCGCGAGACCGCGTGCTTCTCCATGTACTCGGACATATCGATGCGCACCATGGAGTTCTGATCGTCGAAAAGGAACTCGGCTAGGGCGCGAGCCAGTTCGGTCTTGCCGACCCCGGTTGGCCCCAGGAAAATAAAAGACCCGATCGGCCGCTTGGGATCGCTCAACCCGGCACGCGAGCGACGAATGGCATTGGCCACGCGTTCGAGCGCGGCGTCCTGACCCACCACACGCTGCCGCAGGCGCTCTTCCATGGTGATCAGTTTCTTGACTTCGCCTTCGAGCATCTTGGAGACCGGAATGCCGGTCCACTTCGAGACGATGCGGGCCACGTCTTCTTCGTCTACTTCTTCCTTGAGCATGCGCTTTGCCGCCGATCCCTCCAGCTGTGTGGTCAACTTCTTCAGTTCTTCTTCGGTCTGCACCAGTAGGCCGTATCGGATTTCCGCAACTCGTTGCAAATTGCCTTTGCGCTCTTCCGCTTGCTCTTCAATCTTGAGCTGCTCGATTTTCTCTTTGAGTGCCCGAGCTTTGCCGATCAAGTCTTTCTCCCGCTTCCAGTTGGCTTTCAGCGCGTTGGATTTTTCCCGCAGCTCGGCCAGCTCCTTCTCGATTACCGCCAGTCGCTCTTTCGAGTTGGGATCGCTTTCTTTCTTCAGCGCCTGCTTTTCGATTTCCAGTTGGGTTGCCCGGCGCTCGAGCTGGTCGATTTCGGTCGGCATGGAATCGATCTGGATACGCAGCGATGCCGCCGCTTCGTCGATCAAATCGATGGCCTTGTCAGGCAGAAAGCGATCCGAGATGTAGCGATGCGACAGAGCGGCCGCGGCTACGATGGCCGAATCTTTGATGCGCACTCCGTGATGAACTTCGTAGCGCTCCTTCAACCCGCGCAGAATCGCGATCGTGTCTTCGACGTTGGGTTCGCCCACAAACACAATCTGGAAGCGGCGCTCGAGCGCCGCATCTTTTTCGATATACTTGCGATACTCGTTGAGCGTCGTCGCGCCGACGGCCCGGAGTTCGCCCCGGGCCAGCGCCGGCTTGAGCATGTTGGAGGCGTCAATGGCACCTTCCGCTGCGCCCGCGCCGACCAGGGTATGCAGCTCGTCGATGAACAGGATGATCTGGCCCTGGGAGTCCTCGATTTCTTTCAGAACCGCTTTGAGCCGGTCCTCAAATTCCCCGCGATATTTCGCGCCCGCCAGCATCGCGCCCAGGTCCAGGGCGACCACGCGCTTGTTCTTGAGCGCCTCGGGCACGTCGCCGGAAATGATGCGCTGGGCTAGGCCCTCCACGATGGCGGTCTTGCCGACGCCGGGCTCGCCGATCAGCACCGGATTATTCTTGGTACGGCGGGAGAGCACCTGTACTACCCGGCGAATTTCCTCGTCGCGGCCGATGACTGGATCAAGTTTGCCGCGCCGAGCCTGCTCGGTCAGATCGCGAGCGTAGCGCTCCAGGGCCTGGTACTTGGCTTCCGGATTCTGATCCGTGACTTTCTGAGAACCGCGCACCGACGTTAGGGCTTTCAGAATGGCGTCGTAGGTTGCGCCGTGCCGCGCCAGGATTTCCTGGGCCGCATCGCGCTTGAGATGAGTGATGGCTAGCAACAGGTGCTCGGTGGAGACATATTCGTCCTTGAAGTTGGCCGCTTCCTTGAAGGAGCGTTCCAGAAGTTCGTTTGCGGCCTTGGAAATCGCGGCCTGCGCGGCCCCTCCGCCGGAAACTTTGGGTAAACGTTCGATCTCACGGTAAGTGTCGTTGAGTGTCGCTTGCGGACCGATGCCAATCTTCTCCAGCACCGGCTGGACAATTCCCTCCTTGTCTTCCAGCAGCGCTGCCAGCAAGTGGAGAGGGGCCAATTCAGGGTTGCCGTGCTCAGAAGCAAGATCATTGCCCCGTTGCACAGCTTCTTGCGCCTTTACCGTAAATTTTTCCCAACGAATTGGCATAGTGACTCCTTAAGCCGGCAGTTCGCACTTGGCCCTTCTGCTGAATGCTAAGTGCCAAAGGCTGATTGCTACAAACAAAAACGGGAGCCGGTCCATTGGCCGCCTCCCGTCACACCTGGTCGAGCTGCGCTCGACCGGGCGGGTGGGGACACCCGTCACTCGTGGTGTCCCTGCCGATTTATGCGGCCTGGCTGGTGCTCTTCGGCTGCTTGGCTTCCAGCGTTTTTTCTCCGCCCACGTTGACTTTGATCTGCTTGGGCTTGGCTTCGGCCTTCTTGGCCAACTGGACCTTCAGCACGCCCTTCTCGTAGTTGGCGGAGACGCTTTCGCTGTCCACAGTGTTCGGGAGCGTGAAGGTGCGAGTGAAGCTGCCATACTGCCGCTCGATGCGACGGTAGTTTTCCTCCTTCTCTTCCTTTTCGATCTTGCGCTCGCCGTGTACGGTGAGGGTGTTGTTCTCGATGCGGACGTCAATGTCCTTCTCGTCAATCCCCGGAACTTCGATCTTCAGGGTGATGTTGTGCTCATCTTCGTAGACGTCCACGGCGGGAGCGAAGCTCGAAGTGGCCAAGGACTCGTCCCGACCCTCGTTGCTGAACGACTCGTGGAACAGGCGGTTTACGCGTTCCTGCAGAGTGTTCAACTCACGATAGGGATACCAGCGGGTTAATACGGTCATAAAATCCTCCTCTGAGAGATCTTTGAATTGGTGTTTGGGTTGCTACCACTCGCTTTCGATGTCTATTTAGTGTAGTTGGATCATAAAAGTTTAGTGTATTATTGTCAAGTATTATACTGCCTGTACTTTCAGTTACTTACGTAGGCAATAACACACTTCAAATACTCAGTTTCCGGCACGTTTAACAGGATCGGATGATCTCTGGCCTGCCCCCGGTTTTCCACGATGCGAAGATTTCTGTGGACATCGCGGGCCGAAATTCCCACCACATCCAGATACTGCGCCAGGCTAACGTGGTAGGAGCAGCAGCATGTGATCAGGATGCCGCCCGGGCGCAGCATCTTGAGGGCGCGCAAGTTGAGCTCTTTGTAGCCGCGGAGGGCGGTTTCCAGGCTGCTCTTGTTCTTGGCGAAGGCGGGAGGATCGAGCACGATGGTATCGTACCGGCGGCCTGCGTCGGCGTAGCCCCTCAGGAGATCGAAGGCGTTGGCTTCGATCCACTCAATCTGGCGACCGTTCAGGGTGCCATTACGGTCGGCCACTTCCAACGCGGGACGGGAACTGTCCACCCCAGTCACCTTGGCGCAGGCTTGAGCCAGGTGCAGGGCAAAACCGCCCTGGTAGCAGAACACGTCCAAAGCTTCTCCGTGCGCATGGGCCGCTGCCGCTGCATAGTTTTCACGCTGGTCAAGAAACGCGCCCGTCTTCTGACCCTCCAGGGCCTGGTAGTGAAAGCGCACTCCGTTCATGGAGAAAACCGTGCTGGTCTTTTCATTCTGAACCTCACCCTGAATCAGGCCCGAGGGCCGGGCAGGAAGTTGTTCCAGTTCCCGAATGCGAGGATCGACGCGTTCGGCGATGGACGCGGGTTTCAGCTGCTGGCTGAGCTCGCAGACGATCACCTGGCGGACCGGCTCCGCGTCCATGGCCTGGGTCAGGACCTGGACGGAGAGCAAATCATGGTAGCGATCCACGATCAGCCCGGGAAGGAAATCGGCTTCGCTGAAGACCACGCGGTAAGCATCGGTGTCGCGTACCACCCGCTCGCGATAACTGATCGCAGCCCGGATACGCTCGCGCACCAGGCTGGGGAGGTTATCTACAGGGTGGGATGAAATCATGCGGATGGCGATTTGGGAAGCGCTGCTGTAGAGAGCGGTGCCCAGGAATTTTCCGCGCTCGTCGGTGACGCTCACGGCCGCGCCTGGAGCAGCTCCGGCGGCCGATACCATGTCCGAGCGATAGACCCAGACGTGCCCTTCCTGCAAGCGGCGTGCGCCGCGGCGAGAGATTTTTACTACGGGGAGCGAAGAGGACTTTGAGGGCATTTCATGATCTTAACCTGCCGCGAACCGCGTGAGGGCAGCTTCCGGCGCGGGGGGCGGGCGGACACTCTGGTCCCGCTGCCTTTGAATTTAACTTTCTTGGTTTGCTGATTTCGTTGTTCCCTTAGCTTGCCTACGGCATGAAAGGAGTCTAGCAATAAAGAAGTTCAAGTCAAAAACGCCGGACAAGAGTGTACGCCCAACGACAAGCCAATTAGCTAGCTGCCGGGTGCTGGGACGGTTGCGATTCCTCGGAAGGAGCTTCTCTGCGGGCTTTTTTCAGATCGGAGTGCAATTCGTCGAGTTCAGTCATGGGTAGCTCCGAGGCCCACTCTTCGAGTTGTTGAACGTCCAGCGTGGTGTGGAGGCGGATTCCCGACTTGATGTCCTCGGCAAACGCAGCGCTGAAGTCGCCAGGCTGGTACTGGGTATCACCGATTTTCCTGCCGGTGTGCGCGTCATAGAGCCGCCGGCTGGCACTTCCGTCGCTATTCAGGAAGGCGAAGAACACTTCGCCAAGGTCGCTGTAATCAGCCCGATAGAACCAGGCCTTGTCCACGTGTGTTTTCGGCCGCGCCCGGCGCTTCGCGGTCAGGCTGGGCCGCTCCACTGCTACTCCGGTGGCGGGATCGAAGTACAGAACGCGCTGGCAGGATTCACAGACCACAATCTGTCCGCTGCGCACTTCGTTATAAGTTTGCGGACGCAGCATGACCTGGCAGCCCATACATTTCTGGTCGCGCACTTCGGCCAGGCCCGAGCCACGAAACTTCGCTACCCGTTCGTAATGACGCAGCAGATCTTCGTTCACTCCCGCGCGGGCCTGGTCGCGCTTGGCATTCCACTCCGCCAGGAGTTTCTCGTCCTCGGCTGTGCGGTCGCGGGCGGCGGCTTTTTCCCTCTCAATTTCCGCCATCTCGGCTTTGAGTTCCAGCTCGGCCGCCTTTACCTCTTTTTCACGGGCCTCCGCGTTGAGCATCAACTCCAGAATCTTGTCTTCGTTGGCCTGGATGGCCTGTTCGGCGAACTGGATTTCGTGCAGCAGCGCCTTGTACTGCTCGTTGGTTTTTACGGCCAGCGACTGATCGCGATACTTGGAGATTTTCTGCTGCTCGTCGCGGATGGCGCTTTCGTATTTTCTGCGGGTCGCCTCGTCGGCCTTGACTGCGGCCTTGGCCCCTTCCAGCCCGGCTTTGGTTCCGGCCAGCTTTTCTTCGATGGCGACCACGCGTTTGGGCAGCGCGGCGATTTCCCGATTCAAACGGAGGATTTCCCGGTCCGCCCGCTGTAGCTCCATGAGGTGTTGCACGTCTGGAAGCATTTGGCTGATGTAATTTTAGCACGCGCCGTCAGTAGAGCCGGCGGCTGGCACGGCCCAAGTGGGCATGGTGGTCCCGGCTGTCCAGGCGAACAAGGTTCGCCAATTTTGATAGGCTCTAGTCAAGGCCAAATTTCCATGCAACGCATGACCCTGGGCGACTTCGAGCTTACCGCCATCTCCGACGGGACTTACCACCTGGATGGCGGGGGCATGTTCGGCGTGGTTCCCAGAAGTCTATGGGAACGCAAAGTAAAGCCGGAGGGCAACAATCTTGTTCCCCTGGGATTGAATTCAGTCGTGATTCGCGCCGGGTCGCAAACCGTGCTGATCGAAACCGGCGTTGGTAACAAGCTTTCCGAAAAAATGGTCAAGATATACGGCCAGCCCGCCCAACTGCTGGAGAAACTCGCCGAGGCGGGCATTGCGCCGGAAGACGTCGACATCGTCATCAACAGCCATCTGCACTTCGATCATTGCGGCTGGAACACAGTCCGTAAGGGCGACAAGATCGCCGCCACTTTCCCCAAGGCGAAGTACTACGTGCAGGAAGGCGAGTGGAAACACGCGCACGAAAATCAGCGCGATGGGGTCAGCTACACCACGGAGAATTACGATCCACTGGTGGAAAGCGGACAGATGATGCTGCTGCGCGGGGACGCGGAAATTGTTCCCGGCATCTCGGTCCGTGTCTATCCCGGACACACGCGCGACATGCAGGCGGTTCTGGTGCAAAGCGGCGGGAACACAGCGTGTTACATCTCCGACCTGATTCCGACCAGCGCGCATCTTGACCTGAACTGGGTGATGTCCTACGACCTGTACCCGCTTGAGACCATCGAAAGCCGCAAGCGTTATTACGCGCAGGCGCTGCCCGAGAAGTGGCTGACCATGTTTACTCACGACGCGAAATTGCCGTGGGCTTATGTGGCGAAGGATGAGAAGGGGAAGATGGTGGTGCGGGTGTAGATGGGGAAAACCTCCTCCTTCGATACGGGTGGGAGCGATGTTTACCCAACAACCCATCACTCCGTGAGTTCAAATTTAGTTGGTGCACCGGCTACTCCCGATGGCCGAACTGGGAACTTGCACAATTCACGCCGCCTCCAGTCATCAATTCGTGCTTGCAAACTTGAAGCATGCTCTCGGTAGTTGAATCAAAAAAGGATATTTCGGATTAGTTCCAACCGACCCGTTACTTAGGCGCGTCGTTTGACCCACCCCGAACCCTGCCATAAACTGAAAATATTCCGCAGCGTAGCTAACCTATGGCAGACAGCATCCACATCAAGCTTCCTGACGGAAGCGTGAAAGAAGTTCCTAAAGGGACGACCGCGCTCGATATTGCGAAATCAATCGGCCAGCGCCTAGCTGATGCGGCACTGGCGGCCAAGACTAACGGCGATCTGATCGACCTGACCCGTCCGTTGGAGAAAGATACCGAGCTTCGCCTGCTGACCGATCGCGATCCCGAGGCGCTTGAGGTTTACCGGCATTCGTCCGCGCACCTGCTGGCGGCTGCCGTGCTGGAGTTATTTCCTGAGACCAAGCTGGGCCACGGACCACCGACCGACACTGGATTCTTTTACGATTTCTATCGTCCTACTCCGTTCACGGCGGAAGACCTGCAGAAGATCGAAAAGAAGATGCAAGAACTGGTGCAGCAGGACCTTCCCTATGCGCGCGAATTTCTGCTGCGCAACGAAGGGCTCGCGAAGTTCAAGGGCGAAGGCGACTTCATGAAGTGCCACTTCATCGAGCAATTCACCAAGCCCGACGAAAAGATTTCGATTTACAAGACCGGTAAGTTTCTGGATTTTTGCCGCGGCCCGCACATCCCTTCGACGGGGAAGATCAAAGCCTTCAAGCTGCTGAACATTGCCGGCGCCTACTGGCTGGGCGATGAGAAGAATCCGCAGCTGCAGCGCATTTACGGGACGTCATTTTTCTCGAAGAAAGACCTCGACGATTTCCTGAACAAGCAGGAAGAGGCCAAGAAACGCGACCATCGCGTGCTGGGCCAGCAGCTCGACCTGTTTTCGATCCAGGAGCTGGCGGGACCGGGGCTGATTTTCTGGCATCCCAAGGGCGGGATCATCCGCAAAGAGATGGAAGACTGGATGCGCTCCGAGTACCTGAAGCGCGGCTACTCGCTGGTGTACACCCCGCACGTAGCGCGGCGGCAGTTGTGGCAGACCTCGGGGCACGAAGGCTATTACGCGCAGAACATGTTCGACGTCATGGAGCTTGATGATGCCGAATACCGTATGAAGCCCATGAACTGCCCGTTCCACATTCTGATTTATAAGGACTCGCTGAAATCGTATCGTGACCTGCCGGTGCGCCTGGGCGAACTGGGAACGGTGTATCGCTACGAACGTTCTGGCGTAATGCACGGCCTGCTGCGAGTGCGCGGCTTTACCCAGGATGACGCGCATATTTTTTGCACGCCAGAACAAATCGAAGCCGAAATCGTCGGCTGCCTGGATTTCGCGCTTGATGTGCTCAAGGACTTCGGTTTTGACAAATTCCAGACCGAGCTTTCCACCTGGAACCCGAACGACCGCAAGAATTTTGTGGGCAGCGATGAACAGTGGAATCTGGCGACCCAATCGCTCGAAAATGTGCTGCAGCAGCGGAAGATTGAATACACGGTCATGCCCGGCGAGGCGGCGTTCTACGGGCCCAAGATTGACATCAAGTTGGTAGACGCCATCGGCCGCCTCTGGCAGCTCTCCACCGTGCAGTTCGATTTCAACCTGCCGCAGCGTTTTGACCTCGAATACGTTGCCGAAGACGGATCCCGCAAGCAGCCTCTGATGGTGCACCGGGCGCTATACGGATCCGTCGAACGCTTCTTCGGCGTGCTGATCGAGCACTATGCGGGAGCGTTTCCTGTCTGGCTTTCACCGGTGCAGGCAGTGATGATTCCGATCAGTGAGCGCCACGCGGACTATGCCAACAAAGTTGCTGATCAGCTCAAGGCGGTCGGTGTGCGAGTTCATGTGGACGCGCGCAACGAAAAGATGAACGCCAAGATCCGCGAGCACGCCATGCAGAAAGTGCCATTCCTGCTGGTGGTCGGAGATAAAGAAGCAGAAGCTGGCAAAGTTAACGTCCGCACCCGGGGCAAAGAGAAAACCGAAGACATGCCGGCGGCGGAGTTCGTGGAGAAGATCAATCGGCTGATTGAGCAGAAAAGTCCAGGGCTCTAGTAGGGTGGGGCGGACACTGTTGTCCGCCGCCTGTGAAGTTGGTCTTTTTTAGGTTTGGGATCTTGTAGTTGCTGTGGTCACGCGATGCCGGATGAGTCCTGCATTACAGAAATCCAAGTCAAGAGCGGCGGACAACCGTGTCCGCCCCACACTCCCAAGTAGTTCTTGCCAATCTCCAATTCCTAGATAAAGTTATAGAGTGTGATCATCGGCGTCATTTCTGATACTCATGGACTGCTCCGTCCCGGAGCTCTTGCCGTCCTGCGAGGCTCCGACCACATCATTCATGCCGGGGATATCGGCGATCCTGAAATCCTGACAAAACTCGCCGAGATTGCGCCCGTTACTGCCATACGCGGCAACGTGGATCGCGAGGCCTGGGCGAAGAAGATTCCCGCCACGAATGTGCTCGAAGTTGGCGGCGTCTCGATCTATGTGGTGCACAATCTTCGAGACCTTGATTTGAAGCCGGAAGCGGCGGAATTTGCGGCCATCATTTCCGGGCACAGCCATGTGCCCAAACAGGAAACGAAAAACGGAGTGCTTTATTTCAATCCTGGCAGCGCCGGGCCGAGGAGATTTCGGCTGCCGGTGAGTATTGGGCGGCTAAAGGTGAAGGACGGCAAAATCTTGGGCGAGATGGTCGAACTCAAGGTCGGCGAAACCTAGATCGTCAAGCTTAAGCCGGAGCCGGAGTAGCAGGCGGAGGAGGAGCGGGAGGCGCCGGAGCCTGCCCTCCTCCGGTATTGACCAGATCTTTTAACTCTTTGCTGGGCTTGAAGAAGGGAATTTTCTTGGCAGGGACTTCCACCCGCTCGCCGGTTTTTGGGTTGCGGCCCACGCGCGGCTTGCGTTGCCGGGTGCGGAAGCTGCCAAAGCCGCGGATCTCAATCTTGTCGCCCACGCGAAGCGAGCGCACGATGCTGTCGAAGATAGTCTCGACGATGACTTCACTGTCCTTGCGCGTCAATTCCGCCAGCTTGGAGACCTCGTCGATCAGATCTGCTTTTGTCATACGCTCCTCGCTCCGTTGTGATTTCCGTCTGCTCGTGACCTGGGGGCCTGGACCGGAGCCGCCAAGCCTGTATAAACTTCTCAAACTTCAGGGGTTCAGCGCAAGAGGCTTTTCCGCGCCAGGGCCGATTTCAGCTGTGGTCTCAAATTTGAGACTACACCTACTTCCACAGGAAATAGAACCCCGTATGCTGGTCCAGCAACTTTTCCCGGCTGGGCAGCCATTCGGAGATGTCCCCGAACAGCAGGTCAAGCACGGTCTTGCGGTCTTTATCCGGGTGTACGAGAACGGGCTTGCCGGTGATGCCCACTGCCTTCGCAGTATCGTCGACGGCGGCTTCGAAGTCCGCGATCTGGTCGATCATATGCAGGGCAAGGGCCTGCTCCCCGGTCCAAACCCTGCCGTCGGCGACGGCTTTGACGTCGTCTACCTTTGCGTGGCGGCCGTCGGCCACGGCCTTGACGAACTGGCCATACATGTTGTCGATCAGTGACTGCAGGTAGGCCCGTTCCTTCGGGGTCATATCGCGGGAAGGATCGCCGGTACTCTTGTATTCGCCGACCGTCAGGACCTCCGGCTTCAGATGCGCCCAACGCATGAGGTCCCCGTAATTGACCCACTCCGAAATCACCCCGATCGAGCCCACGACGCTGCCGTTGTCGGCGTAGATCTTGTTGGTGGCCGACGAAACGTAATAGGCGCCGCTGGCGCCCACGGTTTCTATCGAAGCCACGATGCGCTTTTTCTTGTCGTCGCGGACGCGCTTGACCTCGCGGTAGATTTCCTCCGAAGCGGCCACTCCTCCGCCCGGCGAGTTCACGTGCAGGATAATGGCCTTGATGGAATCGTCTTCGCCGAACTTCTTGAGCTGTTGCACGACCGTGCTGGGATCGAGGATGACGCCTTCCAGTTCGACCACGCCGATCTTGTCCCCGAAGCTGCTTCGCAAGGATGCGCTGTCGCCTCCCGCATGCAGGGTCAGGTAGACAAGCGTAAACACCGCCAGCACAAAGAGGAAGAAGGCTCCTCCCCCAATCACGATCCAGAGGAAAGTTCGCGAACGCCCGTTTTCAGCCATACAGATTGCATAGTTTAGCACTGGAAGGGCTCTACCGAGGTTTCTGGTCTCCAGTTTCTAGTTTCTGGTTTCAGCCATCGAACCCCACGGCGGCCCCTAAACCTAGTAACCAGACACCGGAAACTCGCTCCGGAACGCCCTTGACGTGCGCGCAGGAGCTTCGTAACATTGCGCGCCTAATGGGAGGCAATCAAAATGGCTGCATTCTGCGTGAGTTGTGGAAACCTACTGGCCGACGGAGCCAAGTTTTGTACCAAGTGCGGAGCAACCCAGCCGGCCGCGCAGGCCGCTGCGGTGAGCATACCCGCTCCCGCTCCGCCTGCTTCGAAGGGCAGCAGCACTGGTATGAAAATCCTTATCGGCGTGCTGGCCTTTTTCATGGTCCTGATCCTGGCGGTGGCGGGTAGCTGTGTTTATATCGGCTACCGAGTCAAGCAAAAGGCCCACGAGTTCACGAAGTCCATGGGCGGGGACGCCAGGCCCTATACCGGCAGGCGGCAGCCTTGCGCCATGTTGTCCACGGGCGAGGCTTCGGCGGCTCTGGGCCAGGCGGTTGCGTCGGTCGAACAGCGCGGCACCACGATTTGCGAATACAGCTTCGGCGCCAACGGCCAGCACTTCGATGTCGACTACACGTGGCAAGGCGGTGGCATGACCATGGGCCTCACCCGAGGTGCCATGAAGCATGTGGCCGGTATGAATACTTTCACGTCGTTGGACGGCATCGGTGACGAAGCCTACCTCGCTCCGGGGAACTCGGCCCTGATGATGCGCAAGGGAGATGTCATGGTGAATATCGATCTGCGCGAATCTGGAGTCAGTGCGGAGGCTGCCGAGAATATGGCGCGGACAATTGCCGGACGCCTGTGATCAGGCCGAAATTAGTTTCGATGTCGGCTACCACCTCTGAAGTAACGATGTGAACTTTCCGCCCCTCACGACTAAGGAACGGAGTTTCATGGCCTTCTGCAGGCAGTGTGGTTCTCCGGTGGGCGAGGTCAAGTTCTGCAGCAAATGTGGTGCTGCCGTCGCAGGCGCACCCGCGGCTACGGCGATGCCTCCTGCTTCCCCGGCCTCAGCACCGGTCGCGTTTCCTGCCAACGCGGCGCTCCAGCCGGCTGCCCAGGGCAGCAGCGTGCTGGCTAAGGTTCTGTGGACTTTCCTGGTTTTT